>SWCF01004180.1_pt1 | contig 52823 bp, 47 predicted proteins | sample 4690081 | NCBI WGS metagenome assembly SWCF01 (sample SAMN10267280, study PRJNA491770) | bioreactor metagenome | isolation source: DHS bioreactor inoculated with | place: Japan: off Shimokita Peninsula
AAAAAAAGGGGAGCTTCCATGAACTTCGATCATTCCGAACAAACCCTGGAGCTGCTGGCGCGCCTGCAGCGCTTCATGGACACCTATATCGCGCCACGGGAACAGGAACAACATGACTGGGTCACCGACCCGGCCAGGGTCTGGCAACCCTGGCCCGGACTTGAGGAACTGAAGGAAAAGGCCCGCGCCGAAGGTCTGTGGAATCTGTTCCTGCCGAAGGAGTACGGTGATCTCAGCCCCGGACTCAGCAATCTGGAATACGCGCCTCTGTGTGAAATCATGGGGCGAATTCCCTGGTCCGCCGAGGTGTTCAACTGCTCCGCCCCGGACACCGGCAACATGGAAGTGCTCGCCAAATACGGCAATGCCGAACAACAGGAGCGATGGCTCAAGCCGCTGATGGACGGAGAAATCCGTTCCGCTTATCTGATGACGGAACCGCAGGTGGCCTCCTCCGACGCCACCAACATCGAAACTGAAATCAAATCCGACGGTGACGACTACGTCATCAATGGCCGCAAGTGGTGGATCTCCGGCATCATGGATCCGCGCTGTAAGGTGCTGTTATTAATGGGAAAAACCGACCCCGACGCGCCTCGCCACCAGCAACAGTCCACCGTGATCATTCCCCGCGACACGCCGGGGATTCACATCGTCCGCAATCTGACGGTATTCGGCAGTCTCAATTCACCGGGTGGTGAAGCGGAGCTGCGCCTGGAGAATGTGCGTATTCCCAAACGCAATCTGATTCTGGGCGAGGGACGCGGCTTTGAAATCGCCCAGGGCCGACTCGGCCCGGGCCGCATTCACCATTGCATGCGCTCGATTGGCCAGGCTCAGCGCAGCCTCGAAATCATGGCCCGCCGGGTGGAGAATCGAGTGGCGTTCGGTCGCAAACTGTCCGAGCAAAGCAGTATCCGCCAGGACATTGCCCGCTCTTTCTGCGATATCGAGCAAGCCCGCCTGCTAACACTGAAAGCCGCTGACCGCATGGACAAATACGGCAACAAGGACGCCAAGGATCTGATCGCGGCAATCAAAGTGGTGGCGCCACAGATGGCACAGAACGTGACCGACCGCGCCATCCAGGCCCATGGTGGCATGGGGGTCAGCGACGATACACCGATCGCGCACTTCTTTACTCTGAACCGGTTCGTGCGCATCGCCGACGGTCCGGACGAAGTACACATGTCGCAATTAGGTAAAATGAAAATTCAGGAATACAACGATTCCTAGTTCCCCCGGGGCGCGGTGTCGCCGACACCGTTCCCGGCCTCATCTTCAAAATATACCAGCATGCGTAAATGAAGGTGTTCGTCCACGATCAGCATCTCATGCCGTAGTGATCGCACCCGGCCATCGTCCCCTGTCAGACGGCTGATGCCACGTTGATAGCCCTGCCGGTCCGGCTCGTCCCACCAATGCCGGAACGGCTCGGACAACCGTCTCATTTCATCGACAAACGCCGTCATTGTCGGGTCCTCCGGCGCCACCGCCAGGTCGCAACGGAAGTTCGCCAACAGCTTCCGCGCATCCCGCTCCCAGTCCGGCATTCGTTCTCGCAGGACGTCGTCACGAAATACCAGACGCAGCAGGTTGCGCTCGGTGTCGGCGCGCTCGTTCAACCGGAACCAATGATCGGCGGACTGGTTCCAGGCCACCAGGTCCCAGCGCAAATTCATTACATAGGCGGGGCAAGGTGCGAGCTGATCCAGGACCGCTTGGGTTAACCGGGAAACCGCGGTGGCCTGGCGGGCCTCGTAGGCCGGCGGCCGCTGCTGCGCCAGCATAAACAGATGGCAGCAGTCCTCGTCATCCAGCTTCAGCACACGGGACAGGTTGAGGAGAAAGGTTTCCGAGACATTGATATCCCTGCCCTGCTCGAACCACGTATACCAGGTGATGCCGACACCGGCGAGTGCCGCCACCTCTTCCCGGCGTAATCCCGGAGTGCGGCGGCGTGGTCCGGAAGGCAGCCCCACTTCCGCCGGCGTCACACGCTCACGACGTTGTCGCACGAACTCCGCAAGCTCACGCCGAGTACGGGCCAGAGATTTTACCGGGCTCATTCTGTTAGTCCTGCTAATAGTATAAGAGCTTAAATTGTACGGTTAGTTTAATGCCCCAAGAATAACGCTTCTTCCATAGGAGAAGCGAGATGACCTCATACTGTGAATACCCCACTCCCTCGTCACCATTGGCGAGCCGTGCCGGTCCGCGCCAATGGGCCGGCCTCGCCGTTCTGGCCCTGCCGACGCTGTTACTGGGTCTGGACGTGACGCTGCTGTATCTCGCCTTTCCGGCGCTGGCCGCGGACTTGAAACCGGACAGTGCCCAGGCGCTGTGGATCATGGACATTTATGGCTTCTTCATCAGCGGCTTTCTGATCACCATGGGGACGCTTGGTGATCGCATCGGGCGCCGTAAACTGCTGATGCTGGGTGCCGCCGGCTTTGCCCTGGCTTCCTTACTCGCCGCCTTCGCCAGCACCGCCACGCAACTGATCGTGGCGCGGGCGTTACTGGGCTTTACCGGCGCCGCCCTGATGCCCTCGACTCTGGCGCTGATCAGCAACCTGTTTCGGGAGCCATCCCAGCGGGCGCTGGCCATCGGTATCTGGGCCACCATGTTCGCTCTGGGAATGGCCGCCGGCCCGTTGGTGGGGGGTGTGCTTTTGGATCATTTCTGGTGGGGATCCGCCTTTCTGGTGGCACTTCCGGTGGTAGCGGTTCTGTGGCTCTGCGCCCCCTGGCTGCTCCCCGAATACCGCGATGAGAGCAGCGGACGGCTGGACCCGGGCAGCGTGGCATTGTCACTTCTGGCACTTCTGCCGCTGATCTACGGTGTCAAGCACTTCGCCAGGCACGGCCTGGATTGGCAAGGGGGCATCGCGCTGTTGATTGGTGCTCTCGGCCTGCTTCTGTTCATCAAACGTCAACGACGCCTGGCGGATCCATTACTGGATTTAAGCCTGTTCCGTGGCCGCTCGTTCACCGCGGCCCTGCTGATCCTGTTGGTGGGTCTGATGGGGGTGGGTGGAGCCATGCTGCTGGTGACCCAGTATCTGCAACTGGTCAGTGGCCTGTCTCCCCGCGTCGCCGGTGCCTGGATGGGACCGCCGGCCCTGGCGATGCTGGTGGCGGCGATCAGCGCGCCGCTGCTGACCCGACGCTTCCCGGTCGGACGGGTGGTGACCGGAGCGCTGCTTTTCTCCGTATTGGGCTATCTGATGCTGGCCTGGGTGGACGCGGAAGCTCGAACGATACAGGTGGTCAGTGGCTTTGCCCTGATCTATCTGGGCCTGGGAGCCATCGCCGCGCTGGGTACCGATCTGGTGGTGGCGGCGGCGCCAACGGGCAAAGCAGGCTCCGCGGCTTCGCTGTCGGAAACGGTACAGGAACTGGGAGTGGCGTTGGGCGTCGCCATATTGGGCAGCCTCAGCGGCAGCCTCTATCGCATCTGCGCCGCCGAACAACTCGGAGCCCTATCCACGGCCGTCAACGAAAGCCTTTGGCAGGCGGTATCCGTGGCGGACCAGCTACCGGCGGGGGTACTCGAGCAAGCGCGGGAGATTTTCACCCAGAGCCTCAACCTCACCGCTCTGATCACCGCCGTGGGTATCGGCCTCCTCGCCATGGTGCCGGTGATCACACTAAGAGGCGGGCACTGAATACGGATAAGGGGAATGGCCCGGCGGCGCCGCGCCATTTCCCAGCAGGTTTACTGCGCCAACTGGAAGAGCTTCACATCCGGACGTCCCGCCAGCAGGTCCTTGAGACCACCACCGAGCCCCTTCATGTTCTCACGGTGGGCTTCCAGAGCCGCCTGATCCGTGTATTGCTCATAGATCATCACCACATCCTTGTCGTCCAGGGACTGGTGAACGTTATAGGCATGGTTACCTTCTTCCTTGCGTACTTCCGCCGCGATCTTGTTCATTTCCGCCGCCAGAGCGTCCCCTTTACCGGCCTGCGCCTGCAGCACAGCTACGATTCCAAGCATGTTGTTTTCCTTACGTTGTAAACGATTAGCAACGGGCATGCTGGCACAAGCGCGGGGGTGACGAGAGCTTCTGACACTATTGGTTACGTTTTCCGTTAAGGAGAGCACCGGCCCACCCGCTGGCGGCCGGTACTCACTCCCTTCCCCTCAAGACGCGGAAGACGGTTTTCCGGTGGCGGCCTTGCGTCGACGAGGCGCCTTCCTGGCCGTCGATGTCTTCGCCCTGGCTTTCTTTTTCACCGGCACAGTGTCGTCCACCTTGGCTTCCGCGGCGGCGGCTTCGGCCGCCGCCGCTTCATTCGGCAGCGCCTCGATCTTGCGCAGCGCCTGTTCCAATCGCTCCAGCAACTCATAGGCCTCATCTTGCGGCAGCATTCTGCGACAGGCGGTAATACCGAACTCAAGCTGCCCGGCATAGCTGTGCAAAGTGATATTCAGGCCACTGCCATGGTAGGGAATCGAGACAGGGTAATAATGCTGCATTCTGGCCCCGGCGATATAGAGTGGTACCGGCGGACCGGGCACATTGGAAATCAGCACATTGCCCACCGCCGGCATCTGATTGAGCAGACGGCTGCGCCCGATCAGGGATGCCAGGCCGGTCATGAACCAGGGCGCCCCCATCACTGGGAAGTCCACGGCGAGCACTTCCTTCAACTCACGGACCACTGATTTGCCCGCTTCGGACGAATCATGTATCGCATGGAAGCGTTCTCTCAGATCTTCGATATCGGTGGCAAGATCCACGCGAATCATGGTCACCTGGTTGTTCATGGTATCGTCGTCAGCGGATCTCAAGCTGGCCGGAACCATGGCGATCAGGGACTCCTTGGGCAGCAGGCCGCGGTCCTTGAGAAAGCCTCGCAAAGCCTCGCTGCACATGGTCATGATAACCGTATTGATGGTCCCCCCGGCCCGCTTGCCCAGAGCCTTGACCTCATCCATGGATAATGTAAGACGTGCGAAGGAACGCTGGTTGGTGATCGAATCGTTGAAAATGGTGCGCGGCGCCATCCCCAGATTGAGGGGACGTTCTCCTGATTTCATCGATTGGCTGGCCATGATATTGGCGGCCTTGCCCCACAAATTGGCGGTTACCGGCATCATGCCCGCCAGCTTCCGGTACTGGTGCGCGGCATTGGTAAAACCGGCCCGCAGCAGTTCAGCGAAACCGAGTTGGTAGGCGCCTCCGCGCGAGCGGCGAGGCGGTATCACCGTGCGGATTTCCTCAGTGGTGTCATAAAGCACCTTGGCGAACTCCATCCCCGCCTTGCCGTCGATGCCGCTGTGGTGAAGCTTGGCGTAGATGCCAACCTGCCCTGATTCCAGACCGTCAATTACGTAGATTTCCCACAAAGGGCGGCTGCGATCAAGTAACATTGAATGCAAACGGCCAATCAGCTGATCAAACTCCTGCATGGTTCCCGGCTTGCGAACCGTCATGTGGCGGATGTGATAATCCAGATCGATGTCGTGATCTTCAATCCATACCGGTTCGGCCAGCTCAAAGGGCATCGCCGCCAGCTTTCGTGTCAGCACGCCCGACAAGTGCATGCGATCGCCAACCAGTTTTTTTACTTTGTTATAGAAATCCGTTATATCGCCCTCAGGGGCGTCGACCAAGGCCAGGCTCGCCACGTGCATTGGCGTTTCAGGAGTTTCCAGATGCAAGAACGAGGCGTCAATACTGCTGAGATGTTCCATGCTGCTTCTCCCCGGAAGACATCGATTCTTTCACGTCACCCGCGAACCACGGCAAACAAAGAGCACGCGGGAAAACGGATGCGAGCAATCAGACAGCGGTGACACCGCCGTCGACAGCCAGAATTTGCCCGGTAATGAAGGCACCGGCCTTGGTGGCGAACAGTGCCGTCACCCCTTTCAAGTCCTCTGAGCCTCCCACTCTGTCCATTACCGACATTTTGGACGTTTCGCTTTCACTCAACTGAGCGGTCATCTTGGTGGGAAAGTAACCCGGTGCGATGGCATTGACGTTGATACCAAGCGGCGCCCATTCGTTGGCCAGGGTCCGCGTCATGTTCACCACGGCACCCTTGCTGGCGTTGTAGCCCAGCGTCGGTATGCCTTCCGGATAGAGGCCAGCCAGCCCCTGAATCGAAGCGATATTTATAACCTTGCCGCTCTTGCGAGGGACCATGCAGCGCCGCCCTACTTCCTGGGTAATCACGAAGATGGCCGTCACATTCAGATTGATGACTTTCTGCCATCCGTCCAGGCTGTGCTCAATGGTGCTTGCCCCCCATGAGGTGCCGGCATTATTCACCAGGACATCAATCGGCCCAAGGGCGTCCACTACCGTCCCCACCATGGAGGGAATGGCATCAAGATTGGACATGTCACAGACAATCGGAAAGGTCTCGATACCCAGCGACCGGAGATGCTCCGCTGCCGCGGTCAGTTCATGCATCTTACGGGCAGTGATCGCCACCTTGGCACCCAGCTCACCGAGGACTTCAGCCATCTGCAAACCGAGCCCGCGTGAGCCTCCCGTAACCAATGCGACACAGCCATCGAGGTTCTGCAATTCGGATAAGCTCATTCCCGTCTCCGTGCTTATTATTCTCTACGGTATTTTTGCCAAAGCCCGGGTGTAACCTTGACACCCGGGCGCCCGACGAGGTCGGCTATTTCTTCGGTTGAATCAGCTTTTGCAAACTGCTCATGTTCTCCTGCAGCCGGTCCTGAAGCACTTTCCAGGCATCACTGTGCGCTTTGACTTCCAGCTCGGCCAACTCTCGCACATTACTCATTGCCTTCTTCAGCCGCTCCCGGGCCGCTTCACCCTGCTTGCCCAGTCCCTCGCCCGTCGCGCTGGCTTCCTTTACCGCTACCTGCCATTCCTGCAGGGTTTCTTCAAGGATTTCGCCACGCCGTTTGACCAGCGTGCTGATTCCTTCCGAAGCCTGACGACTGGCTTCATTCAAAGCCTCGAGTTCCTTCTTCTGCCATTCAGCGATAGCTTCCAGATCGACTCCCGGCAACTTGTACTTCTCGAACAGACCTTTCACCTGATCGGCCCATTGGGTGGCGGGGTTTTCGTTTTTTTCCGCTGATTCTTTGGCGCTTTTTACTGCCATGCTGCTGCCTCTCCTGCTCTGCCTGGTTATAAAATGATTTGGACATGGACCCTTGCCGGATCAGCCAAACGATTGCCAATAACAACGTTAGCAAGGGCTCCGAACCCCAACGAGGTTTGCAGTGACAGCCAAACCGGTCATTTTGGGACACGGATTGGGCTGGTCCGTTGATACCCGCGACTCATTTTTCCTCCCCTCGCCATTTGGAGAACAAGGCTTGCCATTGCTCCGTTCCCGGCGCCACCGGCAACCAGGCTCTGACCAGTTCCTTTGGATCAAGCTTTTTGAAGTAGCTCTGCACTCGTTCCTCCGCGCCCTTCATCATGCGATCCTGCATCGGCTTCCAATTCGGCAGGCCCAAAAAAATACGGGCCTCTTCCGGAGTACATTCCACGTTGATGGTCACTTTCATCGCACCACTCCTTATTGGCCCGTTGCTTCAGGAAAGCGCATCGGTGAAACCATAGGCACCAAGTACCGCCTGAAAACCGCGGACGTCATGTCCCATCACAAGTAGGTCATGCTTTTTACCTCGCAGATCTCTCACGTGATCCCGGAGAACACCCTCCGGGCGAAACCCCAACCCCTCGAACACGGCTATAGCCCCTTTTTGGTCCGGGGTCATCCGTACCACCAGCCTTTCCATACCCAGATCCAGCGCCGAGGCGAAGGCCTCCTGTACCAACACCGTTCCCAGCCCGGTGCCCCGCATATCAACACTGACCAGAACACGAAGTTCGCCCACGTGCGTTGACCAGGGCTCATTGGATGGGATAACCGTCGCGGTACCCAAGAACCGATTATTACCCTCCGCCACCAGCCCGATCATTCGACCGGACTGCACCTCATCCAGCCATTTTCGAATCACCGCCGGTTGCGTAATGTCCCGCATCAGAAACAACAAGTCGTGATCAGGCAGAGCGGAGGCGAAGCGGAGCATCGGCTCCTGGTCGGATTGTGTCATTAACCGCAGTAGCACGGACTTGTCGGCAAGGGTCTGCTCGCGAGGCAAACGCTCGGCACGCTCATCACCAGCACTCATAACGAACGCTCCGACAACCATCCGTCGATTCTCGGCCATAGACGTTTGATCGCGTTCCGGCCAGCAACGAGACTGACATGCCCGCCCTCGATAACCTCCTCGATACGATCCTCCGACGCCACCTGGTGAACCAGGCATCGGGCGGATTCATAAGGAACGATGTGATCGTACTTCGCTACTACATGCATAAAAGGCACCGTTATCTCTCCGAGATCGACCTTTCGGCCATTGAGTTGAAAGCGCCCTTCGACCAGACGATTCTCCTGAAGCAGCTCCTTAACGGTCTGACGAAAGCATTCCCCGGCAAAAGGGATTTGATCGTTACTCCAGCGGTCCAGCCGGCGATACGCGGTGACGAATTCGTCATTCCACATGTTGTCCCAAAGCCGAATCTGGGAAAAAAAGCGTGAGGCCGGTCTCAGCATGTCAAAGGATGCAAGAATCATCTCGGCGGGCACGTTTCCTAATCGGTCAACGATATCGTCAACGTCGAAATGACGCTTGTCCGTCCATGCCCTCTGTAACGTCATTCCTGAGAAATCGATTGGCGTGGTCAGGCATAGCAGATTCTTCAGCGGGCCGTGCGGATACTGTGTTGCATACAAAACCGACAGCAGCCCGCCGAAGCAGTACCCCAGAATTGAAACATCGGGCTCGCCGCTGTCCTCCTGGACACGGGCGACACAAGTGGGCAGGAAGTCCATGACGTAATCCTCCAGACGCAGACTCCTGTCCTCGTCCCGCGGCGCGCCCCAGTCAATCAGGTACACGTCAAAGCCTTTTTGAACCAGATACTCGACCAGGCTTTGCCCGGGAGCCAGGTCGATAATGTACGGCTTGTTGATCAAGGACATCACCAACAGAACCGGTACGCGATAAACCTCCTCCGTCTGTGGCAGGTAGTGATAGAGGATCAGGGTTCCCTGCCGGTAAAGTTCGGCCTTCGGTGTTTTTCCCGCGTCAGTGCCGCGCTGATTGAGATACTCCATCCCCTTTATCTGGCGCAGAATCACCCTTTCCACTTCACGTTGGACGATATCCGCGACCTGACCAGGAAATAAGGAGGTATCAGCTTCAACCTTTCTGGTCATAGGAGGCCCCGTTTACTTTCCACTGATACTCGAATTGCGTGTACGTCTCGGTTTCGTGGCGGTCACCCGCCCAGCGCTCCGGGACTTAGCGGTCGTGGCGGAATCCCTCTCCAGACGATTAAGGGCTTCCTCGATGGCGTCCAGTCTCTCGGCAATTGCCGCCATGTCCTCCCTGGTAGCCAGATTCACCGTCTCGAAGTAGCGCTTTGCCATTTTCTGAAAGGTACTCTGGGACTGTAGAAGAGCCTTTAATACCCCCTGACTCGCGGCGGTATACTGCGGCGTGGCCATTGCCTTGCTAAGTCCCTCGTTGATATTTCTTTCCGCCTCGGTCAAGAAGCTTCGCCAGGCCTCAAAAGGATCCTGAGAGGCACCATCGTCCGGCTTATTACTCATTTCCCGTCTCCGTCTGCCGTGTCACCATCTCTGGAGAACATGTTTCCATGCCATACACAAACCACTCTTCCTACGATAAACATAGTGCTCCGCACGGAGCATCGGGAAAGGTGTTCAGAGTCCTTTTATCCGGTGATTTACGGACAGACAAGGTCAAAAGCGAGCACGACGCCACCAGGCCCACTCGGCCGTTTTTCCAGGAAGAGATGAGTAATAAGAAAAAAATCCGGCCCGGCCGGACTCAGCTGTCGCTCGAGTCCATCCCCCGATACTCCGATGGGGAGCATCCCGTCCAGCGTTTGAAGGCGTGGCGGAAATTTGCCGCATCCGAGTAACCCAGCCGACAGGATATTTCTTCATTGGTCAGCTCGGTTTTACGCAAATACTCCACCGCCAGCCGCATCCTTACATCGCGCAACAACTCCCTGAAAGACGTGTCCTCATTGGTAAGCCGGCGGCGCAATGCTCTCGGGTGCATGCCCAGCTCCGCCGCCACCCCTTCAAGATCGGGAAAATGACCAACGTATTCGACCAGAAGTTCTCGCACGTCCGCGGCGACACCACCCGAGACATTAAGTTCGCTAAGGAGTTTTTCGCAGATTTCCAATACCATGGCGTTGGTACGAGCGTCGGCGAAGGGCAATGGATCCTGAACGCCAGGCGCCTCGAACCAGTAAATGTTCTCCTCCTGATCGAAGGATACCGGACACTCCAGGACCTGCTCATAAGCGTCGCCGTAGACCGGGCGCGGGTAGGCCAACTCCACCCGGGAAAACCCGAATCTTCCGCCGGTTACATCCCGGCAAACCGAAAGATGAGCAGCCAATGCGAACTCCACCGAAAATCGGTAGGCCATGTCTGCCGGATCGGTCCATTGTCTTGGTGTCAGAGTGCAGTAGCCGCCGTTGCCTTGCAGAATCATAGGAGCCTGACAAAACGGGCTTCCAGAAAGAATGTACTTGTTGTTGACCATCGACACGTCGATGAAATTGGCACTGCTCAACAAGGCGTAGCCATACATACCGTAGCTGGTAACGCGCATCCTCCTGCCGGCACGTAGAGCCACATCGGTATCTTTCATCAGATTCAAAGTATTGCGAACCACCTTCTCCAGGTGTTGACAAGAAGTGCGCGTGGTATGCCTGGCAAGCATCGATACTTCAAGATCGGTCCCGTCCAGTATCTTTTTCACAGCGCCCGTTTGTGATTCAACTTGCTGAATGATAGCGGTGATTGAATGGGTAAAATTGACACACCTTTCGGAAGCTGGAACAAAGTCGTCTACCATAACGGGTAATACCGGATCACGTTCGTTTAGTTGTTTTAATACGGGCATTGCCTTTCTCCCGGTGCAACACCCTAATAATTAGCGGCTGAACGCATGGCCGGTCAAGCACTTAATTATCTTGTCCTTTGTAAATTTCTTCGGGTTGAAGAAATTTTTTAGAGAAGAAAATATCGCTCATGGGCAAGCCAGCCCATGAGTAAAAAAAAAGCGGTGACACCAGCACTCCTGATACCAGATGAAGCGCCGGCGACACCGAGAACCAGCACCTGTCACGGCGCTGGCCGACCCTATGTTACGATGCGATATCGGCGTACCGCGCCGGTTCCGGGAACCAGTCCCGATTGGCCTCCCCACCCTTGAAGGGACGCCAGCCACCCTCCTTCTGCGCCAGCCGGTCCGCAATCACATAATAGGCAAGAGGGTTGTGCCCCAGACCACAGTGGCTGCCCCTGATTTCGATATTCTCGCGTCTTTCCCCTTCTTCCTCGATGGAACATTCCCATGCCACGATGCCGTCGGTGCGGCTATAGACTGAGCTGAAGGGCACATCCGGTGGAACCTCCACATGGAGGGACTCTCGTACCTTGTCCACTGAGTGACCAGCAAGGGATTCGTAAAGACGCCAGGCGTTACTGGCTCTGGGGTTTCCCTTGAATGGCGATCCCAGGGTGATCACCTGGCGCACCAAATCCGGCGCCTGCTTGGCCAGCTCACGGGCATAAAGCCCCCCAAGACTCCAGCCGATCAGACTTACCTTCTGACCATCGTGTCGTTCATGGATTTCCTTTAACCGCTCGATCTGTCGTTCGCGCATACCGGAGCGATATCCCACATTGCGTCCCAGATTCCAGCCATAAGCCTGGTAGCCACGATTACGCAGGAACATCCGTAGCGCCACGGTGCTGGAATCATCCGCGCTGAGTCCTGGCAGAACCAATACGGGATGGCCGTCCCCCTTGGGCAGGGTTCCGAGCCAGGGAAGGGATAAAGCCAGGCTTCCAAACTCCACGGCAGCCCGCCATTCCGCCCAGAATAGAAATAAGGACGGCGCTTTGATTTCGCTGGAAACAGCCTGCATATTCGAGCTCCTTTCATTCGTTGTTGTTACTTGAGTCTCGTCGGCAAAACCGAAATGGTTATTTTCTGCTCACTCTTTTCACCATGGTCCCTATGAGCAAATCTCAATCAGCACATTTACAGTGCGCTGTTAACACAATAAAAGATGCACGCCCCGGTGCTAGGTCGAAATCGTCCGGCCAGCCAGTCCACTCAGAACCCCCCGGGCGGTCGGTTCCGGTTTTATCTGTCAGGAAAGGCTTTGAATGAAACAGGGCGGTGAATGGGCGCGATCAGTGACTCCGCGCGGAACGACTTCTCCGCGCTATGATTGGCGATGGTGATCCGGAACTAGCGTTCCCGCAGGGCTTCTCCGGCGTGATCGATCGGTTTCATCAGATACTCGAAAACCGTCTTCTCGCCGGTGCGGATATCCACCTTGGCGATCATACCCGGCACGATCGGAAACCTGGTGCCCGCATCATTGATCAGAGCATCCGTTTTGGTACGGATGAACACACGATAGTAAAAGATCTCAGGTTTGACTTCGTCCTGAATGGTATCCGGTGAGATCATGGCCACCTCGCCATCCAGGTCGCCATAGACGGTATAGTCGTAGGCGGTGATCTTGACCTTGGCGGACTGACCGGGGTGAATAAAGGCAATATCCCTGGGAGAGATCCTGGCTTCCACCAGCAACTGATCGTCCAGCGGGACAATTTCCATCAGGCGACCATTAGGTGGAATCACTCCGCCCCGGGTGCTGACCTCGATGTCCTTCACCACTCCGCGCACCGGCGAGCGCAATGTGAGCCTCGACAGAGCGTCCGAGCGGCCCCGTACCACAGAGGACAGAGCCTTGGCTTCCGCCTCCGCACGAGCCAGTTCCTCCCGCGCGAGAATCAGGTATTCAGAGCGGATCTCACTGGCTTTCAACTCCAGCTCCGACAGCTGGCGCCGTAAGCGCAGCACTTCCACGTTGCTGGCAGCTCCGATTTCCAGCAGCGATTCCGTCAGCTGCAACTCTTCACGCACAATGCGCTGGGACTTATGGACGCCAGCCAAAGACGATCTCAACCCCCGGCGCCGCGTTTCATACAGTTCGGTTTCCGCGGCGATGAGTTCGGGATAGGCCTGTAACGCCTCCGGGAAGATCAACGGTGTCTCGTTGACTTCCGCTTCCAATCTGGCAACGGTGCCCAGGGCCGCGCGATAACGGGCCGCGCTTTCTTCCACGCTGGACTCGGTCTTGGTAAGATCCAACTGAGCCAGCACTTGCCCGGCTTCTACGATCTCCCCTTCCTTGACCCTCAGGTCCATCAGGATTCCCCCTTCCAAGGACTGGATCACTTTCTCCCGGGAAGACGGAATCACACGGCCATCACCTGTCGATACTTCCACGACCTCGGCAAAATAGGACCAGACCAGTAACGCGGCCATGGCCAGACAAACCAGCCACACAATACGGGTTGAACGAACCACCGTGGCATCGTCCACTTCATCGTTGTAATGACGATGGTCATTGTCGTAATCCAACAGAGAAGCCGTTCCTCCAGCAGCGCTCATTGACAGTCCGGTGATATCAGGCGGGCGGGAATTGGTGGCATCGCGGCTCCCCTTCATGGCCGGGTCCCTTCCTTGCTGTTGTTCGTGGACTGAAGCGGAGCCTTTTTCGATAGGATCGACAGTGCTTTGGCGCGCGTATCGTCCAGCAGAATCTGTCCGTTTTCCAGCACAATGATACGGTCCACCAGATTGAGCATACTCATCCGGTGTGTCGCCACCACCAGAGTTCGGTTTTCCAGCCAGTCACTCATTCTCTGAATGAATTTCTTTTCCGCTGTCTCATCCAGTGAGGCGGTAGGTTCATCCAGCAGCAGAACATTGGGCTGTCGCAACAGCAGACGGGAGAGCAACAGCGACTGGCGCTGACCACCGGACAGGCCGAGCCCGCCTTCAAGAATCGGATGGTCAAGCCCGTCGGGCAGCGTTCTCAGATAATCACTGGCACCGGTCATATCCATGGTGGCGAGTAACTCCTGGTCGGACACATGGGGGGCGCCCAGCATCAGATTATCCCGCAAGGTACCGTGGAACAGCCGCGCGTTCTGGCTTAGAAGACCCACATCCCGACGTAGATCCGCCGGATCGATATGAGTGAGATTGATACCGTCCAGGAGAACCTGTCCAGAACCGGCTTCGATCGCGCCGGCCAGAGCCTGCAACAACGTGGATTTGCCCGCGCCGTTACGCCCCAGTACACCGATACGCTCTCCCGGTTTGATGGTCAGCGCCTTCACCGCCAGAGCGGCGTTGGGGGCATCGGCATATTGGAATACCGCCTGCTTCAACTGATAGTGACCAGTGACAAAGGGTCGGTGAACCCGTTTTTCCTCCTCGGGGTGGTCCACCGCGCGCTCCATGATCTGATCCAGGCTGCTCATCGCCACCTTGGCATGCTGCCATTTGCTCATCACATGCGTGATTTGAGACATCGGAGCCATCATGCGTGACGCCAGGATCGATGCCGCCACCAGCGACCCGACCGACAGTTCCGCTTCCATCACCATCGGTGCGCCGAACAGGACAATGACGGCGAATACCCCGCTCTGTATCGTGTGACTCCACACCACCAGGGTATTGGCGATGTAACGCAGTTTCAGATTTACGTCGGCGGTGACCGCGTTGTAATGATTCCATTGCTGCTGAAAACGCGCTTCCGCTTGCAACGACTTGACGTCCTCCAAACCCTGGATGGTTTCCACCAGCATCGCATTTCGTAGTGAAGACTCGCGCATGGCTTCGTTGGCGAGAATATGCAGGCGCCTCTGCGCCAGCATGCCGGGAATGATCATCAACACCACTGCGGCCAGCGGTACCAGCACCAAGGGACCGGCGATATACCAGAGCACGAAACAGAACAAGAAGAAGAAAGGCATATCAGCGAACGCCGTTACCGTGCTGGAGGTAAGCAATTCCCGAATATGCTCCAGTTCGCGAATCTGGGCGATAAAGGACCCGGTGGAGCGCGGCTTCTCCGAGTTTTTTATGCGTAGCGCGTGGCCAAAAACGCGATCCGACACGCGCATATCAGCCCGCTTGCCAAGCAAATCGGTGATATGAACCCGGCTCCTGCGCAGAATGAAATCAAACACCATTGCCACTAGAACACCGGAAAACAGGACGTACAAGGTGGCATAGGATTCCGCCGGAACCACACGATCGTAGACCTGGCGGGAAAACAAAATGCCGGCCAATGCCAACAGATTGGCTACCAGTGATGCCAGCATCACATGTCCGTAGGGCTTCAGATCACGAAGAATGATGCGCCGGAACCAATTGGATTGATAAGGCCGGACATAATCGTCCACCCGGGCATCGGGGGCCGAACGGCTCGGTCTCAGGATCAGTGTGAGAACCACATTGTCGACAAGCTCCTGACGAGGAAGCTGACTTCTGAGGCCCTGATCGCCACTATAGGACAGCGTCACCGCGCCATCACCGCCAATGCTTTCGGCCACCGCCACCTGGCCGTCCTTGAATTGCACCACCAAAGGAAACCGCCAGGGTGTCAGCGGCATTTCGCCCAGATCACCAATCTTGCAGGCCAGTCCCAATTGGCGGGCCATGGCCTTCAGCACATCGCCGGGGCTCTGCCTCATGCTCCAGGCAGCCGTCAGGTGAACATTTTCCTCGGAGTATTCCAAACGATAATGCCGGGCCACCGCCAACATGGCTTCGGTCCACGGTCCGTAGTCGGGAGCCGGCGCGGCTTCGTCCAGCGTTTCTTCGACATCCTGGATACTCATGGCTGAATCGGCACTCCCTGCACGGCGGCGCTGCTCAAACCAAACGCCGCGCGAATTTCCGCCACGTTGTAAAGACAGTCGATTTGCAGGCGGCGTAGATCAAACCGGGTGTTCTGCTGCTCGAAGCGGGACTGGTGGATCTCCTGTTCCGTATTGAGAATGTCCAACAGTGAGCGCGTTCCCAATGCTAAATATTGCTGCCGGTACAGCTTCTGCGTCTCGGCGATGCTGTTATAGCGGTTGTTCAGTAATTCGAGGCGCCCGGACAGACTCCGTGTCTGTACCTTCGCCTCCCGTAATCCCAGGGAGACTTCCCGGTAGGCGGCATCCCGGGCGGCGTTCGCCGCCTCAAGGGCGTAGTCTGCCGCCCGCCGGCGGGCCTTTAACGCGCCGCCTTGAAACAGCTTGCTGCTTACTCCCACGGAAACGAAGACATCATTGTCCCGATCCATGGCTTCCAGGTCCGCGGGCCGATCATTCAGATAGTGCTCGAAATCCGCGGAGATCGAGAAGGTCGGCAACATCTGTGCCCGCGCCTGACGAATCAGCGAACGGGCTTCCTCCCGCTCCGCTTCCGCCCGCATGATCCGGGGCACATTGTCGAAGTCTTCCTCCACGCGAAGGCAGGCGTCAGCCAGATGATCGGGAAACTCCGGAGATACCGTGACCGGCCCGGGGGCATTCAACAGACTTTGCAGATTACGCTGCCACGCATCGCTTTGTGCCTGGAACTGCAGAACCGTGGCCTGGGCCGCCTCTTTTCTGGACAAAGCCTGGATTTCGTCCGACCGGGTGGCGGCGCCCTTGGCGGCCCGCTGAGACGCCAGTTCCTGCAGTTCTCCGATGGCTTCCACCTGCTCCCTGGCGATTGTCAGCAGCGTCTGATAACGCTGGACCTCGATCACCGCCTGCGCGGTTTCCTGGGCAAGCTGGTCCACCGCCAAAAGCACGTTGGCCCTGTCCCGCTCCACCCCGTGGAAAGCCGCCGCCACGGAGCTGGAAACCTTGCCAAAGTCATACAACATCTGTGAGGCCGAAGCGGTCAACGCCTCTTCGGAGCGTCCGGTGGAGTCCCTGTAGCCACGGCTAAGACCGGCGCTGAGTTCGGGATAATAGCCTGCGCGAGCCACCGCCACCTGTTCGTTTTGCTGGAACAGGCGGCCAATGGATTCGGCGATCACCGGATGTGTATCCACCGCCCGTCGAACCGCGCTGACAATATCGAAATCCACTTCGTTTCCGTATACCGGAACCTGTTTGACCTGTTGTTTCAGGTCACCGGTATCGACTTCCCCTGCTCCGGCTTCTCCAAGGCAAACACAGAGCATTACCATCGCTGACAGGAGGTATGGACGATGAACTCCCTTGCTTCCGTGAGACCGCATTCAGATCCTTAACTGCAGCTTTCCCTGGAAAGACACCGGGCCTTCTGGCCCGGTGCCGGTGTGCATCGTATCGATGGCTTAAATCACCGAGATACCGCTTTGAACCCACAGTTCGCTGGGGTCGCCCTCCTGGCTGTAGACCACATAATCGGTGCCGTCCACGGTGGTGGTGCCAGCGTTCTGCCACTCCCCTACCAGTTCCACCGTGTCGTCCTGGTCACCGTCAATGAACAATACGTTGTCCGTATCGGTCATCGCGATCAGCGAGGCCAGATCAATGGATACCGTGTTGGCACCAGTACCGCCGATGGACAGATGCTCTATGTCGTTGATCGTCGCCGGGTCAATGTAGTCGGCCGCGAGACTGTCAACGAAATCGAGAGAAATGCCGTCACCGGTCAACAGCAGCGTGTCCTCCCCGGCACCGCCGTTGAAGGTGTCGTCTCCCAGGCCTTCGTAGACCAGCGTATCGTTGCCATCACCGCCGTTCAGGATGTCGTTACCGCTACCGCCGCGCAACCAGTCGTTTCCGGCATCACCGTTAAGGGTATCGTTGCCGTCATAACCATAGAGGCGATCGTCACCGGTTGTGCCGTTCAGGGTGTCGTCGCCGGAGGTGCCGTCGGTAACGGGATTGTTCGCCGCGTTCAACAGGCTGAGCTCAGCCAGTTCAGTGATGCTGTCCGTGGCGGTCTGCCCGTCGAGGTCCTCCCCTGTAATGGTATAGCTTGGCAGCAATCCGAGATCGGTTCCGAGCAAGGCATCCGCCAGATAGATCGACGCCAGGAACTCGTTGATCGCCAGATTATCAATGGCGCCGCCGTCCGCCGCGGTGATCGTCAGTGTCGGTGTGAGATTGGGGGGCAGAAGACTGTAGTCGCTGAACTGGATATCCAGACCCAATTCATCAGCCAGCGCCTGAGACCAGTTCAGGGTCTGATCCCCCACTCCCAGCAACCCGAGAATCTCGTTAACGCTCAACGCCGAAGACATCTCGATGGTTACCGATGCCAGATTGTTATTCGGGTCGTAAGCGGAGAACATCTGATGGTTGAGATCAAGCAGCCCAATCGCTTCCACGCCAACCAGTCCCAGCAGGCTGCCGCCCGCGACATTCACTACCGGACCGGAAGCATCGACGTCAAAGCCGACCGAATTGGAATCCGGCGAGACGTTGCCCGCCGCATCGGTGATCGTGGCGGTGGCGGTGTAGGTACCGTCATCCAGCCATTGGGCCACGTCCACATTGGCCGTACCCGCGGTCACCTCATCCGTGGTTACGGTGTGTTCAGCGGTGTAGACCGCGCCGCCGTCTCCGGTGAAAGTCAGAATAATGACATCACCCGCCTCGGCGCCGGCAGGCAGTCCTACCTCGGCCTGCACCCCGTCCACCATTTCGTTGCTGTCGATGATACCGTCGGCGGCATCGGCGATGCTCAAGGTCGGCGCATCCGGCGCAACGGTGTCCACTGTCACATCAAAGGAGGCACTCGGATCCGAGGTGTTGCCCGCTTCGTCCATGGCCGTGGCCGTGAAACCATAAGTGCCATCGGCCAGTGCGGCCGGGACGACAAAACTCCAGTTACCACTGGCATCGGCCTGCACCGTGCCCACGGAAGCGCCATCCTGGAAAATTTCCACGGTGCTGTTGGCTTCCGCCGTGCCCCTCAGGGTCGGCGTGTCGTCATTGGTGCTGCCGCCGGTCAGTACCGGGTCGGTACCGGGATCCACATCGTCCAGCGCATCTTGGATGGTTGGCGTGGCTGGAGCCGAAGCATCCACGTTGATAGTGGCTGGGGCACTGGCGTTTCCGGCTCCATCCGTGGCGGTAACGCTCACTTCCGTACCGTCCGCCAACGGGGTATCCGGTGTCACGCTCCAGTTACCGTCGGCATCCGCTTCCACCGTGTAGTCCGGAGTGCCATCGCCATTGGTATCCACTTGAACGGTGCTGCCCGCTTCGGCTGTACCAGTAAGGATCGTTCCGTCAGTGGGCTCCACCGTCGGTGCCGCCGGCGCGGTGGTGTCCACCGTCACTTCAAACGCCGTACTCGGATCCGAGGTATTACCCGCCGCATCCGTGGCCGTCGCCGTGAAGCTGTAGTCGCCTTCGGCCAGTTCGGTCGCCGGCGTAAAGCTCCAGTTGCCGCTGCCGTCGGCGGTAGCCGTACCGATCTCCGTGCCGTCCTGGAAGATCGCCACCGTGCTGCCCGCTTCCGCCGTACCGCTCAGGGTCGGCGTGGTGTCGTTGGTGCTGCCACCGGTCAGCACCGGATCGGTGCCCGGTGCCACATCGTCCACTGCTTCCGCGATGGTCGGTGCCGCCGGCGGCGTGGTGTCGTTCAGGTTTTCATCCACGGTGGTGGTGACCGGGTCGCTGGTGTTACCGGCTTCATCCGTGGCGGTAACGCTAACTTCCGTACCATCCGCCAGAGGCGCATCCGGCGTCACCGACCAGTTGCCGTCGGCATCCGCTTCCACCGTGTAGTCCGGAGTGCCATCGCCATTGGTATCCACTTGAACGGTGCTGCCCGCTTCAGCCGTACCGGTAAGCAAGGCCCCATCAGACGGCTCCACCGTCACTTCCGGCGCCACGGTATCAATTGTCACCGTGCCGGTGGCCGTGCCTTCGTTACCTGCGCCGTCGGAACCGGTAACCGTTACCGTGTAATCGCCATCCGTCAGCGCCGGCAGATCCCCATCAGCCAGTGTCCAGGTGCCATTGCCGTTATTGGTGGCCACATAGTCGTTGCCGCCCACGGAAACCACGATGCTGGCGTCCGGATCGTCCACGGTGCCGGTCAGTTCCGGGGTGCTGTCGTTGGTGACGACCGCATCCAAGGTCACTACCGGCGGTGTGGTGTCGTTCAGGTTTTCATCCACGATCGTGGTGACCGGGTCGCTCGTGTTCCCCGCCGGATCACTGGCGGTGACGCTCACTTCCGTGCCGTCCGCCAACGGCGCATCCGGAGTCACACTCCAGTTGCCATCACCGTCCGCTTCCACCGTATAGTCGGGCGTACCGTCGCCGTCCACATCCACATCAACGGTGCTACCCGCTTCGGCGGTACCGGTGAGTGTTGTTCCATCGGTGGGGTCCACCGTCGGTGCCGCCGGCGCGGTGGTATCCACATTCAGTTCGAACGCCGTGCTCGGATCCGAGGTATTACCCGCCGCATCCGTGGCCGTCGCCGTGAAGCTGTAGTCGCCTTCGGCCAGTTCGGTCGCCGGCGTAAAGCTCCAGTTGCCGCTGCCGTCGGCGGTAGCCGTACCGATCTCCGTGCCGTCCTGGAAGATCGCTACCGTACTGCCCGCTTCCGCCGTACCGGTCAGGGTCGGCGTGGTGTCGTTGGTGCTGCCACCGGTCAGCACCGGATCGGTGCCTGGCGCCACATCGTCCACCACTTCCGCGATGGTCGGGGCCGCCGGTGGCGTGGTGTCGTTCAGGTTTTCATCCACGATCGTGGTGACCGGATCGCTGGTATTACCCGCCGCATCCGTGGCCGTTACCGACACTTCCGTTTCGTGGGCCAGGGGGGCATCCGGTGCCACCGACCAGTTACCGTCAGCATCCGCTTCCACCGTGTAGTCCGGGGTGCCATCGCCGTTGGTGTCCACTTCAACGGTACTGCCCGCTTCCGCTGTACCCGCCAATACCGAGCCGTCGGAAGGCTCCACCGTGACCTGCGGAGCCGCGGTATCCACGGTCAGATCGAAGGCGGGGCTCGGGTCGGATACATTGTTCGCTTCATCCGTCGCCGTGGCGGTGAAGCTGTAATCGCCATCCGCCAGAGCCGTTGGTGCGAAGCTCCAGTTACCACTGGCATCGGCGGTGGTGCTGCCGATCTCCGTGCCGTCCTGGAAGATCGTCACTGTACTGCCCGCTTCCGCCGTACCGGTCAGGGTCGGCGTGGTGTCGTTGGTGCTGCCACCGGACATTAGTGGACCGGTGCCCGGTGCCACGTCATCTTCTGCCTGAGTAATGACCGGAGCATCAGGACCGCTTCCATCCGGAGCCACCGCGGTGACCGGTTCGGACTCATTCCCCGCTCCGTCGGTCAGGGTCACTTCCAGTTCTTCACCATTGGTTTGCGGTTCGGTCAGTTCGACGGTGAAGTTGCCATCGTCATCCACCGTGCCTTCGCCAATCACGTTACCGTCGGGATCCGTGATGGTGACTTTGCTTCCAGGTTCACCTTCGCCGGTGACGGTGGTGCCGTCACCACTCACTTCAACGTTGGTCGGCGCATCCGGCGCGGTGCTGTCCGGCGCGGTGACCTGGCCGGGTTCGGACTCATTGCCCGCCTCGTCGGTCAGGCTGACATCGAGTTCCTCGCCATCAACCTGCGGCTCGCTCAGCTCGACTTCAAAATCGCCTTCCGCGTTGGTTTGTCCTTCACCGATGACGTTACCGTCGGAATCACGCACGGTGACCGTGGACCCTGGCTCACCTCGACCCGTCACCACACTCCCATCCCCACTGACCGCCAGATCCGTGGGAGCATCGGGTGCCACATTGTCGCCGCCGGATCCGCCGGAACTGGAGCCGGAAGAAGAGTCACTGATCAGGAATGCTGCCGCCGCGCCACCAACCGCCAGCGCCGCCAGTCCCCAGTCCCCGCCTCCCGAAGCGGCCTGGGCAAAACCGATGCCGCCCGCGCCATCGGATTGGCCAAGCCAGAGAACACCTTCGTCATCAAGAAGTTGAAGTTCGTTGGCCGCCTCTTCACCTTCATTGGCGGGATAGAAATTGGAGATGGTGACTTGCTCACCATTCTTGAGGGTAATGACAAGATCGTTACCCACCCGGCTGGTGAAATCGATCTGTTCAGGGCTGAGGGGCATTTGAACCACATTGCCGCCACCCATGAGCGACACAATGTCACTCCACGGTGTCTCCGTAACGGCGCCGCTGGATTTATCAATGATGGAAATGATTTGATCGGCCATTTTCCCACTCCTTCGGAACGCACGTTGCGAATTGTTTTTCTTCGTAACCGATGCGTTAGTCAGTGAAATCCGTTCATGACTTTTCGGCCGCCTGTACTAAAAAACACAGCGGGAAACAGTGCCTAGCGAGCAGCCGATAACTGCGTCATAAGCTCTTCGGTTTTGACCACTTGTAGCGCAATCCATTTTGGGCGGCAATATGCCCTGGAGCCGTTCATTTCAGAAAACCTTGTTGCACTGCTAGAAGATCGGGGCGGGTCTGTCCCCTTTTTCCCAAGGACGAATGGCGGTGGAAAGCCAAAACCCCGAATCGTGATCCACCGCATAAAATGCTTGATTAAGAAGGGATTGGGGCACAAAAAAAATCGGAACGACATCCTCACTCCGATGCTGAAGCAAGTCGTCTCCGCATAAAGGAAAAACAAAAAACGGATCAAGGGAACAAGGCCGAAGCCCAAGAAAATAACTCTTATTTTTTACAATTGATCCTCTGAATGGCCTTCGGAGCCATAGAAATAAACACTGTTTATTGTTAATTCGGGATCATACAAGGCAACTGTTGAGCCGTGTCCATGTTGTTCAACAGAGTTGCCCGGTCTATAAATGTAGAATCCCCAATCGCCGTATACGCTCGAGGCACCACTTCTCATGACCTCCGTGCCGGACACTGTCCTTGCCATCTGGCGCCACAATCCTCGGGAAAGTGAACAGACACTGATTCTTCCCGACGGCTGCCGGGATCTTGTTATCAGAACAACGGCGGCGGGTTCGGTGAACAGCTTTGTTTCCCCTTTGATGGATTCAACCCAGAGCCACACTCATCACCCCGGAGATCGGCTGGTGGGAATCCGTCTGGTTCCTGGCGCCGTCATTGACGAGGCCGGTTTGTTGAAAGCCCTTGCGGACTTACCCGGGCGGAATCTGGCCGAGACCTTGTCGCTGGTCGATGCCTTTTGCCATCTCTCCCCTTCTCTGACGGAAGCACTGGCGTCCCTCGCCCAGGGCCAGCGCATCCTGAACTCAACACGGTCGCTGGGCGTCTCAAGCCGAAGCTTCACACGTCTGTTGGCCTCCCATACCGGCCGCCCTCCGGTATGGTGGCGCAACCTGGCCCGGGCACGACAGGCAGCCCGGTGTCTTGACGACGGCCGCTCATTGGCCGATCTGGCCGGAGACTTGGGGTTTGCGGATCAAGCGCATCTGTCCCGAGAGTTTCGCCGGTGGTTTGGCGTTCCTCCCGGTGCTTTCCGCTCGAATCCAACTCTGATCCGTAGCGTCCGCCACTCGGGTTTCGATGTTACGCTCTGATCAGCTTGAGGAAATCGGCCGGGGCGGAAGAACGCGGGCCATGGGAGAGTCATACAAAAACGCCCCGCGACGCGGGGCGTTTATAGGGGTATGGCGGAGAGGGTGGGATTCGAACCCACGGACGGTCTCCCGTCGGCGGTTTTCAAGACCGCTGCTTTCGGCCACTCAGCCACCTCTCCAATGGGCGCCAATCATACCTGAGACGAATTGGCAGTCAACGGGGAAAGATCAAGAAAATTGCTGTAACCCCGTGATTCGTTGGGAAAATCTTGATTTTGGCGCGGACGTCCCTATTATCGTGGATACACTTTGTTTTGTGAGCGATTGATCATGCGCAACCAACCGAATCCCTATGTCGCCCCGCACGCCAGCGGCGGAGCGGTAGTCAGCGGCGAACGCGCCGCCCAGGTGCTGAAAAACACCTATATGCTGCTGGGCCTGAGCCTGATCGTGGCCACCGGCGCCTCCGTGTTCGCCATGTCCACGGGCATGGGCTATATGAGCCCGATCCTGACCATCATTGTCTACTTTGGTCTGCTGTTCGCCACCAGCAAGCTGCGTAACAGCGCCTGGGGCATTCTGGCCGTGTTCGGTCTGACCGGTTGGCTGGGCTTCACCACTGGCCCGATCATCAACATGTATGCCCAGATCCCCGGCGGCATGGAAATCGTCAGTCTGGCCCTGGGCGGCACCGCCACCATTTTCGTGGCCATGTCCGCCATCGCCCTGGTGACCCGCAAGGACTTCAGCTTCCTCACCAACTTCATCATGGTGGGTATCCTGGTGGCGTTCGTCGCCAGCCTGGCGGCATTCTTCTTCAACATCCCGGCTCTGGCTCTGGCGGTGTCCGCCGCCTTCGTGATGCTCTCTTCCCTGCTGATCATGTGGCAGACCAGCGCCATCATTCACGGCGGCGAGACCAACTACATCATGGCCACCGTGACCCTGTTCGTGTCTATCTACAACCTGTTCCTGTCTCTGTTGCACCTGCTCAGCGCCCTCAGCGGCAACGATTGATGCAATTCAGTATCCTGGTGACCGCCGGGCCGGAAACGGCGGCGGCGGTCACCGCTCTCCACACCACCGAAGCGCTGCTGCGTTCCCCCTACTCCCTGTTTCGAGTCTTCTTCTACGGCGATGGCGTCCACCTGGCCAACCGGCTGATCCACCCGGGCCGTGACGGCGAAGCCGTGGCCAGCCGCTGGCAGTCCCTGGTCAAGGACAACGCCCTACCCGCCCGGGTCTGCGTCGGGGCCGCCCTGCGAAGAGGCGTTACCGACGATACCGAAGGTCAACGTGCCGGTCTCAAGGGCAACAATCTGGCCGAGGGCTTTCAACTGGTGGGGCTCGGCGAGTGGGTGGAAGCAGCCCGCCACAGCGACCGGGTATTGCACTTTGGCTGATTCCATTCTGTACATACTGCACCGTGGCCCTCGGCATTCTCCGGATTGGCGGGAGACCCAGGAAATGATCCTCACCGGCGCCGCCTTTGGCCTCCAGTCCACGGTCTGGATCACCAACGGCGCCCTGCGCGCGCTCAGCCAGCTCGCGGCACCACAAGAGCAGTTGCAACAATTGCAGGCCTTCGCGGTGCGCTGCGTGGCCTCCGCCGAAGCCCTGGCCGAGCACCCCCTGGAAGGCGTTGAGCCGCTGAGCGCCGGCGACTTACATCATCTGCAAGACACGTCCGATCAGACCCTGGTGTTTTGACCATGCTGCACCTCATTGCTTTCGACGATCTGGACAGCCAGCAGGCACGGACCTGCCTGGCCCTGTATCAGCCCGGAGATTCATGCGTATTCGTCGACCACGGCCATCTGGTGGCGGCGGAATTTCCACTGCAAGGTCCGGGATACCTGCTAGGCCAGCCACCGTTGCCACCGGCGCGGCGCGCCGATCTGGAATACATTGATTACGACCGGCTGGTGGCATTGACAGCGGAATACGGGCCGGTCACAAGCTGGTATTCTTGAGCCATCCTGTTTGATCTGACGCGAGTCCATCCATGAGCGAGCATGCCTTCGCCCCTTTCGTCCGAACCCTGGGACGCGGTAAGCGCGCCCGCCGTGGCCTGACCCGGCAAGAGGCCGCCGAGGCCATGGGGCATATTCTTCAGGGGGAGGTGACCCAGGCGCAGCTTGGCGCCTTCCTCATGCTGCTGCGGGTCAAGGAGGAAACCCCGGAGGAACTGGCCGGCTTTCTCGATGCCTGCCGCCCGGTATGCAGCCACTATTTGATCGGCTTGCCGAAAGCCGATGTGGACTGGCCGAGCTACGCCGGCAAGAAAAAGCACCACCCCTGGTACCTGTTGGCGGCCCGATTGCTGGCACGCAACGGTGTGCGGGTGTTCATGCATGGTGGTCCCGCCCATACGCCGGAGCGGCATTACACCGACGAGAGCCTGCGCAAACTCGGCTTCAAGCTGCCACGCACGGTGGCGGAAGCCGGCGAGCAACTGCATGATGAGGGCTTTACCTATCTGGGTGTGGAGCAGTTCTGTCCGCCGCTGAGCACCTTACTGATGCTGCGCTTTCAGTTGGGACTGCGCTCGCCGATCAACACGCTGTCGAGAAATCTCAACCCGGCCCAGGCCGCCCTGAGCTTGCAAAGTGTATTTCACCCCGCCTATCTGAATCTGCATCTTGAAGCGTCCCGCCTCTGCGGCGACCGCAATCTGCTGCTGTTCAAAGGTGAAGGAGGGGAAGTGGAAATCCGCCCGGACGCCCGCACCAGCATCGGCGGTCTGCGTGCCGGAGAGCCGGCGGAAGCCGTGCTCGAAGCCGCCCTGCCCCGGCAAACGCCGCCGGGCACCGTCTCCACCGACCATCTACGGGCGGTGTGGCGTGGCGAGGAAAGCGACGTTTACGGCGAAGCGGCGGTCCGGCAAACCGTGGCGACGACCCTGTGGGGTCTGGGTAAAGCGAAGGATCTGGAGACCGCCACCAAGGCCGCTCAAACGTTATGGACGGAACGCAAGCGCGACGCGCTGTAATAATAAATAGTCCAACAGTTCGTGCTCAGCAGCTTCCCGCGGATCGGAACGAAGTCGCCGTAGGAGCTTGCCTGCAAGCGAATCTTTTGCCCGGAAGCCTAATTCGCTTGCAGGCAAGCTCCTACAACCGCCTTGTAGCGATCCTCGAATTAGAATTCCCGGCGCCTGCCGATATGGACCAGGACCGGTGGTCTCCAGGTTTGAGCGTCAGGCGTCCGGCGTCGAGCCTCCGGCCTCTCCGAACCAACGATAACGCGGATGCAGGCTGACCACACTGCCGACGATGATCAGGGTCGGCGCATGCACGGTACGTCCCTCGATGGCCGCCGGCAGAGAATCCAACTGGCCGGTAATCACTTCCTGAGCGTCGGTGGTGCCTCGGGATACCAGGGCAATGGGGGTGTCCGGCGAGCGGCCGTGGGCCATCAACTGATCGCAGATTTCCTTTAGCCCCACCAGTCCCATGTAAAACACCAGCGTTTCCTGCTCCGCCACCAGGTTGGGCCAGTCCAGATCAACGCTGCCGTCACGGCGGTGGCCGGTGACAAAACGTACGGACTGGGCATGATCGCGATGGGTCAGCGGGATACCGGCGTAGGCGGCGCAGCCGGCGGCGGCGGTCACGCCGGGCACCACTTGGAAGTCGATACCGGCGGCCACTACTTTTTCCAGCTCTTCACCACCGCGCCCAAAGATGAACGGATCCCCGCCCTTCAAACGGCACACCCGTTTCCCCTGGCCGGCGTAATGCACCAGCAGATCGTTGATCTCGCCCTGGGGCAAGGCGTGCTGATCACGGGCTTTACCAACGTACACTTTCTCCGCGTCGGAACGGGCAAGCGCAACGATCTCCGGCGCCACCAGACGGTCGTACAACACCACATCCGCCTTGGTCAGCAGATGATGCCCCCGGAAAGTCAGCAAATCCGGATCGCCGGGGCCGGCACCGACCAGATAGATCTCTCCCCGCTCGGCAGGCTGATTGCCGTCGATACTGGCCAGGGCACGTTCCAGGGCTTGTTCCGCCTCGCTTTCGTGACCGGAAAGCACCTGCTCCATCAGCGGGCCATCCAGCTGCGCCTCCCAGAATGCCTCCCGCTGACGGCGGCCCGGCAGACGCGCCGCCACGCTCTCGCGCAGACGGCCCAGGAAGGTCGCCAGGCGGCCCCAGCGCGCCGGCAGCCACCCTTCCAATTGATCGCGCAGCCGCCGCACCAGTACCGGCGACGCGCCGGACGACGTGATCGCCACGAACAGCGGATCACGATCCACCAGAGCCGGGAAAACGAAACTGCTGAGTTCGGGTCGCCCCACCACGTTAACCGGCAGGCCACGGGCATGGCATTGCTCGGCGATACGCTGGTTCAGAGCGTCATCATCGGTACACGCCACCACCAGCCGCGCCTGATCAAGATCGCCCTCTTGATAGAGCCGTTGCTGGCAGTCGCCGCCACCCTGCTCCACCAAAGCGCACAAATCGGTGCGCCATTGCGGCGCGATCAAACGTATCACCGCACCGGATCGGTGCAAAAGACCGGCCTTGCGCAGGGCGGTGTCACCACCGCCCACGATCACCACGGTTTGCCCGGTCAGTTTCAGACCAAGGGGAAGAAAATCCATCGTTAGCTGGCGCCCTTGTGTTGTGGAGCGCCTCAGCTCAGACGCTCCTTGCCTCTCAGGTAGGGCCGCAGTGCCTCCGGCACGGTCACGGAACCATCTTCATTCTGATAGTTTTCCAGGATCGCCACCAGGGTGCGGCCTACCGCCAGCCCGGAACCATTCAAAGTATGTACCAGCTCCGGCTTGCCGGTTTCCGGGTTGCGCCAACGGGCCTGCATGCGACGCGCCTGATAGTCACGGAAATTGGAACAGGAAGAGATCTCCCGGTAGCGCTGCTGGCTCGGCAGCCAGACTTCCAGGTCATAGGTCTTGGCGGCGGAGAAGCCCAGATCGCCGCCGCACAGGGTCACCAACCGGTAAGGCAGATCCAGTTTCTGCAGGATCGCCTCGGCGTGGCCGGTAAGCGCTTCCAGGGCCTGCTCGGACTCTCCCGGGCGCACCAGCTGCACCAGCTCCACCTTCTCGAACTGATGCTGTCGGATCATGCCGCGGGTGTCCTTGCCATGACTGCCCGCCTCGGAGCGGAAACAGGGCGTGTGGCAGACGTAACGGCGCGGCATGGTCTCGGCGTCGAGAATCTCATCCGCCGCCAGATTGGTCACCGGCACTTCCGCGGTGGGGATCAGATACAGCTCGCGCTCGCCGCGCATTTTGAACAGGTCTTCCTCGAACTTCGGCAACTGACCGGTACCCGCCAACGCTTCCGGCCCCACCAGGTAAGGCACGTACAGCTCCTGATAACCGTGTTCACTGGTGTGCTGGTCGAGCATGAAATCGATCAAGGCGCGATGCAGCCGTGCCAATTGCCCGGTCATCACCGCGAAGCGGGCACCGGACAGCTTGCTGGCGCGCTCGAAATCCAGACGGCCCTCGCTCAGTCCCTCACCGACGTCGACGTGGTCCTTGGGTTCGAAGTCGAACTGGCGCGGCGTGCCCCAGCGGCGCACTTCCACGTTGTCGTCTTCATCCGCGCCCGGCGGCACCTCCTCCGCCGGCGCATTGGGCACCCCCATGAGGAAAGCGCGCAGCTCGTCCTGAATCTCTTTTGCCCGGGCCACTTCGTCATCGAGCTGGGCATCCAGGGTCTTCAGCGTCTCCGCCACCTTGGCCTTGGCCTCATCCACCGACAAACCGGACTGGATCAGTTCGCCGATCTGCTTTGAGGCCTTCTTGCGTTGGGCCTGCAGATCCTGGGAGCGAATATCAGCTTCCTTGCGGCGCCCATCCAGCGCCCGGAACCCGTCCAGATCCAGGGAATAACCCCGTTTTGCCAGTGCATCGCGGATGGCTTCGCCATTGTCCCGCAAGGCCCGAATATCAAGCATGGTGGCTCCTTTGCGCACTCATAAGATGTCAGGATTCAAACAAATATCAGGATTCAAACAACCAGCGTCCCACTACCAGACCCAGCCCGGCCAGCGAGACGCAGGCCGCCACCGAAACGGCGGCGTATCCCAGGGCCAGCCCCAGGCTGCGACTCTCCAGCAGGCGGACCAGCTCGAAGGAAAAGGTCGAGAAGGTGGTCAGGGCGCCAAGCATGCCAGTCATCAATGCCAGCCGCCACAGTTCACTGGTGGTCAGACTCGCCAGCATGACCACCAGAAAACCAAACAGGAAACTGCCAGCCAGGTTCACGGCGAAGGTGGCCCAGGGCCAGGCCGGCATCGCCGGTACCCCTACCCAGAGAGCGGTAGCATAGCGCAAACAGGCCCCCACCGAGCCCCCCAGCGCCACCGCCAGCCAGGGCAAAATACCATGTGCGTTCATTGCTCGTCCCCGTAACGTTGCCACTGGCTGTCGCGGTTGCGGCGCCGTAGCTGGCGCAGCTTCTCGGCGATACGGATTTCCAGCCCGCGTTCCACCGGTTGGTAAAAGCGGGTGTCGCGCAGCGTCGGCGGAAAATAGTTCTCGCCGTCAACGAAGGCATCGGGGTAATCATGGGCGTAGTGATACTCCACGCCATAGCCTTCCGCCTTCATCAATTTGGTGGGCGCGTTGCGCAGATGCAGCGGCACCTCATTACTGGGGTGCTCGGCGACAAATCGCCGGGCCGTATTGTAGGCGTCATAGACCGCATTGCTCTTCGGCGCCACGGCCAGAAAAACGATGGCCTGGGCGATGGTCAGTTCGCCCTCCGGACTGCCAAGCCGCTCCTGCACCTCCCAGGCGTTCAACGCCAGCGTCAGGGCTCGCGGGTCGGCGTTGCCGATGTCCTCGCTGGCCATGCGCACCACCCGCCGCGCCACATAGAGCGGATCACAGCCGCCATCGAGCATGCGCGCGAACCAGTACAGGGCCGCGTCCGGATCGGAACCGCGCACCGACTTGTGCAAGGCGCTGATCTGGTCATAGAACAGATCCCCGCCCTTGTCGAAACGGCGCACCGCGTCACGCAACACTTCCTGCATCAGCGGCCGGTCGACGCGGGGCTGATCGCCGTCCGCCAGATCCAGGGCCACTTCCAGCATATTGAGCAGCCGCCTCGCATCGCCATCGGCATAGTCCAGCAACAGATCACGGGCATCGGCTTCCAGAACCATGGCCGTGAGATCCGGTTGACGCAGGGCGCGGTCCAACAGCCCGGACAAGTCCTGCCGCTCCAGGCTGCGCAGGCGATATACCCGGGCCCGGGACAGCAAGGCGTTGTTGAGTTCGAATGAGGGATTTTCGGTGGTGGCGCCGATGAAGATCACCGTGCCGTCTTCCACGTGAGGCAGAAAGGCATCCTGCTGCGCTTTGTTGAAGCGATGCACCTCATCCACGAACAACACCGTGCGGCGTCCCTGTCCCAACCGCGCCTTGGCCTGTTCCACCGCCGCGCGGATGTCCTTCACGCCGGACAATACCGCCGACAAGGTGATGAATTCCGCATCCACGGCACCGGCGAGAATCAGTGCCAGCGTGGTTTTTCCTGTCCCCGGCGGGCCCCACAGAATCATGGAGTGCAGTTGCCCGCGCTCCACCGCCTGACGCAAAGGTTTGCCGGGGGCGATCAGATGGGACTGCCCGACATAATCGTCCAGCGACAGCGGCCGCAGCCGCGCGGCCAGCGGCTGCGCATCGCCGCGGGCCTGATCGGCGAACAGGTCACTCATGGTGCGCGCCACCACCCCCGCTCATGATTCACTCCTGGCGGATTACGTCGGTGCCTTCCGGCGGGGTGAAGGAAAACCGCTCCGCCGGCAACGACCGGTTCAGGGTCAGATCCTGGAAACGGATCAGGGTCTGCTGGCCGAGCGCGTCGCGTAAACGCATGGAATGCGGCGTGTCGCCATGGAAGGTGACATCCAGGGTATCGAACAGCGGATCGGCGCCCTTGGGCTTGAGCCGGTAGGTAATGTTGGCGCCTTCGCTTTCCAGCTCGGAAATCTCGAACGCCTGCCCCACTCGCTGTGGATCGCCGCCAAACAGCAGGGCCGGTGTGTTGCCCAGGTCCGGGGTCAGCGGACGGACCACCACCTGCTCCAGATCCACATCGTAAACCCACACGGTTTTGCCATCGGAGACCGCCAGCTGTTCGAACGGCGCCTCGGTCTTCCAGTAAAAGCGGTTGCCCCGGGCCACGTCCATGGTACCGCTGGCACTCTGCTGGCGGTCACCGTCGGAGTTCACCATGGACTGCTCGAAGTGGCCGCTCATGCTGCGCAGTCCGCCAAGTTTGGCAAGCAGGGTTTCGGTAGCGGAAGCCCAGGCCAGGGACGGCATCAACAGTGCCAATACAAGCCATTTTGCCATTGCTCTTTATCCTCAGGCGTCCGGCGGTGGTGGCGCCAGCACCTCACGTTGTCCGTTGTGTCCGGCCTCGGAGACCACGCCGGCCATTTCCATGGCTTCCACCAGGTTGGCGGCGCGGTTGTAGCCGATCTTCAGTTTCCGCTGCACCGAGGAAATGGAAGCCCGCCGTGATTGCGTCACGTAGGCCACCGCCTCGTCATAGAGCGGATCGCTCTCGTCATCGCCGCCGCCGGCGATTTCCATGCCTGGCATGGGCGCGTTCAGGTCCGAACCGCCGTCAAGGATCTCTTCCAGATAGTTCGGCTCGCCCCGCTTGCGCCAATCATCACAGACCCGGTGCACTTCCTCATCTGAGACAAAGGCACCGTGCACCCGTTCCGGAACGCTTTTGCCACCGGGCAAATACAGCATGTCACCATGGCCGAGCAGTTGCTCCGCTCCGCCCTGATCCAGCACGGTGCGGGAATCGATTTTCGACGACACCTGGAAACCGATGCGTGACGGCACATTAGCCTTGATCAGACCGGTGATCACATCCACCGACGGACGCTGCGTGGCGAGAATCAGGTGGATGCCCGCGGCCCGCGCCTTCTGCGCGATACGAGCGATCAACTCTTCCACTTTCTTGCCGACGATCATCATCATATCGGCGAATTCATCGATGACGATAACGATGTACGGCAACTTCTCCGCCAACGGCGGTTCCTCTTCCAGATCCATCGGGTCATTGGGCTTCCACAATGGATCCTTGAGTGGCTCACCGGACTTTCTGGCGTCCTCCACCTTGCGGTTGTAACCGGAAATATTACGCACGCCCATGGCCGCCATCAGACGATAGCGGCGCTCCATTTCTCCGACCCCCCAGCGCAAGGCGCCGGCGGCTTCCTTCATGTCGGTGACCACCGGCGTGAGCAGATGGGGAATGCCGTCATAGACCGCCAGTTCCAGCATCTTCGGATCGATCAGGATCAGGCGCACATCTTCCGGGCTGGACTTGAACAACATGGACAGCAGCATGGCGTTCACGCCCACCGATTTACCGGAACCGGTGGTACCGGCCACCAGCAAGTGCGGCATCTTGGCCAGGTCAGCCATCACCGGGTTGCCGGAAATGTCCTTGCCCAGGGCCATGGTCAGCGGCGAACCGGCATCGTCGAACATCTTCGAGCCCACCACCTCGGTGAAGCGGATCATCTCCCGCTGCTCATTGGGAATCTCTATCCCCACCGTGGTCTTGCCGGGAATCACCTCCACCACCCGCACGCTGATCACCGCCAGGGAACGGGCCAGATCCTTGGCCAGATTGGTGATCTTGGACACCTTGATGCCGGGCGCCGGCTGGATCTCGAAGCGGGTGATCACCGGTCCGGGCTGCACCGCCACCACTTCGGCGTCGACGTTGAAATCCTTGAGTTTGATTTCCAGCAGACGCGACATGGCGTCCAGCGCTTCCTCGGAGTAACCGCCCTTGCCGTCCTCATCCACCTGATCCAGCAAGGATACCTGCGGCAGGTCGCCGGAGACTTCCGCGGTAAACAGCTTCTGCTGCTTCTCTTTTTGCACCCGTACGCTTTTCTCCACCGGTTTGGCGGGTTGGGCGATCTTCGGCGGCGTGCGGTTTTCCTTTTTCTTGTTGGCCTCGGTGATCACCCGGGCGCGCTGCTCGCGGGCAGCCTGAGCGGCCTTGCGCTCCTCTCGCTGCTCGCGGCGCTGCTCGAACCAGGCCGGCACCTTCTGGCCGATAGTCACCACCAGCTCACCCAGACGCTCCGCCAGGGCAATCCAGGACAGATCGGTGAATACGGTGATGCCAATCAGAAACAGCGCCACCATCACCAGCGTGCCGCCCAGGGCGTTGAAGGCATCCAGGGCGCTGCCACCGACCACCTGGCCGAGTATCCCACCGGCATCCTCCGGCAGGCCGCCAGTGGCGAAATGCATGTATGCCAGGGCCGTGCCGCCGATCATGGTCAACACGAACCCCACCAGACGCAGGCTGAACATGGGCCAGCTACCCGGCAGGCCGGCGTGGCGCTCGCGCAATACCTTGAACGCCCAGAACCCCACCAGCACCGGGAACAGATAGGCCATCAGCCCGAACAGTCCCAATAACAGATCGGCACAGAAAGCGCCGGCGCGGCCGCCGGCATTACGCACGCTGTCCACGTGCCCCACATAGGACCATCCCGGGTCGCGGCTGTCATAGCTGATCAATGCCAGAAGCAGATACAGCGACAGGGCGATCAGGGCGATGACCATGCCTTCCACCAACCCTCGTTTGAGATGGCGGGAAAAACCGGATTGGGTGTTACCGGCGGCTGCCTTTGTCACGCCTCGCCTCTTGCGTTTGGATTCCATAGAGCCTGTTTATGCTCTTAAAGCTTGCCAATGTTTTTCCCTGTATCGTGTAAAAGCTGGAAAAAACATGAACTCAATGCCATAACAAATTGAAAACTATGGAATTGTACAGAATTAGCGCCTTTCGAGCCAGCGCCCCGACCGGCTCTTGCGCCCGCAGTATCCCGCGCCTGGGCCCGGGCAACAAGGGCCCGGTGGCGAGGCTATCGTTGCCTCAAATCGCATTCATAGCCGGAGCCGCCTTCACCGGGCCATGAAAGTATTGTAGCTTGCTCATCCTTGAAACGGCCCGTGGGCGACACCATAACGTCGCCACTTCTTAAGCAGACCCAGTTTTCAGGCCCTGACCTGGTGGAGGATTCAATGAGCGACGTGCAGCACCATCGACTGATCATTCTGGGTTCCGGCCCCGCCGGCTACACCGCGGCGGTCTACGCGGCCCGGGCCAATCTGAATCCGGTGGTGATCACGGGCATCCAACCCGGCGGGCAGTTGACCACCACCACCGAAGTGGATAACTGGCCCGGAGACGTGGAAGGCCTGCAAGGCCCGGACCTGATGGTGCGCATGCAGCAGCACGCCGAGCGCTTCGACACCCAGGTGCTGTTTGATCACATTAACGAGGTGGTACTGGATCAGCGTCCGTTCGTGCTCAAGGGCGACTCCGGCACCTACAGCTGTGATGCCCTGATCATCGCCACCGGGGCTTCGGCCATGTACCTGGGTCTGGATTCCGAGCAGGCGTTCATGGGCAAAGGGGTTTCCGCCTGCGCCACCTGTGACGGTTTCTTCTACCGGGGCCAGAAAGTGGCCGTGGTGGGCGGTGGCAACACCGCCGTTGAAGAAGCCCTGTACCTGTCCAACATTGCTTCCGAGGTGGTGCTGATTCACCGCCGCGACAAACTGCGCGCGGAAAAGATCCTGCAGGACAAGCTGTTCGCCAAGGACAACGTCACCGTCATGTGGGATCACGTGCTCGACGAAGTGTTGGGCGACGATTCCGGCGTCAATGGCATCCGTGTCAAGTCCACCAAGGATGACAGCACCGAGGAACTGGAGCTGCAGGGCCTGTTCATCGCCATCGGCCATAAACCCAACACCGACATCTTCGCCGGGCAGCTGGACATGCATGACGGCTATATCCGCATCCGCAGCGGCCTGGAAGGCAATGCCACCGCCACCAGCGTGGCGGGCGTGTTCGCCGCCGGCGACGTGGCCGATCACGTATACCGTCAGGCAGTGACCTCCGCCGGTTCCGGCTGCATGGCGGCACTGGACGCGGAGCGCTATCTGGAAACCCTGGAAGACTGATCGCGCATGATCCCCTGGTTACCCGCCGGGGGGCCTTTTCCCGCAGTGGAAGAGGCCCTTGAGGAGCCCAACGGGCTGCTCGCCGCCGGCGGCGACCTTTCCCCTTCCACTCTGCTTTGCGCCTATCGCCAGGGTATCTTCCCCTGGTACGACGACAGCCAGCCGATCCTGTGGTGGTCACCGGCTCCGCGCTGTGTGTTTCGCCCCGGGGATCTGCACCTGAGCCGCCGCACCCGGCGCACCCTGCGAGGCTGGAATCCGGAAATCCGCCTGGACCAGAACTTCGCCGGAGTCATCGACGCTTGCGCGGCCCCCCGCGCCGGCCAGGACGGCACCTGGATCACTCGCGACATGCGCGATGCTTATCTGCGCCTGCACCATCTGGGCCATGCCCATTGCGTGACGGTGCATGACGACCAGGGCCTGGCCGGCGGTATCTACGGCATTCAGTTGGGCGGTGTGTTCTTCGGTGAGTCCATGTTCTCTCGCCGCGATAACGGTTCTAAATGCGCGCTGGCGGCGCTGTGGGCGCTGGCGCCGGAACTGGGCATCCAGTTGCTGGACGCCCAGGTGGAGAATCCTCACCTGATGCGGCTGGGCGCGGTGTTGATGCCGCGACAGGAATTTCAGACAGCGTTGCGGACCTTGATCACCGACACCGAGCCCCGCAAATGGCCGCCGGTTCCGATGACCTGGAACGGGCTCACGGATCGGGATCGCGCCGCTATTTCCTTTAAACTGTAGGAGCTTGCCTGCAAGCGAATAGGGGGTTCGGCCCAAAAAATTCGCTTGCAGGCAAACTCCCACAGCAGCCTTGTAGCCTCGTCTGGGGAAGACAGCCATTCAGCCGGTCTTTACCTGCCCTGCCCCATTGGCGGTGTCACGGCGTTCGGCGTAGTCGATATAGAACGTCAGGCTGTCCGGATTGGCCATGGCATCCGGGTTGGCCACTTTATCCAGGGACTGCCCCAGCAGCAGCTTCTTGATGGGGAGCTCCATTTTCTTGCCGGTGAGTGTGCGCGGCACTTCCGGCGCTGGCACGATGTCGTTGGGCACATGCCGGGCGGACAGATTGTCGCGGATCGCCGCCTTGATGCGGCTTTTCAGATCCTCGTCCAGAACCTGCCCCTCGCGCAGCACCACGAACAACGGCATGAAGGATTCCCGTCCCAGGTATTCCAGATCCACCACCAGGCTGTCGAGGACTTCCGGGAACTCTTCCACCACCCGATAGATCTCGCTGGTGCCCATGCGGATCCCGTGGCGGTTGATGGTGGTGTCGGAACGGCCATAGATCACCGCGCCACCGCGCGGGGTGATGCGGATCCAGTCGCCGTGGCGCCAAATGCCGGGAAACACGTCGAAGTAGCTGTCGTGGTAGCGCAGCCCTTCTTCGTCGTTCCAGAAGTACAACGGCATGGACGGCATCGGTTTGGTCACCACCAGCTCCCCCACTTCGTCCTCCAGAATCCGGCCGTCGTCGGACATGGCATAGGTCGCCGTGCCCAGATACCGGCACTGCATCTCTCCGGAATAGACCGGCAGTATCGGGCAGCCGCCCACATAGGCCGCCGCCACATCGGTGCCACCGCTGATGGTGGCGATCATCACGTCACCCAGTTGATCCATGATCCACTGGTACCCCTCCTCCGGCAGTGGCGAGCCGGTGGAACCCACCGATCTGAGCCTGCCAGGGCTCAGCCATTGGCCAGGCTCGATTTCCGCTTTCTTGCAGTTGAGAAAATAGGCGGCGCCAGCGCCGAAGAAGGTCAGCTCGGTCTCCTCGGCGAAACGCCACAGCGTACCGAGATCCGGGTAACCGGGATTGCCGTCGTACAAACAGATGGTGCTGCCCACCATCAGACCGGTGATCTGTGAATTCCACATGATCCAGCCGGTGGTGGTGAACCACATGAAGCGGTCCTCCGGCCCCAGGTCCATATGCAGAGCGTGACCTTTCAAACCCTCCAGCAAGGTACCGCCGTGGCCGTGCACGATGGGTTTGGGCATCCCGGTGGTCCCCGAGGAGTACACCACCCACAGCGGATGGTCGAACGGCACCTGTTCAAACGCCATTGGCGCCTCGCCGGCGACCATGTCCTGCCAGAGATCGGCCCCATCCAGACGGGCCTCGGGGTTGAGGTAAGGCAGCAGGATCACTTGCTCCACCGTCGGCAGCGCCTCACGCAGCCCCTTTACCACCTCCAGGCGGTCGAAATCCTTGCCGCCATAGCGATACCCGTCCACCGCGATGATCACTTTGGGATCGATCTGGCGGAAACGGTCGAGCACGCTGCGGGTGCCCATGTCCGGGGAACAGCTGGACCAGATCGCGCCAACACTGGCGCAGGCACAGAATGCCACCACCGTTTCCGCCACATTGGGCAAATAGGCAACCACCCGGTCTCCGGGGCCGATCCCACGTTGGCGCAACCGGTCGGACAGGGCCGCCACCTGGCGGCGCAGCTCACCCCAGGACAGGGATTGCAGTGGACGAAGTTCGGAGCGGGAGAGGATCGCCGGACGATCGGGCTGGTCATGGTGAAAACGGAAGATCTGCTCCACCAGGTTCAGCCGGCTGCCCTCGAACCATTGGGCGCCGGGCATTTCATGGCTGTCGAGCACCTCGCTGTAGGGCTCCGAGGCAGCCACTTCGAAGTACTGCCAGATCGCTTCCCAAAAGGCTTCCAGGTGGTCCACGGACCACCGCCAGAGGGCGTCGTAATCGTTGAAATGTTCGCCCGTGCGCTGCTCCAGCCAACCTTGAAAATGATGCAGGCGGCTGTTGCGGATGCGTTCCTCGCTGGGTTGCCACAGGGGCATCGGATCGGTTGTTGTCATCATAGCTCTCCTGAACACAGCCTCTGTATAGGCCGAGGCCGTTTATTGTTATTTCGCCATAAACCGGGCTTCGGAAGCCTATCCAACTCCGGAGGGCGGCGAAAGGTACAAGTATTCACGAACCGCTCGTCCGCGCGGTAAAAAGCAGCGCCACACCCGGACGGCTGGCCTTGGTCGCCCCCTGTTGGATAAACTGGGCCCATGAGTGATCTGTCCGAACTCCGCTTTTTCCGCACGCCGGCCCACCCCTGCAGCTACCTGGAAGGCCAGCAGGCCGCCACGCTGTTCGTGGACCCTCAGGTGCGCCTCAATGCGGCCCTGTACAGCGAGCTGTCCCTGCTCGGCTTCCGCCGCAGCGGCGACTACCTGTATCGCCCGCACTGTGAGGCCTGTCACGCCTGTCTGCCGGCACGGGTGCGGGTGGCGGATTTCCAGCCTCGCCGGCGGCAGAAGCGGATCCTTCAGCGCAATAGCGATCTGATCGTGCGGCAGGAGCCGTCCCGCTACACCCGCGAATTCTACCGGCTCTACTCACTGTATATTCGCGAACGCCACGGTGACGGCGACATGTATCCGCCCTCCGAGGAGCAGTTTTCCAGCTTCCTGACCTGCGCCTGGACCGATACCCGCTTCTACTGTTTCCGTGATCCGGCCACCAAAAAATTGCTTGCCGTGGCGGTCACCGACGCCCTCAAGGACGGCCTGTCGGCGGTCTACACGTTCTTCGACCCGGCCGTCGCCGAGCGCGGCCTCGGCGTCAATGCCCTGCTCTGGCAAATCGAGGAATGCCGCCGTCTGGGCCTGCCTTATCTCTACCTGGGCTACTGGATCAGCGAATGCCGCAAGATGAGCTACAAGAGCCAGTACCGCCCGCTGGAACTGTTGATCAACGACGAGTGGCAGGAGTTTCACCCCCCCACTCCTCCGGGGCGTCGCCCTCCCATCGCCTAAACCTTTGCAGCATGCGTCCAATTCCGGCACAATTGCGCCTCCCTCCGTAGCCGACGACATCAGGGTACGCGCTGAATGGCGAAAGAAGAGCAAATTGAATTGGAAGGCGTGGTTCTTGAAACCCTTCCCAACACCATGTTTCGTGTGAAGCTGGATAACGGGCATGTGATCACCGCCCATATTTCCGGCAAGATGCGTAAATTCTACATCCGGATTCTCACCGGCGATCGCGTCAAGGTGGAAATGTCGCCCTATGATCTGAGCAAGGGGCGCATCACCTTCCGCATGAAGTAACGGCGGTTTTCCTTGATGCATAAAAAAACCCGGCATGCCGGGTTTTTTTGTTAGAGCCTGGCCATCCATGGCCGCGATCTTCAGCAGGTGGCTTCCTCCTGGGAGGCATCCACGGTCAGCAGCAGCTTGTCGTCGCGGACCACGACTCGCGCCCGACCGCCCTGCTCCGCCAGTTCGCCAAACAGCAGTTTCTCCGCCAGCGGCTTCTTGATCTGCTCCTGGATCAGACGGGCCATGGGGCGGGCCCCCATATCCTTGTCATAGCCGTGATCGGCCAACCAGGTGCGGGCATCCGCCTCCACTTCCAGCACCACGCCTTTCTCATCCAACTGCGCCTGCAGTTCCACCAGGAACTTGTCCACCACGCCGAGAATGGTTTCCCGCCCCAGCGGGTTGAACTGGATGATGGCGTCCAGCCGGTTGCGGAACTCCGGCGTGAAGGCTTTTTTCAACACTTCCATGCCGTCGCTGGACTGATCCTGTTCGGTGAAACCGATGGAGCGCTTGTTCAACACCTCGGCGCCCGCATTGGTGGTCATGATCAGGATCACATTGCGGAAGTCCGCCTTGCGGCCGTTATTGTCGGTCAGCGACGCGTTGTCCATCACCTGCAGCAGGATGTTGAACACTTCCGGGTGCGCCTTTTCGATCTCGTCCATCAACAGCACGCAATGCGGCGTCTTGGTAATCGCCTCGGTGAGCAGGCCGCCCTGATCGTAACCGACGTAGCCCGGAGGCGCGCCGATCAGACGGCTTACGGTATGCCGCTCCATGTACTCGGACATGTCGAAGCGCACCAACTCCACGCCCAGCGCGCGAGCCAGTTGCCGGCTCACCTCGGTTTTACCTACCCCGGTGGGACCGGCGAACATGAACGAGCCGATCGGCTTGTTGTCCGCCTTCAGCCCGGCGCGGGACAGCTTGATCGCCGCGGAGATGGCATCGATGGCTTCGTCCTGACCGAACACGGTCATCTTCAGGTCCCGCTCCAGATTGCGCAGCACTTCCTTATCGGAAGAGGACACCTGCTTCGGCGGAATCCGCGCGATCTTCGCCACCATGACTTCCACGTCATCCTGCTCGATGATTTCACGGCGCTCGTTTTCCGGCCGCAGGCGCTGCCAGGCACCAACCTCGTCGATCACATCGATGGCCTTGTCCGGCAGGAAGCGGTCATTAATGTAGCGCGCGCTCAACTCCGCCGCCGAGCGCAGTGCCGCGTCGGTGTATTGCACGCCATGGTGCTTCTCGAAGCGGCTCTTGAGCCCCTTGAGAATCCCCACGGTATCCTCCACCGACGGTTCCACCACATCCACTTTCTGGAAACGGCGGGACAGTGCCCGGTCTTTTTCAAAAATGGTCCGGTACTCCTGAAAAGTAGTGGAGCCCATGCATTTCAATTCCCCGGAAGCCAGCAGCGGTTTGAGCAGATTGGACGCGTCCATGACACCGCCGGAAGCCGCGCCGGCACCGATGATGGTGTGAATTTCATCGATGAACAGAATCGAGTTGTCCTGCTTGCGCAACTCCGCCAGCAAACTCTTCAGCCGCTTCTCGAAATCACCGCGGTATTTGGTGCCGGCCAGCAGCGCGCCCAGATCCAGGGAATAGACCACCGCGTCCTGCAGCGGCTCGGGCACCTGACCTTCCACGATCATGCGCGCCAGCCCCTCGGCAATGGCGGTCTTGCCCACACCGGGCTCGCCCACGAGCAGCGGATTGTTCTTGCGCCGCCGGCACAGGATCTGCGCCGCCCGTTCAATTTCAAACGCCCGTCCGACCAGCGGGTCGATCCGGTCCGCCCGTGCCAGCTCGTTCAGATTGGACGCATAAGCCTCCAGGGCGTTGGCCGAGGCGCCCCCTTCGGGGCCACCGCCGGCTTCGATATCCGGCTGTTGAGCATCATCCGCCTCCTGCTGCGGAGAGACACCGTGGGAGATGTAATTGACCACATCCAAGCGGTGCACGTCCTGGCTGTTGAGCAGGTAAACCGCCTGGCTTTCCTGCTCATTGAAGATCGCCACCAGCACATTGGCGCCGGTCACTTCCTTCTTACCCGAGGACTGCACGCTGAACACCGCGCGTTGCAGCACCCGCTGGAAACCCAGCGTCGGCTGTGTATCACGCTCATCGTCACCGTCATCCGGTAACAGCGGCGTGGAATCGCTAATGAACTGAGTCAGGGCCTCGCGCAGCTCATCCAGATCCGCGCCGCAGGCGCGCAGCACTTCCAACGCGGCATCGTTGTCCAGCAGTGCCAACAGCAGATGCTCCACGGTCATGAACTCATGACGGTGGCTTCGTGCGTGATGGAACGCCTCGTTAAGGGTAAGTTCCAGTTCTTTGCTGAGCATAGGCTACCTCACTACTCGTCACCCTTGGTGTCGGGCTGGCCGGCCTGAGATCAGGCCCCTTGGGCCTAAATCAGGCCTTCTCCACCTGACACATCAGCGGATGCTGATGTTCCCGGGCGTAATCGACCACTTGCGCGGCCTTGGTCTCGGCGATATCCCGGGGAAACACCCCGCACACCGCCTTGCCCTCGGTATGGACCGTCAGCATGACACGAGTGGCCTGCTCGCGGTCCATACGAAAAAAGGTTTCCAGTACCTCAACGACGAAGTCCATCGGTGTGTAGTCGTCGTTGAGCATGATCACTTTATACATGGATGGGCGCTTTAGCCGTGGCTTGCTCGCCTCCACGGCCAGATCGCCCTGACGATCGGGATCCGCCGGCTGATCCGGCCCCAGGCGTATTCGCGCCCCCCGCTCGTTACCCGTGAAAAACACCTTGTGCTGCCTTTTCATGCGTCTCTCTGAAGTTTGTATACCCGCGGGCGCCGACAGGCAATCCACTAATTGGGGCATTAACCGCTATTTTTCAATCCCACCATCAAGACTTGACACTCAGTTTTCCATGATGAAAAGTTGGGCAGAGCGCGACCCAGGGGATCTCTGAATCCAGCAATGCCGGATGTTCCGGGACTTTCCGGCCCGTTCGGCGCATCTCAATCCACATCATGCCGAGGCCGGCGGCAAGGTCTTCATAGCAACCCGCTATGATAGCCAGAGCAAAGCCCCATGGCCGACGGCGTTGATGTTGGATATTGACGTCAGTGATCCAGGCCCCGCCCGGGCGGGGATAACAAAAACAATGTACAGCCATAGGTTACCGTGCGATGACCGGTTGTCATACAGAACACCGGCACGGCGGGACACCCGGAACACACCCCCGGGGCAACATGAGGGACGACCATGGCAACGGGAACGGTAAAGTGGTTCAACAACGCCAAAGGGTATGGCTTCGTTCGGCCGGACGAAGGTGGCGACGATCTGTTCGTGCACTACTCCTATATACAGGAGAAAGGTTACAAAACCTTATACACAGGACAGAGTGTGGAATATGAGCTGCTCGAGGCCAGCAAGGGTTACCATGCGGTGAACCTGAAGCCGGGAGCGGTTCCCACCACCCGCCGGCACCGGCAAGGCCGGAGGCGGGAGCGGGAGAAAAGCGCCCTCTCCACCTGAGTGAGCGCTTCACCGGAGGGGATGGGAATCAGTTCCCCATGTGTTCGATCACGGCATCGCCGAATTCGGAACACTTCAGCAGCGTGGCATCGGGCATGAGACGCTCGAAATCGTAGGTCACGGTCTTGGCGGCAATCGCCCCTTCCATGCCATTGATCACCAGATCGGCGGCGTCTTCCCAGCCCAGGTGGCGCAGCATCATCTCGGCGGACAGGATCAGTGAACCCGGGTTCACCTTGTCCTGCCCGGCGTACTTCGGCGCGGTGCCGTGAGTGGCCTCGAACAGCGCCACGGAGCCGCCAATGTTGGCGCCCGGCGCGATGCCGATGCCGCCCACTTCCGCCGCCAGGGCGTCGGAAATGTAGTCACCGTTCAGGTTCAGCGTGGCGATCACGCTGTACTCCGCCGGACGCATCAGGATCTGCTGCAGGAAGGCATCCGCGATCACGTCCTTGATGACGATCTCTTTCCCGGTACGCGGATTCTTCATCACCATCCAGGGGCCACCGTCAAGCAGCTCGGCGTTGAAGCGTTCCCGGGCCAATTCGTAGCCCCAATCCTTAAAGGCCCCCTCGGTGTACTTCATGATGTTGCCTTTGTGCACCAGGGTGACGGAATCCTTGTCATTATCGATGGCGTACTGGATCGCCTTGCGGACCAGACGCTGGGTGCCCTCGCGGGACACCGGCTTGATGCCGATACCACAACCTTCCGGGAAACGGATCTGGGTAACCCCCATTTCCTCGCGCAGGAAGCGGATCAGTTTGGTGGCTTCGGGACCGTCCGCGGCCCATTCGATGCCGGCATAGATGTCTTCGGAGTTTTCACGGAAGATCACCATGTCGGTCAGTTCGGGGTGGCGTACCGGGCTGGGTACCCCTTCGAACCATCGCACCGGGCGCATACAGGTATAAAGGTCAAGCTCCTGGCGCAGGGCCACGTTCAGAGAACGGATCCCACCGCCCACCGGAGTGGTCAACGGTCCTTTGATACCTACGGTGAATTCCCGCATGGCCTCCAAGGTTTCTTCGGGCAGCCATACATCCGGCCCGTAAACCCGGGTGGCTTTTTCACCGGCATAGATTTCCATCCAGGTGATGCCACGCTTGGCGCCATAGGCTTTTTCCACCGCGGCGTTAACCACTTTTATCATCACCGGCGAGATATCAACGCCGATGCCGTCCCCTTCGATATACGGAATGATCGGGTGGTTGGGGACATTCAGGGATAGGTCCGCATTAACGGTGATTTTGTCACCGTCTGCCGGAACCACGATCTTTTGGTATCCCATCTACACTACTCCCTCTGAGAATAACCGTGGAATTCGGTTGCCGGGCGAGTATACCATCGAGTGGATAACCTTGCTTGGCCTTCATGGGCCCGAACCGACGATTTTCCCAATGGCCCGGCTTATTTTGTTTAACAAACCCTTTCAGATGTTGTCCCAGTTCACCGACACCCGTGGGCGCCGGACCCTCAAGGAATCGCTTCCCGTGGAGGGCGTCTACCCCGCCGGCCGGCTGGACTGGGACTCCGAAGGATTGTTGCTGCTCACCGATGACGGCGGCCTCCAGGCGCGCATCGCCAGCCCGCGCTTTCACCTGCCGAAAACCTATCTGGTACAAGTGGAAGGCGCTCCCGGTGAAGACGATCTGGAGCCGTTGCGCCAGGGCATCACGCTCAAGGACGGCCCCTGCCGGCCGGCGCGGGTCCGGCGTATCGACGAACCCTCATTATGGCCGCGCCAGCCGCCGGTGCGCACGCGGCTCACGGTACCCGACCAGTGGCTGGAACTCACCATAGACGAAGGTCGCAACCGCCAGGTGCGGCGCATGACCGCGGCGGTGGGCTTTCCCACCCTGCGGCTGGTGCGTTGGCGCATCGGCGACTGGAGCCTGGATGGCTTGCAGCCCGGTCAGTGGCGTGACGAAACCGTGCACCTGCCCAAGGCCCCGGCGCGGGGCGGGCCATCCCGGCGCCGTTCTCCTCCACGTCAGCGGCGCGGGAAAGCGCGCCGGTCGTGACGAGCCCCCCGGCGTTGCGATACCATCTGGCGCCCGCCATGCCTGGAACGGCCAATCTATGAACAGCTTCGAACCGCACATTACGGTAGCCACCGTGGTGGAGCAAGACGGACGCCTGTTGTTCGTGCGAGAACACCAGGACGGAGCGCTGGTGCTCAACCAGCCCGCCGGTCATGTGGAATTCGGCGAGGACCTGATGCAGGCCGCCTACCGCGAAACCCTGGAAGAGACGGCTTGGCAAGTGGAAGTCACCGACCTGCTCGGCTGGTATATTTTTCAGCCGTTCAAGGGTGCCGGAGTATACTACCGGGCCTGTTTCGTCGCCCGTCCGCTGAAACACGACCCGCGCCAGAAACTGGATCGCGGCATCGAGGAAGCGGTCTGGCTGACACCTCAGGAGTTGTCCTCACGGCAGGCCGAGCACCGCAGCCCGTTGGTGATGCGTTGCGTCTCCGATTACCTGAGCGGCCGGCGCCTGCCGCTGGACAGCATTTATCAGCACCCCTGGCCTTTGCAGCAGGGCTGAACCCATCACTACACGGTTGCTCGCCATGTCGGAACTGCCTTCTCCTTCCACCCTCACCCCGGAATCCACCCGCGTCATCGTCGGCATGTCCGGCGGTGTGGATTCCTCGGTGGCCGCCGCCCGCCTGCTGGAGGCGGGTTATCAGGTGGAAGGCCTGTTCATGAAGAACTGGAACGAGGACGACGGTACCGAATACTGTACCGCCCGGGAGGACCTGCTCGACGCCATGCAGGTGGCTGGCGTATTGGGTATGGAGCTGCATACGGTGAATTTCGCCGGCGAGTACTGGGACCGGGTGTTCGAGCACTTCCTCGAGGAATATCGGGCCGGCCGCACTCCCAACCCGGACATCCTCTGCAACAAGGAAATCAAGTTCCGCGCCTTCCTGGATCACGCCGTGGCGCTGGGCGCCGACGCCATCGCCACCGGCCACTACGCCCGGGTCGAGCATGGGCATGGGCCCGCCCGGCTGCTGCGCGCGGTGGATACCAACAAGGACCAGACTTACTTTCTGCACGCGGTGGGCGGCGACAAATTCGCCCGCACCCTGTTCCCCCTGGGTGATCTGCACAAACCGGAAGTGCGCCGCCTGGCCGGGGAGAAAGGCTTCGACAACCACAAGAAGAAGGATTCCACCGGCATTTGCTTCATCGGTGAGCGCCGCTTCAAGGACTTCCTGGAGACCTATCTGCCAGCCCAGCCCGGTATCATCGAGGACGACCATGGCAAGGTGATCGGCCGGCACGACGGACTGATGTACTACACCCTGGGCCAGCGCCAGGGACTGGGCATCGGCGGCCGCGCCGACGGCAACGATGAACCCTGGTACGTGGCCGCCAAGGATCTGAGCCGCAACGTGCTGATCGCGGTGCAGGGCCACGACCACCCGCTGCTGTTCAGCCGTGAGTTGACCAGCGCGCCGGTGGACTGGGTGGCCATGGCGCCGCCGGCCCTCCCCGCCCGGCTTACCGCCAAAACCCGCTATCGCCAGCCCGATCAGGCCTGTACCGTGGAGAACGCCGGCGACGGCCGGGTACGCGTGGTGTTCGATCAGCCACAACGAGCGGTCACCCCGGGTCAGTCGGTGGTGTTTTACCACGGCGACGCCTGTCTCGGCGGGGCCGTGATCGAGGAGACACGATGACCGAGCAACCCCTGTCCCTACAGCAACAGCAAATGCTGGCTCTCGGCGCGGTATTCGAGTGCGCGGTCATGGCGGACCAGATCGCCACCCGTGGCGACGCCGATCCGGCGGTACTGGCGTCGCTGTTTGAATCAGTGCTGGTGATGGACGCCACCGACTTCGACACCATCTATCCGCGCCCGGGCCGCTTCCAGGATGGCCTGCGCCTGCTGCGCAAGAGCCTCAACAGGGAACAGAACCGGGACGCCGCCCGCCCTCTCAGCTATGGGCTGGCGCTGCTGCATCTCTCCTCAAAACTGCGCAAAAATGACGACGTGGTGAATATTCTGCGTAACCGGCTACTGGCCCTGGAAGGTCAGCGCGCCCATTTCGAGGATCTCACGCAACCCGGCTTCTGCCACCGGTTGGCGGGTATCTACGTGGATACGCTGGGCACGTTCCGGTTCCGTATCCGCGTGCAGGGCGACCCGGCCAAACTGCAGGACGAGGACAACGCGGCCCGCATCCGCGCCCTGTTCCTGGCCGGTGTGCGGGCCGCCTTTCTATGGCATCAAATGGGTGGCCGGCGCTGGCGTTTGCTGTTTCAGCGCAAAGCGCATCTCGATATACTAAACAGCATAAAAATCAATGAATTAAACTAAATATATAAAGTAAAATATAAAGAAAATCGCCCCTCATGAGCCGCGATTTTTTTCGTCCTTCGACCTTCGTCATAACCCACGCGGCGCTTCCCGATTTGCTGTATGATAGCGCCGCTTTCGGTTTTCCTGTCTAGGAGTGCTTCATGTCCAGCCTTACTCACCTTCGTGCCATTTCTCCGGTGGACGGCCGCTACGCCGGCAAAGCGGATGCCCTGCGCGACATCACCACCGAATACGGCCTGATCCGCTACCGGGTTCATGTGGAAGTCAGTTGGCTGGAACAGCTGGCCCACGAGAAGGCCATTCCGGAAGTCCCGCTGATGAGCGGCAAGGCCGCCTGGCATCTGCGTGGCATCACCCGTGAATTCGAGGAGAAGCACGCCGAGCGCATCAAGGAAATCGAGGCCACCACCAATCACGACGTCAAGGCGGTGGAGTACTTCATCAAAGAGTGCATGGCCGAGCACGAAGAGCTGGACAAGATGACCGAGTTCGTGCACTTCGCCTGCACCAGCGAGGACATCAACAACCTCTCCTACGCGCTGATGCTCAAGGAAGCGCGCGATGCCCTGCTGCCGAAACTGGATCAGGTCATCAACGCCATTCGCAAGCTGGCCCATGCCAACGCCGACCGGCCAATGCTGTCACGCACCCACGGCCAGTCCGCCTCCCCCACCACCGTGGGCAAGGAAATGGCCAATGTGGTGGCACGCCTGCAACGCCAGCGCGAACAATTCGCGGCGGTACCGGTGCTCGGCAAGATCAATGGCGCGGTGGGCAACTACAACGCCCACCTGGCGGCCTATCCGGAAGTGGACTGGGAAACCTTCGCGCGCCGTTTCGTCGAGGGGCTGGGACTGACCTTCAATCCCTTTACCACACAGATCGAACCGCACGACTGGATCGCCGAATACTTCCACGCTCTGATGCGCTTCAACACCATCCTGCTGGACTTCGACCGCGACGTCTGGGGTTACATCTCTCTCGGTTACTTCAAACAGAGAACCGTTGAAGGCGAAGTGGGTTCCTCCACCATGCCGCACAAGGTCAATCCGATCGATTTCGAGAACTCCGAAGGCAACCTGGGGCTGGCCAACGCGATGATGGATCACCTCGCCGCCAAGCTGCCGGTCTCCCGCTGGCAGCGCGATCTCACCGACTCCACCGTGCTGCGCAATGTGGGCGTGGGCCTGGCCCACAGCCTGATCGCCTATGAAGCCAGTCTCAAAGGCATCGGCAAACTGGAAGTGAACCCGACCCGTCTGGAAGAGGATCTGGAGCACGCCTGGGAAGTACTGGCCGAGCCCATTCAGACGGTAATGCGCCGCTACGGCATCGAGCAGCCCTACGAGAAACTCAAGGCCCTGACCCGTGGCAAGGCCATCACCGAGGAGGCTCTGATTGCCTTCATCGACACCCTGGCGATCCCAGAGGAAGCCAAAGCGCGACTCAAGGAACTGACTCCGGCTTCCTACGTGGGCAGCGCCGGCCAGCAGGCACGGGCAGTCTGATCTTGGCCACCGAGCTGCCCCGCTTCACGCTGCCACTGCCGGCGGAGACCTTTCTCGAGCGGCACTGGCAGCGGCGCACGCTGTTCATGCCCGCCGCCGCCAGCGGCCTTGACTACCCCGACGCCGACACCCTGGCCGGACTGGCGCTGGAAGCGGAGGTGGAATCCAGGCTGATCCGGGGTGCCGGCGAGGGCCCCTGGTCGTTGCAGCAGGGACCGCTGGAAGAGGATGCGTTCGAGGGCCTGGGCGAGCGGGACTGGACCCTGCTGGTACAGTCCGTGGACCACTTTCTGACACCGGTGAGCCTGCTGCTGGACGATTTCGGCTTCGTGCCGGGCTGGCGTCTGGAAGACATCATGATCAGCTACGCCGCCGAGGGCGGCAGCGTCGGCCCTCATTTCGATCAGTACGACGTGTTTCTGATCCAGGCCAGCGGCCATCGCCATTGGAAAATCGGACCGCATTGTGACGACGCCGCGCCGCAGCGCACTGATACGCCGCTGAAGATGCTGGCGCACATGCCCTGCGAACAGGAGTTCCATGCCGGCCCCGGCGATGTGCTGTATCTGCCGCCGGGCGTCGCCCACCATGGCGTCGCCAGCGACAGCGATTGCGTCACCTGGTCAGTGGGATTCCGGGCCCCGGATTACCGTGACCTGCTGGCGGAAATGGTGGCCGAATGTCTGGCCAATCAGCCCGAGCAGCTCTACCGCGACGCCGGGCGCGCGCCCTGCCCGGATCCGGGGCGGCTCGAACAGAACGATCTGGACAACCTGCTGTCTGCTTCCCTGGGCCTGCTGGACCGCGCCCAGGCAGCCCGGGCGGTGGCCCGCTGGCTGAGCACACCGCGTCAGAACGGTCTTGATTTTATTGTGGACGAAGAGCAGATTCGCGCCGGCGCACCGGACGCCGCGCTGGTACGGCACGGCGGTGTGCGCCTGCTTCGTCAGGGCGACCATGCCTGGCTCAACGGCGAATGCTGGACACTGGACGCGGAGCAAGCCGCACTGGTGGACCTGCTGGCCGGGCAACGCCGCTACCGCAACGACCAGTTGGAGCCGCTGCTGACCCGGTCCGCCGGCGAGCTGCTCAATCATTGGATCGATCAGGGCTTCTTTGCCCCGCTTTAACCGAGAACACCATGGCCTTTAGCATCATCGAAACCACTTGGGACGAACACGAGCCGGCGCTGCGTTTGCTGCGCGAAACCATTTTCATCGGCGAGCAGAACGTGCCGGAAGAACTGGAGTGGGACGGAGAGGATTCCAGTGCCTGTCACTTTCTCGCGCTCGACCAGCGGAACCAGCCGGTGGGCTGTATCCGCCTGCAGAGCAGTGGCCAGATCAGCCGCCTGTGCGTGCTCTCGAACAGCCGCAACAGCGGTATCGGCAGAGCCCTGCTGGTGGCCGCCGAGGAAGCCGCTCGGGCCCGTGGCATGCAGGAGATCTTCCTCAACGCCCAGACCCACGCCACCAGCTTCTATGAAGCGGCGGGCTTCGCCAGTTCCGGCGGCATTTTCATGGATGCCCATATCCCGCACCGGCAAATGTTCAAGTTGCTGAAATAACCCGTCACGCCACGACGGAACAATAATCAGAAGAAGAGAGCCCCATGTCCGACACCACCCAATATTTCCTGGAGCAATCCCGTCTGCCACGCCAGTGGTACAACATCATGGCGGACTTCCCGGAACCGATGGCCCCGGTGCTGCATCCCGGCACCCATCAGCCGGTGGCCCCTTCGGATCTGGCGCCCTTGTTCCCGGATACCCTGATCGCCCAGGAAATGACCGCCGAGCGTTATGTGGATATTCCGGCAGCGGTGCTGGACGTCTACAAGATGTGGCGCCCAAGCCCTCTGATCCGTGCCCGCCGCCTGGAAAAGGCGCTGGATACGCCGGCGCGCATCTACTTCAAATACGAGGGCGTGAGCCCGGCCGGCTCGCACAAGCCGAACACCGCCGTGGCCCAGGCCTATTACAATGCGGAAGCCGGCACCCGCCGTCTGACCACCGAAACCGGCGCCGGCCAGTGGGGCTCTTCCCTGGCGTTCGCCGGCAGCCTGTTCGGTCTCGAGGTGCAGGTATTCCAGGTCAAGGTGTCCTACCAACAAAAGCCCTATCGGCAGGCACTGATGCGCACCTACGGGGCCGAGTGCATCCCCTCCCCGTCCAATCTCACCAACGCCGGCCGCGCCATACTGGCGGAGAACCCCGATCACCCGGGCAGCCTCGGCATCGCCATCAGCGAGGCGGTGGAACTGGCGGCCCAGGCCGACGATACCAAGTACGCCCTTGGTTCCGTGCTCAACCATGTAATGCTGCATCAAAGCATCATCGGCCAGGAAGCCCTGCTGCAGATGGAAATGGCCGGCGACGATCCGGACATACTGATCGGCTGCACCGGCGGCGGCTCCAACTTCGCCGGTCTGGTGTTTCCGTTCCTCGGCCAGCAACTGCGTGGTGGCCGCGGTCGCCGCATCCTGGCGGTGGAGCCGGCGGCCTGCCCGACCCTGACTCAGGGCCGGTTCGCCTACGACTTCGGCGACACCGCCCACCTGACACCGCTGACCAAGATGCACACCCTCGGCTCCAGCTTCACCCCGCCGGGCTTCCACGCCGGCGGCCTGCGTTACCACGGCATGGGCCCGCAGGTTTCCCACGCGTTGCAACTGGGGCTGATCGAAGCCCGCGCGTACGCCCAGACCGGCTGCTTCGAGGCGGCGGTGCAATTCGCCCGCCACGAAGGCATCGTGCCGGCGCCAGAGTGCTCCCACGCGGTCAAGGCCGCCATCGACGAAGCGTTGCGCTGCAAGGAAGAAGGCCAGGGACAAACCATCCTGTTCAACCTGTCCGGCCACGGTCATTTCGACATGCAGGCCTACATCGATTTCTTCGATGGCAAACTGGAAGACCGCGAGTACGACGCCGCCGCCGCGGAAGTGGCGCTGGCGCAGTTGCCTCAGCTCGGTTGAGGCCCGTGACGGCAACACGCGGAATCGCGGCTTGTGCGCCGCGATTCAATCCGCCGACCGGGTAAACCGCCACGCGCACCACACCGCTAACAGCGCCATCGGCAGCACCGCCATGAACACCACCGGAGCTGCCCGCTCGGCGCTTTCCGGCGACAGACCTTCCGCCACACCGGCCAAATTGGCCGCCAACCCCGCCAGCACCGCGCCCACGGCACCACCCACCTGGCGCACCGCGATCAATGCCGAAGAGCCAATGGTCCGGTCTCCTTCCGCCAGCGCCCGCAGCAAGCGCCGGTTCATCAGACTGGAGCCCCAACCCAGGCCCAGACCGCAGATTGCCGCGCCCATCAATACCCAGAGCACCGGCGACGTCATAACGGCGGCCAGCAACAACACCCCGAGTAAAACCGTCAACGCGCCGATGCGAATCCAGCGGCGCTCGCCCTTCCGATCCGCCCCGGAAACCGCCAGCGCCGCCAGTGTCCAGGCCATCGCCTGCACCGCCACCACATAGCCGGCCCGCAATGGCGACAGCCCCTGTAGCGCTTGCAGAATCGGCGGGCCGTAGATCAGCAACGCCATGGACGCCGCCGTCACCGCCGCCATCGCCGCGTAACCGGCCCCCACGGTGTGCCGCAACTGCCAGGCCCCGGCGGGCAACAGACGGTTCTCTCCGCGTTGATCCCGCCAGCGCAACCACGCCAGCATGCCGATGGACAACAGCAGCAGTCCCAATACCCAGAGCCAGTGTTCCGCCAGACTCGCCAGCACCAGCGCCGCCACCCCCACCGCCAACAATCCCAGCTGCGGCCAGGGCACCCGGGCACCGCGCTCCGCCGGGGCCGCGCCACGAAACAGCAGTAAAGCGGCGAGTACGAACAGCAATGCCTGGGCAGAGAACAACCAGAACACGCCACGCCAGCTGCCGCTCCCGGCAAACACCCCCCCC
>SWCF01004261.1_pt1 | contig 52804 bp, 53 predicted proteins | sample 4690081 | NCBI WGS metagenome assembly SWCF01 (sample SAMN10267280, study PRJNA491770) | bioreactor metagenome | isolation source: DHS bioreactor inoculated with | place: Japan: off Shimokita Peninsula
GGGGGGGATCTGTCTCAAGGGCATCTCCCTGGCCCCGCGTGCGGGCAATCCCATGCCGCGTATCGCCGAGACCCCGTGCGGCATGCTCAATGCCATCGGGCTGCAGAACGTGGGCGTGGAAAAATTTTTGAAAGACAAGTTGCCCTACATCCCGTCAGGCGCAACCCTCATCGCCAATCTCTACGCCCAGACGGCAGAGGATTTTGGGGAGCTGGCGGCAATTTTCTCGGAGCAGGACAAGATCGCGGCCCTTGAGGTCAACATCTCGTGCCCCAATGTGCGCGAGGGCGGCGTCCAGTTCGGCCAGGATCCGAACATGGCCGCGCAGGTCGTCGGCGCGGTGAGGAAACGGGCCGGGGGCAAGCCGGTCATCGTCAAGCTCAGCCCCAACGTGACCGATGTGCGCGTCATTGCCAGGGCGGCCGTGGATGCGGGGGCGGACATGCTCTCGCTCATCAACACGCTCGCGGGCATGTCCGTGGACATCCGCAAGCGCAGGAGTCGCCTGGCCAACGTGGTCGGCGGGCTTTCGGGCCCGGCCATAAAGCCCGTGGCCCTGCGCATGGTCCATCAGGTGGCGGGTGCCGTGAATGTGCCGATCATCGGCATGGGCGGGATTGTCAGCGCCGAGGACGTGCTGGAGTTCATCCTGGTCGGAGCGCACGCCGTGCAGATCGGGACGTACAACTTCATGCGCCCGGACAACGCCTTTCGCCTGGTGGAAGAAGTTCGGGTGCTGGCCGAATCGCTGGGCATAGAGTCATGGGACGACTATCGGGGAACGCTTCAGGTTTGAGCGGTTGCAGAGGGGGCTCAGAGAAAGGCATGGATCCCCACCTTCGCGGGGATGACGTCATGACATGCGGTCATGCCTTTCCCCTCCGATGGACAAGCGGCTGACGTGACGCAGGTCACCGATGTCATTCCCGCGTAGGCGGGAATCCATGATACGGAGATATGTAGCCCGGAACTGAAAACGGACGTCATCCCCGCGAAGGCGGGGATCCAGGCCTTGCTGAGCGCGTCGCCCGTTAACGAGGCATCACCCAAGGAGGGAAGGGATGATCAAGAGATTCTGCGACATCTGCAGTGTGGAGATCCAGGGCCTCAAGGACGGAATCTACGAGGAACGGTACACTCTGGTCATCGAGGACCCGGTCAATCTTACGCGTCTCGGGGGGCAGCTTGGCAAGATGAACCCGATCATTGAAATGAAGCTCCAGAATAGCAATAATACCGATATCTGCCGAGAATGCCTGGAAAAAATTCTGGTCAAGGAGTTTCACCGCCGGGCGGCGGCCAAGGACTAGGAACGGTTCGGCGATGTCCGGTTTTTGTCCGCGGCGGTTGCCGGAGTCAGGCCTTTTTCAGAAAGCAGGTTTTGAGCACCAGTCCCTTGACCTTGTCCGCATTGCATTCGATCACATCCTCGCTGTCCGAGAGACGGATGTTCTTGATAAGCGTGCCGCGTTTGAGCGTGACGGAAGAGCCCTTCACCTTCAGGTCCTTGATGACCTGCACCGAGTCGCCTGCCTTGAGCGGAGCGCCGTTGCTGTCTTTGACTTCCATATCTGTCATTCTTGGTGATTTGTTGTGCGGAGGGGGCGCTGCCGAGTGTGGCGGCCGGGAAAGGATGGCGCTCAGCTTTTGCGCAGCACGGCGCCGTAGAAAAATTCTCCAAGCCCTTCCGCAGGATCGCTCTGGTTATGGCGCAGGCATGCGAACTCGGGGTGCTCGCGCGTGAATCCCTCGATCTGCTGTTCGTTTTCTTCCGGATTCAAGGTGCAGGTCACGTAGGCCAGACATCCTCCTGGCGGCAAAAGACCTGCCGCTGCGTGCAGGATGACCCGCTGCAGCTTGACGAGACCGGCGCAATCGGCGGCGGTGCGCTTCCATTTGATGTCAGGCCGCCGCGACAGAACGCCAAGGCCCGAGCAGGGTACATCAAGCACTATTGTGCGGGGCGTCTGCCGCAGGGGATAGGGGCCTTGCCCCTGGCTCCGGAATGCAGGGATGTCAAAGCCGAGCCTCGCGCCTTCGGACTTGAGCTGCCGCAGGCGAAAGACATTCACGTCCGAGGCCCACACATTCTTGCCCAGTTCGGACAGCAAATACGTCTTGCCACCGCGTCCGGCGCAGGCGTCAAGCACGGGAGACGGCCAATGATCGACGCCCAGGGCGTCCATGATTTTCTGCGCGGCAAGGCTTTGGCGGGTCGCCGCCCCCTCGGCAACGGCCTGGGTCAGAAAATCAGGCCACTGCGGCAGGGCAAAGCCCCAGTTCGTGGAATCCTGTTGCAGCGGCAGCAGATTGTCCCGCAGCGTTTGTGCCTGAGCATGCGTGCGGTTGATCCTGACCCCAAGCGGCGGCGCGCTTATGGTCGCTTGCAGGAAGGCTTTGGTCCGCTCCTTGCCGTAGCTGTTCAGCCACATGCCGGCCAGCCATTGCGGGCAGGAATACCAGGCGGCCAGAAACTGGTCATGACCGGCGGTCTTGGTCTGGTAATAGTCCTCGAAGCGCACCGCCAGGCCCAGTCGCAGCAGGCTGCGCAGCACGCCGTTGGCCACTCTGCCCATGGTCTGGTCCAGGCGGTCGCGCACCAGGCTCACGGCCCAGTCAAGGGTTGCGTAGTCGGGGATGCGGCTCAGAAAAAGAAGTTCATACATGGCCACGCCGAGAATCCGTTTCATGACCGGAGAGGTCTGGACCGGATTTTTCAGCAGTTGGGAAAGAAGAAAGTCGATGCGCCCGCGCATGCGCAGATAGCCGTAGGCCAGTTCCGTGGCCAGGCCCTTGTCCGGCCCGGCCTGAACCTGGTTCAGCACCTCGTCCACGGCGGCCTGCAAGTCCTGCTTGTGGTCGAGGGTGCGGCGCAGGATGTCGAGGGCCAGGCGGCGGGCTGCAGGTGTGCTCATGCCAAAAATTCCTTGATGGCCCATTCGACCTGGTCCAGGGGCACGTCGGTGTCCAGGCAGGGGCCGAAGGGACGGGAATTGAGGATGCCGTAAACGGGCAGGGGATGGGTGTCCTGGATGCCGCTGGCCAGGTCGCGCTCGCAGGCTACGGCGATGATCAGCCCCGGCCGGTGCTGGACCACGATGCGCCGGGCGATGGTCCCGCCCGTGGCCACTGCCAGCTTGATGCCGTACTTGTCGCGCAGCTCAAGCAGGCCCGCCAGGGCGCAATCACCGCAGCGCTTGCAGTTGTCGATGTCGTAGGTCAGGCGGAATTTGCAGCGGCTGTTCTGGATGCAGTGCGGCATGAGCAGCAGGATTTTTTCCGCCGGGTAGCGGTGCCCTTCGCCACGGACCAGTTCATTGTTGACCTTGATGAAGGAGGCCCGCACCGTCTGCTTGGGGATGCCGACAAAGCGTCCCAGCAGGGTCATGAGCGGCAGGAAGAGCTTGACCGTGACGCCGCGCAGGCGCTTGGCGAAGAGGACGGGCCGGCCGAGCAGGATGTTGAGGACCAGGGCCAGGGCGGCCCACCCGATGGCCAGAATGAGCCCTGCGGTGATGAAGCCCAGAACCCAGGGTGCAAGCGGGTGGATGGTCGTCAGGCCGACAAAGGGGACGACCCACAGCAGGGCGATGAAAGCGCACAAAAAGACCGAAGACCCGGTGATCAGCCCGATGAAGACCCGCTTGCGGGTCTGGAAGGAGTCCCTGATTTCCTGTTCCAGAGGGCTTCTGGTCTTGGTGCTCCTTGAACTGGGCATACGGTTATTCCCCGGAACAGGAGGGCTCAAATTTGAGCAGATGTTCGCCGGAACAGCGGCTCAGGTAGCCGCAGTAGAATTCGCGGCCGCCCAGGGGCTTGCTGTTTGCAGGTTTGATGACCGGTACCGCGTAAAGGCGGTCGCTGCAGGCGATGAGCACGCTGTCGTCGGACACGCCATGGATTTCTCCGGGCTGCACGCCTTCGGGCAGCGGATCGCCGATGGTGCCTGGCTGCACGGTCAGGCGCAGGGTCTTGCCTGGCATGCCGCTCCAGTCGAACCAGGAGCCGGGCCAGGGAAAAAGGCCGCGGATGCGGTTGTGCACGGTCAGGACGGGCTGGTTCCAGTCAATGCGGCCCTCTTCCTTGGAAAGCTTGGCCGCGTAGGTGGCCCGCCCATGGTCCTGGGGGATGCGCACGAGGCGCCCCTGCCCCTTTTTTTCCAGGGCTTCCACCAGCAGTTTACCGCCCATCTCGGCCAGTTCGTCGTGCAGGGTCTGGGCGGTGTCGTTTATGCCGATGGCGCGACTGCGCTGGAGCAGGATGTCACCGGTGTCGAGCCCCGCTTCCATCTGCATGATGGTGATGCCGGTGACCGGCCGTCCGTCCATGATGGCGCGCTGAATCGGGGCCGCGCCACGATATTCGGGCAGCAGGGATGCGTGCACGTTGATGGCGCCAAGCCTTGGAATGTCAAGCACCGACTGGGGCAGAATGAGCCCGTAGGCTGCGACGAGGAGCAGGTCGGGCGAGAGCGCCGCCAACTGGTCCACATCGGCCTGTTCCTTGAAATTCAGGGGCTGGAATACGGGGAGTCGGGCCTCCATGGCCAGCAGTTTGACCGGCGGCGGTGTGCAGACCTGCCCCCGGCCGCAGGGACGGTCGGGCTGGCTGTATACGCCAACGATATCACAGTTTCCCCATTCCAGCAGATGTCTCAGGGACGCTGCCGCGAAATCCGGCGTGCCCATGAACACGACTCTTAGTCTTCTTTTTTCTCTTTGATCCATTTTTTGAGCTTTCTTTCGTACAGGGTGCGCTTCAGTTTACTGATCTTGTCGATGAACAGCACGCCGTCAAGGTGGTCGACCTCGTGCTGCAGGCAGATGGCCATGAGGTCGTCCGCATCCATTTCCACAGGATTCCCGTCCAGATCAAGGGCGGAAAGGTGCAAGCGCTCGGCGCGTTTGACCGTGGTGCGGTATCCGATGACGGACAGGCACCCTTCCTCGGATTCAACTTCCCCCTCAAGGTTGGACAGGACCGGGTTGACGAAGACATGCGGGTCTTCGCGCTTCTCCGGGCCGCTCAGGTCCACAGTGATCAGGCGGATGCTCTCTGCCACTTGCGGCGCGGCCAGCCCGATGCCCTTGTCCTTGTACATGATTTCAAGCATCTCGGCGGCCAGGGCGCGTATTTCGTCCGTTATCTCCGTCACCGGCGCGGCCTTCTTGGCCAGCACCGGGTTGGGATATGTAATGATGGATCTCGACATGATGGTTACTCTTTGGGCTTTTCCCGGAGGCGCAGGCCCAGATCGCGCAATTGTGTGTTTTCGACCGCAGACGGGGCCTCGGTCATGAGGCAGGTCGCCTTCTGGGTCTTGGGGAAGGCGATGACGTCGCGGATGGACTTGGCTCCGGTCAGGAGCATGATCAGACGGTCCAGGCCAAAGGCGATGCCGCCGTGGGGCGGTGCGCCAAAGACCAGGGCGTCGAGCAGAAATCCGAATTTGGCCTGGGCCTCCTCGGCGTCGATGCCCAGGGCCGAGAACATCTGCTGCTGGGTCTCGGGATTGTGGATGCGGATGGAACCGCCGCCGACTTCGGTGCCGTTCAGCACGAGGTCATAGGCGCGGGCCACGGCCTTGCCCGGATCGGCGGCCAGCGCTTCCATGTCCTTGGGCGCGGTGAAGGGGTGGTGCATTGCCACCCAGCGTTTTGCCTCGGGGTCCCATTCCAGGAGCGGGAAATCCGTGACCCACAGGGGCGCGAAGGTATTCTCCGGGATGAGATTGAAGCGTTCGCCGAGCCTCAGGCGCAGGTTGCCAAGCGCGCTGTTGACCATGTCCGGGGCTCCGGCCTGAAAGAAGACGATATCGCCGGGCTTGAGATCAAGGGCCTTGGTAAGTCCGGCCCGTTCGGCATCGCTCAGGAACTTGGCGATGGGGGACTGCCAGCCGTCCTCCTTGATCTTGATCCAGGCCAGACCCTGGGCTCCGTAAATCTTGACGAATTCGGTGTAGTCGTCGATCTCCTTGCGTGAAAGCTCGGCGCCGCCGGGGACGGGCAGGGCTTTTATCAGGGCCGCGGTGGAGAAGAGCTTGAACTCCGAGCCGCGTACAACCTCCGTCACATCGGTGAGCTTCAGGCCAAAACGGATATCCGGCTTGTCCACGCCGTATTCGGCCATGGCCTGCTCGTACTTCATGCGCGGGATGGGCAGGGCGAGCTCCTGGCCCAGGGCTTCGCGCAGCACGCGGGCGATCATGCCCTCGGCCATGCCCATGACCTGCTCTTCGTCCACAAAGGACATCTCGATGTCGATCTGGGTGAACTCGGGCTGGCGGTCGGCGCGCAGGTCCTCGTCGCGGAAGCATTTGACGATCTGGAAATAGCGGTCCATGCCGCCGCACATCAGCAGCTGCTTGAAGAGCTGGGGCGACTGCGGCAGCGCGTAGAACTGCCCCTGGTTGACGCGGCTCGGCACCAGGAAATCGCGTGCGCCCTCGGGTGTGGACTTGGTCAGGACCGGGGTCTCGATCTCAAGGAATCCGAGTTCGTCCAGATAGCGGCGCACGGACTGGGAGACGCGGCTTCTTAATATCAGGTTGTCGGCCATGGCCTTGCGGCGCAGGTCCAGAAAGCGGTACTTGAGGCGCAGGTTCTCGGACACGTCGACCCTGTCCTCGATGGGGAAGGGCGGGGTCTTGGCCGTGTTCAGGAGCTTGAACTCGGTTACGTAGACTTCGATGGCGCCCGTGGCCAGCTTGGAGTTGACCATGTCGTCGGGACGTGCGCGGACAACGCCCTTGATGGCCAGGACGAATTCAGTGCGCAGCACGTGGGCGCGGGCGTGCGCTTCGGGTGCGACCTCGGGAGAGAAGACGACCTGGGTCAGGCCGTGGCGGTCCCGCAGGTCGATGAAAATCAGTCCGCCGTGGTCGCGGCGGTATTGCACCCAGCCCATGAGGCAGGCTTCCTGGCCCAGCTGCTCAGATCCCAGGTCCGCGCAGGTGTGGGTCCTGCGCCAGTCGCCGAGGGAGTCCATCCCGAGTTCCGTGTTTCTGTCATCCATATATGTTCCTCGCTTGGGTACGATAAGCTGCAAACGGTGTGTGTAAAGTCCTAGGGCTTGCGAAAGCCCAGGGCCTGCTCCAGATCATCCTGGCCGATATTCTTCTGCACGCCCGTGGCCATGTCCTTGACCACGATCTGGTTCTTTTCCATTTCGTCCTGCCCCAGGATCAGGCAGGTCTTGACGCCGAGCTTGTTGGCCTGGCGCATCTGGGCCTTGATGCTGCGGGCCTCGAAGGAGACCTCCCCGGCGAAGCCCCGCTCGCGCATGCGCTGGGCCAGGAGCAGGGCCGTATTCAGGGCGCGGGAGTCGAGTACCGCCAGATAGAAGTCCGGGGCCGGGATCTGGGCCTGGCCGTAGAGCAGGGCCAGACGCTCCATGCCGCAGGCGAATCCGATGCCCGGCAGGTCGGGGCCGCCGAGCTGCTTGATCAGTCCGTCGTAACGGCCTCCGCCGGCCACGGCGGTCTGTGCGCCGATCTCGCCGGAAACGACCTCGAAGGTGGTGCGTTGGTAATAGTCCAGGCCCCGCACGAGACGGTCATTGAGGCGATAGGGCAGGCCTGCGCTGTCCAGGATGTCGCGCACTTGGGCGAAATGTTCGTCACAGCCGGCGCAGAGGGAGCCGGCGATGCTGGGCGCGTTTTCCACCAGCGCCTTGCAGGCCGGGACCTTGCAGTCCAGCACGCGCAGGGGGTTTGTCTGCGATCTGCGGCGGCAGTCCTCGCAGAGCCCGGCGTGGTCGATGGTGGCCAGAAAGTCGCGCAGACGTTGGTGAAACACAGGGCGGCACTCTGGGCAACCCAGGGAGTTGAGTTCCAAAGACAGGTTTTTGAGGCCCAGTTTGTTCAAAAAGGTCCAGAGCATGAGCACGACTTCGGCGTCGGCCTGGGGCGCATCCGTGCCCAGGACTTCCACATCGAGCTGGTGGAACTGACGCAGGCGTCCTTTCTGCGGGCGCTCGTAGCGAAACATGGGGCCGCAGGCGAAAAGCTTGGTGGTACCCTCGGCACCAGCCTGGCCCGACTCGATGAAGGCGCGCAGCACCCCGGCCGTGGCTTCGGGGCGCATGGTCAGGGAGCGGCCCTTGCGGTCGGCGAAGGTGTACATTTCCTTTTGCACGACGTCGGTCTCTTCGCCGATGGATCTGGCAAAAAGTTCGGTCTTTTCCAGGATGGGCACGCGGATCTCCTGGCATCCATAGGTGCCGAAGACCTGGCGGGCCAGGTTTTCCATCAGGGTATGGACCGTGCTTTCCGGGCTGAAGAGGTCAGAAAAGCCTTTAATTTTCTGAATTTTAGACATAGAAAATAGTTGTCCTTGCGAATTTGGGATGGGGATGCGCGCCCTGGGCCAGGCTCCGTTTGCGATGGGGCGGGACTTGCGGCAATGCGCATGAGGAAAATTTAATTGGTTAATTGATGAGCGCATGATTGTCAAAGACGGAGGGTCAATGTTCAAGGCAGTGTCGGTGGTGGGTTTCAAGAAATCGGGCAAGACAACCTTGGTGCTTGATATTGCCCGTGAATTGACGGCCCGTGGCCGGAAGGTGGCGGCGGTAAAGTTCACGCATCACGGTTTGGATCTGGAGAGGACGGATACGTACCGGTTTGCGCAGGAGTGCGTCAGCGTGGCCGGCATCGGTCCGGGGACTACGACTCTGCTCTGGAATTCAGCCCGTCAGTTGCAGGATATTCTGCCTCTTCTGGGCGCGGACATCATCCTGGTCGAGGGCGGCAAGTCCCTGACCTGGCTGCCTCGGTTCGTGGTGCTGGGCTCCGGCGAGGACGAGACTGCGCTGGCCAGCGGGCTGGCCCTGGCAAGCTGGGGGCCGGGAGAACTGCATGGCGTGCGCAAGGCCGAATCCGTGGCCGAACTGGCCACGCTGGTCGAGAGCGGGGCCTTCACGCTACCTGGCCTTGATTGCGGAGCCTGTGGGCGCGAATCCTGCCTTGAGTTGGCCCGCGAGATCGTGGCCGGCGAGGCGGACCCGGCGGCCTGCGTGGCCATGAACGCCAAACTCGTGGTGCGGGTCGGCGGCCAGCGCCTGGCCCTCAACCCGTTTGTGGACCGCCTGGTCACGGGCACCATTCGCGGCCTGTTGACCGAGCTCAAAGGCAACGTGCCGGGCCAGAAGGTCGAGATAACCTTTGAATAGCGGGTTGTTTTGGCCCTTATCGAATGTAAAAATGTTGACTCCGGGGACTTGCGTCATAAATGATGAACCTAGTAAAGGCGCGTGAGTCCTTGATTTTGAATATCTGTCAGAGGGATGACTATGCGTGTTCATGTGAAATGTTTTGCCACTCTTGCCGATCACACCCCGCCGCAAGGCGTTCTTGTACTTGAAGAAGGGGCCCGTGTGGAGGCCATGCTTCCGGTTCTTGGCCTGGAGGCTGCGGATATAAAGCTCGTTTTCGTGAACAGCAAGAACAGCAGCCTTGAGGCGACGCTTGTCGACGGGGATCAGGTCGGCATTTTTCCGGCGGTGGGCGGCGGATGACGGATTTTCGACTTGGGCTGAACTCCCTGGCCGCGGAAGATGCCGCACGCCGTGTTCGTACTGTCGGTCTGGGCGAGCTTCGGAGTTTGTGCGGCGATCATGGGCTGACCCTCCCGCAGGGCGCACAGAGGGCGCTTGCGCAGGGTATTGTGCCGCTGCCGCTTCTGAAGAACCAGCACTCCCTCTCCATCCCCGAACAGGCCCGGCTCATGGAGTCCACGGTCCTGCTGGCCGGAGCCGGCGGCCTCGGTGGCTACGTCCTGGAGTTGCTGACCCGTTTCGGAGTGGGCCGGATCGTGGTCGCGGATGGGGATGGATTCGAGGACAGCAATCTCAATCGACAGTTGCTCTCCACGGCCGGGAATCTGGGCAGCAACAAAGCTCGCGCTGGTGCCAAGCGGGCGCGTGAAACCTGCCCGCTGGTGACGGTCGAGCCTCTTGAATATTTTCTGGACGCCTCCAACCTCGACGGCGTGCTTTCCGGCGTGGACGTAGTCGTCGACGCCCTGGGCGGCATCGCGCCGCGTCTGGCTCTGCACGAGGCCGCGAGCCGCGCCGGCATTTCCGTGGTGAGCGCGGCCGTGGCCGGATGGACGGCATTGGTCGGCAGTGAACTGCCCGGACAGACGGGCATTTCACGCATGTGGACCGATCCTGCGGACAAGGACGCGGAGCATGTTTTGGGCAGCCTGGCCCCGGCCGCATGCCTTGCCGCCTCGCTGCAGGCCGCCGAGACAGTGCAGTACCTGGTGGGGGGCTCCCTGCGTCTGGCCGGGCGCATGCTGCATGCGGACCTGTCCGAATTTCGTTTTGAAATCTATGACCTTGCGTGACGGATAAAAATGCAAACCATTGTGCTCGCCACCGGCAACGCCGGTAAGATACGTGAACTTTCGGCCATGCTGGCGGAATTGAATCCGGACGTCCGGGTGCTCGGCCTCAAGGACTTTCCGCACATCGGCGAAATCCCCGAGACCGGCGCGACCTTCGAAGACAACGCCCGCATCAAGGCCCTGGCAGTGGCCCGCGCCACCGGGCTGGTGGCAGTGGCCGACGACTCGGGTCTGGCGGTGGACGCGTTGAATGGGGCTCCGGGCGTCTATTCGGCCCGCTACAGCGGCGAAGACGCCACGGACGAAAGGAATGTGGACAAGTTGCTGAGGGCTCTTTCCAAAGTGCCCGACGCAGAGCGCGGGTGTCATTTCGCCTGCGTGATGCTGGCGGCGACTCCCGGCGGGAGGGAGCTGATCGGTCGCGGTGCCTGGCATGGCCGGGTGACGCATGCCCCCAGGGGTGACAAGGGGTTCGGATACGATCCCGTGTTTTTCGACGAGGAGATGGCCCTGACCGCTGCGCAGCTGGATGCGCAGGTCAAGAACAGCCGCAGTCATCGCGGTCTCGCCCTGCGGGAACTGCTGCGTGGCTGGCCGGAATTTTGGAAACACGCCCAGCAGGAACTGGAGAAATAAGCATGTGCGGAATCATCGGATACACGGGGCATCGTCCGGCCATCCCGGCCATTGTCGAAGGACTGCGACGCCTGGAGTACAGAGGCTATGATTCGGCCGGGGTCGCCTACGAAGAGGCGCAGGGGCTGCGCGTCATCCGTGCCGAAGGCAAGCTCGGCGCCCTGGACCAGAAGATCGCGGGCCTGGACACGGCCTCCTCGGTGTGCGGCATCGGTCACACCCGCTGGGCTACCCATGGCCTGCCCGTGGAGCGCAACGCCCATCCGCACATGGATGGCGACAACCGGTTCGCGCTGGTCCACAACGGCATCATCGAGAACTACGCGGAGCTCAAGGCGGAGCTCAAAGCCGAAGGGCATGTCTTCCAGTCCGAGACCGACACCGAGGTGCTGGTGCATGTCATCGCCAAAGGCGTGGCGCTGACCGGCGACGTGCGGCGGGGCATCTCCTGGGCCTTGTCCCGGGTTGATGGCGCCTATGCCTTTGCCCTGCTTTCCCGCGAACACCCCGGAAAGATCTGGGCCAGCCGCAAGGCCAGCCCGCTGCTGATGGGCATCGGCACGGGGGAGAATTTTCTGGCTTCCGACATCCCGGCCTTCCTGCCGTATACCCGCGAAGTGGTTTTTCTGGACAACGGCGAACTGGTGGAGATGGACGCCAGCTCCTGGCAGGTCTTCGACTCTTTGACCCTGGAACCCAAGGTCAAGGAAGTGAAGCACATTTCCTGGGACGTGCAGGCGGCCCAGAAAGACGGGTTCAAACACTTCATGCTCAAAGAGATATTCGAGCAGCCCAAGGTCATCCGCGACTGCCTGACCGGACGCATCCAGAAGGGCCGGGTCGTGCTGCCGGAGCTTGACGCCCTGGACCTTCCGCAGCGCCTGACCATTGTCGCCTGCGGAACATCCTACCACGCCGGCCTGTGGGCCAAGTACCTGCTTGAGTCCTGGGCGCGCATCCCCGTGCAGGTCGAGATCGCCTCGGAGTTCCGCTACCGCGACAGCGTCTTTCTGCCCGGCGACCTGGTGCTGACCATCAGCCAGTCCGGCGAGACCGCCGACACCCTGGCCGCCATCCGCATCGCCCGCGAGGCCGGGGTGCCCATCCTCGGCCTGTGCAACGTTGTCGGATCGTCCATCGCTCGCGAGTCCGACCAGGTCGTCTACACCCAGGCCGGACCCGAAATCAGCGTGGCCTCGACCAAGGCCATGTGCAGTCAGATGGTTCTGCTGCTGCTCATGACCCTGTCGTGGGGGGCGCGCAAGGGCGTGCTGCAGGACGAGTTGCTGGAGCGCTGCCTGCGCGATCTGCCCCTGCTCCCCGGTCAGCTGGAGGCGGAGCTTCCCTCCATTCGCGAGAAGGCCAAGGCTCTCAGCCAGGGCTACGCCGACGCCCGCAGCTTCTTCTTTCTGGGGCGCGGACAGAACTTTCCCCTGGCCCTTGAGGGCGCGCTGAAACTCAAAGAGATCTCCTACATCCATGCCGAAGGGTACGCCGCCGGCGAGATGAAGCACGGCCCCATCGCGCTCATCGACCAGCACTTCCCGACTTTTGCCATGGCGCTGGGAGATGAGCTCTTGCAGAAGGTGGCTTCGAACCTGCAGGAAGTGCAGGCCAGAGGCGGGCGGATCATCGCCCTGGTCAACCCCGGCGCAGCCCCCGACGTGGAGGACCCTTGGCTCCTGCCCGACGCCTGGGGGCCGCTGAAGAGTTTTCTGGTGCTGCCCGCCGTGCAGCTTTTTGCCTATGAAATGGCCGTATACCTGGGCAAGGATGTTGATCAGCCCAGGAATCTGGCCAAATCGGTGACCGTGGAATAGGGATGAACTTACGAGCCTGGCTGAAAATCGTTTTTACGCTGGCGTTGGTGCTCGGCTTTGCCGTGACGGCTTTTGCCTCGGCCAAGAGCGAGTACGTGCGTGGCGTGAGCGCTTTCAACTCCCTGCTGGCCAATGAAAAAAGGGCGGGGCTCAGAGCGGAATGGGAAGCCGTCATGAAGCCTTTTCTGCGCTCCCTTGGGGCCGACCCCAAAAGTCAATATGCCCCTCGCGCCATGTTTTTCCTTGGCAGGTGCTACGAAGAACTGGGCCGGCGCTCTTTTTCGCGGGCGGACCGGCTCAAGGCCCTGGAGGCCTACGATCGGATGCTGGCCACCTATCCTCGGCACGGCTGGTCGGATGACGCCCTGTTTCGCATGGGGCTCATCTGGCAGGAACAGTTCAAGGACCCCGCCAAAGCTGCGCGGGTGTTCAAGGCAGTGATTGACACCTACCCCAAGGGCGACATGGTGCCGGGGGCTCGCGAGCGGCTCGCGAAACTCCAGGGCCTTGAGCCTGTGAAGGCGGCCGAAGCCGCGAAGTCACAGCCGTCCGGGGTAAAGCCCGCGCCGCCCAAGCAGGCTCCGGCTCCGCAAAAGGCCGCCGCGTCGCCAAAGCTCAAGGAAGGGCTGAGTTTGCTCGGCATTCGTCACTGGTCGAGCCCCGAGTACACCCGTGTGGTCATGGACATGACCATGGACGTGCACTACGAGCGCGCCCTGGTCGAAAAGGCGTCCGACGGCAACAAGCAGCTGCAGATTTTTCTGCAGCAGGCGGGCATTGCCGATGATGTCATGCCCTCACGAACCATAGAGGACGGGATTTTGTCCCAGATCCAGGTCGGCCCTGATCCTGTGGGAGGGGCAAGGGTCACCCTCGACCTGATGGCCATGGACGATTACCGGGTCTTTACCCTGCCCGACCCGTATCGCGTGGTCATCGACATATACGGGGCTGGCGGACAGTCACGGCAGGCGGGCACGGCCTCGGCGCAGGCTCCGTCGCCCGGAGGGGAAGTGGACCACGTGCAGGCGGCGCTGGCCGAACTGCAGGCCAAGCAAGCCACGCAGTCGACTGCGCCTGCGGAAGCCAAGCCCAAAGCCTCTGCCCCGGCCAAGCCTTCCAAAACTCCGGAAATCAAGGTCACCTCCAAGCAGAAAAAATACACCGGATCCCTGGTCGAGCAACTGGGGCTCAAGGTGCGAACGATCATGATCGACCCCGGCCACGGCGGCAAGGACCCTGGTGCGGTGGCCAACGGGCTGCGCGAAAAGGACATCAATCTGCGCATGGCCAGGATACTTGGGGCGATGCTCAAGGAGCAGGGTTTCGAGGTGCACTACACGCGCACCACCGACAAGTTCATTCCCCTTGAAGAGCGCACCGCCATGGCCAACGCCAGGAGCGCGGACCTTTTCATTTCACTGCACTGCAATGCGTACAAGGACAAGAGCGTAAAGGGATTTGAGGTCTATTACCTCAACCTCGCCACCGATGCCCAGGCCGTTCGCGTCGCGGCCCGTGAAAACGGCGTGTCCGCCAAGAAGATCAGCGACATGCAGTTCATTCTCTCAGACCTGATGCTCAATTCCAAGATCAACGAGTCAAGACAGATGGCCTCCATTCTGGAGGAGGAGACCCTGCGGGTCATGCGGCCCAAATATTCCCTGTCCAGTCATGGCTCCAAGGGCGCGTTCTTCTATGTTCTGACCGGGGCGCGCATGCCGTCCATCCTGGTTGAGCTGGGCTACCTGACCAATCCGGCGGAGGCGAAGCGTCTCAATACCGATGCCTACCTCAAGGCCATGGCCCAGGGGCTGACGCGCGGGGTGCTGGCCTACAAGAAGAAGTTGGAGCGATTTGCCCTGGTCGAATCGGGCCAGTCCTGAGCCCGCCCTTCAAGTGGCCTTTGCCGCCCATGCTCCGCACCAGGAGCTGGGCGGTCTTTTTTTAACATTTCGAGACGGAGTCAATTTTCATGGTCTTTCCCCTCGGATCGGTGATCAACGCCTTGGCCATTCTGGCCGGGGGCGCCCTGGGTTTGCTCCTGCATGGGCGGTTGCCGGAAAAAATGCGTCAAGTCGTTTTTCAGGGCCTTGGCCTCTGCGTCCTGGTTATCGGCATGCAGATGGCCATGCAGGGCCAGAACGGGCTGCTTGTGGTCTTAAGCGTCCTCATCGGCGGAGTGCTGGGCGAAGCTCTTGGCCTTGAAGACCGCTTTGCCGGCCTGGCCGGAAAACTCAAGGGTCTGGTGCGCTCAAACAACACCCGTTTCGTGGACGGCATGGTCAATGCGTCCCTGATCTACTGCATCGGCGCCATGGCGATTCTCGGCTCTTTTGACGAAGGCATCCGCGGCGATCATTCCATTCTTTTCACCAAGGCCCTGCTGGACGGATTCGCATCCATCGCGCTGGCCTCGACGTACGGTTCGGGCGTGCTGTTTTCGGCACTGCCGGTACTTCTCTATCAGGGGCTGCTGACAATTTTTGCCGGATCCTTTCAGGCCTATTTTTCCGAGTATCTCATCGCCCAGCTCACAGCCACGGGCGGGACCCTGATTCTTGGCATCGGCATCAATCTTCTGGGCATCACCGTCATCCGTCTCTCTAGCCTGTTGCCGTCTCTGGTCGTTATCGTCATTCTGTCTCTGCTTTTTCCCTAGACGCAGTCATTTTGTTCTGGTGAAGAAGACTTTTGCTTTTCAAAGCCCGGCAGATATGGTTAGACAAATGTGGTCAGAGGCGGGCCTTGCGGCCGGTATGTGCGCAGACAGATCCTTAACGGTGAAAAGATGGCGACCTCTTCCAGAATTTTCAGAACCGACGCAAGCGGACGACTTGGGCGCAAATTGCTGCTCTGGATCCTGCTGGGGAGTACCGTGGTCACGGTGCTCGGGACGATGGTGCAGCTGACCATCGATTACCGCAAGGACAAGGAGGCGATGCTGGCGCAGTTGGACCAGATCCGCACTTCGCGCGTGTCCAGCCTGACCAGTGCGTTGTGGCACCTCGACGAGGTGCAGATTCTGGTGCAGCTTGAGGGGGTCCTGGAGTTGCGGGACATGCGCTTCGCCGAGGTCATCACCCCGGAAGGAATACGATTTTTCAAGGGCGAGCGTGGCGATGAGAGTACCCTGCTGGTGCAAAAATACCCTCTTCAGTACAGGAGCCTTGACCGCATCGACCATATCGGCACCCTGGTTGTGGGCGCTGACGAGGGCGCGCTGCAACGCAGGCTGTTGGACAAGATTGTGGTCATCGTCATTACCCAGGGAGTGCAGATTTTCCTGGTGGCCGTGCTTATCGTTTTTATTTTCTATATGCTGGTCACCCGCCATCTGCGGCGCATGGCGTCCTATACTTCCGGATTGACCATCGACAGGCTGCAGGAGCCCATGACTCTGGACAAGTTATCCTCCTGGCCGGATGAGATCGATACCGTGGTGCGCGCCTTCAACGACATGCGCGAGAACCTGCTGCGGGACATCAAGCAGCGGGAGGCCGCAGAGAAAAAGCTCAAGGATGCCGAAGGGTATATCCGCAACATCCTGGACTCGATGCCTTCGATCCTGGTCTCCGTCGATGTGGACGGACGGGTTACCCAGTGGAACCAGCAGGCGGTGCTAAGGACCGGCCTGTCGCCCGAAAAGGTGCAGGGCCGTGCGCTTTCGGAGGTGTTTCCAGAGGCACCGGTCAGCAAGGACCAGATTTCGTCCGCCATCGCCTCCAATCTTCCGGTCAAGATCGCGAAAGCCCCGAGGGCGGAAGGAGACCTGGTTGAATATTCCGACGTGACGGTCTATCCCCTGACCCTCAACAATGTCGTGCGCGGCGCGGTGATCCGCATAGACGACGCCACGGAACGGGTGCGCATGGAGGAAATGCTCATCCAGTCCGAAAAGATGGTCTCCGTGGGCGGACTGGCCGCAGGGATGGCTCACGAGATCAACAATCCACTGGCCGGGATTCTTCAGAATGGGCAGGTCATCCGGAACAGGATTTCCCCGGATTTGCCCGCCAACAGAAAGTTGGCGGAAGACCTGGGAATTGATATGGATCTGGTGCACACCTACTTTGAACGGCGCGGCGTGCTGCGCATGATGGATTCGATCATGGAATCGGGGATGCGGGCGGCCAGGATAGTGGAGAACATGCTCTCTTTCAGCCGCAAGAACAGTCTCGCCGTGGCCGAGGTGGATATCCCGGCCCTGCTTGATCGCACGCTCGAACTGGCGGCCAATGATTACGATCTCAAGAAGAAATATGACTTCCGCAAGATCAGGATAGTTCGCGAATACGATCCGGGCCTTCCCCCCGTGCTTTGCGAGGAAAGCAAGGTCCAACAGGTCTTTTTCAACCTGATCCGCAACGGAGCCCAGGCCATGGCGAGCCAGGACCGTGATCCCTGTTTCATCCTGCGGGTCTTTGGTGGCGAAGGCGAGGTGCGGATCGAGATTGAGGACAACGGTCCCGGCATGACGGAAGAATTGCGGAAAAGGGTTTTCGAGCCTTTCTTCACCACCAAGAGAGTGGGCGAAGGCACCGGGCTTGGCCTCTCGGTGTCATATTTTCTGATAGTTGAAAATCACGGCGGCAGGATAGAAGTGGAATCCGCGCCCGGCAAGGGTTCCGTTTTCATTATCCATCTGCCACTCATACCGGCGGTACAAAGCGTCGGCGGAGCGGAATAATGGCTCAGCATTCGACGACAAAAAGCGCGATACAGGTGCTTGTGCTGGACGATGAACCGAATATTCGGGACAGCCTGGCCGAGTACCTGATGGACTGCGGATTCTCCACCCTGACCGCCGAGAGCGCGGAAGAGGCGTTGGCTCTTCCCGGACTCGGCGAGGTTGCGGTGGCGGTTGTGGATATCCGCCTTGGAGGCATGGATGGGCTCGAGTTCATCAAACAGCTGCATGCCCGGCATCCGGCCGTGCGCTGCCTGATCCATACCGGGTCCACGGATTTTCAACTGGACAGGGAGCTCCGCGACATAGGTCTGACAGACCGCGAAGTGCTGTTCAAGCCGGTTCTGGACATGGGCGTTTTCGAGACGCTTATCCGCGAAAAAGTGGCGGAGGAACGTTCATGAATCATGGTGAAATGCCCGTTATCCTGACCATTGACGACGATCAGGCCGTGCGGGAGAGCCTGGCGAATTTTCTGGAGGATTTCGGGTACGCCGTGCTGCAGGCCGAAGACGGCGAGCGAGGCCTGGAGGTGTTTGCGGCGGGCTCCCCCGATCTGATCCTGGTGGATCTGCGCATGCCACGCATGGATGGACTGCAGGTGCTTGCCAAGGTCCGGGAAATTTCACCGCAGACGCCCATCATGGTGGTTTCCGGGGCAGGCGACATCCGGGACGTGGTGGAAGCCCTGCGCCGGGGCGCCTGGGACTATCTGGTCAAGCCCATCCAGGACATGAACATCCTGCTGCATTCGGTGGAGACGTGCCTGGAACGAGCCCGCCTGCAGCGACAGAATCGCGAATACCAGCTCAGTCTCGAAGAATCCCTGGACAAGCTGCACCGCACCCAGAAAGAGATGATCCATTCTGCCAAAATGGCGGCCTTGGGCGACCTGGTGGCGGGGGTGGCGCATGAGGTGAACACGCCCATCGGGGTCAGCGTCACGGCGGCCTCATTCTTGGCCGAGCGCACGCGGCAGCTCAGCGAGCTGTACGAGAAGGGAGAGATGAAACGCTCGGATCTGGAGAAGTACCTGGCTCTGGCCGAAGAGTCCTCCGGTTCCGTGCTCTCCAATCTGGAGCGGGCTGCGGAGCTGGTGCAGAGCTTCAAGAAGGTCGCTGCGGATCAGAGTTCCGAGGAAAAGCGGGTCTTCGAGATGAAGGGCTACCTGGAGCAGATCCTTTTGAGCTTGCGCCCGCAGTTCAAGCGCACGCCCCATCAGGTGCATATGGAATGTCCGGACGATCTGTCCCTTGATTCCTATCCAGGGGCCATCATGCAGATCATGACCAATCTGATCATGAATTCCTTGATCCACGGTTTTTCGGATGGACGCCCCGGGGCGATCACCATCAAGGTGGAGCCGTCCGGGGACAATGTCGCGCTGACCTACCGCGATACGGGGATCGGCATGGATCGCGAACAGAAGGAGCGGATCTACGACCCCTTCTACACCACGACCCGTGGCTCCGGAGGTACGGGGCTGGGGATGAACATTGTCTACAATCTGGTTACACAGACCCTGAAAGGTTCGATCATGCTGGAAACCAGCCCCGGTCAGGGCGCCGTATTCTTCCTGACCCTGCCCAGGGATCCGGACCGGGTCGCCGAGGTGTCCGGAAATCCCTCATAGGGGGGATTGGCGGTCCGACTCGTTTTTTGTGTGACGCGCGGATGTGGCTTCAAACAGCCTCAGGGCACTCCAGATATGTATTGAGAGAGTGCCGGGCTTTCCTCTTTTTTCCAATCTCGCGCAGAACAGAACCTTTATTTTGGGATTGCGGTCGTATTGACCTTCCATGTCTGGCCAAGGGGCGCGCCATCGCGGGCCCAGGCGATGAATTCCCGGACCGAGTCCCGGATGCTGTCGCGGATTTTTCGGGTTTGCTCCAGCTTGTCTTCGTGGCTACCCGTTAGCTTGCCCGGATCGGGGAAGGGCAGGTGCAGGCGGTGGGTCATGCCGGGATAGATGGGGCATTTGCTTTCCTGGGTGTCGTCGCAGACGGTGACGACATGGGTGAAGACCCGGCCTGTCTTGAAGAGTTCGAAAACGGACTGCGTGCCCTTGGCGGAAAGATCGATTCCATCCTCTCTCATGACTTCCACCACCAAGGGATTGATGCTGGTCGGTTCAAAGCCCGCGCTCTCGGCCACGAACTGTTCGCCGCCGAACGTGTTCAGGTAGGCTTCGGCCATCTGGCTGCGGGCGCTGTTGTGAATACAGACAAAGAGTACTTTGTGCATGAATGACCTTCGGATGATTGGTGATTGTTGTGAATCCCGCTTCGGCCCCGTGCTCGGTTCATCAAGAATCCGAACACTCGGGGTCTGCGTTTTGGGCATTCTGACCACTATGCCGTTTCAGTCACAGGAGTGTGACGGTTTGGTGGCAAGATAGTCGAAATATCTCCTTTCATCCTCCTGGCACACCGGGTGGGCCGAGACGTGTCTGGTGAGCGCTTCGACGACCGATGCCTGCAGGGACGGCTCCGAATCCAGAAGCATGTAGTGAACCCATTTGCCGCTGCGGCGAGCTCGGACCCAGCCGGCGTTCTTCAGGAAGGCCAGATGCCGGGAGACCTTGGATTGGGGGCATTGCAGGGCTTCGGTCAGGTCGCATACACAAAGCTCGCCGTGACGGAGCAGGTTGACGATGCGCAGGCGGGTGGGGTCTGACAGGGCTTTGAGTGTTTCGGCGATTTTTTCCATGACCTGAACATATCTGCTTTGGCAGATGTGTCAAGGCTGCAAAAAATCTTGTGTCTCTCGGATATCCCGGAGTAGAGGAATGCGCGATGGGTTGGTGTCTATTCGAGGCTTGAAAAACGCGGTTTCGAGTTACCGGGTGTGTGATTTCACGTCTCGGAGTTTTTTTCGGTACTGTAAAGAAGGAGGAGGTCTTGTTTCCTAGTTGTGTCTGGCGATCAATGATGTTGCACGCCTGGCGGGCGCTGGAGCCATATTCGTCGTTGCCCCGGCAATCCTTTGATGAGCCTGGGGGGCGCGTGTCGTGAGCACCGATCTTCTGATACTTGCCATCATCGTGTTTCTGGCCCTGGGTTTTTCTTTTCTCTGCTCCGTAGCCGAGGCCGTGCTCCTGAGCATCACTCCATCCTATATCGAAAGCCTGCGTGAAAAGAACCCCCGACGGGCGGACGTGCTTAGAAAGCTGCGCCTTGAGAAAGTGGACCAGTCTCTGGCCGCAATCCTGACGCTGAACACCATCGCTCACACCGTGGGGGCCATAGTTGCCGGAGCCCAGGCGCTGATTGTGTTCGGCAGCGCATGGATAGGACTTTTTTCGGCGGTGATGACGGCGCTCATCCTCTTTCTCTCGGAGATTGTGCCCAAGACCATCGGAGCCGTTTACTGGCAGACTTTCGCGGGCGTGACTGCACTCTTCGTCAACACGTTGATCAAGCTTCTCTATCCCCTGGTGTGGTTGTCGAACGGGCTGACACGCCTTATTTCCCGCGGAAAAAAGCAGCACACCTTCTGTCGCGACGAATTCATCGCCATGGCCGGGATAGGAGAGCGGTCAGGTTATCTGGAAGAACATGAGTCAAGGATCATCCGCAACATCTTCCGCTTCGGGTCCGTGACCATCACTGCCGTGATGACGCCGCGCACGGTTATTTCCGCCCTGCAGCAGGATATGGCCATATCCGAATCCCTGCCTTATGTGGCCAAGACCCCTTTTTCCCGGTTGCCCGTTTATGGCGCTGACCTGGACGACATCACCGGGGTCGTACTCAAGGACGAGGTTCTTATCTGCATGTCCCGCGGACACTGTGAAGGCTCGCTGGAATCGATCAAGCGGCCGATTCTGTCCGTGCCCGACAGCCTTTCCCTTTCGGATCTGCTGGAATTTTTTCTCTCCAAGCGTCAGCATCTGGCCATCGTGCTGGATGAGTACGGCGGCACACGGGGCCTGGTCACCCTGGAGGATGTGGTGGAGACCCTGTTCGGGATGGAGATCATGGATGAGATGGACAGCGTGGCCGACATGCAGGCCCTGGCTCGGCAGCAGTGGGAAAAAAGAGCCCGGTCGCTTGGGATTATCGATTCTTCTTCGGACAGAAATGGTTCCGATGGAGGGTATGCAGCCTCGTGACGCGTCGAGAACCACTTAGGAGTGTGCGCCCATGAATGAAGTCTGGTTTGCTCTGGGGCTGACCACTTTCGCCGGTCTGGCCACGGGGATCGGCAGCATCATCGCCTTTTCGGCCAAGCTCTCCAGCTACCGATTCCTGTCCGTGGCCACGGGTTTTTCCGCCGGGGTGATGCTGTACGTCTCTTTTGTGGAAATATTTTTCAAGGGTCAGGAATCCCTGGTGGCGCACTATGGGGACCCTGTGGGATACTGGGTCAATGTGGCGGCGTTTTTTGGCGGTATGCTCATTATCGGCCTCATCGACAACCTCATTCCCGACGAGACCAACCCCCACGAGATCCCCGCCGAATCCGAGGTCGATCAATTGCATGGCAAGGCGTCAGTCTGGGATATTGCCAAGACGGCTCGCAACGCATCCGCAGCTCCGAAAAAACCACAGCCCGGACATGAAAAAAAGCTCATGCGCATGGGCCTTTTTACCGCCCTGGCCATCGGCATCCACAACCTGCCCGAGGGGCTGGCCACCTTTCTGGCCGCCCTGGAGGACCCAAGCCTTGGTATCGCCATCGCCATCGCCATCGCCCTGCACAACATCCCCGAAGGAATAAGCGTTTCCGTGCCCATCTATTATGCGACGGGCAAGCGCAGGACGGCTTTTTTCTACTCTTTTCTGAGCGGCCTGGCCGAACCGGTCGGCGCGATCATCGCGTACATGGCCATTGTCTTTTTCGCGGGGGGACCGGACGGAGTACTGCCGCCGCAGCTTACGGGCATTCTTTTCGGCGGTGTGGCCGGGATCATGGTCTACATCAGCCTTGACGAACTCCTGCCGACAAGTCGCGCCTACGGAGAGGGGCACGACAGCCTGTTCGGACTGGTGGGAGGCATGGCGGTCATGGCGCTCAGCCTGCTTTTGATGCGCTGAATTCCGGGCGGAATAATGACTGGCCCAAAGGGCCGGGGTGAATGATTTCGTGGCGGGTCGTGCATGCACGGACCGCCACGACTCGTGTTTATTAGCGGGATTCCAGCATGTTCAGAAACGCTGGCAGGCCGGGCTTGCCGTCCTTGGTGGTCACGTCTTCAAGCCACGTGGTGGCGATGTCGGGATGCGCGGCCACCCAGTCCAGGGCCGCGTCACGGGCCTTCATTTCCGGATGCTCGTGCATGGTGACCATGATGGAGTTCATCATGGCGACAGGCACAACGTAGTTTTTGAGAAAGCGGGTCACGTTCGGCATGTCTTCGGGCAGTCCCTTGCGCACGTTGGTGTAGACCGTGGCCGTGCCGTCATTGGGGCCGAAGGTTTCGTCCGTGCTGCCTTTGAGGTAGGTCATGTCGATCTTCTCGTTCATGCTGTGCGGGGACCAGCCCAGAAAGACGATCCACTTCTGTTCGCGCATGAAGGACTGCACCTGGGCCAGCATGCCCGATTCGCTGGAGGCGACCAGCTCGAATTTGCCAAGGCCGAACATGTTCGTCTTGATCATGGACTCGATGATGTCGTTGCCGTCGTTTCCTTCCTCGATGCCGTAGATCTTCCACTCCAGCTTGTCGCCGAATTTGGCGATATCCTCGAAATTCTTGAGGCCGCCCTTGGCCACGTAGCTCGGCACGGCCAGGGTGTACTTGGCACCGGTCATGTTCGGCACGAGCTGGATGACGTTGCCGGAGTCGAAATGCGGGCGTGCCACGCTCTCCATGGACGGCATCCAGTTGCCCAGGAACACGTCGGCTTCGTTCGTGGCCAGGGCCTGGTAGCAGATGGGCAGGGAGGTCATCATGTTGGACGAGGTGTAGCCGAGGCTCTGCAGGATGGCGACAGCCAGCTCGCTGGTCACGGTGACGTCGGTCCAGCCGACGCTGGTGATGCGCACGTCGTCGCGGGCGGCCTGGGCCGGGGCGGTGAAGAGGGCCAGCAGCAGGACGAGGACCGGGATGGTTTTTTTCAGTGTGGCAATGGTCATGGGTACTCCTGTGTTGAGATGAAAGGCGGAGTGACGCGGGGCCGGGACATCCCGGCCCTGCATGCTACACGCCGAACCAGCGGATCGGCCGTGCGTTGTGGTTCTGGAAAATGTGTTTGACCTCGGTGTATTCCTCAAGGCCCATGCGGCCAAGCTCGCGGCCAAGGCCGGATTGCTTGTAGCCGCCCCAGGGCGCCTGGGTGAAATAGACGTTGAAGTCGTTGACCCAGACCGTGCCGAAACGCAGGCCCGCCGACATGCGGCGGATGCGATCCGGATCGCGGGTCCAGAAGCCGGCGGACAGGCCGTAGATGGTGCTGTTGGCCCGGGTGAGGGCTTCGTCTTCGGTGGCGAAACGCTCGATGGTGATAACCGGTCCGAAGACCTCCTCCTGCACGATGCGCATGTCGTTGGTGCAGTCCGTGAACAGGGTCGGCTCCACGAAAAAGCCGTTCGCCAGGGCCGGATCAGCCGGACGCTTTCCTCCCAGCAGCAGCTTCGCCCCTTCTTCATTGGCAATGCGGATGTAGCTCTCCACCTTGTCGCGGTGCACGGCGGAGATGAGGGGGCCCATCTGGGTGCCGTCCGTCATTCCGTCGCCGAGGCGAATTTTTGCCATGCGGTCTTTCAGCGCATCGACCATGCGGTCGTGGATGCCGTCCTGCAGCAGGACGCGGGCTCCGGCGGAGCAGATCTGGCCGGCATGGAAGAACACGCCGTTCAGGATGTAGTCCAGGGCCGTGTCGAAGTCCGCGTCATCGAAGATGATGTTCGGGTTCTTGCCGCCAAGCTCCAGGGCGACCTTCTTCACGTTGCCGGCCGCCGCGCGCATGATGGTCTTGCCGGTCTCGATGCCGCCGGTGAAGGAGATGAGATCGACGTCCGGGTTTTCGGCCAGTTCAGCGCCCACCGTGGCCCCGGGGCCGAGCACCAGATTGACCACACCCTCGGGGAATCCGGCCTCTGCGCACAGTTCGGTGACCTTGACGGTGGTCAGGGGGGTGATCTCGCTCGGCTTCATGACCACCGTGCACCCGGCGGCCAGGGCCGGAGCCAGCTTCCAGGCGGCCTGCAGCAGGGGGTAGTTCCAGGGCGAGATCTGGCCGCAGACGCCCACCGGTTCGCGCACTACCATGCTCGTGGAATCCGGGACCGGGGAGGCGATGACCTCGCCCCCATCCTTGTCCGCAAGTCCCGCGTAGTAGCGGAAGATGCCCGCGATGTCGGCCATGTCCCAGCGGCTCTCTTCCAGGGTCTTGCCGGTATTCAATGTCTCAAGCCGGGCCAGTTCCTCGGTGTCGCGCTCGATCAGGTCCGAAAGAAGTTGCAGCTTGCGCCCGCGTTCCGGGCCCGTGGTTTTGGACCACGGACCCTTGTCGAAGGCACGGCGCGCCGCGTCGATGGCGTCACGGGCGTCCTCGCGGCCGCCTTCCGAAACTGTCGCGATGACGCTTTGGTCGAAAGGATTGATGATGTCCCGCGTGGCCGTGGACTGGGCGCGGGTCCAGAGTCCATCGATGTGCATCATTTTTTCGGTCATTTCTTCTCCTTGGCCTTGCTCTTTTCGTGCCGATAGAAGGGCGCCGTATCCGGGGCCAGAGGCGTGTTGCCGAGGATCATGTCCGCCGCCTTCTCGGCGATCATCATCACCGGGGCGTAGATGTTGCCGTTGGTCACATAGGGCATGATCGAGGCATCGACCACGCGCAGTCCCTGCACTCCATGCACGCGCAGTTCGTTGTCGACCACGGCCATGTCGTCATATCCCATCTTGCAGGTACAGCTGGGATGGTAGGCGCTCTCGCCTTCGCGGGCCACGAAATCGAGGATCTCCTCGTCGGTCTGCACATCCTCGCCCGGAGCCAGTTCCCGGCCACGCAGACTGTCGAAGGCGGGCTGAGTCATGATCTTGCGGGTCAGTCGGATGGCATCGACCCAGTCCTTGCGCTCCTGTTCCGTGGACAGATAGTTGAACAGGATGGACGGGTATTCCTTGGGATCGGCGCTCTTGATCTTCACGTGACCGCGCACGTCGGTGTTCATGGGCCCGACGTGGACCTGGTAGCCATGTCCCTCGTTGGGGGAGGACCCGTCGTAACGGATGGCGATGGGCAGGAAGTGGTACTGGATGTTCGGGTATTCGACCTGATCATTGCCGCGGATGAATCCACCGGCCTCGAAATGGTTGGTGGCCGCCTCGCCGGTCTGGCCAAAGAGCCATTTGAGGCCGATCCAGGGCTGATTCCACCACTGAAGCGCCGGGAACATGCTGACGGGCTTGGTGCAGGCGTACTGCACATAGAGCTCCAGGTGATCCTGCAGGTTTTCGCCAACGCCCGGCAGGTCGTGCACCACGGGGATGCCGAGTTCGCGCAGCTCCGCCCCGTTGCCGATGCCGGAGAGCTGCAGCAGTTGCGGGGAATTGATGGCGCCGCCGCAGCTGATGATCTCGCCGCCGTTGACGCGGTGCATGCGGCCGAGGCGTTCGTATTCGACGCCCACGGCGCGGGTGCCTTCAAAAAGGATGCGATGGGCCGTGGCCTTGCACTTGACGGTCAGGTTGCGCCTGTTCTTGACGGGGTGGACGTAGGCCCGGGCCGCGTTCCAGCGACGGCCGCGATAGGTGGTGCGGTCGAATTTGCCGAACCCTTCCTGCTGGTAGCCGTTGACGTCGGTCAAGGGATACCCGGCCTCCTGCACGGCCTGGAAAAAGGCGTCGAAGAGCGGATTGTCGCAATCGGGGCTGGTCAGATACAGGGGGCCTGCGCCGCCCTGATATTCGTCGGTGCCTTTGAGCCGGTATTCGAAGCGTTTGAAGTAAGGCAGGCAGCGGGCGTAATCCCAATTCTCAAGACCATCTTCCCTGGCCCATTTCTCGAAATCCATGGCGTTGCCGCGGATGTGGATCATGCCGTTGATGCAGCTCGACCCGCCGAGCACCTTGCCGCGTGGCTGGTAGATGCGGCGGTTGTGCATGTGCGGCTCGGGCTCGGATTCGTACCACCAGTTGTAGGTCTTTCCGGCCAGGGGATAGGTCAGGGCCGCGGGCATGTGGATGCGGAAATCAAGGCGGAAGTCGGGCAGGCCCGCTTCGAGGACCAGGACGCTGGTTTTGGGATTGGCGCTCAATCGGTTGGCCAGGACGCTGCCGGCGGAGCCGCCGCCGACGATGATGTAGTCATAAAATTTCATGCTGTATCCTTTGAGATTAGGGTTGCCCCGTTTAGGAATCGTCGGGCGAAACACGGGGGGAGGAGGACGCCGCTGCACGCTCATTCAGGCAGGACCTGAGCATGGCGTAATGGTAGCCGATGAGGCTCCGGGCACGCAGGGGGTCGTTTTCGGCAATGGCGCGAGCGGTCTCGGCCCAATTGGCGGCAGTGCGCTCGCGGTACACCGGGGTATCGTACAAAGTGTAATCATGGGAGCTGAACCCTCGTTGCAGCGCCTGCATGATCCACTCGAAAATCGGGTTGCCAGCCATGCCGGCCAGGGCCAGATTGAGGTCCCGGTCAAGATGTCCGATCCTGTCTGCGTCGTGGTTTTCCTGCCTGAGGCAGGTCTCGAACTCTTCGGCCATGGACACCATGGCTTTTTTGGCTTCGGCCGAGCCACGTGCAATGGCCAGAAGGGCCAGGGTCTGGTCCACGCTCTCGCGGAATTCGATGAGGGCCGAAGGCGCGACATCGTGCTGCTTGAGAAAAAGGGCCAGCGATTCCCCGATGCTGACCATGCCGACCTTGCACACGTATGCTCCGCCCTTGACGCCCTTGCGGATGTCCAAAAGTCCTTTTTGCTTGAGCGCCCGCAGGGCCTCGCGGATTGCGCCGCGTCCGGTGCCGAACTGCTGCTGCATCTCGCGTTCGCTGGGCAGGCGCTCTTCGGGTGCCAGACGCCCGGCCAGGATGGCCGCCTCGATCTGCAAGGCGACATCTTCGCTGGCCCGTCCTGCCTTGGCCGGAAAGAAGAGGGGTTCGGTGTTTGTCATTGGTAGTACCTTTTGATGTTTTTTTGCGCAAAAACTAGGAAAAAAGAGCTATAAAGTTCTTTCTCGCCGTAAATGGTAGGACCTTTCTGCCTAAATAGGGCTTGGGTGTCAACCCGGTTGGCGGAAAAAGCGGGAAAAGGTCGGACCATTTGGTCCGCAGGAAGGCTCAGGAATTGTCTGCGGCGCGGCCCATGCGCATGTCCAGGCGGGCGCGGGTCATGCGTTCGGAGAGGCCGCCTTCTTCGATGAAGGTTTTTTCGAGCTGTCTGATTTGCCGGTCAAGCAGATAGTTGGTCTGGTGAATGAGGCAGATGAGGATATTGGCGACGGTTTCGGGCGGGCGGGTTTGGATATAGGTCCTATAGGTCTCATAGGACGCATTTTTTTGGCTGCCCAGTTTGCGGACGAACATGGCCTGTTCGCTGTTCTTGTGCCATAAAGAGTGCCCGCGCACCCGCAGGTAGTCGCGGTAATCTTCGAGCAGTTCTTCCAGGCTGGCGCGGGCCACGTTTATGAGCTTGATCTCGCTTTTCCTGGATGTGGCCGAGGCCATGCACCCCTCGATGATGTTCTGTTTGCCAGACCGCGCGGCCTGGACCATCTGGTCAACGGTGCGGTCACGTCTGTGCATGAAGCGGTCGCAGAAACACACCGTGCCGTCATAGACAATGACGGCCTTGCGGTAGGAAAGAAGCTCTTCGTAGGCGCCGTGTTTGGGGATGAAGTGCTGCGTCATGGCGCAGCTTTCTTACTATAGGTCCTATAGGTCGTATATGACCTATAGGACCTATTTTTTTCACAGTCTGGGTAGGTACTTTTCCAGCTCGTAATTGGTGACCTGCGAGCGGTACTGATCCCACTCAATGCGTTTGTTCGCCAGGAATTTGGTGAAGATGTGGTCGCCTAGGGCCTCGCGGATCAGGGCGCTGTTTTCCATGGCTTCAAGGGCAGTTTCAAGGCTGCCCGGCAGGCTTCCGATCCCGCGATCTAGGCGTTGCCCGGAGGTCATGATGTAGATGTCCTCTTCCACGGGTTCGGGCAGGGTGTAATTTTCCTCGATGCCCTTGAGGCCGGCGGCGAGCATGCAGGCGAAGGTCAGGTACGGATTGCAGGCCGGGTCCGGGGAACGCAGTTCCACGCGGGTGGCGGCTTCCTTGCCGGGCTTGTACATGGGTACGCGGACCAGGGTGGAGCGGTTGCGCCGCGCCCAGGCGATGTTGGTCGGGGCTTCGAAGCCGGGCACCAGGCGCTTGTAGGAGTTGACCCACTGGTTGGTGATGGCCGTGAATTCCCTGCAGTGCGTGAGCAGCCCTGCGATGTAGGCCTTGGCCTCGCGGCTTAAGTGATGGTCGCCATCGGCATCGTAGAAGAGATTGCGGCCGTTCTTGAACAGGGACTGATGCACATGCATGCCGCTGCCGTTTTCGCCGTACAGGGGCTTGGGCATGAAGGTCGCGTAGCAGCCGTTCTGGCGCGCGATCTCCTTGACCACCACGCGGTAGGTGATGGCCGTGTCCGCCATCTTCAGGGCATCGGCGTAACGCAGGGCCAGTTCATGCTGGCTGGGCGCGACCTCGTGGTGTCCGTACTCCACGGGAATACCCATGGAGCGCAGGCAGGAGATGATCTCGCGGCGGATGTCTCCGGCCAGATCCAGGGGCGGGGCGTCGAAATAGCCGCCCGAGTCGAGAGGCTTTGGAGACGAAGAACTCTCGAACAGAAAGAATTCGAGTTCAGGGCCGACATAAAAGGAATAGCCCTTGCTCGCCGCGGCCTGCAGGTTCCGCTTCAGGCAATGGCGGCTGTCTCCCGCAAAGGGAGTGCCGTTTGGCTCCAGGATGTCGCAGAACATGCGCGCGATGGGAGCGGCGGTCTGCCGCCAGGTGACCAGCTGGAAGGTGGCCGGGTCCGGGATGGCGATCATGTCGCTTTCTTCAATTCTGCAAAATCCTTCCAGGGAAGAGCCGTCGAAACCCATGCCCTCCTCGAAGGCCGCCTCAAGTTCGCCGGGCAGGACCTGAAAGCTTTTCAGGGTTCCAAGCACGTCCACGAACCAGAACTGGACCAGCTCGATCCTGTGTTCGCGCACGGCTTTGACGACATCGTCGGAATTCTTGCAGTTGAAGATGGGAAATTCGGGCATGGGTGTTCCTCCGCAGCATGATGTTTGGCTGCGCGGAACCTAGCAAAGAGAGGGGCGGTTGTCTTGTTTTTGAGGGCGATTTGCAAAATTGGAAAATCATAGCCCGGCGAAAATGATTTGTCCCACACGGATGCGTTGTGGATGACAGGGCAATACCCCGTAGGGGCAGACCTGCGTGTCTGCCCTCCCCGGTCCGCCCTGCCCGGTTTTGTGAATGCAGAATACACGGACGCGTGGATCGTCGGTAATGGTTGGGCATGAAGGTCGATCGGCGTAGGGGCAGGCCCCCGTGCCTGCCCGATTTCGGAACGCATGATCCCCCGGACATAGATGCGGTTTGGATGTCAGCACAACGCCCTGTAGGGGCAGACCTACGTGTCTGCCCTCCCCGGTCCGCCCTGCCCGGTTTCGCGAATGCGGAATACATGTTGGTCATGCAGGTCGAAGAAGGGCAGACACGCAGGTCTGCCCCTACGGACGCACGGATCGTCGGTAATGGGCGGTGTTCATTCCCCGCACGCCGCCAAAAATTCATCCACGGCCCCCAGGCCTCTGGTATCCATCAGATTGATGATGTGACTGCCGATTACGGCCACGTCGGCCAGGCCATCGAGCATGCGTACATGCTCGGAGCTCGATATGCCGAAACCGGCGGCAATGGGCAGGCCGGCTTTTTTCTTCAGGTCTCGGACATAGTCGACGCCGGTCTGATCAAGGCTGGCTCCGGCTCCGGTGATGCCGACTTTGAGCGTTGTGTACAACAGACCCGATGCGCGACTGAGGACGGCATCCAGGCGTGGGCTTTGCGTGTCCGGCGAAATGACCATGATCGGGTGCAGCCCGTGCTCGCGTGCGGCTCCGGCGTAGTCGCCATCGCTCTCGTCCCAGGACAGATCGGGCAGGATCAGGCCGCTGGCCCCGCTCTGCCTGGCTTTTGCCATGAACGCGTCCTGCCCCATGGCAAAGGGAATGTTGGCGTAGGTCATGAACATGAACGCAACTTCCGGCAACTCCCTTGAAAGGGCCGCGCAAAGCTCGAAACAGTGCGCGGGCGTGATCCCGGCATCCAGGGCGGCCTGATTGGCGCGCATGATGGTCGGTCCGTCGGCCAGGGGGTCGGTGAAAGGGATCTGGATTTCGACAAGTTTCACCCCGCGGCGGGCCATGAGGCGGATCAGGTCGGCGTTCACCTCCAGATTCGGGTATCCGCCCACCACGTGGGTCATGAGCTGGATGCCGGTGGCATCACGCAGCACCCGGTCGATATTATTTTCCATGACGCACCTCGTTTTCCAGAAAAGCGATCCAGTTTTCGCGGTCCAGTTCCATGGCCGTGATGAAGATGTCCTTGTCGCCGCGCCCGGAGATGTTGACGATCATGATCTCGTCCTTTGGCAGGGTCGGCGCCAGCTCGATGGCCCGGGCCACGGCGTGGGAGGATTCAAGGGCCGGGATGATCCCTTCCCGCCGCGTCAGGCGCTTGAAGGCGTCCAGGGCTTTCACGTCGGTGATGGGCGAGAATTCCACGACGTTCTGGTCGTAAAGCCAGGCCAGTTCTGGCCCGACACCGGCGTAATCAAGCCCCGCCGAGACCGAGTGGGTGTCCTGCAGCTGTCCACTCTCGTCCTGCAGGAAATAACTCTTGTAGCCCTGCACAATGCCGACCTTGGGGCTGCCGCCGAAGCGGGCCGCGTTGTCGCCGATCTCGGGCCCGCGCCCGCCGGCCTCGGCACCGTGAAAGCGGATGCCGTTCTCCCCGAGGAAGGGGTGGAAGAGCCCGATGGAATTGGAGCCGCCGCCCACGCAGGCCACGAGATGATCCGGCAGGCGGCCTTCGCGTTCCATGATCTGGGCGCGCGCTTCGCGGCCGATGACGGACTGGAAGTCGCGCACCATGACCGGGTAGGGGAATGGTCCCAGGGCCGAACCGAGGATGTAGTGCGTGTCTTGCAGGTTCTGAATCCAATATTTGAGGGTGGCGTTGACGGCGTCCTTGAGGGTTCTGGTGCCGTCGGTGACCGGAACGACTTCGGCCCCAAGGAGCTTCATGGCGTAGACGTTGGGATACTGGCGGCGCACGTCCACCTCGCCCATGAAGACCTTGCACGCAAGGCCGAAGCGCGCGGCCACCGTGGCCGAGGCCAGGCCGTGCTGCCCCGCGCCCGTCTCGGCGATGACCTTGGTCTTGCCCAGGCGCTTGGCCAGCAGCGCCTGGCCGAGGGCGTTATTGATCTTGTGCGCGCCGGTGTGCGCCAGCCCTTCGAGTTTCAGGTAGATCTTGCAGCCGCCAAGTTCCCGGGTCAGATTCTCGGCGTAGTAGAGCGGCGTGGGGCGGCCGCAGTAATTTTGATACAGATCCGTCAGTTCGGCCGTGAACTCGGGGTCGTCCTTGTATTTCAGGTAGCCCTGCTCCAGCTCCTCAAGGGCCGGAACGAGCATCTCCGGCACGTAGCGCCCCCCGTAAGGGCCGAAATGGCGCGGGAGCATGTCCGATATTCTGCTCATGGTTTTCCTCGCAGTAGTTGTAAGGCGGTGTGTATTTTTTCGTGATCCTTGATCCCGGGGGAGCTCTCCACTCCGGAGTTGAGATCGAACCCGGCCGCGCCAGTGGTTTTCATGACCGTCAGATTGTGTGGTCCAAGGCCCCCCGCCAGATACCAGGGGTGAGGGCAATGCAGCTCTTGCAGGTCTTTGGGGGCGAGGCTCCTGCCGTGTCCGCCGCCGCTTTTGCCGCTGTCCAGCAGAATGGCCCGGCAGACCGGGGCGAAGAGGAGCATGTCCGAGGCCAGATGCTCCACCGTTGGATAACGCTCGGGCCACATGGTCTTGATCACTCGCTTGGGGCCAAGGGCCAGGCATTGTTCCACGGTGTGCCCGCCGTGAAGCTGGAGCAGATCGAGGCCCGCCCCTGTGGCGATGGACCGGATTTCCTCCACGCCTTGGCGCACGAAGACTCCGGTCTTGAGGGCGCGGCCCGGCTTTTGGGCGCAGACCCATTCCGGTGTGACGTTTCTGGGGCTCTCGGGATGAAAGATGAAACCCAAAAGATCGATGCCGAGCGCGTCGCAGAATTCGACATCCTCCGCCCTGGTCATGCCGCAGACCTTGATGATCATGACTGCTCTCCGGTAAGCGCGGCGAGGCCCTGGCCGGGATCGCCATGCTGCATGAGCGCCGTGCCGATCAAAAGCGCGTCCAGGCCGGCGGCCTTGAGTTCTTTGACCTGTTCTTGCGTATTGATGCCGCTGGCCCCGATCCAGATTTCTCCATCCTCCTTGCGCCGCACCATGTCCAGACAGCGGCCAAGGTCCGTGGTCAGCGTGTCCAGGTCGCGGTTGTTGACCTGGATGATGGTGCTCCCGATCTCCTTGGCCCGGTCCAGGTCACGTTCATCGAAGACCTCGACCACCGGCTCAAGGCCGTTTGTCAGGCACAGGGCGTGCAGCTGGGCCAGCTCGTCGAGATCCTCGAACATGCGCACGATGAGCAGGATGGCCGAGGCGGCAGTGGCCATGGTCGCCTCCACCTGCAGGGGGTGGATGATGAAGTCCTTGCGCAGCAGGGGCAGCCCCAGCGGCGCGACCTCGGACAAAAAGCCGAGGCTCCCCTTGAAATAGGTCGACTCCGTCAGGATCGAGAGGGCGCAGGCCCCGGCCCCGGCGTATCCCCGGCAGGCCTGCAGGGGCGACGCGTCCAGATTGATGTCGCCCCTGGACGGGGACGCGCGCTTGTATTCGGCGATGATCCCCGAGGACCCGGAGCGGGTCAGGGCTGCGCCGAATTCCGGGCGCGGGCCTTCATGGGGAACGTGCCTGTGTCCCGCGTCGCGCAGGCGGATGAGTTCGTCGACTTCAGCTTGCTTGGCCCGGCGGAATTTCTCAAGCATGGAGCGCTCCGTTTTTGAGACCCTGCTCCACTTTTGCCTGGGCCATCTCCATGGCCAGTTCCAGCGGCAGGTCGTCCTCCAGCAGGTAAAGGGCCACGCCCAGGTTCAGGGTGACCATGTCTTGAAGGGATTTTGGTCCCTGTCCGGCCAGGATCTGGCGCTGGAGTTTCAGGGCCTCTTCCTTGCTGTCGCAGGCCAGATCCCTGGGGATGCAGGTCGAGAGGCCAAAATCCGCAGGGTTAATGATCGCCTCGCGGACTGTGCCGTGCTCGACGAAGATGACCTGGCCGGGTCCGCAGGGAGTCAGTTCGTCGAATCCGCCTGCGCCATGCACGATGGCCGCGCGCTCAAGGCCTTTTCTGGCCGCGAGTACCTGGGCGATCATGGGCGCGAAGCGAAAATCCGGCACGCCGAGGATCTGGTGCGTGGGCAGGGCCGGGTTCAGAAGCGGGCCCATGAGGTTGAAGATGGTGCGTACGCCCAGCTGCTGCCGCACCGGACCGACATGCCTGAAGGCCGGATGAAAATGCGGGGCGAAGAGGAAGACGAAGTTGCGCTTGGCCAGCTCCGCCCGCGCCTCCTCGGGTTCCGTGACCAGGGGGTAGCCAAGGTCCTCGACCACGTCGGCACTGCCGCATTTGCTCGATACGGCGCGGTTGCCGTGCTTGACGACCTGATAGCCCATGTCGGCCAGAAAAAAGGACACGGCCGTCGAGCAGTTGAAGCTCTGCTGGCCGTCCCCGCCCGTGCCGCAGGTGTCGATGCGCTTGCCCGTGAGTCCGGGGATGAGCCGGGCCTGGCCCAGTGCCGCATCCACCGCAGCCGAGAGCTCGGCGACGGTTTCGCCCTTGGCCCGCAGGCCCATGAGAAAGGCCCCGGCCTGCACCGGGGAAACCTCGCCGGTCAGCAGGAGGTCGAAGGCCTCCTTGGCCTGGACCCCGGAAAGATCGGCACCCGTGGTCAGATATTCAAGAATATGGCTGATGGTGTTCATGGCTTACTCCGCTTGGATGTTGCACATTTTCAGGAAGTTCTTGAGAAGCCTCGGTCCTTCCGGCGTGAGCACGGATTCGGGATGGAACTGCACGCCGACCCAGGGGCGGTCCCTGAAGGCCAGGGCCATGACTTCGTTGTCTTCGGTGCGGGCGGTGACGGTGAAGGGCAGGTCCCCTTCCTCGTGCACGGCCAGGGAATGGTAGCGGCCAATCTGCATCGGGTTTTGCAGCCCCTTAAAAAGTCCGGTCCCGTCGTGCCGGATGTTTGAGGTCTTGCCGTGCATGATCCGCTGGGCCGAGCCCACGGTCACGCCGCTGTGGTGCGACAGGGTCTGATGCCCCAGGCACACGCCAAGGACCGGCACGCTGCGTGGCACCAGATCAAGAAACTTCAGGCACAGCCCCGTGTTGCGCGGGTGGCTCGGGCCGGGGGAGATAATCGCCCCCTGAAGGCGCGGGTCCGTGGCCAGGGTCAGGATTTCCTGCTCGTTGTTACGAAGCACCAAGGGGTTTGCGCCCAAAGATTGGAAAACCTGAACCAGGTTGAAAGTAAACGAGTCAAAGTTGTCTATCAGTAAAATCATCTCCGCCTCCGGTACTGGTGATGGCTTTCAAAATCGCTCTGGCCTTGTTGTGGCACTCCTGCCATTCCTTTTCGGGGTCCGAATCAAAGACCAGCCCCGCGCCCGCCTGCCAGTTGATCTGGCCGTTCTCCACCCACAGGGAGCGGATGGTGATGCCGGTATCAAGGTTGACCTGCCCCTGATCGAGGCCGATCCAGCCGATGCCGCCGGCATAGGGGCCGCGATCGAGCTTTTCCTCGTCGGCGATGATCTGCATGGCCCGGATCTTGGGCGCGCCGGAGACGGTCCCGGCCGGGAATCCGGCCTTCAGGACGTCGATGGCGTCAAGGCCCTCGGCCAGGTGCGCCGAGAGGTAGGAGGTCAGGTGCATGACATGGGAAAAACGTTCGACCTGCATGTACTTGTCGACGTGCACGGTGCCGGGGGCGGCGATGCGCCCGAGGTCGTTGCGCCCCAGGTCCACGAGCATGACGTGTTCGGCCCGTTCCTTCTCGTCGCCCAGCAGCTCCTCGGCCAGTTCCTGATCTTCGGCTTCCGTCGCGCCGCGCACGCGGGTTCCGGCGATGGGTCGCAGCTGCAGGAGGCCGTCCTCGCAGCGGATGAGCAGCTCCGGAGACGAGCCCATGATAGTCAACTCTCCGAAGGACATGAAGAAGGTATAAGGGGACGGGTTGATCTGGCGCAGCCGTCTGTAAAGCTCGAAGGCGGAGCCGGAAAAGGGGGCCGAGAAGCGGGTCGAGAGCACGATCTGGATGGCTTCACCCTCGGTGATCAGCTCCTTGGCCCGGCCCACCCGGCGCAGGAATTCATCCTGGCTGGGGGTGGTGGTGATGGCCCCGACGACCGGCGGGGCCGGAGTGCTCGGCCGCTGGCAGCCGTTCAAGTTGGTGGTCGAGTCCAGGGTCAGATAGCAGCAGCGGTGGTGCAGGTGGTCGAAAAGAATGACCTTGCCCGGCAGGACCATGATGGAGCGCGCCTCCTCGGGAGGCAGCCTGTCGGCCAGGGCCGGCTCGAAGATGCCGCCCATGTTGTAGGCCATGTAGCCGCACACACTCCTGGTCACCGCCGGAAGCGGGCCCAGATTTTCGGGTCCGGTGACGGTCAGTTCGGCCAGGCACGCGCGCAGTCCGGACACGTAATCCTGACCGCTGAATTCTTTCAGGCCGTGCAGGCGCGGATCGTAGCTCTGCACGTCGAGCTTGCCGCCGGCGCAGGACAGGATCAGCCGATAATCCCAGCCGATGAGGCTGTACCGGCCCAGCCGTCCGTCAACTTCGGTGCTCTCGAGGAGAAAGCCCTGCTTTTCGCGCACCAGCGTCAGGTACAGGGATATGGGCGTCTGCGTGTCGGCCGGGAGCCAGGTCCCCTGTTGGGGTAGGGTGATCATGGTGCCTCCATAATCGATCGTTGAATTTTGGATAAAAAAAAGCCGGATCCTGGAGGATCCGGCTTCTAGTGCCTTTTATGCCTGAACTAACGGCATTGTCATGCCGTCAGGAAGCGGGTCCCCCTGCGTCATGCTGCTTGCGCCACCACCAAAGAGCCTTCTGGCTCAAGAGTTCCAGATCGCCGCCGGCGGCGACGTTCAGGTATGAGCGGAACATGCGCACGGCCTCGAGACTGTGCGGGTTTGCTTCGAACATGGTGGAGAAGAGGGGGGCGTCCTCGGTGATCATTTTCGTGGCCGCTTCAACGCGTCGTCCGAACGAGGGCGTGAAGAAACGCTCGATTCCGTTTTCCAGAGGGGAAGCACAGAGATAAGCGACGGTGGTCACGAAGTTGAGTCCTTGGATGTAGGCCATGGCTTTGTCATGCTCATCGGCCGTTGTGGTAAAGGGGGCGAACCCCAGATCGCGAAAGCAGTTCGATAGATTATCGGTCGCTTTCTGGTCACGCCCCGGAGTTACGGCAATTCGCAGCTCCGCGTCAAGTGTCTGGGGGCCGAAAAGTGGATGGGTTCCGACCACGGGCGTTGTGGTCTGGGCCAGCATGTCACGCAGGGGCTGGACCTTGACCGAGCAGATGTCGGCCAGGATTGTTTCCTGCGTGAGGTGCGGCGCCACCAGCGCGACGACATCCTTCATGGCCGTGATGGGTACGCATAAAAGGACCAGGGCGGCCGTGCGCACGGCGTCCGGCAGGGCTTCAAGGTCCAGGGGCTGGTCGAATTCGGCCACATGGTGTCCCGCCTCGCGAAAGCTCCGCACGAACCGCGCCCCCATCTGCCCCTTGGCGCCGATGATCACGATGGTCGATGCCTGGCTAAGATTCATCAGCTGCTCCCAGGCCGTTGCCGCGGCGGACGTTACCCCAGACGTCCCAGAATCCGGGAAAGGATTTGGCCACGCAGGACGGATTGTCGAGCTGCACGCCTATGCCGCCGAGTTCCAGAATGGTGAAGCTCATGGCCATGCGGTGATCGCCATAGGTGCACATGTCCACATGGCGCGGCAGAAGACCGCCGTTGCCGCGAATGACCATGCCGTCGGGCCGGGCTTCTATGTTCACGCCTGCCTTGGACAGTTCCGTGACCGGACCCTGGATGCGGTCGCATTCCTTGAGGGTCAGGTGCGCGGCCCCGGAAATGACCGTCTCGCCGGTGGCGAAGGCGGCCATGGCTGCCACCGTGGGCACGATATCCGGGCAGGCATTCATGTCGACCTGCGTGCCGTGCAGCGCGGACGGGAAAACAGTGACCGTGTCATCGGTCCATTCGATGCGCGCGCCCATGCGGGTCAGGATCTCGAGCATGAAACGGTCGCCCTGGGCCGAGGAGCGGTTAAGGCCCGAAATGCGCACCGGTGCGACGCCAACGGCTCCGGCCGCCAGAAAGTAGGAGGCATTGGACCAGTCCCCCTCCACGCGCATGGCCCCGGCGCGGTAGGGCGCTGGATGAACGATGAGGCGGATGTCGGTGGGGGGCAGGTCCGCGGCTTCGGCGTGGGTGCACGGCTGCCAGTCGTCAAGGATTCTGCGCTCCAGGATCACGGGCACGCCGAAGCGGGCCATGGTGTCCAGCGTCAGGGCGACATAGGGCCAGGAGGCAACGGATTTGCCGATGAGCCGGATGGTCGTCGTCCCTGTCGCCAGGGGGGCGGCCAGGAGCAGGCCCGAGAGGTACTGGCTGCTCTGTTCCAGATTGATGGTCACTTCGCCGCCTAAAAGGCCGGGGCTGGACATGATCAGGGGCGGGTAGCCGTGCTTTTCCTCGAAGGTGATGCGCACCCCCTGCTGCGTAAGGGAGTCGGTCAGGTGCGAGACGGGCCGGTCGTGCATGCGTCCTTCGCCGAAAATGCGGTAGATGCCGGGGATGGCCGTGACCACGGCGGCCATGAGCCGGCAGGTGGTGCCGGATTCGCCGACGTTCATGGCGACGGGTTCGGATGCGTCTGTCCGGGTCGCTGCGCCGATGCCGCGCACAAAGAGCTTGTCTTCCCGGGGCTCGATCGCCCCGCCGAGAAGGCGCAGGCACTCGGCGGTGCGGGTCAGGTCCTGGCTGTCGAGCACGCCTTCAAGCAGTGACTCGCCTTCGGCCAGGGCCGCGCAGATGAGCGCCCGGTGCGACAGGGACTTGGATGAAGGAGCGGTAATGTGGATGACCGGGTTCATGGTGACTCCTGGGTGATGCCTGCTCCATAGAGGTGCGGGCCCGTAGGATAGCTGCCGAGCACGCGCATGGTGTGGCAGAGGCTGGTCAGGTTGCTCATGGTGTTTTCATACTGTTCCTGGGACAGGTCGCACTCCACGTCCATGAAAAAGACGTATTTCCATTTTTCGCCCTTGAGCGGCCTGGATTCCAGCTTGGTCAGGTTCAGCCCCTGGTCGGCCAGCAGGTTCAGAATGGCCGCCAGCGCTCCGGGGCGGTCTGGCGTTGTGAACAGGAGCGAGGTCTTGTCGCGGCTGCTGCCCACCGTCGGCGTGGGCCCGATGACCAGAAAGCGCGTCCAGTTGTCGGGCAGGTCCTGGATGTCGAGAGCCACGGCCTTCAGGCCATAGCGCTCCACCAGACGTGGATGCCCGATGGCGGCAAATCCGTCGCCCTCGCGCTCGGCCTGGGCCGCGGCGGCTGCGGTGCTCTCGGTGGGGACAACCACGGCCTGGGGCACGTTGGTGCGCAGCCAGCCCGAGCATTGGGCCAGGGCCTGGGGGTGGGAGTAGACCGTGCGCACCGATGCCAGGTCTGCGTTGGTGGCCAGCAGCGCGTGGCTGATGCGGCTGAAAAGTTCGGCATGGATATAGACATTGTACTGCAGGAAGAGGTCCAGGCTCTGGCCGACGCTGCCCTGCAGGGAGTTTTCAAGGGGGATTACGCCAAGATCGGCCTTGCGCGAGGCTACGGTCAAAAAGACGTCGTGCAGGGTCGGGCAGGGGGTGAAATCCATGGAGCGGCCAAGGTATTCAAGGCCCGCCAGGTGCGTGAAGGTCCCCTCGGGGCCGAGATAGGCCACGGTCTGGGGCTGCTGCAGGCGGCGCGAGGAGGACAGGATCTCGCGGTAGATGGCGCGCAGGTGATCCTCGGGCAGGATGCCGGGGCTCAGCGCGTTCAGGCGGCTTAAGACTTCCTTTTCGCGAAAGGGCTTGAAGACGATGTCCAGGGAATCGGACTTGAGTTGACCCACTTCGCGGCTCAAGGCCGCGCGACTGTTGAGCAGGCCCAGAAGCTGTTCATCCAGACTGTCGATCTGGCTGCGGATCTCGGTCAGGCGCTGCGTGGACGCACTCATTCCTTGATCTCCTCGGTGATGCGCATGCCGAAATGCCGGCCCGCCTGATCCGTGCGGCAGAGCACCTTGTCCCCGGCCTTGAGGTCGACCACGCTGACCGGGCGGCCGTCGGTGCGGACCATGCGGATGGTTTCGGCGTTCTGCAGGAAGAGGGTTCCCTTTTTCCCCTCGCATTCGGCCTCGATGAGCAGCATGGGCCGGATTTCGACCTTGCAGCGCCCGACCGTGGCCAGGGTGGTGGAGCCGTCGGCGCCGACGATGAGTACCTCGGTGCCGGTCTTGAGTTCGTCCAGATACGTGGTCTTGTCTCCGGGCATGGCCGCGTAGGCGTGAACGGCCCCGGCGTTGATGCGGAAGGGGCGGGGCGCAACGTAAGGGTTGGACTCGGTCTCGGCGTTGATGAGGAAGGTGAAAGCGCTCGAATTGCCGACCAGCATGCCCTGACCGGACTTCAAAAGACTCATGGTGTCCACGCAGACGCGGTGTCCGAGTCCGGCGGAGGTGACGGCGGTGACCGTCGCGGTTTCCAGTTCCATGGTTCCCTGGCTCAGTTTGAGTTCGCGCACGATGGTCTTGAGATCTTCGGTTGCCGTGGGCAGGACGACTACGGTCTCGACCCCGCGTTCCAGGATGCCGGCGGCGAGGCGCGCGCGGTCGAGGCTGGCGGCTTCCACGGCCAGGCGGTCCGATTGGGCGAGGATGTTTTCCACGGGAATGATCTCCCAGCCTTCACGCAGGATGACGTCCCTGCCTTTGCCAAGCAGACGCACGGCTTCCTCCTCGTCGGCCTTGGAGGACAGGAGGACATAGGGCTGGTCTTCGGCGGCCAGGACCGGGATCTTGCTCAAGGACTGCACTGCGGCGACATGTTCGCGTTCGACGATGACCGCGTCCACGCCGGATTCCAGGGCCAGGGTGATTTCGCCCTTGTCAAAGGGGACGCCGGAAAAGAGTACTTTTTTCATGGGACGGACCTAGAGTTTGGGTTCTTCGAGCAGTGCCATGGCCTGTTCGACGGAGTAGTCCATGTGCACCACGGCGTGCAGCGCCTGTACGAGACGGGTCGGATCTTCGGCCTGGAAGATGTTGCGTCCCATGGAAAGCCCTGCGCCGCCCGCACTGATGGAGTCGTGAGCCATCTGGATGATGTCGCGCGGAGAATCCATGCGCGGGCCGCCGGCGATGACTATGGGTATGCAGCAGCCTTCGGTCACCCTGGAAAAGGACTCGGGATCGCCGGTGTAGACGACCTTGATCACGTCCGCGCCCAGTTCCTCGGCCAGGCGTGCGCAGTGCGCCACGGTGGCCTGGTCCCATTCGGATTTGACCTTGGGGCCGCGTGCGTAAACCATGGCCAGAAGAGGCATGCCCCACTCGGCGCATTTGGAGGCGACCTGACCCATGTCGCGCAGCATGTCGCGCTCGGATTCGTCACCGAGGTTCAGGTGGACGGAGACGGCATCTGCGCCGAGTTTGATCCCGTCTTCCACCGTGCCGACCAGGATCTTGGCGTTGGGGAAGGGAGAGAGGGTGGTGCTGGCCGAAAGATGGATGATGAGACCGACGTCGCGTCCATGGCCCCGGTGCGAGCAGCGCGGCAGGCCCTTGTGCATGAGCACCGCGTTGGCACCGCCTTCGGCAACCTTGTTCACCGTGGAGCGCAGGTCAACCAGGCCCTGGATGGGTCCGACGGTGGTCCCGTGGTCCAGGGGCACGATGATGCTGCGGCCCGTGTTGCGGTTGAAGATTCGCTCCAGTCGTACGCTTTTTCCCATGTTCATGATTTCCTCCGGTTTCGGCCGGGCACCCGGGGCCTTAAAATGTAAAAAAGGGCCGCCGGCGTATCGCCTGCGGCCCTAAGGTTGGTTTGCTTCTTTCAAAAAGGCTAAAGCAGTCCCCTCAGACCACAGGCTCTGCTAAAATAAAAGTACCAAAAAAAGTACAGGCTGTTGTTGAGGGAGATGCTTTGCATAACGACTGCGTGCTACTCGGTTTGGCGCAGCGCTGTCAAGAATTTTTATGACCGCCGGTCATTTTTTTTCCGCCGGGAATATTGAAGGATCAGTGAGGAACCGAGGAATCCCTTTTTTTGGCATTGATGCACACCAATTTCATGCGTAGGGTAAGCCTATTCCATTCCGCCAGGACCAAGGAGAGGGTTGCATGGCCTCCAGGAGCGCAATGCCCGGTGTGATCCGGAAAATCTGTTTGTGGTGTCAGGGAGGAAGTCCGAAATTCGTCAGGGAATGTGAACACGTCCTCTGTCCGCTGCACGCGTGCCGTCTCATCGAGGACGGAGAGGACGCTGCGGTGCAGGACTGTATTGCCGCCTTTTGCCTGGCCTGCGCAGGCAGTCCCGAAGCGGTGGCCGATTGCAGCGCGGATGTTCCCATCGGCGCGCAGCCTCCCTGCCCGGCCCATGCCTTCCGTATCCCCGAGGCGTCTCCCCCCGCGCAGCAGGTCGGAATTCTTCCGGGGATCGGAGAGCCGCGCAGGCGCCCTGCAACGTCTGCGTCGTCGACTGATCCCAATGTCATCGAACCGGATGCTCAGGCCGCGCAGAAGGCCCCTGCCGCCCCGGCCCCTCCCCGGCATCAGAGCCTGGCGAACATGTATTCCGGGCGTGCGCCCGAAGCGCTGGATATCTGAAATGAGTGATAAAATTCTGAAGGTGGACGGGATTTTGGGAAATTTCGAACGCCGCCGGCAGATTGAGCGGGAAGTGGCCGAGTCCAAGCCGGTGGGCAGGACCAGGCCCCGTCACAGAGAGGTCACTCCCGGCTCGCCGACCTGGAACGAAATTCACACTGAGGAGAGGCTGGTGGACGAGAAGGGGTGAGGCTTCGCAGCTTGGCCCGAACCCGTCAAAAACCAGCGCATATGTGCGCTTCGGCGCCAGGCCCTCTTGCTTTGCGCATGTCGCCATTTTTTCAGCAGACCGTGGCTGCGCATTGTTTCGGTCGGCTAGCGGCGGATCAGTTCCATTCCGGCGCGGGCCCAGCCTTCAAGAATGTGGTAGCCGTCTGCGATGTGGTTCCACCAGTGGTTGGCCAGGGCCAGCACGGAAAGGATGGACAGAAAGAAGAGAACGGTCCAGACCCTGTGGATGATGGCCTGAAGGATGCGCATGAAAAGGGATGAGTTGGAAGCCATGGAACTCCTCTCGTGGGATTGAATCGGGCTACTTTTTTCCTCTGCCTTTAAACCCGCCCCGCCCGCGGGATGGGAAGCCTATGTTTTTGACTACCCAGTAGACGGCATATGCAAAGGCCGCCAGCAGGAAAAAGCGCGGAAAAAACAGGCAAAAAAGGAGTGCCAGGGCCAGAACAAGGGGATGGATGCCGAGTCGGCGAACGGCACTCTGCACCTGGCGCAGTAAATTTTCAGCTTGTCTCATTGACGTTATCCTTTATGATTAGGCCCTGCTTGTTAAGCCGAATCATCTTGAAAGTAAACGGTAAATACTTTTTTTAACGAGTCTTCGGCCAGGTGCCGCCCTCCCTCTATCCCATATTTACGAATAGGAAATCACATGTCCTGCGTTTCATGCCGTCCCAAGTCGGGTTTCGATATCCATGCCCTGGATCGCCTGTTTGCTGATCACCAGCCACGCCTTGCGCACATGCGCGACTCCGCTGCCTTTGCCAATGATCTGGCGCACAGCTTCTCTCTCTTTGCTGAGGCCGGGGACTTGCTAACCAAAGCGGCCCTGCTGCACGATGTGGGATATGCCCCGACACTGCATCGCTTCGGGTACCATCCCCTGGACGGGGCGCTGTTCCTGGAAGAGCAGGGCGAACATCCGTGGATAGTGGAAGGGGTGCTGCGGCATTCCTGGGCGGGCAAAAAGGCCGGTCTGGACCCGGACGTGACCGCGAGTTACGCGCGGCGTCCGCCTCTGTCCGAGGCGGACTGGCTGGTGCGGGCCGTGACCGTGGCCGACTGGCGCGCGGCCGGAGTGGGCGGGCGCGTTTCTTTTGCGCGCCGCTTTCAGGACATAGCCATCCGCAATCCTCACAATCCGGACAAGGTCCGCCGGGCCGGGATCATGGTCAACGAAGTGCGCGACTGTTTTTTTGATTTGGCCCGGGAAATGGCCGCAGATCGCCCCTTGCCATGGGTCTTCTGCGATGTGGACAACACGCTCATCCGTCCCGGAGACAGGCTTTCGCTCCGCAACAAGGCTGCGATCAGGGCCTACGTGGATGCGGGCGGCGCATTTTCCCTCGCCACGGGCAAGCACCCGCTGAGCATCGCGCCCCTGGCCCGGGAGCTCGGGCTCTCCTCGATCCAGGTGGCGGGCAACGGATCCTGTCTGCTGGAGAATGGCGAAATCACGGTTCTGGCTGAACTGGGCGAGGCCGCCGAAGTGCTGGCCCAGGCCCTGGAGAGCCGGGGGCTGCCTATCGCGGTGTATCGTCCCGAAAGCATAGAGACCGGCGCCCATTGGCCTTTGTCGCTGGAGGACCTTTTCGACCGCTATGGTGAAATCCGGCCGACACGGCAGCGTCAATCCGGGACTGCGCTCAAAATCCTGTGCATCGTGGATGGTGACGATTTGCGGCGTGAGGAGGAGCTGCGTCTCTTGGCCGCAGACCTGGGGGTGGACTGCTGCCGCAGCGACCGTCATTTTCTGGAATTTCTGCCCAGAGGCGGAAACAAGGGAGCTGCTGCCCGCGCGGTCATGGACAGGGTCAAGTGGCCGGTGCTGCACTCCCTGGCCATCGGCGATACGGAAAACGACGAACCCCTGTTTGCCCTCTGCGGTGCCTGTGCCGCCATCGGCAACGCCAGCGAGTGGGCGCGCCAGGGTGCGGATTGGACCGTGGGCCCATGCACGCAGGACGGTGTGGGGGAATTTCTGGATCGGGTGCGCGAAAGCCGGGGATGGGCGGGGCTGCGTTCTGAAAGATAGGTCCTATAGGACCCATGGGACCTATTACTACTGCTTCGGGGGCAGAAACTCTTCGTACCTGCCCTGATCGTCCGTGTCCGCGTTGCGGATGGTCGTGATGATGTGTTCCAGTTGGCCCTCGCTGATCAGATTCTGGGAGTGCAGCCAGTGGAACTTGCGGATCTCCTCTTCGGGGTCGTTGGCAAAGTTGATGTTGCCGTACCAGTCGAGGAGCTGATTTTTCCTGCGCTCCCTGATTTCCTGCATGATGCGCTCGTAGTTTCTGTCGTGCAGCAGGGCTATTTCTCCTGCGTCGGAACTGAGCGACGTGAGTTCGATCTTGGCCAGGGTATGAAAGAGCAGACACGCCAGGCCAGGGATCAGAAAGATGATTCCGAGGAGGTCGCCATGAGCCAGCGCATATCCCGCCTGGGCAAGACCCCATGCCGCCAGTAGAATCCCTCCGGTGAAAAGAGTGCCATTTTTTTCCGTAGCCTGGCGTGGATCCATGCCGATGGAGCCGTAGGGAAGCTGGAACGAGTGCGAGCCATAGGCGTCCGACCTTGTGTAGGTCAGGGTTTCGGGTTCGAACTCGAAGGAAATTGTATGTGAAAAACGTTGCTGGGTGATGAGCATGAAAACAAATCTCCTCATTCGGAACCGGTTTCTTCGTTCCTCGGTAGGTGCTGCCAGACGGTTTCGTCAAGATTTGCCGGGCTGAAGGGCACGACTTTTACGTCGCCTGAGTTGGACGGCAGCGGGTCCCTGGCCGATGCCAAAGAGGGGGCATGAAAAGAAAAAAGGCCGCGTGGTGCGACCTTGATTTCATGGTGCCGGGGGACAGAGTTGAACTGCCGACACGGGGATTTTCAGTCCCCTGCTCTACCGACTGAGCTACCCCGGCTCAACGGAAGACCGTTTCTATGGAAATCGGTCTGCTTTGGCAAGCTAAAAAAAAGATTCATTGAAAAAAAGGGCATTGCCGGCCTTTGATTGGGGAGTGGCGTATCGCCGGGAAATTGAGCCCAATGGCGATGACCAGGAGCAGGCCCCAAAAAAAAAGGCCGCGTGGTGCGACCTTTGATTTCATGGTGCCGGGGGACAGAGTTGAACTGCCGACACGGGGATTTTCAGTCCCCTGCTCTACCGACTGAGCTACCCCGGCAACGTGTGGTGAGAGGTGCTTTTATGCAAAGGCCGGAACGAAGGCAAGAGGGAATTTTGTACTTTCCGATTTTCCTTCATTTCGGCCGCGCCAAGCTCCGCCGGGCCGGAGTTCGGCAATGATTCCGACCCCTGACCCGCGGCGTGTACCGCCACGCTGGCCCGCCCTGCATGACTCGAACATGCGACCAACGGATTCGAAGTCCGCTACTCTATCCAGCTGAGCTAAGGGCGGAATCGGTGATTAGTGGTGGTGCTTGTTGGGGCCGTGTTCCTTGTTCAGGAAGTAGACGATCAGGCCGACACAGCTAAGGCCCAAGGCAAGGATGAGTCCAGAAAACATAGAATGCCTCCTTGTAGTTATGATCTAGTCCTCTAGCATAAGCGAGATCGGGCTTGACTTCAAGTTCTTTTCTTCACAAGTCATTGCCCGACGACGCGGCAGGGGTGGTCTTTTGTTCTGGGGAGGAGTATGTAGCCGTGGTCAACGTCACTTCATTTAAAACCATCGGTTCCGGAGCCTGTATGAAGATATGGAAAAATTGCCTTTGCCTGTTTGCTTTGCTTGTCTTGTCAACCTCCGCCTGGGCTGCCGAGACCTTGACCATGCGGGACGCCGTGGAGGCTGGGCTGCGCTCCAACCCCTCCATTCTGGCCGTGCGCGAAGCCTTGGCTGCCTCCGACTACGCCGTCAAATCGGCCAAGGCCGCTTTCGGTCCGTCCCTGAGCACCCAGTACGGCTACACCCGGCTTGACGAGCGTCCGCAGGCCTTCGGGGCGAACGCCGGTACGCTTGATAACTGGGAGCTTGCCTTCAATGTGCACCAGCCGCTTTTCACCGGGTTCAACCTGCTGACCACACATGAAAAGACCATGTTGCAGAAGGAACAGGTCGCCTCGCAGGTTGACAACGCCGAGCTGCGTCTGACCGTTGCCATTCAGGATGCTTTTCTGCGTTTGCTGCAGGCGCGGGAAAATGTCCGCTCCGCCGAGGACTCCCTTGTCCGGCTTCGGTCCCAGCTGAAAGTCAGCACTGCTTTCTACGATGTCGGCCTGCGCCCCAAGCTCGACATGCTGCAGGCCGAGGTTGATGTAGCCACCGCCGAGCAGTTGCTGCTGACCGCAAAAAACAACGAGGCGACGTTGAACGCCGAGCTGAACACACTTGTCGGCAAGAGCGTTGAGGCGGATGTGGAGTACGTGGGGGACCTGCGGTATTTTCCCATGTCCCTGACGCTTGCAGAGTGCCTGGAGCACGCGGACCGGCATCGTCCGGACCTGCGAATTGCCCGTCAGGCGGTCATGGTGGCCGAAAAAGACAAGGTGCTGGCGGCGGTTCCCTATTACCCGCAGGTTGGCGCTGATTTCAATTACATCCGCGCGGGCGAAGACCCGCTGGTGCATGGCGGCGACTACCACAAGCCAAGCCATTGGAACGCGCAGGTCGGGCTGAAGTGGACGTTGTTCGAGTGGGGCAAGACCTATTATGGGGAAAGGCAGGCGGAAAAAAACGTGAGCCGCCTGGGGCAGGAATATCAGAGCCTTGAGGATGAGGCCGCGTTTGAGGTCAAGAGGAGCTTTTTACAGATCCAGTCCGCCGAGAAGCGTATCGCCGCCGCGAGGCAGGGACTCGTCGCCGCCAAGGAGAGTTACCGCATGGCCCTGGCCAGATACGAGGCCCAGGTCGGCACCAACACGGATGTGCTTGATGCCCAGGCCAAGCAGACGCAAAGCGAGGCGCTCTTGAACGAGGCGCTGTCGGATTATGGGCGGGCCGTAGCTGGGCTCTACGGCGCCATGGGCCAGAAGAATCCCGAGCTTTTGATGCAGTGATGAGAAACCGGATCCATTTTCAGGGTCCGGTTTTTTTCACACTCTTTCGCCGGGGCATGGCGCATTTCTTTTCCGCCAGCACGGCCAGTTCCGTCAGCCTTTCGTCCACTGCCGCATAAATGGAGTTCCGCGAAAAACGCCCGTCCTTCAGACGTTCTCCCGCTCTTTTGCCGGTCAGAAATTCCATGGCCTCCTCGATGGTGCTCACTGGGTGGATATGGAACTGTCCGTCTTTTATGGCTTGCAGCACATTGTCCCTGAGCACCAGATGCACGATGTTGTCCCGTGGCAGCAGCACGCCCTGCTTGCCGGTGAGGCCGCGTCGTCTGCAGACCTCGAAGAATCCCTCCACCTTGTGTGTGACTCCGCCGACGGCCATGATGGCGCCGGACTGCGAGATGGCGCCGGTGAAAGCCAGATCGAGGCGGATCGGCACGTTCGAGAGCGCGGAGAGCAGGGCGGCAAGCTCCGCTCCTGAAGCGGAGTCGCCGTCGACCTGGGCGTAGCTCTGCTCGAAGCACAGGCTTCCGGTCAGCACCAGGGGCTTGTTGCGGGCGAACAGGTTCACGAAGTAGCTCTTGAGGATCATCATGCCCTTGGTGTGGATGGGGCCGCCCAGTTCGGCCTCGCGCTCAAGGTCCATGATGCCGCCATGGCCGACGCCCACCGTGCAGGATATCTGATGGGGCAGCCCCATGACATAGTCTCCCACCTGGGTCACGGACAGCCCGTTGGCCACGCCCACGCCCTGGCCCTGAGTGCGGACCTTGATGGACCGGCGGTCATATTCGCGCAGGAATTCCTCCTGGTACAGGTTCGTCCGGTATTCGCGCTCCGCCAGGGCCTGTTTGACAATGCCCGCATCGATGCTCCGCTTGTCGTGCCCGTTGGCAAGAGCATTTGATTCGATCATGATTTCACGCAGGTGCGAAAAATGCAGAGACAAACGCTCCCGATCCTCGGCCATGCGGGTGGAGTAGTTCACGAGTTCGGCAAAGGCGTCCTTGGTGAACCCGCGCAGTCCGGCCTCGCGTCCGGCGCGGTCCAGGGCCTGGGCATAGCCGGTGATGGATTCGGCGGTGCGCTCCACGGTGTCCTGGATGTGGGCCTTGAGTTTGAATATCTTCCGGAACCGCTCGTCGTGCATGTAGAGCAGTTCGTACGTCTCGTCGTCGCCGATGAGCAGTACCTTGAGTGAGAGCGGGATAGGGTCCGGGCTGATGGTGCGGGTACGCAGCACGTCATAGTGGTCTGTAGGGTCGTCCAGGCTCGACTGCTTTGTACGCAGGCAGCGCAGCAGCCCCTCCCATGCGGTGGGGTGGCTCAGAAGATCGTCCACGCGCAGAATGAGGAACCCGCCGTTGGCGCGATGTACGGCCCCGGCCTTGATCAGTGAAAAGTCCGTGTAATAGGTGCCCCACTCTGTTTCGCGCTCCATGCATCCAAGAAGATTGAAAAAGCCGGGGTTGATCTCCTTGACCACGGGTGCACCGGTGACCTCGGAATTGTCCACAAAGAGGTTGACGTCGTAGCGCTGGAAAAAGGCGTCGGAGAGACCTTCGCCCTGCTGGTCAGGTCCGCTGCGCTGTTCGCGTTCCTGCCGGCCCTGATAGTGGGGCAGATTTTCAAGGATATCTTCCTTGAAGGACTCGAAATACTTCTTCAGGCTCTTGTTCTCGACGAATTTTTTCAGAATCGGTGCCAGAAGACGGTCCACGAGGCTGGCGGCATGCTCCTGGGCCAGTTGGACTTCCTTGGCGCGATATTCCTGCTCACTCTTGTTGACCAGGCGCGAGAGGTCCGCGATGGTATTGAGCACAGCGCTGCTCTGGTCTTTAAGTGCTTTTTTCTGCGATGATTCGAGGCGTTCGAATTCTTCGGAAGTCAGAACCTTGCCGTCCACCAGCGGGGTGAGGGATACCGCCCCGGTGTCGTCGATGTTCAGGCTGAAACCCTTTTTCTGGGCGGCTTCATCCATTTTATCCATCAAGTCGTCGCGCACCAGGGCCAGCTTGGTGAAGAGTTTGTTCTGCAGGCGCAGGTAGCTGGCCTGCTCAAAATGGCGGGGCAGATCGCGGCGCAGGCGTTTGACGACGCGCTGCAGGTCGTTCTTGAGGACTTTCCCCTGTCCGGGTTCAAGGCTGACCAGAAGCGGTTTGTCGGGGTTCTCGAAATTATTCAGGTAGACGAGGTCCGGCGGAGTCTTCCCGGCCATGGCTTTTGGAAGCAGAAAATTTTCGACAAGATAGGTCCGGCCAAGTCCGGGTTCTCCGGCGACGTAGACGTTGTATTCCATGCCGGGAATGGAGAGGCCCATTTCCAGGGCTTTGCGGGCCCTGGGTTGAAACAGGCAGACGGAATTGGCGCTGTCGCGGATGTCGTTGCTGCGCAGGATTTTGCGTGGGTCCGGTTCGATATTCAGCTGGCGGGCTTTGAGTTCTGGAATGTTTTTCATTGATTCTCGGGTTGCTGGTTTGTGTCCAGTGGTGTTGATTTCGTGTCCGGGCATAGTTCGATTAGGTCCGCCTGGCAAGCCGGTCGCAAAGAGGGGGGTGGGCAGTGCTGGTGGCTTGCGGGGCCTGCACGGAACACGCATGAAAATTCGTCAGGAGCAAAACTTTGGTTGACGCGAAGTCAGGGGCTGTGGTAGCCCCGATTTCGATTTGTGATTTATTGCACGAACGATTCGGAGCCGCCGAATCACACCAAGACGGACATATGCTCTTTAATAAAAAAAAGAATCAAAATATCGAGTCACTGGGCAGCGCCTCGGTGATGGGCTTGCACCTGGTTTCCGGGGTGGTCGTGGGTATTGCCATGGGCTACTATCTGGACAAATATTTCGGCACCAAGCCTTGGCTGACACTGATTTTTCTGGTGTTCGGCATTATCGCCGGATACAAGAACATGTTTCGCGAAATGAAGCGTATCCAGAAAACAGAAGCGAAAGCCGATGCTAGCAACGATACAGAAAAAAATTGAACGCTTTCTCTATGCCCGGGGATTTCGTGTGCCCGAGGTCCGCAAGATGGCGTTACACCAGATCTATTTTCTGTGTGGAGTCATTCCGGCGCTAGCATTTGGGTGGAAAGGAGTGGATCTGGCGATCGGCGTGTTGCTCGGAACGCTCAATTTTCTGGCATTGGGCAAGTTGATTCAGGAATTGGTATATTTGCAAAAAAGTGCGGTGATTGTTCAGATTTTCAGCTTTTATGGACGCATGTTGCTGACCGCATTGGCATTTTATGTGCTGATAGTTCATGTGGGCTCTTCAGGTGTCTGGTTGCTGCTGGGTTTTTCCACCGTACTGATCAATATTTTGCTTTGGGGAATGTCACAATTTTTGGGGAAAACTTCTAAGGAGGCGTAAAAATGGCAGGGGATTTACATCCAATTTTCTTCGTTGAGGAACTGGTAAAAGCCGTTGGTCTCGTGGACGCCCATGGCTACAGTCTGATACCGGGCCAAATCCTCCACGCGTGGGTGGTCATGGGCGTGCTTATCGCCTTATCCATAATGGCCACCAAAAAACTCTCCCTTGTGCCAAAAGGGTTGCAGAATTTTTTCGAACTTCTCATCGAGTCGCTTGAAAATTTTGTCGTAGCCAACATGGGAGAAGCCGGACGCAAGGTATTTCCGGTGCTGGCGACGCTGTTCATCTTCATTCTGTTCAGCAACTACGAAGGCCTGATTCCCGGCCTGGATGCTCCGACTGCGAATATCAACACCACGCTGGCCATGGCTGTGTTCGTATTCGTGTACTACCAGTACTGGGGATTCAAGCTGCATGGGTTTCATTATGTCCATCATTTCACCGGACCAGTGCCGTGGCTTGCGCCCCTGATCTTCCCCATCGAGGTCATCGGGCACTTCGCACGCATGCTCTCGCTTTCCTTGCGTCTCTTCGGAAACATCAAGGGTGAGGAAATCGTTCTGGTGCTGCTGTTCATGCTGGCCCCGGTCGTCTCCACCGTTCCGATCTACTTCCTGTTCATGTTGCTCAAAGTCATCCAGGCTCTGGTCTTCTTCATGCTGTCCATGCTGTACCTGAAGGGAGCATTCGAAGAGGCTCACTAATTTTGGGGGAAATGGTCTTTTCGACCAATAATCATTATACGTTTTAGGAGGTTTTTGAATCATGCGTAAAGGTTTTCTGTCCGTACTGGCCACTGTCGCCCTGGTAGCTGTCGCTTCTACTGCTTTCGCCGCTGACGCTGCTCCCGAAGTCATCTCCACCATCGCGCTGGCCGCCTCTCTGGGCATGGCTATCGCCGCTGCCGGTTGCGGCATCGGTCAGGGTATGGCCGTCAAGGCTGCTTGCGAAGGCACCGCCCGCAACCCCGAAGCTTCCGGCAAGATCACCGTCACCATGCTGATCGGCTTGGCTCTGATCGAATCTCTGGCCATTTACGCTCTGGTTGTTAACCTGATCCTGCTGTTCGCCAATCCCTTCGTTGGCTAACTTCGATCTGAAAGGGGGGAGGCCCTGCCTCCCCCCTTTTTTTGGTCATCTTAGTGAAATAACTCACGAAGAGTTCGTTTTGGAGTCATTTTGAAAAGCGCCCATATACCCCGTGCCACGATTCAGCGTCTGGCTGTCTATGTTCAAGTTCTTGAGACGCTGCTTCAAGAGGGTGATTCCGTCATTTCATCCGACGGTCTGGCTCGGGCATGTGGTGTGAACCCTTCGCAGATTCGAAAAGATCTCGCTTACTTCGGTGAGTTTGGCGTGCGAGGCGTAGGGTATTATGTTCAGGATCTGCTCACCGCCATCAAGCAGTCTCTGGGCATTGACCGGACGTGGAATGTCGCCCTGGTCGGAGTAGGAAACCTGGGCCGCGCGCTCTTGCGTCACGGCATTTTTCGGCGACGCGGATTTATCCTCGTCGGAGCGTTTGATTGCGACCCTTTTAAAATCGGTGAGGAAGTCGCCGGCCTGGAGGTCGTCTGTTCACGACGCCTGAAAGAGAAGGTCAGTGAACTTGCGATCGAAATAGGTATAATTACCACGCCCCCC
>SWCF01002344.1_pt1 | contig 52082 bp, 37 predicted proteins | sample 4690081 | NCBI WGS metagenome assembly SWCF01 (sample SAMN10267280, study PRJNA491770) | bioreactor metagenome | isolation source: DHS bioreactor inoculated with | place: Japan: off Shimokita Peninsula
TCGCAAATACTTATTTTTGTTGAACGAGGTCAGGAGTTCTGAATATAAAAAGTGAAGTTATAATCTTATGCGGCAGCCTGCTGAACACTCCTTTTATGAAAGGCAAAGTAAAAATCACAACTGAGCCCATACAGGCCATAAAAGACCAAAAGCGGTTAATGTGAATTTCCCCTTTCGGACGGTCCAGGAAATGAACAGATCCAAATTCTATAAGGTTCCACACCGACCATAATGCAAGTATTAACAGCGGAATCAGGACGAATCCAAGCTGGCTGTAATGTTTCCTTAATAAGATGATGAACAACAATACCACAACCACAGGAAGGATAGAATACTTTATCAATAGCCCAAGACCAAGTATGAGGGCCGCAAAAAAATAATTTCGGGATGGATTATCCCGGGCAGCACGAATAATTAAACAAGCCGATGCCAGCAGTATTGCCAGAATGGGAATATCCGTCATCAGGTTTTGATTGACGACCAGGGCAGGACTCAACCCAAAAAGCAACAAGAGAATTATGTTGCGTTTCACATTCAGAAGCACCGTTAACTGATAAAAACAAATTAATGCCAGCAGGGTAAAAGCAGAAAGATACAGGTGAAGCCAGATTTCACTTGTACCGACAAAAGACGAAACCAGGGCGAGGGTGAAGAAAAAAAGTGGTGGCTGGTTATGGGTGTATAAAGGTGTGGGATCATCATTCCAGTTTATCATGCCTGACATGGGCAGGGAAGGATTATCTTTGATCCAGGCAGCGGCCTCAAGGTGAAAGGTGTCATCAATATGATACGCTTTATTCAGATTAGCCAGGGTAAGTGCCAACCAAAGGATTAAAACAATCGCCGTGGGCTTTTGCAGAAATGCATGTAACTTCGGAGCAAATCCAACCACCTTTATCAGATTTTTATTATTATTTATAATACCCTTCCGCAGGCAATAGATGATTGAGGCACGCCATCCCGTACACCACCACTGCGGTAACCACCGCTGCATGTTCCTGATATTCAGGGATACTCATGTTATAGGTGTCGCGTTCTGTATGCCAGATTTCGCGATAGCTAAAGTTGTAACCCTTTACATCTTCCAGACCAAAGCTCAAGGTTGGCACCCCGGCCACGGCAAAAGGTCCGCTATCGGTTCCCCAGGGTTTTTCAGGCCGCTCTATGGGTTCACGCTTTTTTAGTTCGAAAGGAAAATCCGGGTTGATGTTATTCAGGGGCCTGCAGATTTGCTCCATATCGTTCCACATGGCTTCCGTTACACTTATACTTACAGGAGGCAGCGGGCCGTAGTCGCGGTTAAACATGTTTGATATGAATCCAAGTTTTTCAGTATTTTGATTTACCCAGTGTTGTGATCCCCAAAGTCCAAACTCTTCAGCAGCAAAAAGCATGACGAGTATGGTACTTTTTGGCTTACCACCGGCAGCCATAATCAGCCGTGCTGCTTCCATAGTTGGGGTAACGCCCGAACCATCATCCACTCCTCCTGTAGCAACATCATAGGCATCCAGATGACCGCCCATAATTACATATTCGTCAGGAAATTCCGTACCCGGAATAATACCAATTACATTGTGATACTTTACCGGGCCCGGTTTAAAGAAATTCCTGATATCAAATTCAAGTATTACTTGTCTGCGCTCCTTCACCATGCGCTCAATCAGCTCAAACTGATGCTCGTCCAGTTTGATGTCAGGAGTAACAGGCAGGTTTTCAAAAGTCATATCCATGATATTGTTCCGGTCATAAAGGGCAACCAGCGGTACCGGGGCTGACTGAATGATCCCAAGAATTCCGGCCTCGCGCATTTCGCGGTAAAACAGCGCCGGTTCATCAAATGGTTCCACAGCTTTATAGTTTTTAGGGTCTTTGCTTTTTCCGGCACGGTTCATTTCCATGGTTTTCATATTGGCTTCTATGATGCTGTCTCTTCGATGGTCTGATTCAGCCGAAAAATCAATGGGAAAGCCATTGCTTTTGCCGGTGATCAGTACCCAGGCACCTTTGAGGCGGCCTTTCATGCGGTTAAATTCCTCCCGCGTTTTAGGCTCAGCCATCACATGGCCGCGCTGCACCCCTTTGGTTCCTGAGGTATAGGAAGGCGTCACAAAGTGGAGGCTCATTGATTCCTCACCCATCATCCGCCCAAACCAGGGGCCGCGGTTAAAACCCACCGGTACACTACCCACCTCATCCATTTCAACCTGCATGCCCCACTCCCGAAACTTTGAAGCTGCCCAATTCGCTGCGTTCTCGTAAGCATCAGAGCCTACCAACCGGCCTCCAAAACGATTGCACAACACATCCAGGTGCTGCATGGTCCGATTGTCGGTTCTGGCGATTTCAATAATGCGGGTAACCGTGGAGTCGCTTTGTGCAAAAACCGGCAAAAACCATAAAAAAGCATAAAATAGTATGATATTTCTTTTCATATCAATTACTCGTTAATCAATAAGTATTGTTCTTTCAGCATCGGAGGGGTTATCAATTTGAAATTGAATGATTGAAAGACCCGGGCCATCATGGGCGGCGTTGAAAGCCTGGGTGCGTCCAAACTGTTGTTGCCATTGCCCCGAAAGGCGTGCAGACTCATGAATGTGACCATGCAGGGTAATGTAAGGCTGTCGCTCACGAATAAAATTTTGTATGGCCGCGCTTCCAACATGAAGCAAACCAGCCGCAGACTTGCTGTTTTCAGCCTGATCAAGCAGGCTCTCATAAGGCGGGGAATGAAACAGGAAAACTGCCTTACTCATATCGGCATTTGCTGTGAGCTTTTCAATATCCTCAGCGATGGTGGCTTTAGAAGTATCATAAGTTGCCTTTACGGAGCGATAGCCTGCTTCGGGTGGCAAACAACCCTCCCTAACTGTCAACGAAACATCATATTTTTCCCAATCTTTCAACATAAATGGAGTAGGTGGCACAAAAGGATATCCATAAATGGTATAAGGTCCAAACTTAAAGGAAGAGGTATTCAGGTAAGTCCAGAGTTCCTTACCGGCAGCTTCAACAAATTTGGGTTCTTCTATGCTGTGGTCATCATTTCCCATAATGACGAATACTTCAGGATAATTACACCCCATCTGGTCGCGTACTTTCTTAAACCCCGGAATTAAAAAATCGTGCATGAAGTCGGGAATATTTTCACCCTTTTCGTGAACTGAGCGATGAACATGCGGCAACAAATCGCCTCCAAAAAAAACAAAAGAGGGTTTATTACGAATCATTTCCCTGAAGAGGATTTCATAGGAAGATAGTTTGCCATGCAAATCAGATACAAAATAGCAGGTAGTCATCTCATTGATTTTGGTCTGTTAATGCCTTGTGCAGCCTTGCACCAATTGCTAAAATATAAAGATAAAGTAATTGGATTTTCTTTGTCAATCCTTCAATCTTACGATTACAAAGGTATTTATCATATATTTACCGTCCGGTTCAGTGTTCAAATAAATGGCTGCAATAACTCAGCTAAAATAGCAAAATCTTATCTTTGCGGATAAATTATTGAAATAAAAACTCCTTATGTCAGAAAATGCACGCAAACCCATCATAGGAATTACACATGGTGACGTCAACGGGATCGGTTATGAAATCATCATCAAGGCACTGGCCGATGCCCGGATTTTTGAATCACTTACTCCGGTGGTATATGGGTCATCGAAAGCGGCCTCCTATCATCGCAAGCTGATCAACACAGGTGAACAAAACTTCAACCTCATCAGGCGGGCTGATGCTGCCAATGCCAGGCGAGCAAACATCATAAACATAATAGAGCAGGAGGTAAAAATTGAACTGGGTTCCTCCACCCCTCAGGCCGGTGAACTGGCCTTACTGGCTCTTGAACAGAGCACTGAAGATTTGAAAAAAGGATATATCGATGCCCTGGTGACTGCTCCCATCAATAAAAAAAACATTCAGAGCGATCACTTTAACTTTCCGGGTCATACTGAATATCTGGCCAATAAATTTGATGTCAAGGATTTCCTGATGCTTATGGTAAGCCAGAATCTCCGGATAGGCGTGGCTACCGGCCATATCCCCCTGAAACAGGTATTCAATGCCATTACCTCCGATTTAATTGCGCATAAAATCAGGATCATGCACCAATCACTGTTGCAGGATTTTGGTCTTACCAATCCCCGCATTGCAGTATTGGGACTTAACCCCCATGCGGGCGATGACGGATTGATTGGTGCAGAGGAAAAAACGGTGATACAGCCAGCCATTCATAAAGTTTTTTCGGAAGGCATTATGGCTTTTGGCCCCTACCCCGCTGATGGTCTTTTTGGTTCTTCTGCTTTTACAAAATTCGACGGGATTCTGGCCATGTATCACGATCAGGGTATGTTGCCGTTTAAGACACTTGCCTTCGACTCGGGGGTAAATTTCACTGCCGGTCTGCCGTATGTGCGTACCTCCCCTGCTCATGGTACGGCCTACGAAATTGCCGGTAAAGATATGGCATCCGCCGAATCGTTCAGGGCAGCGCTTTATCTGGCCTGCGACATCATCAACCACCGGAGAAACTATGCAGAGATGAGCAGCAATCCCTTAAAAATAAGCAAACAGGACGTTGAAAGATAAGCCCGTATCATGGAGCTGACTTACACCTTAAATACCATTCAGCAACTCATAGGAGGCAGGTTGTTCGGTATAGATACGCACATTCCTGTTGATCTATTGCTTACCGACAGCAGACGTGCCTCTTTTCCGCGGCGCACCCTCTTTTTTGCCATTGTTACCCAACGAAACGACGGGCATAAATACATTGACCAGCTCATTGCCAGCGGCGTCAGAAATTTCTGTGTTTCCCGTTTACCTCAACCACTGCCTGCCGGCTGCGGTTTTTTGCTTGTAGATGATACCCTGCTCGCTTTTCAACAACTGGTTGCCGCACACCGGTCACGGTTTACTATTCCGGTCATTGGCATCACAGGCAGCAATGGCAAAACCATTGTAAAAGAATGGTTGTGGCAATTGCTCTCGCCCGAAAAAGCCATCATGAGAAGTCCCAAAAGCTACAATTCGCAAACCGGGGTCCCACTTTCGGTCTGGCAACTCAATGCCATGCATCAGCTTGGTATTTTTGAAGCCGGAATCTCAGAACCCGGTGAAATGGAAAGGCTGGAGCCCATCATTCGTCCTACGCTGGGGGTATTTACCAATATCGGCCATGCCCATGATCAGTTTTTCAATACGCAAACACAAAAAATAAACGAAAAACTAAAACTTTTCAAACGGGCAGAACTGCTTATTTACTGTCGCGATCACCAGGAAATTCATCAACAAATAGATTCATTACTGCCAGAGCTTCCCGTTTTTACCTGGGGAAAAAACCAGGATGCAACCTTACGTATTACCAAAATCACCCCAATTCAAACTACCACCCGCATTGAAGGCAACTACCTCGGCCGGTTTATTTCCATCAACATTCCGTTTACCGATGAGGCTTCTGTCGAAAATGCCATTCATTGCTGGGCCGTGATGTTATTGATGGGATATGGTGCTGAAATTGTTTCACACCGTATGCTCCTTTTGCAACCCGTTGCCATGCGCCTGGAATTGAAGGAAGGCATCAACAACTGTTCGGTAATTAACGACACCTACAGCTCCGACCCTGAGTCACTGGCAATTGCCCTGGACTTTATGGCCAACCAGCATCAGCACGAACGCAAGACAGTAATTATAAGTGAGCTAAAACAAAGCATGACCAATGAAGATGTGCTTTATACTTCTATTGCGGATATGCTTGAAAACAAGGGCATCAGCAGGCTCATCGGCATTGGGCCGGCATTAAAAGCCCATAGTAATCTGTTTAGTATTCCTGCTGAATTTTACGATGATACGGCTGGTTTTATTGCTGACTTTAAAACTGCAAACTTCAACAACGAAACCATTCTCATTAAAGGTGCGCGGGTTTTTGGATTTGAAAAAATAAGCCAACTGCTTCAGCAACGTTCGCATGAAACCGTGCTGGAAGTCAATCTCGATGCGCTGGTGCACAACCTGAATTACTACCGTTCAATGCTCCCGGGTGAAACGGCCATAATGGCTATGGTCAAAGCGTTTTCTTATGGCAGTGGAAGTTATGAAATTGCCAATGTACTGCAATTTCACCGGGTTGATTATCTTACTGTAGCTTATGCAGATGAAGGCGTGGACCTGCGTAAAGCAGGCATCCACATGCCCATTATGGTGATGAACCCGGAAGAAAGTGGCATGGAAAGCATGCTCAGGTATAAGCTTGAGCCTGAAATTTACAACTTTCGCTCTTTAAATCTATTATTGCGGGCCATCAAATATTATGGTTTCACCCCGGAGCAGCCGGTCAACATCCACATTAAACTGGATACAGGCATGCACCGGCTGGGATTTGAAGAAGCCGATATTAATGATCTGATTCTTAGGCTAAAAGAAAATCCGGAACTGAGGGTACAGTCTGCTTTCTCGCATCTGGTGGCAAGTGACGATCCGGCCCTGGATGATTTTACCCGGCAGCAATTCTCGCGTTTTGATGCGATGACCAGGCAGTTAAAGCAGGGCGTGGGCTATAAATTCCTTCGGCACATCCTCAATTCAGCGGGCATACGGCGTTTTCCGGAAGCTCATTTCGACATGGTTCGTCTCGGCATCTCACTTTATGGCATTTCAGGCGACACTTTGGAACAGCAAAATCTGGAAACAGTAAGCAGCCTGAAAACCAGCATTTCGCAAATAAAAATCATTGCCGCCGGAGACTCCGTGGGCTACAACCGTGCCTGGAAATCAACCCGGGATACCGTAATTGCTACTGTTCCCATAGGCTATGCCGATGGTTTGAGCCGGCAATTGAGCAATGGCGTAGGCAGCATGATGATTAATGGACAACGCGCGCCGGTTGTCGGAAACATTTGTATGGATATGACCATGCTCGACATTACCGGGATACCCGCTGCTGAAGGTGACGAAGTAGTGGTTTTTGGCAATGAGCCATCAATAGTCGAACTCGCACTTTCCATCCATACCATTCCATATGAAATCCTTACCGGTATATCACGAAGGGTCAAACGTGTATATTTTCAGGAATAGCATTTCTTAAATGGATTGCAGATTGCGGATTGCAGATTGCGAATCTCGGATTAAAATCACCAATCACCAGTCAATGATTAATTTCCACGCAGAGACGCAATGACGCAAAGGAACGCAAGAGTTGATTGCGGATTGCATATCTCAACAAATCAACAAATCAACAAATCAACAAATCAACAAACCCACAGATTACAGATCACAGATCACAGATTACAGATCACCAATCACCAATTGACCGCGAATTACGCAAATTAACGCGAATTATGTTTCAAAGACTCAACGACTCAATGACTCAACAAACCCACCGATTACAGATCACACATTACAGATCACCAATTAACGCGAATTATGTTTCAAAGGCTCAATACCTCAACAAATCAACAAATCAACAAATCCACAGATTACAGATCACAGATCACAGATTACAGATCACAGATTACAGATCACCGAAAACGCAGTTTCGAGAATTTTCCCACTTTGCCCCAATCCACCAGACTGTAAAATGCCAGCAACACTCCACTAATGGTGATGGCCTGAATACGGTAAGTAAACCAATAGTGCACAAAAGAATGATTGGCGGCGCCAAAAAACCAGATATAAGGCAATACAGCCACTACCAGAAATAGTATTGCTTTGGAGAATCCCTGCTTATTGAAATAAAACGGACTGAGTAGTAAGGGAATTGCCAGTAAAATATTGATAAACACCAAAGGTATTAAATTGAAATTTCTCACAAGGGCATCAAGCCTGCTGATGTCCTGGCTTCCGGCCCTTCTCAAAAATTGATTTGTAATATCTGCAACGATGTTTATTTCGCTAAAGGGAATGGTAACAATCATTTTCATAGCCCAGGCTCCGGTGTACGCCACAATCCAGAGCAGTCCGAAAAGTACCAGTTTTTTGAAACCTGACCAAAGGTCCTTTCTCAGGTTGTTCTCTTCATCACGCAGGCTAACCCAAATGAGCATGGGAATGCCAAGTGTAAGCAAGGGTGCCGTCAATAAATCAAAATAGGTGGTGATGGCTCCTGAAATAAAGAATAAAACTGCCGGATTCTTCTTTCGGTGTATCCATCTAATGAGAATAAAACTCATAAGTATGGCAATTATTAGCACCGGCGACATTTGCATGGAAAACTGCACTACATACACATTCATAAAGAACAAGCCCGAAACCAGCAATAAAGCTTTTAAAGCGCCCATTTCTCTGTAAAGTATCATGGCAAACAAAGCCATAAGTAGTGAGGTGATCATGAAAATGATCCATTTGATTTCATTGTAATTGGTAAAAGCGTAAAATATTCTAAAAAGGTATGAATTGCCATGCCAGTATCGGGCATAGAAGAAATTAGGGTCTTTGGTATTATTTTGAACACTGTACTTTACCCATTTCCATTGCGAAGTATACGGAGCGCTATAATCTACCCGGCCTCTGCCCAGCAAGGAGGATTTTAAAATATCATGATTGTCAACGGTATAGATGATATTGGTAATCAATCCATCCATGGCATAATCGGGGCGGTGGTTCATACCTTCAATGATCATGTGTGGATAGCTCGGCTGATTTTCCATGTATTTCAGGCTGTTTTCAATGTTGCTTCTCACCGGTTTGTCGGGGATGAGGCTCGAAAGCATAGAAAAGCCTAAAAAAAACAGGATAAGAACAATAAATACTTTTAGATAATACAGCACAATTGCCAGTGCTTTAGGAATTGATCGTGCCATTCTTTCTTTTGGTTAAAAATTAAGTTTACTGATGGTTGTGGTTAAAAAGCGGGTAAAGGTAGGATGAATATTTGCATGATTTACTTTATCCTGAAACATGTATGACCTATTGACTGGAAAATCCCTGAGTATGTTTACTGATTTCTCTTATACCAAACCAGGAGTGGCAACATTTTTTAAGATGCTTCCTCTTGTTACTCCTTTGGTTTGACGACAGGTTTCGGATATCGCCCTTCTTTTGCAGCTTCATAATCAGGGAATACCAGTAAATCGTTGAACCTTTCGGTTCGGTTTAATCGTCCAAATGAATCCCAATAAGCTTCTTTGGTCATAGAAACATAATGAATGGCTCCATTGAAATATTGTTGTATCTGAAAAATGTTATGTCCGATGAAAATTACGGCAATAAGGAATGGGACAACTCTAATTCTCCAATTTTTGTGGATCAGCAAATAATGAAACACAGCCGCCAGGGGGAAAGCCAGCAATCCATACATGTCGATAAAAGCCCGGTTGCCGTAGCTTCCACCATACCACCACAACCACCAGGAAGCAAGCACATAGGTGTTGATTAGGAAATAGAAAAAAACCGGTATAAAAAACTGTCGATGCCGGCGGTAGAGATGTATGAAACCCAGCAGTGCTATCAGCATAACAGGCGTATATACCAGCCAGCCTTTGCGGTAGCTCAGCAAGATGTTGGCAAACTGAGGGTTTCCAAAGAAAAACCTGCCTCCATCACCATAGCCATTGAAGAAGAATTGCCCGCTCGTCATTTTCCAATAGATGATTTGAGGGGTGCAAATCAGCAGAAAAGCTAAAATAAAAACCAAAATATGTTTCCACTGATGAAGAAGCATGGCTGCCCGTTTTTTAAGGTCGTTTAATGAGCCAATGTTCCATAGGGGAATAAGGATCAAAGCGACCATATTGGTAGGCCGCACCAGTGCAATCAACCCGGCCGAAATACCCATTAAAACAGCCCGGCCAATTCGGGGTTTTTTATAATAAGAGGAAGTGTTGTAAGCAAGCCAGATAATAAGAAAAAAACTGTAGGCATGGCTAAATGCAGCTTCGCGGGTAGCATAATAAAGGAAATTGGTGGCAAAGATGGTGCACAATAAGGTCAATGCAATTGCCAGGTCAGTAAAGTACGGTTTAAGCATTTTTCTGATCAGAACAAATCCTAAAATAGTGTAAAAAAGCGAGCTGAGCAACAACGCGAGCTTATATGGCGCGGAAAAACCCATGGCTTCCTGACCGGTAATTTTAAGGAAATAATGAAACGGAATTATAAAAGGCGCGTACATCATAGATGTACCCATGGTAGTCATAATTACATAGTTGCCATTGGGAGCAGTTACGGGCCAAAATTTATGTTCAAACTTGCCAGGATCTTCTTTTACAAAGTCGAGTCGCAAATCATGATATACCAACAGGGCAGGAAGGTATGCATAATAATGCATTACATCGCCACCCCAGATATATTTATGACTTCTGTACTCTCCGATATAAAAAATACGAAACAGTAAGATGAGTGCAATTAAAAATATAGCCCAACCCGAATAGTTCCATTTTTTTAAAAAGGCATACCGATTTTCAAACATCTGAATCAGTTTTACTTTTTCAAGCAAAAGTATATAAATTAAACCTAATGCGGTATTTAGATTATGCATAACATTGCAGATGTAAAAATAAGCCAAAGGTCCTGGCAGTTTAAATCTCTTATTTAGAGCCTGCTGAAAAGCTAATTTATCATTGGATACCAGTTTGGTATAATGCTATTTTTTATGTTAAATGCAAGGCTTTTCCCGGCATACGTCCACATTCCATACTTTATATATTACGGTGCGCTGCACCTTATTATCGTTCTGACTTATTATTTCTATAAATATTACAGTCTCGTCCTGAAAGACGAGACCGTACTATAAAAAGGTTGTGAGTTTTTCAGCAGGCCCCGTTTAAAACCGTAATTACCAGAGTGAATTGTATGCGGCGAGCAGCTAAAATGCTTATAACAAAGGGCTTGCCAGAATAACAAAGTCAGTGGATAAAGGAAATGGTTCAGCTACATATCCAATCTTTGGCGATAAATTGAAAATTTAGGAGTAACTAAAGCAAATCTTAATTTACTTCCTTACTTTTGTGCCTCTAAATCTCACAAAAGGCACCTCTCAACAATGTAAGAATGGTTTTTAGCAGTAGCCTTTTTCTTTTGTACTTTTTGCCGGTTTTTTTATTGCTCTATTATATTTCCGGAGCAAAGGTTAAAAACTATGTGGCATTGGCCGCCAGTGTTTTCTTTTATGCCTGGGGAGCACCAACTTTTATCTTTATCGTTGCCGGTTCCATTGTAATTGATTTTTTCGCGGTAAAGGAGATGCACCAATCCACAGGACGCAAAAAAAAGTTGCTGGTAGCATTCTCCATAGCACTCAATATAGGTTTGCTGCTCTATTTTAAGTATGCCAACTTTTTTGTCGAGAATTTCAATGAGTTGCTTGCGGCTTTTGGGGGTAAACCTGCCGATTGGACCAAAGTGGCCTTACCCATAGGCATTTCCTTTTTTAGCTTTCAAAAGATGACCTATTCAGTGGATGTTTACCGTAAGGTGCATGTCCCCCTGAAACGCATTAGCGATTTTGCACTCTATATCCTGATGTTTCCACAGTTGATTGCCGGCCCGATTGTCCGTTTTAACGAAATAGCCGATCAGCTTGAAGACCGCCGCCTCAACGAAAATGTGGACAACCGCCTAACGGGGTTTTTTAGGTTTGCACTTGGCCTGGGCAAAAAAGTGCTGATTGCCAATGTGATGGGTGAATATGCCGATACCGTATTTGCCATGAATCCATCGGAGATGAGCACTGCCACTGCCTGGATGGGTGTTATTGCTTATGCTTTTCAGATTTATTATGACTTTGCCGGTTATTCCGATATGGCCATAGGTCTGGGAAGAATGATCGGCTTCGACTTTCTCGAAAACTTTAACAATCCCTATATTTCCCAAAATATATCTGAATTCTGGAGGCGCTGGCATATCTCACTAGGCCGCTGGATGCGCGACTATTTGTATATTCCCCTGGGAGGCAACCGGGTAAGTACCCGCCGCATGTATTTTAACCTGTGGTTTGTGTTTCTCATTTCGGGCTTCTGGCATGGTGCCGCCTGGACTTTTGTTATCTGGGGTGCCTTTCACGGTTTTTTCCTCATTGCCGACCGCTTGTTCCTGTTGAAGTTATATTCCAGAATCGGCAAAATTCCAGCCATTGCCATTACCTTTGTCATCACCTTAGTCGGTTGGGTGTTTTTCAGGGCCGAAACCCTGTCCTACGCTGTTGATTTTACTGGACAAATGTTCAGTTTTACCAAAGGACCGGCAGTTTACATCAGTCAGAAAGTCTGGATTATGCTATTCATCGCTGCCTTTTTTGGTTTCTGGGGCGCCTTTGGGAAGGTTGAGCAATGGCAGATGAAACTCTTTGCCAAAAAACAAGGATTGTCAACCCTGATGGTGATGACGCTTGCCTCAATTTTACTGTTTATTATTAGCCTGGCATCCATTACTTCATCAGGTTTCAACCCATTCATTTACTTTAGGTTTTAATATGAAGTGGTTTAAAAATATCATGTTTGGTTTGTTGATGCTGATGCTGGCGTTACCGCTAATACAGCGCACCACGCCCATATTCAGGGAAACGCCATTACAAGGATATTTTTCCACCCCAAAAAAACCATCAATAACCAAAGACTCTGTTTTCGATGGTACGTTTCAGGAAGCCTATAACAACTATTTTGAACACACGATTGGATTTCGACCCACCCTGGTGCGCATCAATAACCAGATGGCATTTTTCGTTTTTGATACCGCTCTGGCCAATGGGGTAATTATAGGTAAGAAAAACTATCTGTACGAAATTAACTACATCAAAGCTTACAAAGGCTGGGATTACCAGGGCGATTCAATGATTGAGGATCGTACCCGAAAAGCAGCATTTGTTCATCAGCAGTTGACTGAAGCCGGCAAAACCCTGCTCTTTATTTTCGCACCGGGCAAAGCCACGTTTTTCCCTGAATATATTCCCGAAAAATACATGCAACGGCCATCGGGTGAAAAAACCAACCATCAGGCTTTTATCGAAAAGTTTGATAAATATGGGCTTCCCTATATTGATTTTAACAGTTGGTTTGTGCAAATGAAAGATACTGCTTCCTTTCCTTTATATCCACAATGTGGTATTCACTGGAGTGCCTATGGTGTAGCGCTGGCAACAGACTCACTGATTCATTATATTGAAAATGAACGTGGCATTGATATGGTAGATTTCGGATGGAATGGTTTCGATTTGCCCGATACCCTGAGAAAACCTGACTATGATATTGCCGATGGCATGAATCTGTTATTCAAAATACCGCATTATCCCATGGCTTATCCCAGAACTGTATTCAGCAGTTATGATGGCAAGGTTCGGCCCAATGCCATTGTGGTTGCAGATAGTTATTACTGGAATATTTTTGGGAAAGGTTACTCAAGCCGCTTGTTTAGCGATAATAACTTCTGGTATTACAACAAGGAAGTACACAATCCCGCATGGCCCGCACCGCGAAAAACCGGAGAAATGGATATGCTCGAAGAACTGAGCAAGGCTGATGTAATCATCATTATGGCCACCGAAGCAAACCTTTATCGCTTCCCCTATGGCTTTATTGACCGGGCCTATGAAACACTGAACAAAAACAGGCAGCAAGCAGGTTCGCTTTTATCCTTTAGTCAAAAAGAGACTGAAATTCAAAATATTATGAAGAGTATTGATGTAAATCCCGAATGGAAAGCGAAAGTTGCGCAAAAGGCTTTGGATCGGAAGATCAGCTACGAAGAAATGCTTAAACTGGATGCAACCTGGATTTGGGAAAGCAAGCAGAAATAAGAAGTTTGCTTATTCATGCCAGATGGAATACGCTTTAAATGTTAAATCTCAATGATTTCAACCATAGTCTTCATGGTTACTCAACGATATTAATTTGTCACGTACCTTTACCGGACGCTAATCCTTCTTTTTATGAAAATTACCAGGTATTCAGTGATTGCAACCATTGTTATAGCGACCGTCATATTCGGATCCAAGATTTTCTTTCCGCAGACCAATATGTTGGCTTCCGATAATTTTGGATATTATTTGCATCTTCCGGCACGTTTTATTTACGATGATGTTGCATTAAAGGGCGATTGGATTACTACCATCAACGACAAATACAACAATACGGCAACTTTTTATCAATTGATGGAAACACCTAAAGGGGGCACCATTGATCGTTTTTTTTGTGGTATGGCCATACTTTGGACTCCGGCATTTTTTGCCGGTCATTGGACAGCCCGAATGCTTGATTATCCTGCGGATGGGTTTTCTGCACCTTATCAGTGGGCATTGATGCTGTATGGGGCCATTTTCGCTATCACCGGTCTTTTGTATTTACGGAAAGTATTGCTTGAATACTTTTCCGACGGGGTAACCGCCATTACCTTGATCATTATGTTCCTGGGAACCAATCTTTTCTTTTTTACCGGCATTGGCAACGATGTGCCCCATGTCTATATTTTTACCTTGTTCGCTGCACTTATCTACTACACCATAAAATGGCACAAAGCATATAAATGGTTCTATATGCTGGCCATTGGATTGGTGGGTGGCCTTATCATTGCAGTAAGACCTTCGGAAATGATCGTAATGGCAATTCCTGCGTTTTGGGGCGTGACCAATTGGGAGGCTTTTAAAAATAAACTGAACCTGGCATGGGAATACAAATTTCAAATATTGGGCGCATTTTTCCTGGTAGGGCTACTGTTTCTGCCACAATTGCTCTATTATCGCATATACGCAGGTGAGTATTTTATAAACATCTATGATGACGCCGGCTCCACCCTTAATCTGCTCAATCCACGCTTTGGCTATGTATTGTTTGGTTTCCGGAAAGGATGGTTTATCTATTCTCCCCTAAGCATTCTGGCAGTTATTGGGCTAATTTTTACCTGGAAAAATCAGAGGGTTTATTTTTGGCCTGTACTAATTTACCTGCTGGTGAATATTTACATCATTGCATCGTTTACCAGCCTGGTAAGTTATGGATGGAGGGCTTTTGTTCAAAGTTATGCCATACTTACCCTTCCCCTTGGGAGCCTGGTTTTTGTTTTGGCTAAGATGAAAAGAGCAGGCAAAATAGTAGTTGCTCTGTTATTACTTCCGTTTTTTGTACTAAATATACATCAGGCGTGGCAGGTGAGAATGGGTATAATTAGCGGATCCAGGATGACCAAAAAATACTACTTTAGTGTAATTGGGAAAAACAGGGTTACCGAGGCTGATAGAGATAAGTTATTGATTGAGCGTCCCCTTACTTCTGTTGATGAAATTGATGATAATATTGTGGAGTTTAACGCTACGGTATTGTCCTTATCATTTGATGATAATTTCCCCGGTTCCGGGGTGGAGCACCAGCCAAAAAGTGCACCGGGGATGCTGAAAATGAGCAAAGACAACCCATTTTCACCCGGATTAAAGGAGCCTTACTCCCATTTTTCATCCTATTACTTTTTTTACCTTAGGGGAAGTGTATGGGTTTTTGGAAATGGAGAGGATATTCCGGGAAATCTACACCTGGTATTCAGTACTAAAAACAAAAGTGGCGGTGAGTTAAAATACCGGGCCTACTCCTTTGCAAATCAACAGAAAGAATTTAAACCAGGGCAGTGGAACCTGCTCACGGCCGATTACCTCACTCCCGAAGTTCAGTCAAAAGATGAGATTGTTCAGTCATATATCTGGTACAATGGAAACGATGAGGTATGGATAGATGATTTTAAAATTGATCTCTATACCGAAAAATAAACTGATGGACGTATACTTTAAAATGGGCGGCAAAAAGCCACCCATTTTAAGTAAAATTAAGTGTTTATCTAAAGGCTATTAATACTCAAAGGTTATTTTGAAATCATCAAAATAAGTCAGCTTTTGAGCTCCGGTAGCAAACAGGTTGATTTCCTGCTCCGGCTTTAAAGGTTTATCAAAGGTAAAATACGCGGTAAATTCATTCCATTGGTTGGTGGCAGGATTTACAGCAGCCAGATTGTAGGCTCTCCAAATGTATGAGGTGTCATTATCATTCACTTCCATGATTATACCGGCCTTTTCATTGGGCTCAGTAAAATAATACCACCCATTAAATACTATGCGTTTGGGTAATTTTTCATTGAGATTTTCAAAAGTCTCCCGGAAAGTAAGGGAATACCGGTGTTCATCAGTAACTTTAATAGCATAATTGCCTGAATGGGCAGGGATTTCATCCATTTTATAAATAGAGAATCCATTTTTCCAATAGGATGGCAACGATGCGGCATTCTCCATATCAGTTGCTATAATCATTTGGTTCTCATTTATCTGCGGATTATAATCCGTCATTCCTTTTTGGTCGTTAGAAGACCCTGGATTGTGGGTACAGGCAGAAAACATGCCTACAAAAATCATAAAAATTAAGAATTTTTTCATTTCTGTTTTTGATTTATCGGTTTTGAATGTAAAATTACAATATTAATCCATTTATCGTATGCTGGGGGAGAAATTATTTGGTTTTGGCACTTCCGGTTACTTGTTCATGAAAAGCAATAACATAACGTGAACATCGGTATTCATAAGTCAACTATTAGTACTGCCAGAATCAGAACAGACAAATAAAAGCTTTTTAATCAGGTGCTAAAACAGCAAAGTCTTATCTTTGCGCTGAATTAAGAATATCCGTGACATATAACCCACAGAAATGGAGCGATATGTCAGGCCTGGATGCATGCATGTTGCTGCATAACAGATAGGTTGGTTTGTTGTCAATAGCTAAGTATGCGTTATAGTTGGAAATGTGATTGGGGCCATGCCCATTCCGGATAAAACCGGTAATGGGTTTAAACGAGCGATGATGTTTTTTATTCAATTGTAAGTGGCCAACAGCTAACTGAGCGAACTCAATATGATATTTCACAGCGTACAAAACGAACAATAACAAAAGATCAGGATGAAAAAACTATCCATCATCATTCCGGCTTATAACGAAGCCCCCACCATCCACCTGATACTGGAGAAGGTGATTGACACACAATTACTTTATGATATTGAAAAAGAAATAGTTATTGTTGATGACTATTCTACTGATGGAACCTCTGAAGCGGTTATGCAGTTTTGCAAAACCCGGCCCACGGCAAACATCCGCACATTCAGGCAACCCAATAATCAGGGGAAAGGTGCGGCCATACACAAAGGTATTGATCTGGCTACCGGTGATTTCATTGTTATACAGGATGCTGATCTGGAATACGACCCAGCAGATTATAATCTTTTGCTTAAACCCATGATGAATGATGTGGCCGATGTGGTTTACGGCTCCCGGTTTATGGGAATGGGCCCGCATCGTATCCTTTTCTTCTGGCACTCTATCGGAAATCAGTTTCTTACTTTCCTATCGAATATGTTCACCAACCTGAACCTTACCGATATGGAGACCTGCTACAAAATGTTCCGAGCCGATATCATTAAAAGCATAAAACTCACGGAGCCTCGTTTTGGCTTCGAGCCGGAAGTTACCGCGCGCATTTCACGTATAAAAAATATCAGGATTTACGAAGTCGGCATTTCATATTATGGCCGCACTTATGATGAAGGAAAAAAAATCGGGGCCAAAGATGGATTCAGGGCCATTTATTGTATACTAAAGTACAATATTTTCGACCGTAAGGTTTACCGGTAGTAATGGATTGCGGATTGCAGATTGCAGATTGAATTCCTAACCACCAATCACCATCACTAATCACCAATCACCATATGCGGGCAGGCAATCCTTTTTTTGACAGGATTAACAAGATTTACAAGTTTGTTTTCTGACAGGCCTCCTCGCATGTCCGCCTGATGGGGGCAAGCGATGGCTCAACACCTCAACAAATCAACAAATCAACAAACCCACAGATTACAGATCACAGATCACAGATTACAAGTCACCGATTACAGATCACCGATTACAGATTACAGATCACATATTTCAACCGCGAATTACGCAAATTAACGCGAATTATGTTGTAAAGGCTCAACACCTCAACAAATTTTACCCTGAGGTTTTCTCGAAGGGCAACAAATCAACAAACCCACAGATCACAGATTACAGATTACAGATTACAAGTCACCGATTACAGATCACCGATTACAGATCACCAATCACCAATTAACCGCGAATTACCCCGAAAAAACGTGGTAAACGCAAATTAACGCGAATTATGTTTCAAAGGCTCAACACCTCAACAAATTTTACCCTGAGGTTTTCTCGAAGGGCAACAAATCAACAAACCCACAGATCACAGATTACAGATCACAGATTACAAGTCACCGATTACAGATCACCGATTACAGATTACAGATCACATATTTCAACCGCGAATTACGCAAATTAACGCGAATTATGTTGTAAAGGCTCAACACCTCAACAAATCAACAAATCAACAAACCCACAGATCACAGATTACAGATCACATATTACAGATCACTGATTACAGATTACAGATTACAGATCACAGATCACAGATCACAGATTACCGAGCACCCAAAAATCATCAATATAAAAATCGGCACTTTTACTGCTCCAGAAAAACACCTGTATTACATCGCCAGCCACTGCACCTTTCGGGAATGCACCAAGCTTTGCAACGTTAGTCCACTTTCTGTCTGTTATTTGGTAAGTTCGGGAGCCGGCTGAAAATGACCGGATAACTTTTTCACCGCGCCGCTGTAATATTATCAGTGCAGAATTTTCAAAATTACCCTTTACTTTGGCCCGCACGAAAACCTCAAAAGGAATGTTTTCCTCCTTTTCCGTAACTTCCCAGCGGTAAACAAAACTACCGGGATGCAGGCTGTCAATCTTATTTGAAAACTTACCGCTTAACGAAACGGAATCAGACAGTCGCTTAAAATCTCCGCTCCAGCCGGGATATCCGGCTTCAAAATCATTCAGTGACGAGAATCCCTCAGGCTGTTCACCTGCTATAGAAATCTGCATATTTCCAGATTTAAATTGAGCTTCCTTCTCCATGATGGGCCATTTCTGGCGGATAGCGGCGACTGCTTCCGGCCTTTCGCCCGCATAGAGGTTGAGTACCCCTACCCTACTGTCGCTCAGGCTGTCAACCAAATCAAGCCAATGACTGAGGCCATAGTCATAAGTAAGGTTGGCGTAGAAAGCGCGACCGGCAAATCCTGCGCCTTTAAGTGATTTATCCATTAAAACGACATCATCCACATTCAATAAAATACTGTTTACACCAGATTGCTTAAGTGCATTGGCTGCCCTATGATATGCCTGCTGCTTTGTGTATTCATAAGAGGTATAAAATCTAAACAGGAACAGGAGACCTACAAGCAGCCACATCACAAATAAAAGTCCATATCTGGTTTTTCGACGGTGCAGGGGCAAACCAAACCACACAATCAGGGAAATGAGTACAAAAAAAGCAGTATATGAAATCAAGAATCCAGTCATTACCAGATTATTGTGATATGAAAACTCCACAGTGTGGCTGCCAGGAGGCATAATGACACTGATAAACAGATGGTTTGTAAGCAGTATTTCTGCAGGCTTATCATCCACCTTTACGCTCCAGCCCGGATACATGGCCTGTAACAACGTAAGCGCAACCGGGGCCTGATTATTCACCTCGACTCGTGCGTAACCGGGATAAAAAGAAACCATTCTCACCGAATCGCCGGGAGAAATATGCAATTGTGAAAATGCTTCAATGAAATCTGCATCTTTTACAAACAAGACCCTTGTGCGGTTCTCATAGTCCACACTATCTATTACAGAAAATGGATAGACCTCTTCTGAAAGATAAATGATGCTATTTTGTTGAACTGTCCCTGAAAGCTTATACAGAGAATCCATCAGATAATCATAATTATTCAGCCGGAATGAGTTATATCCTTCGGCCGAAACCGTTTTGGTATAAATGGAGGCATTTCTCCACAGCACCGAAAAACCGGTGTTGCGTTCGCTGTTCATCGCCACAGTTGACTGAATTTGCGGCAGCGGAAATCCATCGGGACGCTGTTGAACACTTTCAGAAAGATCTACCGGGTTAACACCTGCTGAAGCAACCGTATAATATATGTTCAGTTGCACGGCAATAAACATTTCCATAAAGACAAGCCAGGGCAACATCAAACTGATTTTATGCCGCCGTTTTTTTATCATGTAAAAAAAAATGATCAATACGATCAATTGTATCAGTGCATGCACCAAAATATGTTCATGCCGTGATGCCAGCGTAAGCCAGGTGGAGAAATCAGCCGCAGGTTCAAAAAAGGAGAATGACTTTAGATTAACATCCTTTATGGCATAAATAAACAATCCAGTAATGATTAACGTCAGAAAAAGAGTGATGCCAATGAGCGGTTTCCGGTAGCGATCTGAATCAGACAGATAATTCCCTATTCCCACAGCGCCCCCTAAAATAAAAGCCAGTACTGTAAAATAACTAAAGAAACTCGAATGCCTGAACAAATTGAGCAGTGGGAATCCATGATACAAAGCTGCACGAATGGGCGTAAATTCTCCAAAAGCTGCCAACAGGCTTATCAACCCAAAAAGCAATATCACATAAAACAGCAGCGTTTGTTTCCTGAAAAATGATAAAATCAGAAATATCAACACAATGAGACCAGCATAGGCATTGTTCATCGAGACATCCGTGGCATACCAATCCAGGTCCTTTACTGTGGCAAAGGGGAGCAGGAATGATATTGCCGAGCGCGGTGAAAAGGGCATAAACCATGCATCTTCCAGCGATAAGCCACCCAATCGTCCTATGTATGGGGCAACCTGCAGGAAAGTGACTGCAATTACCGAAAGAGAAAAGGCCGTTACCAATGTCAGCAAAGTATTCAGCCACACCAATCTCCAGGCTTTTCTGTATTGTTGCTGTCTGAAATACCGGATGAAAATGGCGATGAAAATGGCAGCCAGCAGATAAATCAAAATGGCCCACATGGCCTGATAGCCGCCGGTGACCAGCAGAAAAGCAAAAATGGTTGTACGTAAAATATCTCTGAAATCAAGGTTTTGCTGCAGACGGATGAAATAGAAGAGCACAAAGGGTATCCAGGTAGCGGCAATAATGCCAAACATCTCCTGCCCGTGGCCCACAAAAAAGCCGGACATAACATAAGCGGCCCCTGCCACAAAAGAGGCTCGCCAATCGCTGGTAAAATGGGTGCTCAGCAAGTACATGCCCAAACCCGCCAGCGCAAGATGCACTACAAACAACAGGTGAAGGGTAAGGTAAGAGTAACCGGTGGTTAAACCAATTAAAAAAGTTTCGGGGTACCACACTGAGCGCAAATCGGCATGAATGGGATATCCGTAATGGGTGTAGGGATTCCAGAATGGGAACACCCCGCTTTGAAGACATTCGCCCACATGATAACGCCAGGGCAGGTAGCAGCCCAGCATGTCCCACTTCAGGCTGTTTTGCAACAACGCAATTTGCCAGTAGGCTATTACCGTAAGTAATAAAAAAGCAAGAAAAACATAAATAATCCTGGGCCTGTTCTGAGGCATAATTTCAGTAGCTGGTTTACTTTGGCGAATTTAAGAGAAAAATCGGGAGTTACAACATAGTAAAATCGCTATCTTAGCCACGCCAAAGCAAAATCACCCTTATGGATTTCAAAGTTTCGGTAGTAATACCCTGTTTCAACGAGCGCGACAACCTGCATGTTTTATATCAGCAGCTTTTAGAAATCCTGCAAAATTACCCTTTCCATGAAATTCTTTTTGTGGACGATGGCAGCATGGACGACAGTCTCGATATCATTAAAGGGCTGGCGAAAGAGGATAAAAATGTGCGTTATATTTCGCTTTCGCGGAATTTCGGGCATCAACACGCACTTAAAGCCGGCCTCGATCATGCCACAGGCGACTGCGTGATCAGCCTGGATGCCGACCTGCAACACCCGCCCCAACTTATTCCGGCACTCCTCGAAAAGTGGCAACAGGGTTTTGATGTGGTAAACACCATTCGTGGGAAGCAACAATCATTGCCATTGGGCAAACGCTTGTCATCCGGCATGTATTACCGCCTTATCAATTCGCTGAGCAATGTTGAAATTAAACCGGGGGCTGCCGATTTCCGGTTGCTCGACCGCAAGGTGGTAGATGTACTCAAACAATTCAATGAAAACCACCTCTTCCTGCGTGGATTGATACCCTGGTTGGGTTTCAGGCAAACCGAAATCGGCTTTGAACCGGCGGAGCGCCATGCAGGCAAAACCAAATATTCCTTTATACGCATGTTGCGTCTTGCCCTGGATGGCATCACTTCATTCAGCAGCAGGCCGTTGTATCTTTCCATTGCATTGGGCGGGATCATTGCCGGACTGGCTTTCCTGTATGGGATTTATGCACTTTACATGTACCTGTTTACGGATGCCACCCTGCCCGGCTGGACTTCAACCACCGCCAGTGTATTGTTTATTGGAGGTATCCAACTGATAATGATTGGCATCATCGGTATTTACCTGGCAAAAATGTTTATGGAGAATAAAAGGCGGCCAAATTACGTGATTGGTTCAAAAAACTTTTAATGCTTCTCTTCTGAATGCATGTTAGCTATCGTCTGATTTATCACTGAGATATCAGTTAGATTTTTTTTTGAAATAAGCTCCACCATCACTCTTTGAATTTGATTTTATGGCTTGCATATGCTACCATTCTCAACAAAAGCCATCCGTGCCTGAAGCGTGAAATATTGGTATCGCCATATTTTCTGGCCCGGTATCGGATAGGCACTTCCACAAATTTAAGGTTGAGCTTTGAAGAACCAAAAATCAGATCAAAATCGCCGAAGGGATCAAAATTTCCGAAATAGGCACGATTAGCGGCCAGTTTCCGGTAATTTTCAGCGGTAAGCACTTTGGTACCACACAAAGTATCTTTTATCCGCTGCCCCAGCAACCACGAAAACATAATGGAAAAAAATTTATTTCCCAGGATATTGAGGCTACGCATGGCCTCGTCTTCCATGGGATAAACCAGGCGGGTACCGTTGATATATTCCCCTTTGCCGGTGGCTAAAGCATCATAAAATTTAGGCAGATCCCCGGGTGGCACCGTCAGATCGGCATCCAGTATCATCAAAATATCACCGGTCGCATGGTCGTAGCCTTTACGCACCGCATCGCCCTTTCCTTTACCATCCTGAACCAGATACTTTACATCACGCTTGTCTTTGTAAGCAGCACAAACCCGCTTGATCTCATCCAATGTATCATCCGTAGAATTGCCTTCCACAAAAATAATTTCTGTGTGTTTGCCCATTTCAGGCGTACGGAGCACGGCATCCTCAATATTGCCCTTTTCATTCCTTGCGGGGATAATCACGCTTACGCTGAAATCTTTGTTTCCGGCCGGACGCACTTCCGGCAGCCGGGCAATGGTATAGCCGGTAAGGCAAAGACTGTTGAACAGTGGAAGGTTCGCAATGTATTTATTAAAAAGCCACGAAATAAGCGGAATATATACCGGAAAAAGGAAGCGCCGTCCACACTTAATTACGTCATAACCTTCTAATTGAAGCAGTCCGATAACATCGCCACGGTTCAACCAGTTCAGCCGGGGATGAGCCATTTTAAGCCTGAGTTTCTGTGCCAGCCACAAGGCCGGTTCCCACAGAAAGTTATAATATGAAATCAGTATACGGGTTTTGGGTGTAATTACCTTTTTTAATTCCGAAAATACCTGCTGTATATCTTCAAGATAACCAAGTGAATCTGAAATAATTACATATTGAAAGGTCTCACACATCGTAAGATTTTCCGCATCCATGACCTCAAAATTCAAGTGGGGATATTGCTCAGTTGCTATCTGCACCATAGAAGGAGACAAGTCAATGCCTTTACCGTAAGAAGGATTGAGTGCATTCAGCAGATAGCCGGTGCCGCAGCCAATTTCAAGTATACTTGCACCTTCAGGGATATTGAACCGAAAGAACCGAACGAGGTTTCTATAATAATAGCGGTTTCGGCGGATATATTTATTCCGCTTATGAGCAATGGTTTCCATCGCTTCAAGCACCCTGGACTTATTTGTAGAACCCAATTTCATTCTCCGTTATTCTTTAAAGAGGTGTAATGTTCCAGCCTGAAGTTATCAAACCAGGCCGGATCATTTTCCTTATTCCAGACATATATTTTAATTGGCACGCCTGCTTCATTCCGGTTTATCTTTCGGTTTAACTGAAGCAATTGCCACCCCGTATTTCCAGCTATTGAATCTTGCAATGAGGTATAATAAAACCCATCAGGATCAGCCGATGACATTACAATTCTTGCAGCGCCCCGTCTGGCTGATGACCAGACACTTATAGAAACCGAGTCCCCTGCCTGAGCAACAAAAGGTTCAACTGTGTAAGCATAAGGATTTCCCGGTTCAGATTTAATACTTGCTTTGCCTGAAAATACGTTTTGCATATCCGGATTACCTATGTAACTGAATCCATTACAAAAAGCCACCTGATTTGCATCACTATCTGCAACCTCTCCCCCACAAAATATTATTTTCTGAAGATAAAGTTGCTGCTGATCCTCCTTTATCCTGGGACTGATAATTTCCAGTCTGTCATTTTCATACACTTTTTGAAACTGAAACTCTGGAGCGGAATTTCTCATAGAGTCAATAAAATCCGGTGATTGCGATTTCATCCCGAGGTGATAAATCTGTCCATGGTACTTTTTATACAACTCCGAAAAATTCACAACATTCCCTGACCAGTCAACCACATGGCCTTTATAGTAATCGTTTATATATAAATTGGGATAAATTTGCTTTAATGCATCTGCATAGCGACTCCGGCTGTAAGCATTACCGAAATACAAGGCGGGCACAGGCGAAATTCCGGGATTGGTAGCAATTACAGCCGTCTGTCCCAGGGAACTGCTTGCAGCCTGCCAGGTTTGTTCCCACAGTGGGTTTTTGTTTGTTTGGTATAAACTTCTTTTTTTTGAAAGAGCGTCCGGGATCAGTAAAATCGCAAATACCACTACACCCAATATTGAAATGATGGTTCTGAGCCATTTGCCAACAAACAATGATACAAATCCATACAACATCACCACCAGATTAACGGCTACTACACTTTCGTAAGGCAACAAATAGGCGGCTTTCGGCTGTTTGGCAATCAACAGATAGCCGGCAACCTGAGCCAGTACCACAGCAAGCAGTAATTTGGCCGTTGGTGGAAATGATCTGTCATTATTCAAACGGCATTTTATCAGGAATACAATCAGAACGAGCATACTCATGCCAACTATAATTGCTAAAACCGGATTTATTTTTATAAGATTCAGCAATTCTCCAAAATACTTTGAAGTATCAATCACCGCTTTTTCGCCGGCACCATATTGTCCGGAATGAATAAACAGGCGGTAAAACCAATACAACATATTGGGATACAGCCGGATGATGGGAAGGGTAAAAAGTATAAAACCTCCCAGACTTACGAAGACAAATTTAATCTTACTTTTAAAAGGTTCAATCAGAATAAAGGGAATGATCATCAATGGGGCAAACAGCACTTTAGAAGCCATGCCGAAGCCTGAAATGATTCCAAAAAGCAATATATATTTTCTGGATTTTTTTTGACGGGGGTCGAAAAGCCAGATCAAAGCTGCTGTGGCCATTGCAAAAGCGGCCACCATCAGCATCACCTCCTGGGTAACGCGGGTAAATCCATTAAACAGCAGATAACCGGAAACAAAGGGCGTAAGCTGAATCACAAGGCCGTACCAGACATTTCGGGTACGTCGATAAAAAATAAAGGCCAGAACCAATAAAGATAAGGATGCAATGATAGCTGTGGCAACATTTAATATACGGATGTAGTACTCCGGATCGGCCAATACAGCTTGTGTAAGATTTTCGCCACGTTTTTCAGCCAGCCAGGCCCCTTCCAACACTACGCCACCTGCCATCTGCATGGTAGTTCCCGGATGATCGATATGCCCAACCAGTCTGAAACGCGCCATATTCAATGCGTTGAACAAGTATGCGTATTCGGGATCGTAACCTCCGCCATACCATGCCTTATTCCGCGACTGAATGGTTTGCAGCGAAGTGATAAAAAGCAGCAACGGAATCAATAAAAAAAGCACAGAAACCAACACTTGTTGTCCGGTTTTCTTTACTGAAAACAACGATATATGCATCTCAATGGTAACTTTGGCGGTCAAAGATACAAAATCGCACAGGATTCATTGTCTTTGGGTGGGGCTTAACGCTCTATTATTCGGCAAGAACTTTTTCAATTATCTGAATTTCCTCATCAGAAAAACTCAGATTTTGAAGTGCAGCAAGATTGGAATCCACCTGTTTCTGGCTGCTGGCCCCCACCAGTACCGATGTTACCCGCTTGTCTCTTAATAACCACGCCAGCGCCATTTGCGACAGCTCCTGTTGCCGGTTTATGGCCACTTCATTCAAGTGACGGGCTTTTTCAACAATTTCAGGGGTAACCTGTTTCTTTCTTAGAAAGCCATACTGTTTTGCGGCCCGGGAGGAAGGCGGGAAGCCTTCGAAATACTTATCGGTAAGCAAACCCTGGGATAATGGTGAATAAGCAATAAAACCCATTTTCAGATGCTCAAGGGTGTCAAGCAGTTCATCCTCCACCGAACGGTCAAACATGGAATAACGCGACTGATGAATCAGGCAGGGAATGCCCATTTGCTTCAACATTTCTACCGCTTCGGTAGTTTGCGCTGCGTTATAGTTTGAAAGCCCTACATATAGTGCTTTGCCTTGCTGAACAATTTGCTGAATTGCCCCCATGGTCTCCTCCAGAGGCGTTTCAGGGTCGGGACGGTGGGAATAAAAAATATCCACATAATCAATGCCCATGCGTTTCAGGCTTTGATCCAGGCTGGAGATGAGATGTTTTTTTGAGCCAAATTCTCCATAAGGTCCCGGCCACATATTATACCCTGCTTTGGTAGAGATAATCATTTCATCGCGATAGCGCGACAAATCGGTGCGCAAAACCTGTCCAAGAGTTTCTTCAGCCGATCCGGGAGGCGGACCGTAGTTGTTGGCCAGATCAAAATGAGTAATGCCCTGATCGAAAGCATGGATAATAATGTCCCGGCTCACTTGAAGTATATCCACGCCTCCAAAGTTATGCCACATGCCCAACGAAATTGCCGGCAACTTGATGCCGCTGTTTCCGCATCGGTTAAAAATCATGGTGTCGTAACGTGTATCAGGTGCTGAATGTCCCATATGCTTTGGTAATTTGGTGGTTTACAAATATAACAAGTCCGGTAAGCTATTGTTTTGTCCCCCGCAGGTAAAGCATAAAAGAACGGTAGTCTTCTTTAATAAGGCTCATCTTAACAGGATTGTATAACCAGAAAAGCCACCCAATAAATCCGCCCCACAGGAAAAAAGCCGTAAACTGTAATAACGAAAATATGATGGCCACCTCAGGACTTATGCCATAGAAAGATAACAGAAAAACCAGACTTACTTCACGGGTGCCAAAACCAGCCAATGAGATCGGAATCAAGGTTGCCAGACTCATCAGGCTGAGGATGAAGCCAATATCTATGAGAGAAAGAGGAATGCCAATGGATTTGAATATCCAGAAATTGGCAACATAAAAAACAAAATAGGCCAGCAGCGTAAGGAGCCAGGGCCAGGCCATGACAGGCAGAAACATTCCATTCCAGGATTCACGGATAAATTTAGGTCCGGTTTTTGCCGTATCTTTTTTAACGATGCTTTTCAGGCTGAAATAAATCACCATCCAGATTGCAAGTAAGGCAATGGCAGTGACCAAAAGGTAGGCCCCACCGTTAATATCCCCAAGAACCTTATAAAAAAACAACATTCCTGTGGTCCCAAACCAAATCAACATAGCAAAATCAAAAATCCTATCTACAATCAGTGTTTTAAATCCGTTGTAGAATGAGATTTTTGCCTCTTCACGCACATAATAAAGCCGTGAAATCTCGCCCAGTCTTCCCGGGGTAATTAAGCCAATGGTAAAGGAGGCCATATAGGCTACAAAACTGTTCCATTTGGGATAGGCACATTGCTCATGAACCAGAAGCAGGTTCCAGCGCAGGCTCTTTATGCCAAGCACCAGTAGCACACCTGTTAATGAAAGTCCATACCAGCCCAGGTGCAATTGCTGGAACACCCGCTTAAATTCAGCCATATTCCAGGGTATGTTTCTGATCATCAACCAGATGATGGCTACCGAACCACCAATTTTAAGCAAAGTTTTCACCCAGGGCTTTCTCATCCGTTCAGGTTTTCACGTTTTATACCGAAAGTTGCCTTTTTCCAGAGGTTACGCGATTTCTCGAATACCCGGCCAATGGTTGGAGGCGGTATTTGTTCCACCATCCAACGGGCCAAACGTGTGCCCAGCAACAAGAAGAGTGCATCAATTAATAATTCCATCAGATAACGGCTAAAGGGAAAGCCCGAAAGTTGATATCCATAATCAGGATTGGCTTGTCCCAACAATTTTCGAAACTTAATCCTGATAAAAGTTCCCCGTTTCTTCAAATCATAGCCATGGGAATGCATGGTAATGGCTTCATCCTGCGTGATGGGCTGAAGGGTAATCAGTCCTTTTTGTTCCATTTCACTAAGGATGCGCATCCCTTCTGCAGTGCGGCCAAGCACCATGGAGAAGCCTTTACCCCGCTCTTCATACACCGGTGCCCAGGCATCGCCTCCCGATATGTCGGTAAACTCATTGGCCAGATCGGTACAGAGCAGGCTGTTTTTAACGATGTGGAATGGAATCAGATAGTTGGCGTGGAATTTGGGCAACTCCACGGCCCGCCCGTCACTCATTTCAACCCGCATGTTTCCGGGCCATTCGCCGTAGCGGAAATAGAGTTTGCTGATGTTCCGGTAATCCTTGATTTTGTATGAACGCAGGAAACTTCTTACCGAAGAAAAGTGAAGCGTATTGCCATAAAATGGGCCAAAAAGGTATTTGATGTTCTTTACGGATGGATCATTAATTTCCTGAAGTTTCCGAATGCTTTGCACCTGACCAGGCAAACCAACATAAGCCAGCCGGCCTTCAAATGCTTCAATTTCAGGAAGTATCTCATTCACCGAGGTGATGATGTATTTGCTCTGGGCAGCTTCTAGAATCTCGTTTTCGGTCGTCGCGATATAAGGCTGGGTAAGCCATGGTTTTTCTTTTGACATTCCGGTAACCACGGCCCCTTCTATTTGTTTACTTTGTAACAGATAAATCAGTATGGCCGAGATCATTCCACCACTGGCACCGGTTTGCCTGATGTTTTCATCATTGGCATGTGCGATAAAAATTTCATAAAACGGCCCGGTGTAGGTATGGAATTCGAGGCTGTCATTATAAAACAGTTTACGGTACCCGGGAAAGCTGAAATCTTTACCTGTACAGGCATGAAGCAGGCGGGCGGATTGTGCTTCGTCAGGTTCATGAAGTACTTTTGGGCGATAATTGCCTTCCCGGTCGGTGAATACAATTTTTCCCTCCGATAGTCCTACGCAACTACCACAGCGGTTGCACAGGTTGGAATTCATGATTTTCCGCAGTTGATCAATACTTCTCGCAGACATAAAACTGTCGTATTCCAAGTTCAGAAATAAACGTTCCCTGACATCGCTCAATTAAGCGTTCAGCCATATTACGCATAAAACGCGGGCCTACCGGCAACAGAATGGTACCCTTATGGATCAATAGTTTCCAGCCTGTTTTTTCAAACATGGCTTTTACTTCTTTTGAAGGTAAAAACCGGTGCGGCCCCTCACCATGTCCTCCAAAGAGTGCGGTAAATATACGGTAAGGCCATTCGCTGGTGGCCGGCGGGCAACTCAAGACCAGTCGTGCATCGCGGGTTGACACCCGATGAAGTTCACGCAGAAAGGCAATGGGATCGGCCACATGCTCCAATGTTTCGAGGCTGATGATGCGGTTGAACCGCTCATTGTAAAAAGGCAGGATGCTGTAATTGCTAATTTTTACCTGTTGTATGTCTGGTCGCAATCGCCGGGCCACTTCCATCAAACCGGCAGAGATTTCGGCATTTACCACATCGGCTGAGGGTTGCACCTGTCGCACATAATCATCAGCTTCGCCATCGCGTGAGGTAACATTCAGTACATGAGCTTCTTCTGGCAGATTAAGATACTGAATGGTTTCGCGAAACCGCTGATCGTGCGTTTCCTTCACCTTATCGTTTTCCTGGACATAAATATGAGCTACCCGGTCCCAGTGTGCTTCCACCTCGCGATCTGTCCAGGCATTGGCATGTTCATTGGCCATGGTCAGCCCCTTTTGCGGTTTAGAATGGCTATCTGATCGGCCAGCAGGCCAAAGAAGAAAAGAAACATACCCAGGGAAATTAGTATAGTGCCCGAGTTGGGAAAGCGGCCAAATACAATGAAACCATGTATGCCCCATATTAAGCCCATAACGGTAAAAAGAATACTGCCCGGAAAAAATACCTTTAGCGGATTAAAAAGCATTATGATACGCAACAGCAGTAGCATGGTTTTTGACCCATCCTTCATAAATTTCACATTGCTGCTTCGTCCTATCCGTTTAGCTACATGAATGGGAAAGGTCGCAATACTATAACCTTCTTTCAAAAAAGCCAGCGTCGAAGTGGTTGAGAAAGAGAAACCATTGGGCATAAGATGTAACAGGTTCAGGATTAACTCGCGCTGGAAACCCCGCAGCCCTGAATTGTAATCGGGCAAAGCCTGATCTACCAGCATTTCACCTGTTTTGCGGATAATCCACTTGCCCCCCTGACGATTGCCCACCTGATGCGAGGATTGGTCACGTTCACCTATGACCATATCATAGTCATCCAGCAAAGTGCAAACCTGTTGCAGATAGACCGGATCATGCTGACCGTCAGAATCAAGCATCATAACTTTACTGCATCGGGCTTTACGGATGCCGGTTTTCAGGGAAGCGCCATAGCCTTTATTGGTGCCATGTCTTAGCAGGGTAACCGGGTATTTACTTACAATATTTGCGGTGTCGTCGGTTGATCCGTCATCAATTACAATAATCTGATACCGTTCGTTTAAACCTTCAGCAATCATCTTTTCCAGCAGCGGCCCAATGCCCGTTTGCTCATTATATGCCGGGATGATTACAGAGGCCTGGTGGATTGATTCGCTCAAAGCCTGATGAATTTTTACTGTTTCGAAACAGCAAAGCTACAAAAAGCAGATGAAATACCGCAATATAAATGTTTGCAGGAACAGACAGGTGTGGTTAGAACTCTTCTTTAACCAGAAGATGCGATGGCACCCCTAATCCTGACAGCTCCTGCATTACCATTTTTATCATAGGCGGAGGCCCACAAACATACACAGGCCGGGAGCGGCTGCGCATATTTTCACCGATAAAATGCTGTGAAATCAGACCATGTGCGTAATCGGGATGCTTTTCTTGGGAAAGAATATTTATGAAATTATGTCCCAGCATACTTTCAAACTCCTCTTTAAGAATAATATCAGCCCGGGTTTTGTTGGCAAACAACAGAGAATTGTTTTTGAGTTTGCCTTCATGCTTTAAGGTGCGCAATATTGAAATAAATGGTGTAATTCCGGCTCCACCGGCAATAAAGGTACCTTCTCCTTTATAATGAATGGCGCCAAAAACATCATGTAACAGTAAGGCATCACCCGGATTCAGTTCACTTATCTTTTTGGTTACACCATGGTGATCGGGATATACCTTAATGGTAAATTCCAAATATTCTGTCTTGGAGATATTGGTAAAAGTAAATGGCCTTTTTTCGGCCTGCCAGCCGGGTTTGTCTACAGAAAGTTCAGTAGCCTGGCCGGGAATAAAGCTAAATTTTCGGGGTCGTTCAGTACGGATTTGAATCACATCGTGTGTTATCCATTCCCGATGTTGTATTAACACTTTTTGATGGCTCATGATTAGGCTGCATTTAAAATTCCCATTTCGAGGAAAATTAACCTCGTTCTGGATAAGCTGTGGATTCAACTACTCACCACACAACATACTATTTGTCGATGCGCTCCACCTGTTTAATAAACTCATCCACCAGGTGGTCACTCGAAATGCCATAACCATCAACCAGGGTTCCCATTTCACCTGTATTGGTTTTAATGGCATATAAAATGGAATTATCAGCCGGGTTTGATTCCCCCTCGAAACGATAGAAGTGGGTTACTTTCACTTCATCTGGTCTGAATATCTTTTCAGAACTGAGCGAAAACAACCCTTCAGGTGTTACTTTAAACTGGGTTTCGTAACCCTTACGCGTTAATTTGGTAATTACAGTGGCCAGCGTAACCATATTTTTTAAAAGCTAAGTGATACATATGTTACTTGAATGCAGTATGCGCAAACAACAAGAACACTCATTCAAGAATCGTTCCACTTCCTGGAGTTTAAAGAAACCGGCATCAGTCCTTTACCTTATTGTGAAAGTAAAAAGTAAATCGCTACAAGGCAATGGCATTGGCAATGGAATGGGCAATGTTTTGAAACTCTTCGGAGGTGAATTTCAGCTTGGTTTTCTTAAAGTCAATATCATATATGGTATTGATGGGAACCAGGTGTATGTGTGCGTGAGCTACTTCGAGGCCAATAACAGCTACGCCCACTTTTTCACAGGGAATCACCTCCTTAATACCTCTGGCAACCTTTTTGGCAAATTTCCACAGTTGCATGTATTCCTGGTCTTCGATATCGAAAATATAATCAGTTTCCTTTTTGGGTATGACCAGAACATGACCTTTTGCCAGAGGGTTAATATCCAGGAACGCCAGATATTTCGCATCTTCAGCTACTTTATAAGCTGGGATTTCACCTTTTACAATTTTCGAGAACAGACTTGACATCATTAAGGTTTTTAAATTTATAATAAATGTCGACGAAACCATCAGCAGACCATCCCTATAAACAAACAACAAGACAAAATTCCCCTTAACAGCCTGTTTTTTTACCTGGAAATCTCCATAATTTCAAATTTCACTTTACCGGCCGGGACCTGAATTTCGGCGGTATCGCCTACTTTTTTACCCAACAGCCCACGAGCTATGGGCGAATTAATTGAGATTTTACCCTCTTTAAGGTTGGCTTCATTTTCGGGCACCAGGGTATAGGTCATGGTAGCCTTATTATGCATATTCTTAATTTTCACCTTACAAAGTATAAGCACTTTGGTATTGTCAAGCTTACTTTCATCGATGATTTTAGCACCCCGGATGACTTCCTGTAACCTGGCGATTTTCAGTTCCAGCATACCTTGTGCATTTTTGGCAGCATCGTATTCAGCATTTTCCGAAAGATCACCTTTATCACGGGCTTCAGCAATTTGCTGTGAAATTGCAGGCCGCTCAACCACGATGAGTTGTTCGAGTTCAGCCTTCAATTTATTCAATCCTTCCTGTGTGTAATACATAATAGAGAAAATAAGGATTTGTTAATCGGGATAATAAGTAGAAAAGACCCTAAAAATAGGGTCCTTTCCAATCGTATGATTTGTACAGATTAAAATTAATGCCTGTAAATTAGAGATTTATGCGCGCACCAATGCTGTGAATTCCATTAAAAGGATCGGTAGCTCTGTAAGAGTAATCCACAGCCAAAGAGGATCCTTTTTCTTTATTCAAAGGAACAGCAACGGTAAGCCCGGCACTGAGGCCTGTTAAGGCAGTGGTGCGGTCGGTATCACTGTTGATACCATCCTCATAGGTATAAGCACCTCTGAGCATGAGATAGGATTCTAACTCATATTCCAGTCCAACAACGAATTGATCTTTGTTGAAAGAGTTGGAAATGAAGCTACCGGCCACGGTTAAGCGGTGGATTTCAGCAAATAAAAAATCGTAGGCAGCACCCATAGCCAGTTGTGTAGGCAATTCAAAATCAGCAGAACGCTGCTCCAGGGTAAACTCACTTCCCTGCCCGGGCAACAGACTGCGAATAGACAAACCATCGCCACTAAAGCTCATGGTAGGTCCTACATTGCGAAGCGTAATTCCAAAATGTACATTTTGACGGGGGCCGGTAATGTACTGAATTCCGGCATCCAGTGCAATACCCTGAGCACTTACGTCAGAAATTACTTCAGAAATAATCTTAATGTTAATGCCTCCATAAATGCTACTGGAAAAGGCTTTGGAATATGAAATATTGATGTTCATGTAGTTTGGCGAGAAATTACCAATTCCACCTTCGGGAAGTTCCTCAGTGGTGATGGGGATATCACCAAACCGCATAGACATAATACCCAGCCCAATCACTCCGGTTTCACCGATACGTTGTGTTAATCCAAAGGTATTGATGTCTACATCGCTTCCCTTGAGCCACTGTGTATGTGAAAAGATGATTTCAGTGCCCCGGGTATGGGCCGCACCAGCCACATTGCTGAAAAGGCCTTCGAGCCCTTTAACATTGGCTACATTTGCACCTCCCCAGCCCGAACTGCGGGCCCAGGGATTGATGAGTAACTCAGATGCACCCGCCTGACCTGACCTGTCCTTATTGCCGGCCATGGCCTGATTCAAAGGCAAAACCATGGCTCCGGTTATTAACACGGCAACGAAGTAATTAAAGATCCTGTTCATAAGCAATATTTTGAAGATTTTAGTATTTCAGTTTGTAATTTATACGGGTTTAAAATGCATTCAGGTCGATGGGGCGTAAGGAGCCAAACCATTTGATTACCTTCTCACCAATATCCTGCGACTTCACGTGGATAATATAAACCCCACCTGCAATCGGAATACCGGCCTGATTTTTCAAATCCCACTGCACAGAGGTGGAAGGATCATCTTTGGTAAATCTGCGGATGAGTGCTCCCCCACTGTTGAAAATTGACACCGTGCAGCGCTGGGGCAAATTGGTAATTTTTACCCGGTTATCAAGCTGATTGGTTTCATAGGTTGAATAAGCATAGTAAGGATTGGGCACTACCCTGATGAGATCCAGATCGGAAGTTGCTTTGGCAATATCGTTGGTACTGGTAGCCACCGTTTCGGTACTGAATGAATATTTGGGGAAACCACGATTTTCGTAATGTTCATCCATGTAAATACTGTCCATTTCCGAAGTGCTGTAATAGCGCTCATAAGGTTTGGATATGCGGAGCCGTACTTTTGCTTCATTGGATAGCCAGTTCTCTTCCTGTCCGGGAACAGCAAGAGGAATATTCACCCAGATTGCACTGGAATACAAATAGGCCAGGAATTGATTGTTCAGCGATTCAATGTTCTTTCTCAATACACGCCCGGCATCGTAAGCCGGAACATTGGCTCCGGCAATAATTTTACCTGCAACGTGCTGGAATACATAAATGTAATGCATACCACCCATGTTCATGATGTCGGAGCTTGGATTAAACAGCATATCTCTTCCATTGTCGCCCACCATCCATGAGTTCTCGCCAAAGACTATGTTCAGACGTTCGCCCGTTTCAATGTTTATGGCATATCCGGGGAACCATCCCATACCTGTTTCAGCAATATAGTTGGGGTCGTCCGGATTGTTACTCGGTCCGCTGCCCTTAGGTGCCGGATTGCCGTCCTTATCCACCGACTGTGCAGCCCTGATCTTAAATTCACGTGCTCCACCTTCCGAGGTTGTTGGATCGGAGCTCATCTCAATTACAGGTGAACGGGTCCATTTTGATTTATCGGGAGTAAATACAAAATCAATGCTGCTTAAGTCAGCAAAACTTGCACCACTCTTGGAAATGAAGTTAAATGCCGGAGCATACTTTGGACTTTGTGCCCTGTATGCAGTCATGATATATGGCGCCCAGGTTCCATTGACTACTTTTTCATAGTTTGAATTGGGATCAAAATACTGATCCGGCTTCCAGTCGTTACTCGATTCATTTTGGGCATCGAACAATACACCCGAACGTATCCAGTTGAACTGAGGAATACCATCAATATCCGGCACACCGGAGATATATGTCTTGGCACTGTCCTCAAAAGTCATTGAGGAAGACAGGACACCGTTATTTTCAGAAATGATTCCCCATATGGCATCATCATCAGCATTGGTACCAATCCGGTATGGACCTGGATTTACAACCTGCCCGATTGTAATGGAAATACCAAGGTTTGGGAAAAGTTGCTCATTCTTATAACTTATAGAAGTATCTGAGTGAAATATTTCACCTGACATCATATCTTTAAGGGTCCATTTGGCCCTAAAGCTTCGCGTACTGTCAGCACCAATCTGTAGATAATAAGGACGCAATGAATCAAAGGCAAGTTCATAAGTGGTATTTCTAACACTCAGCGGATCTATAACTTTAATGTCTATGGGGCCTTTGCCGGCTTTGTAAGTCGCTCTGTAGTCAATTGGATAATCGGGATTACCTGGTTGATTGGCAGAATCTGCCGGAGGTTTCGATAAAATCTTTTCGATAGAAGCTTTGGTGAGTTCCAGCACGTTTCCACCATTTCCCTGCCCCTGAAGGCGGGTAATTTCCACACCATCACCATATTGTGCATTGGCCGAAATTTTTCCAACGGGGATGTGAGGAATGCCTGTGTACACTTTAATGTTCTTGCGACCGGCCAGATAAACCATCTTTTGTCCGGTAAGACCAACAATGCCTGGTTCCTGCGAGCCGGGATCGGCGCTATACTTCATGTATTCATTGTATCCGTAAGCAAGGGCAAGGAAATAATATTGCTTGTGGTTTACCAGTGACTGCCCGGAGAAGGCATCTTCTGTTAATTTAAAGGTATGCACTATGCCCTGATCTGAACCATATACTTCTTCTACGGGTACGTTGGCATTCAGGGATTGGTCAAAGTTATGATTGACCAGTTGTCTGACACCATTTTTAACATCGGTTTGATATACCAGCCTGGCCAGTTTCTGATCACGAATATCAGCTACAGAAACAGTAGCATCTTTTAACTGGAATATCTGGTAACCTTCAAAACGGTAATAAGGATCAAAATCATAACCAGTGCTATTGGCTACAGCCAGAATAGCGGGGTCTAATTCCTTGTATGATTCGTTAAAATTATTACCTGCATCATTTGTTTTGCGGTTGGTAATAAAGAAAAGCAAAGATTCATTCAATTCTCTGATGGTAAGGTCAGGCGCATTTGGCCCACTTACTACGGCAAAACAGTTATCAAACAACAACTGGCATTTGTCATCTACAACCTGCAGCAATTGTACTGAGGCCCATGGTCCACCTGAGGCGGCACGTGCCCAGGGAATACCAACCGTAATATAGTTAACGGCACCCGGCTCAAGGGTAAAAGGACCGGCACTCTGCATAAAGCGCCTATCGCTTTCACGGTTCTTGGCTACTTCTTCTGTCCAGTATTTCTCACCGTTAGGTGGCAGTCCACCGGTTCCCCAGTCGCACACATCACTGTTGCCCGGGAACATAAAGTCGCAGGTAGGACCATAGGCGCCTGAAGTGGCATGTGCATTTCCTCCATAAAGCATCTTGGTATTGTCTTTCCAGATTCCGCGAAGGAAATTATAATATTCGGGGGCACGCTGTGGGTCAGTCATATAATCGGGCACACCGGAAAGGGAGTTGTTGTGATACACAAAACGACGCATACCATAACGTTCATCATCCACAATGCCATTACCGAAATTCACCCCGTTAATGGCTTCAGCACGTACCAAAAAAGAACCGGTTTTTTGGTCACCAGCAGGACCGTAAGTCATATTGGTAAGTGAGCCGTTCAAACTAACAATACCGCAGTCTCCAAAAAAGGAAGGGCCATCAATGCCATTGCCTTCAAATGAAGGGTTATCATAACCGTCAGGATCCATATATGGGCCCTGGAAAAAGTCGACACCTACTGCAGGAGGCTGATCGCCATAAGCCCAAAACTGTCCGTCACCATCTTTGGGACGACCATTGTAAGAATAGCCCAATCCGCGACCAACATCACAACCTACATAATCGTCTTCGGCAAAACCAAGGTCGGTGTCTACCCATTGACTAAAATAAGTGCCCGTAAGGCGGAAGGTAGAACGGTTTATAATTTCATAACTATAAAAAGTCATGTTGTTAATTTCATCGTTGGTAGAGAAACCAAAAGCCTGCGCTCTTATTTCCAGACCTATTGGAGTTCCCAATGTTTCAGTGTGGATGTTACCTTTATCATTAAACACCCACCACAAAGTAGCATCACCTTTAATGACCTGGTCGGCCAGCAAGCCACCATCTACAATCCCTTCAATGGTTTCCTGGGTAGGGGTGGTTGAATGGCACAATTCATTGGACAAATCATAATAGGGATAGTCACCTTCTTCGGGATTATAATCACCATCGCCGCCCACATCGTAAAATGGAGCCAGGTAATAACTTTGTTTCTTGGTGATGTCACCATGAGCAGGCCATTCGAGAATGCTTTTGGGTATCTGGTAGGAAGGATTTGAGGCCTTATTGTCCTGCCAGGCTAAAAACTCATCCACTTCAGTACGCGTAATGGGAAACAGCTTATCGTATTCCGCACAGGTTTCTTCGGTTACAGCAGCAGTACCATCAATGGTAAGGGGGCCTGGCCAGAAGTCATTTCCGGTACCCGGCGAACCGGCGTTGGGGCCTTGTCTGAACTTGAGTGCAGCCAGTTTCAACTGATCGTTTACGTCAATACCTCCGATCCACAGGGCGGCAGAGAACAGTGAAGTCTTGCGCGAACCTTTGGGAATCTCATATTGAGCCACCTCAAAATCCCACCACATGTCACCCCCGGTATTGATCCTGGTACGTACATTGTTGATTTCGAGATACTTAAATCCGGCTCCGGGTAAACACCCGGCCGCAGTCGCCTTTACCTCCGACGACGATTTGGTCACAGCACGTTTGTCATAGTCAGCATACCCCGGCAGGGCTATGGCTATCAATAACAACATACTTAATGATATTCGGGCAATATTTTTCATGTCAGCAAATTTATCGTTTCGTTTTGTTGTTTTGTTCATCAGTACTTAGAAGTTAAAGATCAAACCCAACCTGATCTGTCTGGGAGAACTATAGTTATAAGGACTGTTCACCCTGATAGAATAGAGATCACGGAAAGCCTGTTCATCCAGTTGAGCCTGTATGTTGGTCTGATATTCAGCGGCAGCCAGGTATCCATCGTCATCGGGGTTACCCGTAGCTCCGTATACACTCATGATGTTCTTGGAGTCGAGGATGTTAAGTACCTGCAAATATATATTGAGGTAAGATTGGCGTTTACCTTCACCCCAACTCAGGTTGATGTCCCTATCCACACGACCATCAATTCTGAACTGCCAGGGCAGCCTCGATCCAGAGATGGAGCCTTTGATGATACCACTTCCGCCAATGGGCACTATTTTACTTGATTTGGTGTAAGGAGTACCAGAACCACCGAATATGGTAAAGTTAACCCCGGTGTTCTTCAGCACCTGAATGGTTTTAACCACATCATTTCCATCAGCATCTTTACGTGAACGGCGGATAACCGGACCTGAATATTCCTTGCCTTCATCAAAACGGTAATCAAGCATCAGATTGATGGCATGACGACGGTCGAAGCTCAAGGGAAACAGCGTTCTCAGATTGGGTTGTCCGGTTTGGATAAGACCTTTGGCAAAGTTCGCATCGGAACCGGTACCATTGGCAAACTGAAGCGTATAACTGGCCCTTACCCGGGCATTGTTGGTACGACGAAGGTCATAAGTTACCGTCAAACCTTTTACGGTCGAAAAGTCGATGTTGTTGTATGAATAATAGGTTTTAGGATAAGCCGCAGTATAACGGAACGACTGTATCTGATCCCTGATTTCGCGATAATAAGCCGAAAGTGTTAATGAGGAACTGGCTGTAAGCCTTTGCTGGAAACCAAGTTCATAGTCAATTGTTTTTTCGGGTTTCAGGTTTGGATTACTCAGGGTTGGGCTTCCAAGTTTGGGCAGGAAGTAATAATCCATAGGATCCATTCTGAGGGCAGTGGTTGGCCGCTGGGTTAACACGTCGTAGTGTGCAAAGAAAAGTGCTTCGTCCGAAATCGGGAATGAGAAAGAGATTCGGGGCATTACTGAAATTTGCGGCTCATAGTCGCTGAATGCTTTTGAAGTCACCACATCACTGCTGGGATCAACCAGATATGGCAATACGCCTTCACCCGCATTCAATACAAGCTCCGGGTCTGTAGTTACCTGTCCTTCTGCATCATACCAGTCATTTCCATCACGATAACCCATAATTGAGGTAGGATTTTTAAGATTATCCACATATACCACATAATCGCTGCCCATATTTTCAGGATGAGAACCCAGGGTTCTGACTTCACCTACCGTAAGGGCAGGATAAAGGGTATAAGGATCCGTAAGCACCTTTTGATTGGCATCAAACCGGTCAATACGGACACCAATATTAAAGATCAAATCGTCAAAAGCAAATTTATCCTGAATATAACCTGCCATATATATAGGTGTAAATGGTGCAATTTCACGGGTGAAGTTGTCATTTGCATCTTTTTTGGTGAAAAAGTCATCGAAACTCGGGCTGTCTTTCAAACTGATGCGTTTGCCGGTGTGGGTATATCCGGAATAAGCGGCCAGAAAATCGCCATCATTAAACAACTCATCTGCTGAGAACATATCTACACTCAGCGGTTCAGCCAGGCTAACGGTATGCCTTTTCCCATTGGCATCGTAATAATTGATGGTATATGAATTGATATCGTATGAATCAATGTCAATCCAATCAGTTCCATTCACCGGCAAACCCATGCGCTCGCGCAATTGTTTGTCGAAATAAAACTGTGTATTTTCATCGTACCTGCGGTCATAATATATGGTATCCATAAATACGCCATCCAGATATACTTCCTTGGGATTCTGAACATCGAGTTGTTCAATATGGAAATTGGTCAAACCACGCATTTGTGCCCAGAATCCGGTAGGTGCATAGCTGTAATATCGGTCAACGCGCTGCTCATAAATAAAACCAAACTGAAGGGCATGGTTACCTATATCGGCAGATGCATTGGCATTTAAGGAGTATTGCTCATTGTCAATCACCTGATATCCAGACTGGTTTGCACCGGGGCTTCCCCATAAACCATAAACAGAAGGCGCACCCATACCATTGAGCAAACCGCCGCCGGAAATAATGTTATTCAGATTGTTGTGATAAATATTCTCCGGATAGAGTTCATAATACTGACGGGTATAATTGGCGGTAATGGGGTTGACATTACCCGGTGTGAAAGCCACATTTCTATCTCTGAAGCCGTTATGTACAAAAGCTGTTTTACCGGTAATGGTATCAAAACCATATTCGTATGATCTTACTTTATCGGTTTCATATTTCCCAAGGTAACCATAATTGAACAGGTTATCCTGATGTTCAGCATCCTGAACTACCTGATTAAACCGGGTGTAGTCAGCCTGCAGGGTGTAATACACATTTTTGATTATGGATGTGCTTTCTCTGTCGGCCGGGAAGCGTTGAGTGAATCGTCCAAACACCCTCCAGGTGTTGTTTTTTACCTGGGCGTTTTTGTCATAATTGAACATCGACTGTGCAAAATTAAAGGCACGGCCATCAGAATAGTTGATTGAGCCACCAAGAGAGAGGTTAATATTTGGTCCGGTTTTTACGTCAAGTTTACCGGAAGCGTTGATATCAATATTCTTGGTATTGGGGGTAAATTTTTGGAATTCAAGGTCTTCTTTACGGATAAAGCTGGAATTGTTATAAGTACCAAATCCGGTTCCCGATAAGCGTAAAGGCTGCTGCTCAATGCTGCGCAAAATATCATCTTTTACCAGATATACGCCGGTAGCCGTGGGTCTGCTATCCTTATTATATACTACTTCACCGGCCACAAAGTAGCCGAGCAAAGAACTGGTTTTATCTTTATTCCACAACAGTGGGCCCTGCATATTTAATCCACCGCGGTTATACCCAAAAGCATCAAGGAATTCGGAGGTCTGCAATTCAAGTCCTGCACCAAACTCCCGGCTTGGGCCTTTGGTAGTTACATTGATGATACCTCCGGTAGCATCGCCATACTGGGCGGGGACTCCTGAAAGGATAACCGACACCTGTTCAATGGCACTTTCGGGCAGGGAAGACGAACCACGAACGCGAATACCATCAATATACATTACGGTACCTTCGGAGCGTTGACCGCGAACACTTCCGCGCTCACCATCGGCCGAGAACACACCTCCCACGGTGGTTGCAATGGCGTTGGCTGAACGGTTGGGCATCTTGGCAATTTCCTCGGAAGTTACCGTAGCTCCCACTGAAGTCTTGTCCTTATCAATCAATGGTACTTTATAATCAATTACTTCAAAAGTTTGAATCTCGATCATGGTAGATTCCATCTCGATATTCTGAAAAGTAATTTGATCCGATTTTATAAGTAATCCGCGGATCAAAACAGGTTTATAACCTACAAAAGTAGCTTTAAGGTCATATTTACCCGGTGAAATGGGTTTAATGGTGTAATTGCCATCAAAATCCGAAGTTGTTCCTCCGGCCTGAGTTCCGCCCAACTCCACGATAATGTTAACAAAGGGAATTTCTTCCTTTGTAGTTTTATCGATCACTTTTCCCCGAAGGGTACCCGACTGGGAAAACACCGCCAGGCTCGCAATCAGCACCAACCCAATAGTTAGCAGTAGATTTCTGATCATACCAAATGAATTTTTATGTTTAGATGTTCTTGTATGTGTTGATTATCCCGCAAAAAGTGGGTAAAGGTAACAATAAAATTATGTAAGCTCCAAAACATTTTGAAGTCACATTGAACAAAATTGTCTTTACCCTAAATATATCGTGGATTTAATATCTCGGCATAGATAACTGCTTTACGCAGATCAAATTCTTCCTCAATAATCTCTTCCACCAGAATTACCGGCTCCTCTGTCACCCGTTCTATTACGCGTTCGGTTTCACTTACCCGATTCCGATCGGCGTATTGTCTTTCAAAATATGAGTCTGTATATTCTTCTTCAATTTTTTCTAAAGATTGAGCCTCAGCCAACATTTCAGCTTCCTGAGCCGGAGAATATGACTCCTCCCAGGCTTCTTCCGGGTCAACTACTGGACGTACCACCGGAGGTTCTGGATCGAGCAACTCTTCGAGAAAGGAACGTTTGGGAACAGGTGTGGGCGTAGCAGGTCCATTGGAACGGGCCTGCTTCTCTGCCTGTTTGCGCTGCGCCTTTTGTTTACTATTATAAAAGGAATATACCAGCCAGACAATACCTATTATAATAAACAAAAAATCTTCCATTGTTTAAATCATCAAAATAAGAAAGTGTAAAATTAGGTATTATTGTATTATATACAGCGCTTAACTGTCTTTAACTTTTGAAATAAATTGTAAAAGAAGCATATGTACCTAAAAATCAATATTTTATTAGCGCCTTTTAGTTTTCAACAATTTTTTTGATGCTTTATTACTTTTGCGCATCATCCTTTTTGTTTCCGGCGATTGTCTTTTAATATGCGCCTTTTCCAGTTTTTTCACTTCCGATGCAGCTTTACGGCTATCTATAGCTTCTTTCTTTTCCATTTTTTGCCGGCTGCTTTTGGTAAACACCGAGCAACTGCTGAAAGAAAGCGCTACAACCAATAGCAAAGTAAGGGGCAGTTTTTTGAATAACATGTTTAAAGATATGAATAAATACAACGTGATGGTACAAATATATTATCTTTATGCCCACAAAAAACAGCATTATGCCAATACTCCGGAAATTTGTGTGCTTCACATTCATATTCCTGCTTGTTATTTTTACCGGCTGTGATAAAGAAAACGAAGCCACCCAGATACCTTATATATATGTAAACTTTGAAATTTACCCCAACACCCTCGATTTTATTCCGGAAACGGGTTATATCTATGTTACGGGAGGATACAAAGGCATCATAATTTACCGGCTATTCAGCGATGAGTTTATGGCCTATGAGAGGGCTTGTCCGCATGATCCACTCGTAGAAGGTGCGCGCATACAGGTAGAGTCCTCGGGAATTATTGCGGTGGATTCGGTTTGCGGTTCCCGTTTTTTGCTCACCGATGGCTCTCCCCTGAAAGGCAGTCCAGCCACCCGGCCGCTGAAACAATACCGCACCAATTACGATGGCTATGTACTTCGGGTGATGAATTGATTTTTTGTTAGAAAGGGACATAAAAGAGGGAACAGTAACGCTGAAAAAAGAACGAGGGATGAGGGGCGCGGAATGGGACGGGAAGAGAAGGAGGCGGGGAGAGAATTTCTAACTTCTAACTTCTTACTTCTAACCTCTAATTTCTCACCTCTTACCTCTTACCTCTCACCTCTCACCTCTAACTTCTAACTTCTAACCTCTAACCTCTAACCTCCAAGACCAAAGACCAAAGACCAATGACCAAAGACCAAAAGGGACAAGGAGACTGGGGAACAGGCCAAGAATTTCTATCCTCTAACCTCTAACCTCTAACCTCCAAGACCAAAGACCAAAGACCCTACTCCTCTTCCTTTTTCTTTAATGGAATAATGTATAAAGGTACCGGGGTGTTTTTAAGTACTTTTTCGGCTACACTGCCCAGTAGTATATTCTCTATCCAGCGGCGACTGTGTGAACCAAGTACGATGACATCTGCATTTATGGCTTTGGCTGTGTCCAGAATAGCAGAGTCTGGTTCACCTTCCTTAACCAGTGTTTGTATAGATGCCCCGCCCAAATGAGCTTTTGTTCTGTCTAGATATTTCTTTGCCTCTTCCTTCAAATCCTCCATATTTTCAAGAATCATGGGCACTACCTGGAGATGATCATTAAGCCCTGTTATGGGAGAAACGCCAACCGTTGCATAATAATGAGGTTCAGCAAACACATGCAACAACATTGTTTCGGCATTCATACTCTGGGCCAGTGCATATCCCGCCTCTGCAATCTTTTGAGCGGATGGATCATAATCCAGCGCTATCAATACTTTTTTCATAGAATATTGGTTTTAATTATCAATGTGCTGTGTGGCAATTATCCCGCAAAATTTCATCAATACAATTACCACAGGCATTGTCTTCTATCAGTAAACAATTAAAAGCCAAAAAAGGTGGGCGACACGGTTTTAATATTTGTCGGAACAAGATAATAACGTAATGGTCAACCGGTCAGTCAGAATCAATAAATTTAATGTTCTGATTTGCCATCATCTGCATACCCTGGTTTTTATTGCCTGCCTGCCGCAACTTAGTAAAGGCTGATCATAGTGGCATTATCTTTTTAACCAACTCAGTTGCGGCCCGACCACAAAGTTATATATTCCTTTAATTGCCGGTTTGTTTATTCAGCCTGATAAGGATATATTCTAATAAAACTCATATTCATTCCTGATGCGGTAATAACTGCCCGCCCTCAATGCAGTGGGTTCTGTTTTGTTGGTGAGCGTTAGCAACAGTCCCTGGTCATTAAAGGTACGTTCAATATGATTCAGGACAAGTCCGGTTTCGGTGACTTCCTGCAATCTTATATTGCGCCCCTTATCATCATAAGCAAGCAGTGTAATTGTTTTGCCATAGGCATTTTCCTCTTCGATGCTTTCGGGCAGTCCCTGTTCATTTACTTCGGAGCGACTGCGCATTACCAGATTTCCCCGGGTGTCGTAACGCTTTTCAAGGATGACGTTACCTGCTTCATCCAACACATTCACTATACGCATCTGGCCATCATCATTTATACGAAGTTCCACGGTCTCCTCCAGTTGATTGCGATCGTTATAAATATAGGTTTTAGAACGTTCCAACGCTCCTTCTGAATTATAAAATTCTTCCCGCATCAGACGGTCATCCTCATATTTACGAAACATCTTTTCGCCTTCCACCCCATCTTCATCAAACACCTGGCGGGCGACCAGGCGCTCGCCTTCGTAAGTATAAATGGCTTCATCAGGCTCTCCTTCCTGATAAATAATTTGTTCTTTTACCAGTTTGCCTGTTTCATCATACTGATACCCGGTTTGTTCTACCACCATATCATTGATCTCCATAATTATTTTAACAGGCTTGCTGCTTGCATATTCAGTAATCACCCTTTCTTCCACGTTGCCTTCCTGATCATAAGTCAAACGCTCAGTTTCATTTCCATCCACATCCAGCAGGTTTTCACTGACTATCTGTTCATGTATGGCTATAACACCCTGATTATCGTCTTCAATAAGATCGGCGCGGAACTGTCTAATTCTTCTAATTTTTGCATCCATAAATTCAGACTTTATTTAATGATGCAAAGTAAATGAAATTTCATCAGGCAGCAAAAGATTAGGCAATAAGGAATAAAGGACTGGTTTTCTCCGGTATCAGAGCACATCTAAAAAGAGATCCCTGGGAAGAGACCGCTAAGTTCCTTCAAACAACGAAACCTTGAACGAGAAACCTGTGCTTCGGCATAGCTCAGACACCAGGAAATCAGGAAACAGACACAAAGATTACGAAAGGATGCGCATATCCGTATTTCTTTATAATTTTGCCACAACAACAATACTACATCATTTATGAAAAATTTTTTAATTGCTATTATTCCCGGGTGTTTGCTTTTCTCGGGATGTGTTCAACAAACTGACAACAACAAAGCCAAAATGACTTATCCCGAAACCAGAATGACCGATACGGTAGATAACTATTTTGGAGAGGCTGTGCCCGATCCATACCGTTGGCTCGAAGACGACAATTCGGCAGAAACCACGCAATGGGTTACTGAACAGAATAAAGTGACCGATACCTGGATGGAAAAGGTACCTTACCGCAATGACTTGAAAGAACGCCTCACCGGATTGTGGAATTATGAACGCTATGGGGTACCCTTTCACAAAGGCAACTTTTATTATTTTTTCAAAAATGATGGTATTCAGAACCAAAGCGTACTCTATATTCAGGATTCATTGGATGGCGAAGCCCGGGTTTTTCTTGATCCAAATAAACTGGCCGAAGACGGAACTACCTCACTGAGCGAATACAAAGTATCTCATAATGGCAAATATTTCGCTTATGCCATTTCAAAAGCCGGTTCTGACTGGAATGAAATTTATGTGATGGAAACCGCTACCGGCAAACAACTCACTGACCAACTTGAATGGGTGAAATTTTCAACAATTGCCTGGAGGGGAGATGGTTTCTATTACAGCCGCTATGATAAACCATCCGGAGGGAGCGAGCTTTCTGTGAAAAATGAATTTCAAAAAGTTTATTACCACAAGGTTGGCAATCCTCAATCTGCAGATGAACTCATCTATGAAAACCCAAATTATCCCTTACGAAATTACGGTGCTCTTACTACTCTTGACGAACAATTTGTCATACTGGTTGAAAATGAAAGTACCAGTGGCAATGCACTATATGTTAAAGACCTGAAAACCCCTGCCAGGGGTTTTGTTAAGCTGGTGGATGGTTTCCGTTATGATTATTCTGTGGTGCATAACAACAGCCATAAATTTATGCTGTTGACCAACAGCGGAGCTGAGCGGTATCAATTGGTAGAAGTGGATGCAACCAATCCCGCTCCTGCAAACTGGAAGACCATCATTCCTGAAACAGAAAATGTACTTAGCAGTGTAGAAGTGGCTGGTGGCAAACTGGTGGCTCAATATATGGTGGATGCACATAGTGAAATGAAGGTATTCGACATGGATGGGAAACTGCTGCAAACCTTATCCTTGCCCGGCCCCGGAACCATTGCCGGTTTCAATGGTAATGAAGATGAAGACCTGGCTTTCTACTCTTTTACTTCATTTCTGGAGCCTTCGACAGTATTTACCTACGATTTAAAAACCAATACTTCAGAGGTACTTTACAAATCGGCCCTCGATTTTGATGCTTCGCTCTATATCTCCGAGCAGGTATTCTATACCAGCAAGGATGGTACCCGTATCCCCATGTTTATCGTTCACCGAAAGGATATAAAAAAGGACGGCACCAATCCGGTATATTTATATGGTTACGGCGGTTTCAACATCAGTCTTACACCCAGCTTTAGTGTGAGCCGGTTGTTATTTCTGGAGCAGGGAGGCGTTGTTGCCATAGCCAACCTTAGGGGAGGTGGCGAATATGGGGATGCCTGGCACCGTGCAGGAACTAAACTGCAAAAACAGAATGTTTTCGACGATTTTATTGCTGCTGCCGAATATCTTATTGAAAATAAGTACACCAAACCTGAAAAAATTGCTATTGCCGGCGGTTCAAACGGTGGCTTGCTGGTGGGTGCCTGTATGACACAGCGCCCCGACCTGTTTGGAGTAGCCCTGCCCGCAGTGGGTGTGATGGATATGTTGCGTTTCCACAAATTCACCATTGGCTGGGCCTGGACCGATGATTATGGCTCAAGTGAGGACTCAGTGCAGTATCGTTATCTGAAAGCATATTCTCCTTTGCATAACCTAAAAGAGGGAAGTTGCTATCCGGCTACACTCATCACTACTGCCGATCACGACGATCGCGTAGTACCTGCCCACTCCTTCAAATTTGCAGCTGCACTTCAAAAAGCACAGTCATGCAATAACCCCACGCTTATCCGGATTGAAACCAATGCCGGACATGGCGCCGGTAAGCCGGTATCTAAACTCATTGAAGAAGCCACCGATATATGGAGTTTCACCATGTACAATTTAGGCATGAATCCTACATTTAAATAAGCCATGCTGAAATTCCTATAATCGTTTAATATATCTTCAGTATACTTGTTTGTTCTGACCTATCCATGTGTCCACCTTGCGGGTCGGATGTACCAGATTTACAGGTTTTATTGATCAGATGTAAAGCATCAAATTTGAACGATAAGGATTCATGGCTTCGCTTTGAAAAACAGATTTATACATTATTTCAGGAGATTGGGGGTGAGAGAAAAGCGGGGCTTCCTTCCATCACCAATCTCCCTTTTGATTAAAAGGTTACAGCTATCATTCAGGATCCGTCCGGTAAGCAGGGAACGAGACGTAATGAATGACAAATTGCTTTTTCAGCAGACATGCATTAAGCAGGATAATGTTAAGGATCAATAACAGCAAATTTTCCAGCTACCTGGGGATAGGCTGAACCATCGGGAAAGGTTTCAGGTGGGCCAAAATCAGGGCGGGTGAGAAATTCGTCATCCTGCAATGAAAGGATAAATGCTTTTAAATCTGCCTTCTCCACAGGAGTCAATTGTACCCCTCCTTCTGCTACATGGTGCATCAGCGGATCAACATAATCCGACATCTTTACATGATGGGAGTACTGATCAATGACTTCATCAAGGGTCTGGAAACGACCATCATGCATATAAGGTCCCATAAAGGCAACATTTCGCAGGGTAGTAGCTTTATAAGCGCCTTTATCCACAGGCTTGCCGGTGATGGAATAGCGGTCATGAAGGCCGTCGAAATCAGTATCTTTCCCATTGTTGTAAAACAGGTTGGTAGTAAATAACGGATTTCCGCTACTGCCATGGCAATGAAAACAATCAGCCCCTTCTTCGGTGGTAAAAAGTACAAATCCGTTCAACTCCTGTTGGGTGAGCTGCTCATCCCCCCGCATATAACGGTCAAATTTTGAATTGGCTGAGATGAATGTCCGCACGAACTGAGCTATGGCCCGGCTAATGTTTTCCATGGTAACGGTTTCAGAACCGAAGGCTTTATAAAAAAGTTCAGCATATCCTTCAATTTGCTGAATGCGATGTTTGGTAAGGGTAGTGTCACTAGCCAGCTCATCCGGGGCCAGCACAGTCATCCATACAATGTCCTCGAGCCGTCGTTGTGAAGTGTTTGTGTTAGAAGAATGAATCAGCCCATTCCAGAAGTAACCGTTTGGGTTCCATACCAGATTCACCAAAGGCAGCGTCGCATGAAGCGTGGGTTGACCGGTAATTCCAAAAGTACGCCCACCTGTAAAAACAGGGTGATCCGTTCCTGCTTCAAAACTTCGGGCCTGGCGGTGACAGCTTCCGCAACTCATCAGCGAATCAAATGCGCTACGCCCTGACAGCCGTCCATCGTAAAAAAGGTAACGTCCCAGAGCAATGCCCTCAACGGTCATGGGATTTTCATCAGGAATATTCAGCGCAGTGGGAAAATAACGGGGTATCTCAATGGTAAAAGGGGTGGGTTTATAAGGTTCGGGTGCAGGATCGTTTTTGTCGCATCCCGACATAGAAAATAAAACCAAGATCAAAACAGGCAAATAGCGGAAACAATTCATATCAATCATAAAATCAACTTACCACAAAGATAAACAATGTTTGCATAACTGGGTAACCGGCGTAAGAATTTAGTGGTATGTCAGCTAAATACACAGTCCACTATAATAATGTAGTTGCATTGATATTCATTTTGCTTTTTTTAGGCTTAAATGCCTGAATTGATTAGTTTTGCAAACTTAAAGCCATGAGGCAAACCAATTTGTTGATAATTTTAAACCATACAATTAACTTTTTACAGATGCAGCTTAAGACAGGAGATAAAGTACGTTTTTTAAATGAAAAGGGCGAAGGGATAGTAACGCGGGTATTAAATAATGTCCTGGTTTATGTGGCCATAGAAGAGGGGTTTGAGGTTCCCGTAATGGTAAATGAGCTGGTAAAAATAGAACACGGAGGTGCTGCAGGGCGCTATTTCGGTGGGCCGGCAGCTCCTGAAATGGATGTGTCAGATACCGTAAAACACAAATCTTCTACACCGGTTACCGGACAAGCCCAGCATCCACAGCAAGACAACAACCGGCTTTCGAATTTATACAGGCAATCGGGTAAAGATATTGCTCAGGGTGTGTATTTGACTTACACCCCTCACGATCAGCAGCAACTGATTATGGGTAACCTGGATATTTTCCTGGTCAATAATACTGCTTTTGAATTGTTGTTTGCCCTATTTGTTCGTGATGGAGAAAACATATATTCCGGAGTGGATTATGAAGTGATACCACCATTTCAGAAAATGCTGATAGAAACCATTACCCGCGAGGATTTAAATTACTGGAGTAGCGGTGTTGTTCAGGGTTTATTTTTCAGGGAAGAACTTGCTACAGTGCAACGGCCTTTACATGCCGAATTCGCCATACGCCCGGTACGTTTTTACAAGGAAAGTGGCTATGGAGATTTTAAGCTAACTGGAGGCAAAGCCATTGTTGTAAAACTTGATGATCCTTCGGCCCAGGCAAAATTCGATGCACTGGCGGAATTAGACAAAGTAGGGGTAGAACCGGCTCTGCAGCAGAAAGTTACTGCAATTGCTCCACCGGCATACATTGATGAACACAATATCGGTTCCCGCGAAGCTGAAGTCGATCTTCACATTTCGGCCCTTCGGGACGACTACTCTAAAATGAATAAAAGCGAGATATTACATTACCAACTCGACTACTTTACCCGAATGCTCGACAGCGCTATAACTAACCAATACCGTAAAGTCACATTTATTCATGGTATTGGCAATGGCACCCTGAAAGCGGCCATTATCTCCTTATTGAATGATTATGAGAACATTGAACTGAGAACCGCACCCTTTGCCCAGTATGGCAATGGAGCCGTTGAAATTATTATTCATAGGGAGCGTTGATTTGTTGAGTTGTTGAGGCGTTGAGCACCTGACCTCCGCTTCTCCTTGTAGTGATCTGTGATCTGTGATCTGTAATCTGTAATCTGTGATCTGTTGAGTCGTTGAGTTGTTGAGGCGTTGAGCACCTGGTCTTCCATCTCCATGTTCCCTTGTCCCTTTTGGTCTTTGGTCTTTGGTCTTTGGTCTTTGGAAGTTAGAAGTTTGAGGTTAGAGGCTGGAAATTAGAACCCTGAATAACATTCCCATGTCTCCCTATCTCTTTATCTCCATTTCTCCTTGTCTATTTGTAGTGATCTGTGATCTGTAATCTGTGATCTATGAACTGTTGAGTCGTTGAGTTGTTGAGGCGTTGAGCACCTGGTCTTCCATCTCCTTGTTCCCTTGTCACCTCTTACCTCATCCACCTTGGGCACCTTCTAATTATAATTGGTTGTTCAAATAACTTCCCCTTGTCTCCTTATTTCTTTATCTCCATTTCTCCTTGTCTATCTGTAGTGATCTGTAATCTGTAATCTGTGATCTGTTGAGTCGTTGAGTTGTTGAGGCGTTGAGCACCTGGTCTTCCATCTCCTTGTTCCCTTGTCACCTCTTACCTCATCCGCCTTCGGCACCTTCTCCTAAAGGAGAAGGGACCTTCTAACTATA
>SWCF01000014.1_pt1 | contig 51812 bp, 48 predicted proteins | sample 4690081 | NCBI WGS metagenome assembly SWCF01 (sample SAMN10267280, study PRJNA491770) | bioreactor metagenome | isolation source: DHS bioreactor inoculated with | place: Japan: off Shimokita Peninsula
CCGTACAACATACGCTGAATAACTTCGAGCAACTGCGCGAGATAGCTGCCCGTGGCCTGGCGGTAAATCATATTGTCGATAACGTAAAATACGCGTTCCAGCCCATCGTCGATCTGGGCAGCGGCGTTGTCTATGCCTATGAAGCCCTTGTCCGCAATCTCGATGAACTCGGTCTCAAGTATCCGGAACAGCTGTTCGATTTCGCGTTTAACGCCGGTGTCCTCGCAGAACTGGAATACCGCCTGTTTGAAAAGGCACTGACCGGTTTCTGCCATCTGCCAATGGCCCGCGGCACCAAGCTCTTCTTCAACATCGATGGGCGGGGCCTGGGTCACGGCGACGACCTCCGAATGAAGCTCGATGACGCCCTTCCCCCGTTCGGCCTGTCTCCCAGCCAGATCTGCCTGGAACTTTCCGAACGCCACAAGGATGCCTATTGCGACATTACCGATCATGCCCTGAGCAACCTGCGCCAGAGAGGATTTCTCCTCGCCCTTGACGATTTCGGCCGCGGCTTTTCCGACCTGCGCCTCCTGCACGATATTTCACCCGACCACGTCAAGATCGACCGTTTTTTTCTGAGCAGCATCGATGCCGATCCCCGGCGCAAGATGTTCGTCACCACCGTCGCCAACCTGGCCCATGTGCTCGGCGCCCGCGTGGTCGCGGAAGGTGTGGAAACCGAAAGGGAATACAAGGCGTGCCGGGACGCCGGCTGCGACATGATCCAGGGCTATTATGTCGCCCGGCCCTTTATCGAAAAATCCCAAGCCAAGCTGTTTTACGATCATATCCGCGGCCCGGTCTTCGGCGGCAAACGCCAGGAGGAGGAAACCCGGATCCGGAACGAGCTTCTGGAACTTCCGACCGTTCCCTTCGACGCCTCCATGCGCGACCTGCTGGATCTTTTCGTCAGCGATCAGGACATCAGCGTCATTCCGGTGGTCGATTCCAGCAACGAACCGCGCGGCCTGATCCATGAACGCGACCTCAAGGCCTATCTTTATGCCGGCGGCTCGGACGAGGAGGACTATGACGCCGCTCTGGACCTGCCGCTCCGGAGCTTCGTGCGCTCCTGCCCGATCGCCGACATCGATTCCAATGCGGACATGCTGCTGGTCACCTTCGCCTCGTCGCTGAATTCAGACGGCATCCTGATTACCCAGAATTTTCGCTATGTCGGCTTTCTCTCCGCCACGTCGCTTCTGAAGATCATCCACGAAAAGCGTCTGGAGGAAGCCCAGGATCAGAACCCGCTGACACGGCTTCCCGGCAACGGCGCTGTCGACCGTTTCATCATCGATGCCGCCCGGCCACGAAGCACCATGCGCCACCTGTGCTATTTCGACTTCGACAACTTCAAACCCTTCAACGACACCTACGGCTACCGCCAGGGCGACCGGGCCATCATCCTGTTCGGCGAGTTGCTGCAGCGCTTCGTGACCGGATCGGGCACCTTCCGCGGCCATATCGGCGGCGACGATTTCTTTGCCGGATTCCTGTCCGGCGACCAGACGGAAATTGCAGCCAAAATGCTGTCCCTGAAGCGCGCCTTCAAGTCGGACGTGGAGAGCTTCTACGAACCCGAACACCGCGAACAGGGCTATATCGAGGCCGTGGACCGGTTCGGCTCGAATCGCCTGTTCTCGCTACTCGATTGTTCGATCTCGATCCTCTCCCTGCCGGCGAACACGACAATGCATCCCGATCAGCTCAACGAAGCCATGGCATCGCTGAAACGGGAGGCCAAGCGCTCCGACGACGGCCTCGCGGTTCGCACGCTTGACGCCTACGAGACCGTCGACGTTTCAAAGGGATAATCCGAATCCTGCGAGAAAGCGGCTGAGTTCGGGCGCGTTCGTCCCGGACGTGAAGATGGCGACGTCCGGCTTGGCGGACGGCGCGCCGTTCATGTCGCCGTCCAGCACCCGGTAGACCTGACGGGCGATCGCCTCCGCCGGGTCGAGCCAGTCGACCGGCCAGGGCGCAATCCTCCGAAACCGGTTGGCGAGAAACGGATAATGGGTACAGGCAAGCACGACGATATCGGTCCGTCGGCCTTCCTGTTCCAGAAAACAGTCCCCGATTTCAGCCAGCAGGTCTTCATCATCGACCGCCTGACGGCGCACATGCCGTTCCGCCAGTTCCGCCAGCCGGTCGGAGCCGACCAGGCGGACATGGCACTGGCTGGCGAAGGTGTCGATCAGCGAACGCGTATAGGCCCGTTTGACGGTGCCGGGCGTCGCCAGCACGGAAATGAGACCCGAGCGGGTCTGCTCCGCCGCAGGCTTGATCGCCGGTACCGTACCAACGAAGCGGGTTTCCGGGTAGGCCGCCCGAAGGGCAGCCCCGGCGAGCGTGAACGCGGTGTTGCAGGCAATGACAATGGCTTTCGGATCGTGTTCGCCAATCAGGCCCCCGAACAGCTCCAAGAGCCGCGCCTTCAGCGGCTCCTCGTCCCAGGCGCCATAGGGAAACCCCCCGTCGTCAGCGACATAAAGAAGCCGTTCATAGGGCAGTGCCAGGCGAACTTCCCGCAAAACGGTCAGCCCTCCGATCCCTGAATCGAAAACGAGAACCGGCCGGTCCGCCTCGGTCATCTTGTTAGTCTTCCTGATCGTTGTCCGTTTCTTCGACCCGCGGACGCGTCTGGCGCTTTTCAAGAGCAGCCACAACCCCGCGCAGGGCGCGAACTTCCTGATCGGAGAGCTGCGCCTTCTGGAAGATATTGCGCAAGGTTCTGACCATATGAGGGCGTCTTTCGGGCGGTCTGAAGAAAGTCACACCGTCGAGCGCCCCTTCGAGGTGTTGGAAGAAGCGGAACAGGTCGTCCTTGGAAGCCGGCGGGTTTTCCTCTTCACTCAGGCGGAAGGGCAGCGCGCCCGCGGTCGCCGTCTTGCGCCACTCGTAGGCGCAGACCAGAACCGCCTGGGCGATGTTGAGGGAGGCGAACTCCGGATCGACCGGCAGGGTCACGATCTCGTCGGCAAGTGCGACCTCGTCGTTGTTGAGCCCCCAGCGTTCGCGACCGAAGAGATAGCCGGTCGCCAGACCGTCGGCGCCGAGCCCGACCACCTTTGCCGCCGCCTCGTCCGGCCCGCGCACGGGCTTTGCCACCTCGCGCGAGCGGGCGGTCGTCGCATAGACGAAGCTCAGGTCGGCTATGGCGGCCTCGACGCTGTCGAACACCTGCACATGATCGATCACATGGTCCGCCCGGCTGGCGGCCGCCCGCGCCTTTTCGCTCGGCCAGCCGTCGCGCGGATTGACGATCCTCAGATCGGTCAGGCCGAAATTCGCCATAGCCCGCGCAGCCGTGCCGATGTTCTCGCCAAGCTGCGGCTCGCACAGGATGACCGCCGGCGGCTTAACCGCCACCTGCCGCGCCTCGTCCCGGATATTTGCGTTTCTGCTCATGGGAGGGGCATGTAGCCGAAGCCCGGTGGAATGGGAAGAGGGCACGACAATTGCCAGCCCCGTCCATCCTCCGGCTCAAGACCCAAGCTGCTTGTAAAACACCGTCGTCGCGTCCAGCCCACCCCTGGCGGCATGGGCATAACCGGGGATGACCCCGACCCGGCTGTAGCCGGCTTTCGGATAGACACCTTCCGCCGTATCGCCGGTCACCGTATCGAGCACCAGCAACGTCCGACCGAGCGACAGCGCCAGATCCTCAATCGTGGCCAGCAGCTTGCGCGAAAGCCCCTGCCGTCTTGCCTCAGGATGCACCATCAGCTTGGCGACTTCCGCCCGATGGCGGCCGTTTTCCTGTGGCGCCAGTTCCAGCATCACCGTCCCGACGATCCTGCCGTCGATGCGGGCGACCAGAAGGTGTCTCTCTCCCGCACGAAGGCCGGCCAGACGGCTGCGCCAGAAGGCCTCCGCCGCCTGTTTTTCAAACGGCAGCACGAAACCGATCCCGGCGCCTCCCTGGACACAGGCCCAAAGGACCTCGCCCAGCGCGGCAAGCTCCGCTTCCGCCCGATCCGCGGTCAGATATTCAATTGGAGGCAGGATTGTGAAGGCAGGCTTGGTCATGGTGTAATCACACAAAGGATATAATGCGCGTCCTCCGGACCGGGCGCGCGGTAGCTGTTGCCGCTTGTCAGCTTGAACCGCAGACAGTCTCCCGCCTCCAGCACATGGGAGGCCTCGCCGAGTACCACTTCAAGGCGCCCGGAACGAAGCAGGAGATGATGTTCAAGGCCCGGGATCGGCGTGTCGGAATAGGTCACCTCACGGCCCGCCGGCAGCGTGCCCTCGATGACCGAGCCCTTGTAGCCGGTCCTGGCCGGGGAAACGTTCCGTCGGATAAAACCGGTCTGCGGATCGGCCCATTCCTGTTGGGCGGTGCGGGAAACGAGATCCTCGCCCGGATCCTCCAACCCTGAAAACAGGGCCGCCATCGGCATCTGATAGGCAGCTGCAAGCTGTCCGAGCACATGGGCGGTCGGACTGGTTTGGCCGCGCTCGATGCGCGACAGGCTCGCCCGACTTATGCCGCTCTGTTCGGCAAGCTCTTCCAGAGACCAGCTCCGCGCCTGCCGCAGACGGGTCAGCCGTGCTGCCAGCGCGGCATCGGGGGGAAGCGGTTTGTCATCCTCATTTCTCATATTCGGGAATTAATCCCGAATATGAGAATATTGCAAGCCTGATTATGTGGCTGTTTGACCTGCGTCAGACGCGGGAGAACACCGCGCTGGCGTTCACCCCGCCGAAGCCGAAGCCGTTGGTGAGGATATGGTCCACCTTGCGCGTAATTGCCTTTCCCGGGATCAGCTCGAACCGGGACAGCGCCTCGTCCGGCGTCTCCAGATTGCGCGACGGCGGCAACAATCCGGAGGTCAGTGCCTTGACGCAGGCGATCGCCTCGACGCCGCCGGCCGCACCGAGCAGATGACCGAACATGGATTTGCTGGAGGAAACGGCCAGATCCTTGGCCCGTCCGGCAAACAGGGTGGTCAGAGCGGCAATCTCCGCCGCATCGCCCACGGGCGTCGAGGTGGAATGGGCGTTGACGTAGCCGATGTCCTTCGGCTCAAGCCGTGCCATCTGGAGCGCCTTGCGCATGGCCCGCAGCCCACCTTCCCCGTCCGGCGGCGACGCCGTTACATGATAGGCATCGGCCGACGTGCCGTAGCCGGCAACCTCGGCCAGCGGCTCGGCACCCCGCGCCCGGGCGTGGTCCTCGCTTTCCAGTACCAGGATGCCGGCCCCCTCGCCCATGATGAAGCCGTCCCGGTCCTGATCGAAGGGACGCGAAGCGTGGGCCGGATCGTCGTTGCGTTTGGTGGACATCGCCTTGGCCGCGGAAAAGCCGGCCATGGACACCGGATCCAGGCAGGCCTCGGTACCGCCGGCCACCATCACTTCGGCCTCGCCGCTGCGGATCATGCGCACCGCGTCGCCGATGGCCTGCAGACTTGCGGCACAGGCCGTGACCGGCGCGCCGAGAGGCCCTTTCAGGCCGTGACGGATGGACACCTGGCCGCTCGCCAGATTGGCGAGAAACGACGGCACCAGGAAGGGAGAGACCCGACGCGGCCCGCGGTCTGCCACCAGCCGGGCCGCGGCCGTCATCGCCGGAAAGCCGCCGACGCCGGTGGCGATGATCGTTCCCGTCGCTTCCTGGTCCTCGGCCTTTTTCGGAAACCAGCCTGCCTGGGCCAGGGCCTCGTCGGCAGCGGCGATGGCATAGTGGATGAACCGGTCCATGCGCTTCTGTTCGCGCGGCTCCAGGAACTTGTCGACATCGAAACCGTCCGGGTCTTCCGCTGCAGTCGGCACTTCACCGGCGATCTTGCACGCGAGCTCCGCCGCATCGAAGCGGGTGATCTGCCGGATCCCGTTGGCCCCGTCGCAGACACGCCGCCAGAAGGCTTCAAGCCCCACGCCGAGCGGCGAAACCACCCCCATACCCGTCACAACGATCTTTCTCATAAGTCCTCCAGACTGTGTAGATACACATTTCAAATAGGCGTTTATCCGCCTGCGGCAACGTCCAACGTGTTGAAGAGTCTAAACCTTCGACAGAATTTTCAATGATTTGATGGTGTCGCGGAATGCCTCGGCACCCATTTCTTCCGCGAGATCTGCCTGCGCCTTGCGCCAGAACGGCAGGGCCTCCTCGACGAGCGTTTCACCTTTGTCGGTAAGTTCATAGACCTTGCCGTTGCCCCGGTCCGCCTCCAGGACACGGACCAGTCCCTTCTTCTGCAAGAGCGCGATGTTGCGCACCAGCGTGGTCCGGTCCATCGATCCGAGTTCGGCCAATTCCCCGGTCGTCCTGCCTTTGCCTTCCCGGATATGTGTCAGGGCGGAAAACTGAGCCGCCGTCATCCCGAGCTTGCGGGCCTCCCTGTCATAACGCCGGCTGACCGCCCGGGCCGCGCGGCGGACATTGGCCAGCATGCACAGAGAAAAATCGTCCTTGATCATGACCCTCTTTATCTGTGCATATACACAGTTCGGTCAAGAGCCTGTCTGCCGGCATTCGAAATCCACCGGTGGAGGAACCTGAACAAACGTGTAATTCCCCCGCCTGTCCGCTATAGTGGCACCTGCATGGCAGTTATCACAATCTGCCCTTGCCCAACATGACCGCGGAGGCCTCCATGACCGAAATGTCCCAGGACGTTCAGAACCTGAAGCAGAAAATCGAACACAATTGGGGCTGGATCCTCGCCCTCGGGATTCTTCTGGTTCTCGGCGGTGTCATTCTCATCGCCGCACCTCTCGCCTCCTCGATCGCGGTGACCCTGCTGATCGCCGCGGTTCTCGTGGTCGGCGGTGTGTTCCAGATCATTCAAGCCTTCCGGACCCAGAATTGGTCCGGCTTTCTCTGGAGCATGATCGTCGGCGTCATCGCGGTCATCGGCGGCATCGTGATCTATACCAACCCTCTGGCCGGGACATTCGCACTGACCCTCGTGATTGCGGCGGTCTTCATCGCCCAGGGCGTCAGCCAGTTGCTGCTGGCCTTCAAGATCAAACCCCATTCCGGCTGGGGATGGGTCGCCTTCGCCGGCGTGATCGCCATTCTGGCCGGCTTCATGATCTGGTGGGAACTCCCCTCCTCTGCCGCCTGGGCATTGGGACTGATCGCCGGCATTTCGGTCATGCTCAACGGCTGGAGCTACATCGCGATCGCTCTTGCCGCCAAGGCCATGAAATCGTCCTGACGGGAAGGCCGGACAAGCCCGGCAACGGATTGAATCGGAACCGGCAGGTGTGCGGTTTCCACGCACCTGCCCGAACTGCCGATTGCGAACACGACAGGCTTTGTTAGCCTTTGTACAAATCCTCCCCTGCGTGGGGGTGGTATTTGATTGCGTACATCGGTATACAAACGCCGAAGCGTGTCTCCCAAGGCCCGATTTCTCCTATCCCGAAGCACGAGGTCTCAGCAAACCATGGCGAAGATCAAGGTAGACAACCCGGTCGTCGAACTCGACGGCGACGAGATGACCCGGATCATGTGGCAGTTCATCAAGGACAAGCTGATCCACCCCTATCTCGATATCGATCTGAAATACTACGACCTCTCCATCCAGGAGCGCGACCGCACCGACGACCGGATCACCATCGACGCGGCAAACGCCATCAAGGAACACGGCGTCGGCGTGAAATGCGCGACCATCACCCCGGACGAAGCGCGGGTCGAGGAGTTCGGCCTCAAGCGCATGTACCGCTCGCCCAACGGGACGATCCGCAACATTCTCGGCGGCGTCATTTTCCGCGAGCCGATCATCATGCGCAACGTGCCGCGCCTTGTGCCCGGCTGGACCCAGCCGATCATCGTCGGCCGCCATGCCTTCGGCGACCAATACAAGGCCACTGATTTTCATTTTCCGGGCAAGGGCAAGCTGACCATCAAGTTCGTCGGCGACGACGGCACCGAGATCGAGCACGACGTGTTCGACGCACCGTCTGCCGGTGTTGCGATGGCGATGTACAATCTGGACGAATCCATCCGCGACTTCGCCTACGCATCGTTCAACTATGCGCTCCAGCGCAAGGTGCCCTGCTATCTCTCCACCAAGAACACCATCCTGAAAACCTATGACGGCCGCTTCAAGGACCTGTTCCAGGAGATTTACGACGCGGAATTCAAGGCCAAGTTCGCCGAGGCCGGGATCTGGTACGAACATCGCCTGATCGACGACATGGTGGCCTCCTCGCTCAAGTGGTCCGGCGGCTATGTCTGGGCCTGCAAGAACTATGACGGCGACGTCCAGTCCGATACCGTGGCTCAGGGCTTCGGCTCCCTCGGCCTGATGACCTCGGTTCTGATGAGCCCGGACGGCAAGACGGTCGAAGCGGAGGCCGCCCACGGCACCGTGACCCGGCACTACCGTATGCACCAGAAGGGCGAGCAGACCTCGACCAACCCGATCGCCTCGATCTTCGCCTGGACCCGCGCCCTGGCGCACCGGGCCAAGCTCGACGGCAACGACAAGCTTGCCCGATTTGCCAAGACCCTGGAAACGGTCTGCATCGACACGGTCGAAAGCGGCTACATGACCAAGGACCTGGCGCTGCTGGTCGGCCCGGATCAGGGCTGGCTGACCACCAACGGCTTCCTCGACAAGATCGACGAGAACCTGCAGAAGGTGATGGCGGCGTCGTAGCGCGCCTTTTTTGGCACCCTTCTGCGGATTGCATCAGCGGGCGGAGATCCTGTCTCCGCCCGCCGAACCGACACCTCCCTCGCCATCGGAACTCTCGCGATTGCGACATCTTGTCCAATCATCCAGACGCGCCTTGAACGCCTGCGAAAACTTGCCTTTAATCCTCAAGTTAAATTCGACGGCCTTCGGCCCGGAACGTTACCGCTCTGCGCTGAAGCCGTTTTAAACTCGCAAGAGAGGGCTTCCGAAAATGAGCCGGACACGTTCCAGGACAGGCGCGATTGGCGCCGCCGTCGCCGTATTGGCATTTTCCCTTCCGGCATATGCGATCGAATATCCGATCGGGGTTCCCCAGGAAGCCGGCGGACTTGAAGTTGCCGCCGTCTATCTCCAGGCGGTCACGATGGAACCGGAAGGCATGATGCGCCCCGCGGATCAGACCGATATCCATCTGGAGGCGGATATCCACGCCCTGGCGGACAACAAGAACGGTTTCGCCGAAGGCGAATGGGTGCCTTACCTGAACATCAAATACACGCTGACCAAGGAAAACGACGGAGAGACGCAATCCGGAATGCTGATGGCGATGGTTGCCAGCGACGGCCCGCATTACGGCGACAACGTCAAGCTGATGGGCGTCGGCAAGTACAAGCTGACCTTCGACGTTGCCCCTCCGGGCTCCGGGTTCGGCCGCCACGTGGACAAGGAAACCGGCGTCGCTCCTTGGTTCGAGCCCTTCACCACGACCTATGAATTCGTCTATTCCGGCGTCGGCAAGAAAGGCGCCTACTAACCTCGACAAGATGATCCGGCCCGGCGCTCCCAAGGCTCCGGGCCTCACTTCGGCAGACACCTCATGTCCACCCAACGCTTTTTCCCGACCGCCTTCCTCCTCGCCGCCACCCTGACCCTTTCCATGTCCGCTGGCCCTGCTTTCGCGGAGGAGTTGAAAACCTACGACCTGGAACTGAAGGACGGCGTCGTCACGCCGAACCGGCTCGAAGTCGAAGCCGGCACGACCTTCAAGATCGTCATCCGTAACGCCGGTACCAAACCTGCCGAATTCGAAAGCCTGCGCCTGCGCAAGGAAAAGGTGCTCGGACCCGGTGTCACGTCCTTCGTCGTCATTCGCCGGCTCTCTCCGGGAACCTATGAATTCTATGACGAATTCAGCATCGACAAGGACACCGCCCACGGCGTGATCGTCGCCCAATAGGCATCGCGCAAAAGGCCCGGAACGACCCAATGACCACGCAAATCATCTTCATCGTCTGGCGGGAAAGCGTCGAAGCGCTTCTTGTGATCGGCATCCTGAACGCATGGATCGGTCACGACGCCGCTTATGCGCGCGGTCGCCGATATCTGTGGGGCGGTGTCCTTGCGGGCCTTGCCGCCGCCGTCGCCCTCGGATTCGGTTTGCTGGAAGCCTCTGCCGTTCTCTCCGGACCGGGGCTTGAGTATTTTCAGACCGGCCTGGTCTTTCTCGCCGGTCTCCTGATCGTACAGATGGTTTTCTGGATGCGCCGGCACGGACGCACCTTGAAACGCAACCTGGAACAAGGGCTCGGCGATGCCGCCCGGAACGGACGCTGGTGGACGATTTCCCTTCTGGCCCTGATCGCCGTTGCGCGCGAGGGCAGTGAAACCGTCGTCTTTCTCTATGGCATGTTCGCGGCCGGCCCTGCCGTCGGCACCTGGCCGGTCATCGGCGGCCTGGCGGTCGGCATTGCCCTGGCGGCCCTCACCTACGGCATCCTGCAGCTCGGCGGCCGGGTTCTGTCCTGGCGCCTGTTCTTCAAGGTCACCGAGGTTCTTCTTCTGCTGCTGGCCTGCGGCCTGTTCACCACCGGTGTCGGCAACCTCGTCTCCCTCGGCCTCATCCCCTACATGGATCCGCTGTGGGATACGACCTGGCTGCTCGACGATGCGAGCCGCTTCGGCGGTGTCGTTGCCTCGCTGACCGGTTACCGCGCCTTTCCCGATCCGGCAACCTTGGGCACGTGGATCGTCTACTGGGGTCTCGTCGCGATGGTCTTCCGCCGGCAGACGCGCAGGTCCAACGCAATGTCGGCCGTGTCGGCATCATGACCTTCATATCCTCCACCCGCGCCTATGCCTTGGCAAAGCCGCCGCGACACAGGCAGGTTCTCGCCGCCGCCGGCGATTGGATGCGCCGGCATCAGCGGCTGATCAGGGGAGTGCAATGGGGCGTGGTCGCCGTTTATGCGGTGCTGCTGATTGTCCCGAACCTGTTGCCCCTGCCGGATCGGACCGCCCATCTCTGGAACAACATCACTGTTTTCGCGCAGTTCGTTTTCTGGGGCATCTGGTGGCCGGGGGTGCTCCTGTCGATGCTCGTCTTCGGCAGGCTGTGGTGCGGTGTCCTGTGTCCGGAAGGGTCGCTGTCGGAATTTGCCAGCCGGCACGGCCGTCAGCGGGCGATCCCCCGCTGGGTCAGATGGCCCGGCTGGCCGTTTGCCGCCTTCCTGCTGACCACGGTCTACGGCCAGCTGGTCAGCGTCTACCAGTATCCCGCGCCGGCTCTCCTGATCCTCGGCGGCTCGACCGTTGCGGCGATCGGCATCGGCTTCCTCTATGGCCGAGAAAAGCGCGTCTGGTGCCGTTACCTGTGCCCGGTCAACGGCGTCTTCGGGCTGCTGTCGAAGCTCGCGCCGATGCACTATGCGGTCGACCGCCAGGCCTGGGAGGACTGCCCGCCGGAAAGTGCCGCGCGCGAGGCCTTCAACTGCGCGCCGCTCGTTCCCGTGCGCACCATGGAGAGCTGCTCCGCCTGCCACATGTGCGGACGCTGCAGCGGCTTCCGCTCCGCCGTTCATCTGGAAGCCCGCGCGCCCAACAGCGAAATCGTCGACGTTTCCGGCAGGACCGCGACCATCTGGGACAGCGCGCTCATCATCGTCGGCCTGCTTGGCACGGCGACCGCGGCTTTCCAGTGGTCCTCAAGCCCCTGGTTCGTCACCCTCAAGCAGTTTTTCGCCCGCTGGCTGATCGAGCACGATGTCATCTGGCCGCTGGAAACCTCCGCGCCCTGGTGGCTGCTGACGAATTATGCCGGGCACAATGACGTGATGACCGTCCTCGATGGCGCGGTCTGCCTGTTCTATATCGGCCTGATGACCACCGCGATTACCGTGGCCGTCGCTCTGCCGCTCGCCCTGTCGGTCCGGCTTGCCGGTCCCTGGCGCCCGAAAGGCTTCCATCACCTGAGCCACGCGCTGATCCCGCTCGCCGCCTGCGGCATCATCCTCGGACTGTCGGCGACCACCGTCACCCTGCTGAGGGCGGACGGGTTCGATCTGACCTGGCTGCCTCAGGTCCGTTTTGCCGCCATTGCAGGCGCGCTGGCGTGGTCGCTCTGGCTCGCAAGCCGCATCGCTTACCGGCAGAGCGCCTCCTGGACGCGCACAGCGTTGGCGACCACGGCCTTCGCCCTTGCCACGCTTGCCCCGGTCACAGCCTGGGTGCTGATGTTCTGGATCTGGTGACGGGCGGCACACAACTGGCCCGCCGGCTCAGGGGCTGAATACGGATTTTCCGCCGCACGGCCTAATCAGTCCCGATCCTTTTGATCTTCGCCGGACTTTTTCTCCTCCTGGAACAGTTCCGGCTCGCTGGCGGCTTCCTCCTGGTCGGTCGGATAGACATCCGCCATTTCCAGTTCTTCCTCTGCCAGATCTCCCAGGACACGTCGGCCTTCTTCCACCCGTCGTTCCGCTTCCGCAAGGATCTTGGCGGCGAGCGATGGATGCCGGTCCATCAGTTGCTGCAAGGCAAAGGCTTCGAGAACCAGCAAGTCGCAGTCGTGATAGGCGGTGACCGTCGATTGTCTCTGCCGTTGATGGATCAGGGCGAGTTCACCAAAGAACTCACCTTCCCCGAGATAGACCGTTTTCGTTTCCAGCTGGATTTCCACGTCACCGTCGGAGATGAAGTACATCTTGTCGGCGACATCCCCCCTTTGGGCGATGACCGTTCCGGCGCGGACCTTCTGGGCCTTCAGAAGCTTTGCCACTTCCGCGATCTGCGTCGCCTTCAGATCCTCGAACAAAGGAACCCGCGCCACCATCGACCAGGTGACGACGAAATCCCGGCTATGGATCTCGCGTGCAAATGCGGAAGCTATGATACCGACCGGCAAGGCGATCAGGCCGTAGCCCATGAGCATGACGACGCCGCCGATCACCTTGCCGAGATCCGTGATCGGTACGACATCACCGTAGCCGACGGTCGTCACCGTCGCCAGTGCCCACCACATTGCCTCGGGGATGCTTGAGAGCTTTTCAGGCTGAACGTTATGTTCGACCAGATAAATCATGGTGGCGGCAAGCAGCACCACACCGAAGATAATCACCGTCGAGCCCATGAGCGCCTGTCGCTCGGAAGCCACCGCGGAAAGCAGGGACCGGAGCGCGGGCGAGTAGCGCGCCAGCTTCAGGAACCGGAGAAGACGAAGAACAACCAGGGTGGTGACGGCCGAATTCGATTCAAACACAACCATCAGCAACGGCAGAACCGCAATCAGGTCGATGAGAGCGTCGAGATGGACGGCATAACGAAGCCGGGCGAGGACCGGCCCGTAGCGGCGTAGCGGGGGGTGGAGATCGGCCACATAGAGCCGGAGCACATATTCGATCAGGAATATCACACCCGAGACAAGCTGCAGAGCCCTCAAGGGCCGGCCGAAGGAAACCTGAATGTCGGGAACGGTCTCGATCACCGACAGGGCCACATTCATCACTATGAGAAACACCAGGAATTGGCGAACCGCACGCGCCGCCGCCCGCTCCTTTCCCGTATCCTCAAAGATATTGTAAAGCGTTTGCTTGAATTCTGCTCTTCTCACGCTTTTCGATCTTTCCCGGCCTAATCATTATTGCGGAATTACAAGTCTCTGCCCGCCGCAAAACAAATCTTGGCCCAAGAATACCCTGAGGTTTGCAAAATGACTCTTAATCAAACCGAAAAGGCGGACCGCAAGGCCCGCCTTTTCTGTCATGACTGCCCATTTTCAGGACCCAGGCATTTCAGAGCCCGGCGAGATAGGCCTCGATGGCGGATACGGCGGCTTCCGCCTTGGCGCCTTCCGGTCCACCGGCCTGGGCCATGTCCGGACGTCCGCCTCCGCCCCGCCCGCCTAGCGCTTCCGAACCCAGCTTCACAAGATCGACTGCGCTGACCTTGTCCGTCAGGTCCTTGGTGACCCCGGTTACAATCGCAGCCTTGCCGTCGTCCGCAACATTGATCAGAACCACGACACCCGAGCCGAGTTGCGCCTTGGCATCGTCGGCCAGACCCTTCAGGTCCTTCGGGTTGATGCCTTCCACGACCCGCGCCATCAGCTTGAAGGCGCCGGCCTGCTTGACCGCGGCCCCCGCATCGCCCGATCCACCGCCGCCCATGGCGAGTTTCTTCTTGGCGTCCGCCAGTTCCTTCTCCAGCCGCCGGCGATCTTCCACCAGTTGGGCGACGCGCGCCGTCACATCACCGGCGCCGACCTTCAAGAGGGCGGCCAGTTCGCGGACCCGCTTGTCCTGCTCGTCCAGATAGGCCCGGGCCTCGGCACCGGTCAGTGCCTCGATCCGGCGCACGCCGGCGGCAACCGCGCTTTCCGACACGAGCGTCACCAGGCCGATATCACCGGTGCGATTGACATGGGTTCCGCCGCAAAGCTCGACCGAATAGGCCTTGCCGGCCTTGTCACCGTGAAGGGCGGTTCCCATGGTGACCACGCGAACCTCTTCGCCGTATTTCTCGCCGAACAGCGCCATAGCGCCGCTTTCGATCGCATCGTCGACGGCCATCAGGCGGGTTTCAACCGCCGCGTTCTGCAGCACGATCTCGTTGGCATAGCCTTCGACGACCGCCAGTTCCTCATCCGACATGGGCTTGGGATGGGAGAAGTCAAACCGAAGACGCTCCGGAGAAACGAGCGATCCCTTCTGCGCAACGTGGGTGCCGAGCACCTCGCGCAGGGCTTCGTGAACCAGGTGGGTCGCCGAGTGGTTGGACCTGATCGCGCTGCGGCGCGAATGGTCGACGGCAAGTTCAAGGGCAAGACCGATCGTCAGCTTGCCTTCTTCCACCGTCACCGCATGCACGAACAGCCCGTCAGCCTTCTTCTGGACATCGGTTACCCGGACCTTGACCCCGGAGGCCGTCATCAGGCCGGCATCGCCGACCTGACCGCCGGATTCACCGTAGAACGGGGTCTGGTTCAGGATCACGAATCCGGATTGGCCGGCGGCAATCTCCTGCGTCTCGGCACCGTCGGCAACAAGGCCGGTGACGACGCCTTCCGCCTTTTCGGTTTCGTAGCCCAGGAATTCCGTGGCGCCCAGCTTGTCCTTCAGCGCGAACCAGACGGTTTCCTCCGCCGTTCCGCCGGAGCCGGACCAGGCCGCACGGGCTTCCGCCTTCTGCCGCTCCATCGCCGCATCGAAGGCTTTTGTGTCGACGGAAATACCGCGGGCGCGCAGGGCATCCTGGGTCAGATCGAGCGGAAAGCCGTAGGTATCATAGAGCTTGAACGCCGTCTCGCCGTCCAGCTCGCCGCCCTCGCCGAGATCGGCCGTCGCGCTGTCCAGCAGACCGAGGCCGCGTTCCAGCGTCTTGCGGAACCGGCTTTCTTCCAGGCGCAGGGTTTCGGTGATCAAAGCTTCGGCGCGTACCAGTTCCGGATAGGCCCGGCCCATTTCGCGGATCAGCGACGGCACCAGTTTCCACATCAGCGGCTCGCGCGCGCCGAGCAAATGGGCGTGGCGCATGCCCCGGCGCATGATCCGGCGCAGAACGTAGCCGCGGCCTTCGTTCGAAGGCAGCACGCCGTCGGCGATCAGGAAGCTGGTGGAGCGCAGATGATCGGCAATGACCCGGTGGCTGTTCGCCGCCGTTCCTTCCGCGTCGACGCCGGTGGCGTTCATCGACGCGGCGATCAGCGCCCGGAACAGGTCGATATCGTAATTGTCGTGCACACCCTGCAGCACGGCGGCGATGCGCTCGATACCCATGCCGGTATCGATCGACGGCCGCGGCAGGTCATGACGCCCGTCCCCGGTCTGCTCGTACTGCATGAAGACGAGGTTCCATATCTCGATGAACCGGTCGCCGTCTTCTTCCGGCGATCCCGGAGGGCCGCCCCAGATATGCTCGCCGTGATCGTAGAAGATTTCCGAACAGGGACCGCAGGGACCGGTATCCCCCATCGTCCAGAAATTGTCGGAGGTCGGGATCTTGATGATCTTGTCTTCCGAAAGGCCGGCGATCTTCTTCCACAGGTCGAAGGCCTGCTGGTCTTCCGAATAGACGGTGACCAGAAGCTTGTCCTTCGGCAGGCCGAATTCCTTCGTGATCAGGTTCCAGGCGAGTTCGATCGCCCGGTCTTTGAAGTAATCGCCGAAGGAGAAGTTCCCCAGCATTTCGAAGAAGGTGTGATGGCGCGCGGTGTAGCCGACGTTGTCCAGGTCGTTGTGCTTGCCGCCGGCGCGAACCACCTTCTGGGCGGTCGCGGCGCGCTGATAGTCGCGCTTTTCCAGGCCGGTGAAGACGTTCTTGAACTGGTTCATGCCGGCATTGGCGAACATCAGCGTCGGGTCGTTGCGCGGCACCAGCGGACCGGATTCGACAATCGTGTGATCGTTCTTCTCGAAATAGTCCAAAAATGCTGATCTGATTTCGTTTACGCCGGTCATTCGGTGTCTTGCCTCGATCGTAGCTCGGTTCTGGCGGAGCGGTCCCGCAGATATTCTTTTTCCCGGCAGGATCGGAGATCCCCGGGTCGAAGCAGCCTTTTAGCTTTCGGCTCTTCACCTGTCCAGAAAAGCCAGAGGGTGAAAGGCCGATCGGACCGAAATTCTCATGACAAAAAGAAAAACCTCCGGAGTGGGTCTCCGGAGGTTTGCAACTTCGTTGAGCAAAGAGCCGATCAGGGACCGGCGCTTATTCCTGATCCGGAACGACGCCGTCGTCGTCCTCGCCGCCGCTCGGATCGATGATCGCTTCGGCGATCAGTCCCGCGTTCTGACGGATGGCCAGTTCGATTTCCGCTGCCAGTTCCGGGTTTTCACGCAGGAACTGCTTGGAGTTCTCACGGCCCTGCCCGAGACGCTGGCTGTTGTAGGAGAACCAGGCGCCGGATTTCTCGACAATGCCGCCCTTGACGCCGAGGTCGATCAGTTCGCCCATCTTGGACACGCCTTCGCCGTAGATGATGTCGAATTCCACCTGCCGGAACGGCGGCGCCAGCTTGTTCTTGACCACCTTCACGCGGGTTTGGTTGCCGACAACCTCGTCGCGATCCTTGATGGAGCCGATCCGACGAATATCAAGGCGAACCGAAGCATAGAATTTCAGGGCGTTACCGCCCGTGGTGGTTTCAGGAGAGCCGAACATCACCCCGATCTTCATGCGGATCTGGTTGATGAAGATCACCATGCACTTCGACTTGGAAATCGACGCGGTCAGCTTGCGCAGCGCCTGGCTCATCAGCCGGGCCTGCATGCCCGGCAGACTGTCGCCCATCTCGCCCTCAAGTTCCGCCTTCGGCGTCAGGGCGGCAACGGAGTCGACCACAAGGACATCGATGGCACCGGATCGGACCAGCGTATCGGCGATTTCAAGCGCCTGTTCGCCTGCGTCCGGCTGGGAAATCAGGAGGTCGTCGATACTGACGCCGAGCTTGCGGGCATAGATCGGATCGAGTGCGTGTTCCGCATCGATGAAGGCGCAGATGCCGCCTTCTTTCTGCGCTTCGGCCACCGTATGCAGCGCCAGAGTGGTCTTGCCCGACGATTCCGGTCCGTAAATTTCCACGACCCGACCGCGCGGGAGGCCGCCGATGCCAAGGGCGATATCAAGCCCGAGCGATCCGGTTGAAATGGACTGGACCTCCACGACCTGGCCCTGGCCCAACCGCATGATGGACCCCTTGCCGAAGGCCCGTTCGATTTGCGATAGCGCCGCATCGAGCGCTTTGGTCTTATCCATCTGGTTGCTTTCTACGAGACGAAGTGAACTTTGTGACATGGCTCCAGCTCCTTATTCCACGATGGACCCGCCGTTTCAAACTTTGCCTTTGTACCAGTTTTGTTCTTTTTTTGCAAGCCGGCACAAATATTTGAAAATAATAATGGAAATTCAGTATGTTCCCCAGATGTTCCGCTTTCACGCAATAATATATAACGTTACGTCATTTTTGAATCAATTTCCGTTATATAGAGAATCGCTCACATTGCATCCGGCACCCTTCGCAGCCGGGTCAGGCGACGACGGTGCGCCCGCCTGCAACCATCCTCACAGTCTCCGGAGATGAAATGCCAATTCCCCCTCCCGGTCCCGTCAGCCCGGTCCTGAGTATCGGCGCGGTTCACTGGGACAGTCTGGCCCGGGCCCGACGTCCGATCACGCCGGACACGTCCACCCCCTCCGATATCATACAGGCCCCCGGCGGCGTCGCGACGAATGTTGCTCGGGCCCTTGTCCGCCTCGGCGTCCCGACGACCCTGTGCGGTGTCGTTGGCGACGATATGCCCGGCCGGTCCGTGGGCGAACAATTGGGTCGGGAAGGTCTTTCCCTTCGCCTGTTGGAACGAAAGGGAAAGGTCACGGGCCAGTACCTTGCGCTCCATGACCCGGACGGCGCCCTGGTCGCGGCCTGTGTCGACGATTCCATCCTCGGGGAAGCGTCTCCGGAGATCTTCCGCGCCACACTGGCTTTGCTGGCAACCGAAATGCCGGCTTCTGCCCTCTGGTTCGCCGATGCCAATCTGCCGCCTGACATTTTGAATGCGGTCGCCGACGAGGGGCCGCAAGGCCGCCTCGCCGCCGACGCGGTTTCCGTCGCAAAGGCGGGCCGGCTCGACGGGATTATGAATAGGCTCCGGCTCCTGTTTGCAAACCGGGCGGAGGCCGCAGCCCTGGCAGACCGCACCGTAACTTCTCCTTTGAAGGAGATCGCAGCCCGCCTGCACGACCGGGGCATGGCTGAGGTCATCATCACGGACGGAACCGGTCCGGTTCTGGCTTCCGATCGCGCCGCGGTCAGGGAATATGTCCCGCAACCGGCGGCCGTACGCGACGTGACCGGAGCCGGCGATGCCCTGATTGCCGGAACTCTGGCCGCCCTGGCCCGGGGATACGGCCTATTCGACGCTGTTCCCGTTGGGCTTGCGGCCGCGCGCCTGACCGTCCGATCCGCCGGAGCCGTTTCGCCTGATTTGTCTTGGCAGCGCCTTTCACACAAACCTGATCCCGATCGCACTTGATTATGATCGTCCTGATGGACGATACCCCGTCAGCCGCCCATCCGGATAACAAGAGGTCCCCCCGTGAACCGTTTCGAGATGATCACCCTTGCCGAGGAGGTCCAGACGGCCCTTGCCGAGGGCAAGCCCGTCGTGGCCCTGGAATCCACCATCATCACCCATGGCATGCCCTACCCGGCGAATATCGAAACGGCCCGGCAGGTGGAAGACGATGTCCGCGGGGCCGGCGCGACCCCGGCGACAATCGCCGTCTTGGATGGCAGCATCCGGATCGGACTGAGCGATGGAGATCTCGACCGCCTGGCCAATGCCGAAGACGTCATGAAATGCTCGCGCGCGGACCTGGCCATCGCCATGTCGCAGGGCCGGGTGGGCTCCACCACCGTGGCGGCGACCATGATGGCCGCCCATGCGGAAGGAATTCGGGTCTTTGCCACCGGCGGGATCGGCGGCGTTCACAAGGGCGCGGAGGAAAGCTTCGATATTTCGGCCGACCTCGACGAACTGAACCGCACGCCGGTCTGCGTCGTCGCCGCCGGCGCCAAGGCCCTGCTCGACCTGCCCAAGACGCTGGAAGTGCTGGAGACCCGGGGTGTCCCGGTGATCGGCTACCAGACCGACGAATTACCCGCCTTCTGGTCGCGGGAGAGCGGTCTCGCCGCCCCCTACCGGATGGATACGCCCGAGGAGATCGCCGATCTGTTGAACACACGGCAGATCTTCGGCAACCACGGCGGGGTCCTGATCGCAAATCCGGTGCCTGCCGAGTATGAAATCCCGCGCGCGGAAATGGCAAACTACATAGATGCGGCTATTGCCCGGGCATCCGCGGACAACATCCGGGGCAAGGCGGTGACGCCTTATGTTCTGTCAGCGATCCTGGAACTCACCGGCGGCCGCAGCCTCCAGACCAATATCGGGCTTGTCCGCAATAATGCCCGGCTTGCCGCACAAATTGCCGCCGCGCTGTAGCCGCTATCTCCGTGCGACTGTCGCAAGCGGGTAACAGCCCCGCGCGGAAGGACGCGCTCGGCCGGTTAAGTCGTTGACACTCCCCACCAAGCCTGCCCTATTTGACGCGCTGCGGCATGGTATCGCTTTCATCGATGCGGGTTTATGGACCATGGCCTGCAGCCAGCGAAGGAGGCTTGCAAATGGCTGACACGCCGACGACGGACTCAAGCACCACAATGGAAACGACCTCGGGGGCCATCACCCCGCTCCAGTATCTGGACCGGGCACTGGCATCCCTGCGTGACCTCGGGATCAAGCCGGAAACGGAAACCGACGCGCCGATCAACGCGCTTCTGGAACAGATCTCGGACCTGTCCCCCGACAAGGTCCTGATCATCACGCGCACCCTCGGCCAGGCCTCCCACTTCAACGAAGTGGTCCGCACCCAGGTCCAGCAGATGGACATCGGCGAGCGCTACGAGGAAATCACGGAAGCCTTCAATTCCATCCGCGATGACGCCAAGGCCCTGGTCGACCAGCTGGCCGATGGCAGGATTTCCTTTACTGAAAATCTCGCCAACAGATGGCGCGACATGCGCCGCGGCACAATTTCCGACCGCTTCGACGACATCCGCGGCACCTACAAGGAGGTCGCCCGCGCCACCAAGGACCAGATCGAGCGCGAACAGACGATCCTGGATGCCTACCAGGATTTCCGCGGCGCCCTGAAACAGGCCGAGGTCTACGCACTGGAAGTTCTGAAGGTCGCCACGGAAAAGCTGGAGACCGCGAAAGCCACCCTGGAAGCCGCCTCCAACGCGGTCGCCGCCTTCACCGGCGACGATGCCGCGGCCAAGGCGAAGCTGGAACTCGCCCGGGACGAGAAGCTGCGCGAGATGCAGGATGAGGAGAAGCGCTATCAGGTCGCCAAGGATCTCTCCGACAACCTGACCATCGGCTACAACACATCCGAAATCATTATGGCGCGTCTGATGCAGACGACCAACGCCAAGGAACGGGTCTATGCCCAGTCGGTCAGCTTCTTCTCCACCAATGAATCGGTTCTGACCGCGCTGAACGCCTCCTTCACCGGCCTCAAGGGCTTGCATGAATCCACCGAAACCCTGAACGCCATGAAGGAAGGGGTCAACAAGAGCCTGGAGACACTTGCCGAGATCGGCGATACGGTTCAAAAGGAAGCCCTGAAAGCGGGTTACGGCCCGACGGTACAGGCGGCATCGGTGAAGAAACTCGTTGATTCCGTTGTCAATTTCCAGGTTCAGTCACGCGAGATCATCAACGAAATGCGGGACATGTCGACGAAGAATTCGGAAGAGATCCGGACCGCCGTCGAGGATGGAAAGCGCCGGCTTGCGAAGCTTGCGGCTGAAGGAAACGCCCTGAAGCACTGATTGAACGGCTCGCCGGAGCGATTGTGTTCCGGCAACCGCCCAACGGAGAAAATGGCTGAATGGCGGATAAGCCCGACGCACCGCTTGACGATCTGATGATGGCGATGGATGTCGTGGATACCCTGCGCCACGATGAGCAGCTCGTTGCCAAGGAGCTGGGTGCGGACAACCGGGATGAGCGGATGATTGCGCGCCTGCGCGAGATCTATGCGTCCCAGGGTATAGAGGTTCCCGACCATATCCTGCAGGCCGGCGTGGAAGGGCTGAAGGAAGACCGCTTCGTCTATGCGCCGCCATCCGCCGGCGCCATGCGCCTGCTCGCCCATATCTATGTCGCCCGCATGACCTGGTCCAAATGGTTGGGCGGCCTGGTTCTGGCCTGCGTCATTCTGGTGGCGGGATGGCAACTCCTCGTCGTCGCCCCCCGGGAGCGAGCGGCCGCGGCCCTCCAGGTTGAACTGACCCGGGAAATTCCCGAAACCCTGACTACGCTTTCTCAGCGGATTGCCGGCCTGAACCCGGAAAAATCCGCTCTGGACGAAGCCCAAAGGTTGATCGACATCGGACAGACGGCGGCGAAAGACCGGAAGATCGAGGCCGCGCGCAAGGCAGTTGCCGATCTGCGCACCCTCGCAAGCGAACTTGCCGCCGTCTATGACGTGCGCATTGTCTCCCGCCCGGGAACGCCCACCGGCGTGACCCGGATACCGGACGCCAATCCCAACGCGAATAACTATTATCTCGTCGTGGAGGCTATCGGACCGGACGGAAAGGTCGTGGAACGCACCGTCAAGTCGGAAGAAGACGGCGAAGAAAAGAAGGTCACCATCTGGGCCCAGCGTGTTCCTGAATCGACCTTCGAAAGAGTGCGCAAGGACAAGGAAAAGGACGGCATCGTCCAGGACAATCTGCTTGGCACGAAGGTCCGCGGCAAGCTCGGGATCGATTGGAAGGACGCGGTTGAAACGGGAGCTATCACGACATGGTAGGGTCTTTCCGCGCTGATATCACGAGGAGCTTCGCGACATGCCGTTGACCGGACGCCAGGCTCTCGGGTCGATCGAGCAGGCCCTCGCCGATCTGAGGCGCGAGGAGGCCGAACTGGTCAGCCGCATCGACCGGGCGACCCGTTCCCTGACCGACCTGCAGACCCGGCAGGGCGATGCCTACCGGGAACTCGCACGCTTTCGCCTGGACAATCAGGCGGCTGACACGCTTGACAGCCGACTGGACAAGGCCGCCCGCGAGGCGAAACGCCTCCTGGAAAAACGGGCTGCGGACCACAAGGCCCTGTCCGATCAGTTGCGCGAAAAGGAGACAGCGCGCTCCGAAAAGCAGAAAGCCCGTGAAGCTCTGGCACAGGAACGCGAAGAAGCGGCCTCGCGCATGGACGAGCTGATGGAAACCGTCGACACCCGGCTGGAGACCGACGCACAGTTCCTGAAACAGAAACAGATTGCCGAACAGGCCGCGCGCACGGCGGAGGCCGCCGCTTCCAAGGCGAAAACCTCCGAGCAGGACCGTCTGGAAAAGAGCAAGGCCTACGAGGACGATACCCTGTTCATGTATCTGTGGAACCGCGGATACGGCACCCCGGACTATGACCGGCGCGGGATCATCCGATCGCTTGACCGTTGGGTCGCCGGCCTGATCCGCTTCCATGACGCCAGGGCCAATTACGCCATGCTGACCGGCATACCGGAGCGGATGGCAAAACATGCAGAGCGTTGCGCCGAGACGGCCAGGCTGGAAGAGGAAAAGCTCGCCTTGCTCAGCCGGAAAGCCATGTCGGACGAAGCCGGCGAGGATCTGGCCGGCAGGATCGATCAACTGTCCGACAGGATCGCCGACCTCGACAAGGACCTTCAGGCGGCGGACCTGTCCATCGATACCCTGTCCAGGGCCCTTCAGGAATATGCCGAAGGTGAGGACGACAATTACAGGAAGGCTGCGGACGAGCTTTCGACATCCCTGAAGACGGATGAACTGGAGGACCTGTGGCGACACGCGCTCGACACCCCCTCCCCGGAAGACGAAAAAATCGTGCGCCGGATCCAAGACCTGCTAGAACGAATGGAACAGGTCTCCCGTGAGATGCGCCAGGACCGTGAATTGCAGCGCGACATTTCCCGGCGGCGGGCACAGATGATAGAGGTCACCCAGAAATTTCGTCGCAGCGGCTATGACGACTGGGATTCGACCTTCTCCGACAATTCCCTGACCACGGTACTGTTGGGCGAACTCGTCAAGGGAGCGATCAGTGGCGCCGATTACTGGGCCAGGGCGAAGAAAAGCCACAAGCGCCGCAAACCGCGCGGCGGCCGGATCGGTTTCCGCCACGGTACGGGCCTGCCCCGGTCCATGGGAGGCGGCTTTTCCGGACGGGGCCTGGACGGTTCGGACACGGGCTCCGGCAGCGGTCCGGGTGACTTCGGCGGTGGCGGCTTTAGTTCAGGCGGCCGCTTTGGCGGCGGCGGCTTCAAAACGGGTGATACGTTTTAAAACCAATGATAGATCCAGCGCTCTACCGGGCCTTCGCGGCCTATAACACCGCAATGACGGCACGGCTTTACGACACCTGCGCGCAGATGTCCGATGATGAGCGAAAAGCCGATCGGGGAGCCTTCTTCAAGTCGGTCCACTCGACCTTGAACCACCTGCTGTTCGCCGACCGCGTATGGATGAGCCGCTTTACCGGCAAGGCCTACGAATTCGGTGGCATGGGCGTCGATATCTACGACGGGTTTTCCGACCTGAGACATGCGCATCGGGATATGGCCGCTGACATCGAAGCCTGGACGCAGACCCTGACGCCGGAGTGGCTGTCCGGCACCCTGCGCTGGACCAACATCGCCGGAACTGTGACGAATGAGCAACCGAAATGGCTGCTGGTTTCCCATCTCTTCAATCACCAGACCCATCATCGCGGTCAGATCACGACACTGCTCGCCCAGACCGGGCTGGATATCGGCGTGACCGACCTGCCCTTCTTGCCCGAGTACCAGTCCTGAACGGCAGCCAACACAACTACTGGTGTAACAAAATTTCAACCATGTTTGTGGCTAAGCTAGGCTCCGCCGCTTCATAGGGAAACGAAGGACCGCGTCATGCGTAAGCTGCTCATCCCCGCCATTCTGATGGCTCTTTCGGCCTGTCAGTCGTCGACACAGGGCCCGTCTCAGCCCCAGCCGACGCTCGACGTTCCGGACGGCGCACAGAGTGTGACGATCGCCGCCGATCCGACTGCCGTCCATGCCGCCCTGGTGTCGAGTGCTGCGGAAAAAGGAACGCCCGTCGTCCAGGACCAGCCGAATATGGTGGTCATGGAACGTCAGATGACCGGCGAGAACCCGGCCCTTGACGCCGAATTCGGTCCCTCCGATAACGGACAGCGCGTCGTACGGATCCGGGTGCGCTTCACCGGTGGCGCCTGCAAGACGATCGCGGTCCAGGACCTGGCGGTGATCAACAACACGCACACGGCCCTGGAACAGAGTTTCGTGCTGCCCGGCAATCCGAATACGATGGAAAGCCTGCAGGGCCTGAAGACCCGCGCCGAACAGAACAGCCCCTGTCCGCCCATCAATTAACCCGCAGGGCCGGGATCCCCGGCCCGCATCCGACCGTTTTCTCGAATCGTCCCGCCTCTTTTCGGGGCGGAATATCCGGTTCGCCGACAGCGACACGCCTTGCCGGGTGAACCGGATATCACATCATCAAGTGACCCAAATCGGTCGCCACGGCCTAGCTCGACAGAACTTCCTTCACCGTGGTCGCAAGCTGTTTCAGCGTGAACGGTTTCGGCAGGAAGAAGAATTTCTCGTTCTCCGGCAGGTTCTCCTCAAAGGCGTCTTCTGCATAGCCGGAAACGAAGATGATCTTCAGGTCGGGCCGGGTCTTGCGCAATTCCACCAGCAGCGTCGGCCCGTCCATTTCCGGCATGACCACGTCAGAGACCACCAGGTCGATCTCGCCGTCCGTCTCTTCCATCACTTCAAGCGCTTCCGTGCCTGAACTGGCTTCGTGGACGGTATAACCGCGCGAGGCCAGCGCCCGGGCGGCAAAGGCGCGAACCGCCTCCTCGTCCTCCACCAGCAGGATCGAAGCCGAGCCGGTGAGATCGGCCACCTTTTCCGGCTCCATTTGCGGTTCCGGCTTGGTTTCTTCCTCGATCGAGGGAATGTACCGCGGGAGAAACAGGCGGAAGGTCGTGCCCGAACCGACTTCACTGGTGCAGAAGATGAAGCCGCCGGTCTGTTTGACGATGCCGTAGACCGTGGAAAGACCGAGCCCGGTGCCCTTGCCCACCTCCTTGGTGGAGAAGAACGGATCGAAAATCTTCTCCATGACTTCCGGCGGCATCCCGGTGCCGGTGTCCTCCACCTCGACCAGCGTATATTCGCCCGGCGGCATGCCGCGCGTGTTGTCGAACTGGGTGGATTCGGCTTCCGAGACGTTCTTGGTGCTGATGGTCAGGCGCCCGCCGTCCGGCATGGCGTCGCCCGCATTGACCGCCAGGTTGACGATCACCTGTTCCAACTGGTTGAGATCGGCCATGACCGGCCACAGGTCCCGCCCGTGAATGACCTTCAGTTCCACCTTCTCGCCCAGAAGCCGGTCGAGCAGGATCGAAAGGTCGGCCAGTACATCGTTGAGCTCCAGCCTTTGCGGCCGCAGCGTCTGGCGCCGCGAGAACGCCAGCAACTGGCGCACCAAGCCTGCAGCCCGGTTCGCATTCTGCTTGATGTTCATGATGTCCTGGAAAGACGGATCCGTCGGCCGGTGACTTGCCAGCAGCAGGTCGGAGAAGCCGATGATGGCGGTCAGGACGTTGTTGAAGTCATGGGCCACACCGCCTGCAAGCTGCCCGATCGCCTGCATTTTCTGGCTCTGTGCGAACTGCGCTTCCAGTGCGCGTTGCTGCGTGGTTTCCAGTGCATAGACGATGGCCGCCTCGCCGTCGCCTTCGCCTTCCTGAACCGCCGAGACGTAAAAGGTCGCCGACCTGGGATCGTTGCCGGCCGACAACGGAATGTCGATCGGCGAGATCTCGCCAATGCCGTTCGCCGCCGCCTTGAGCGCCTTGGACAGCTCCTCCCGGCCGCTTTCAGCCACATAGGCTTCGAGCTTCGGCGATTCCTCGTTGAGATCGATGGCACCGAACAGGCGCAGGAACGGCGCGTTGGTGCGCAACACCCGGCCTTCCTTGTCGAGCGAGGCAATGGCGATCGGCGTGTTGTTGAAGAAACGCGCGAAACGGACCTCCGCCGCCCGGAGCGCCTCCGAGGCTTCCTCGCCGCGCGAACGGTTGAGGACCAGCGTCCGGCTGTCGCCCGGCTGGCCGTTCTCCCCGAAAGGCATGCGGTGCAGTAGGCGAACCGGCAACCCTCTCCCCTGCCGGGTCATGAAATCGAGATCGAAGGTCTCGCTCTTGACCTCGCCGGCCTGCCCCTTGATGGACCGGATCAACTCCGCCCCGTCGCCGCTGACGATGGCATCGAGATCCAGTTCGCCGACTTCGAACTGCGCCAGGTCGTAGCCGAGCCAGTCGGCCAGCGTCGCATTGAGATAGACGATCCGGCCCCGGCCGTCGCAGGAAAAGAAACCCGCCGGCGCATGGTCCAGAAAATTGATGACCCGCTGAAGTTCCTGGAAGGAATTTTCCTGTTCGGCGCGATCCCGGGTAATGTCCGCCAGTTGCCAGACGGTCAGCCGCCGGCCGCTTCCGCCCTCTTTCGGGCTGACGGACAGGGGCCGGATGGTCACCCGATACCAGCGCGCGCCGCCTTCGCCCCGACCGAGCGGAAACGGCATGCGGATTTCTTCCTGTGCCCGCCGTCCGTCGCGCATGGCCTGGGACAGCCGGAATATCGCGTCGGCCGCATCGGGATCACTGGAAAAGACCCTCTCCATCGCCCGTACGTCCGCAGCGGCTTCGGCGCCGGTCAGATCGGCATAGGCCTGGTTGGCATAAATCAGGCGGCCTTCGGTGTCGGTAATCAGCGCACCGTCACCGAGCGTGTCGAGAAAGGCAGACGCGATCGGACTGCCGCTCTGCCGGGAAGACAGTTTCAGAAAGCCGATCGCGCCGGCAAACAGGCAGAAGACGCCGACCACGGCCAGAATGCCGAGCAGACCGAGGACAAACGGCTGTGCCTGCGCCTTGTCCATGACGGCAAAGCCAGCCGCGGCACCGACCAGCACGAGCGCCAGCACGATCAGCAGCCAAATGTTGCCGGAACGTTCCGGCCTGTCGATCATCGGCTCGCGCGGCGTGCCGTCCACGTCATTCATTCTGTTACTCCCCGGCCCGAATCGTCCTGACGGGCCCAGTTCAGCATTCTGCGCATTTCAGCCAATTTCAACCGCTCTCGGCCCCCGGACCCGAGCCAAAGCCCATCAATCCCCTGTCCGCAGGTGTTTGCCACCTCTATTTCGCCCGCCAGCTGGCCTTCTTACGCATCCGGTACACGAAGCCGATGACCTCCGCCACGGCCTTGTAATGGTCTTCCGGAACCAACTGGTCGATGTCGACGGTGGCATAAAGGGCCCGCGCGAGAGGCGGATTCTCGACAATCGGGATATCGTTTTCCTTGGCGACTTCCCGAATCTTAAGGGCGACCGCATCCATTCCCTTGGCAAGGCACTGGGGCGCCCCCATGCCGTCCTCGTATTTCAGGGCGACGGCATAGTGCGTCGGGTTGGTCACCACGACCGTGGCCTGGGGCACGGCCGCCATCATGCGCTTGCGGCTGCGTTCCATGCGCAACTGCCGGATCTTGCCCTTGATCTGCGGGTCGCCTTCCGTCTGCTTGTATTCTTCCTTCACTTCGCGCAACGACATACGCTGCTTCTTGAACCACTTGTTGCGCTGATAAAGAAAATCCGCGCCTGCCACCACGGTCATCACCGCCAGAACGGCGGCCAACAACTGCAGAACCAGTATCCGCGCTTCTTCCAACATCACCGTGGGGTCGGAAAAGATCATGACCTCGGCTTCTTCCTTGTGAGGCCACAGGACCGCCCCCATCAGCGCACCGACGATCGAAATTTTCGCCATGCCCTTGGCGAAGTTGACCAGACTGTCCGCCGAGAACAGCCTTTTGAAGCCGGACAGCGGCGAGATCTTCGAAAGCTTCGGCTTGATCGTCTCCGCCGTGAACACCAGTTGATGCTGAACCAGGTTTCCGGCAACCGCCATCAGCACCAGGGCCAGCAGGGGCAAGCCGATAATCAGTGCGACCGACTGGCCCGTGTCCCGCCAAAGCGATTTCAGGGCGAGGCCGTCGACCGGGATCTGGTAGGCGTGCTCCAGGTAGCCTTTCATCAGGTTCCCCAGGGAAGACACGATGTCCGGCGAAAAAATACCGATCATCATCGTGGTTCCGGCAAGGGCGAACCAGGTGCTGACTTCCTGCGATTTGGGAACGTCCCCCTTGTCATGCGCTTCCTTCAAGCGCTTTTGCGTGGGGTCCTCGGTTTTCTCCGAATCGTCGGAATTGTCGGCCATAACGTACCCTTACCCTGCCGTGAACATGCCGAGCGCCGACTGGAAATGATCCATGTAGAAGGTCATCAACGCGCCCAGCAGAACCAGTAGAAGGGCCAGCCCGACAGCGATGTTCACGGGCATGGCGATAAAGAAGATCTGCATCTGCGGCATCAGCTTGTTGAGCAAGCCGAGGCCGAAATAAAACACGATGCCGACCACGATGAACGGTGCGGACATGCGCACCGCAACGGAAAACACATCGGCGACCGTCTGGGTCGCCATCGCGGCGAAATCCCCCAGCGGCAGCCAATGCCCCGGCGGGAACATCGCAAAACTGTCATGCAGCGCCGAAATCACCAGGTAGTGACTGTTGGTGACGAAGACCAGGGTCACACCGAGAATGGACAGGTAGTTGCCGAACAGGGCGCCCTGCTGTCCGGCGTTGCTGATATCCGTGCCGAGCGCAAAGGCCATCCCGGACTGGCTGGCGATGATGACACCTGCCGTCTGCAGGGTAAAGGTCACCAGTTTCGCACAAAGGCCGACCGCGAAGCCGACGGCCAGCTCGCCGCCGAACAGGATCAGCAACTGCAACAGGTCGCCGGTCAGATTGCCCGGATAGGTCGGCGCCCCTGTCGGATAAAGGACGAGGGTCAGTGCCAACGCGATACTGAGCCGGATCCGTGAGGGAATGGAGGACTCGCCCAGCGCCGGCATGATCATGATCATGGTGCCGAGACGGGCGAACATGAGCATGAAGACCGCTGCGATTTCCGGCAGAAAGGACAGCTGCAGCGTCATGCAACTCGCTCTAGGACGTTGTCAGGATCAGCTCGCCGATCCGCGCCATGAACGCGGCGAGTATCTGACCCATGAACGGCAAGGTGACCAGGAGAGTGACGAAAATCGCGAGAATTTTCGGAACGAAAACCAGCGTCATTTCCTGGATCTGCGTAAGCGCCTGAAACAGGGCAATGATAACACCCACAACAAGACCGACGATCATCACCGGGCCGGCTACCAGGATCATGGTCCAGACGCCTTCGCGGGCGATATCGAGCACCTCACCGCCGGTCATGTGGCCGTCCCCCTTCGTAAAGGTCTAATGGGCCTGTCAGATCGGCATCCGCATGATTTCTTCGTAAGCCGAAATCACCCGGTCCCGGACCGTTACCATCGTTTCAAGAGCTACTTCGGTTTCCGAGATTGCCGTGACCACGTCAACAACGTCTGTCCTGCCTTCCACAAGTCCGATGGATTTCTGGTCTGCCTCCCTGCCCTTGTCGACGACGGTTTCCACTGCGTTTTGAACCATTTGCCCGAAATTCGGGCTGTCGCGGTTCGGATTGAGGTCTTCCGTTCCCGCCGTGGCCTGTGCCAGCCGCGCTGCCATCTGATAGGCATTACTTGCAATGGTCGGTGTGGACATTGCGTTTCAATCCTTATGTTGAGTCGCTGATGGCTAGGGGTCGTCGACCCGGCTCATGCGCGCAGAATATCGATCGTCCTCTGCACCATCCGGCGGGTCGCCTGAATGACGTTGAGGTTCGCTTCGTAGGACCGTTGCGCCTGTCGCATGTCCACCGTCTCCACGAGCGTACTCACGTTCGGCCGGCGCACAAAACCCTGCTCATTGGCCGCCGGATGGCCCGGTTCGTAACGCTCGACGAAATCCGACTGGTCCTCGGCGATCCGGCCCATTTCGACCATCTCGGCGCCGATCTCCTTGTCGAAGTGACTCTTGAAGGTCGGAATCTTGCGTCGATAGGGGTCTTCGTCGGGCGTCCGCCCGGTCGAATCGGCGTTCGCGATGTTTTCGGCGATGACCTGCATCCGGTTGTTCTGCGCCTTGAGGCCCGATGCCGAAATGAACAGTGATTTAATCAGATCCATTTGGGTTCTCCTGTTCGTTCATTCGGGTCATCCATTCTTGGAAAGCGCGGTGCGGATCAGCCCGAGGCTGCGGGAATAAATGGCGGAGGCCGCCTGAAAATCCATCTGGTTTTCCGCAACCTTCATCATCTGCTCTTCGAGGACGACGTTGTTACCGCTGGGCGTCACCTCGAACATGTCCTTCTCCTCGACCTTGCCGGAAGCGGGAGGACTCATGGCGCCGGTCAGATGCCCGGTTTCGGTCCGGACGGTTTGCAGTCCGAAATTCTCCCGACCAAGATGATCGGCGAAATCGTAATCCTTCAGTTCCTTGGCCTTGTACTCGGGCGTGTCCGCGTTCGCGACATTCTCTGCCAGCACCGACTGTCGGACCTGGTGCCATTGCATTTTCGATTTCAAAGCCTGAAACAGGGGCAGATCGGTTATGGCCATGCGAGTCACCATTTGTTAACGGATTAGGCAAACATTGCCGGTCAGAAGGTTAACGAAAGGTTAACGCAATACCCGCAACCCGCACCCGAAACAGCAGAAAACCGTGGAAGATCAGCGCCAGCCTTTGCAATTTGCAAGATTTAAGCCCCTCATAACGGGCAGAATTTGCCCACTTCTGTTAACTTTAAAAGAGTGAGGGATTCGATTGTGCGCGCTGCCGCGGAGGGCGAAAACGCGGTGGATCAATGCGACGGTCGGCAACAACAAGACTGCATGAGGAAGTGCGGCCGGTAGCAAAGGCCCGCTTGCGAGCCTTAATTCGAGGGAAGTATGTATACTTGGATTGAAAATACCTTTGGCTTCAGCGACGGGTTGGCGCGTGGTCTGGTCTTCGCAATGGCACTCGCGGTCGTCCTGGCCCTGTTTGCCCTGTTTGTCTTCATCATCAAGTGGTTGGCCGGAGCACGCAATCCGTCGGTTAGAAGCAGGCAGCCCCGGCTGGCCATCATGGACAGCGCCAGTGTCGACACCAGGCGCCGTCTCGTCCTGGTCCGACGCGATAACATCGAGCATCTGATCCTGATCGGCGGACCGAGCGACGTGGTCGTGGAACAGGGGATTGTCCGCGGCACGCCCCTTGCGGCCGGGCATGTTCGCCAGCAGCCGCATCTGACGAACGGAAATGCCCAGATGCCGAATATGGACGGCATGGCGGCATCCGTTTCCGCCCCCGTCGCAGCGCCGGCCGGCGCTCCTTATCCGGAACCGGCAGCCCCCGTTTCTTCGCCAGCTGTCGCGACCGGTCCGGTCGAAGTTCCCCAGCGCAGTGCCCCCACCCCCAGCGCTCCGGCGACCAGTGCGCCTGTCCCTGCGTCCCCTCAGCCCACACCTTCGCAGGCTCCGGTTTCACCGGCACCCGCTTCCCCGGCTGCCGAAGCTGCCCCCCAGGCACCGGCTGCGAGAGCGGCAGCAAGCAGTGGCAGCGCCACCGTTTCCTCCTTACGCTCAAGGCTTGGCGACCTGACCAGGTCGACAGATTCGTCAGCCGCAAAACCCCAGACGCCGTCCTCCAGGGAACAGACTTCGCGGACTGGCGCCGCGGCCTCCGCATTCTCCAGGACCCTTTCCGCCATCAAACCGCAGGAAACCGGAAAGAAGGAAGAGGCGCGCGCGCCCGGACAACCGGAACGCCGGGAACCGCAGCCCCCTCAGGCCGCTGCGACGACAGCACCCGCAGCTCCCGCCCCTCAACCGCCCCGCGCCGCGGACCGGCCGGCAGCACCGGCCTCCTCGGGTGAAACCCCGGCGACCGGCTTTGCTCGCACATTGGCCAAGCCATTGCAGAATCGTCCGACAGCACCAAGACCCGTCGGGTTGACAAGAGCGGTTACGCCCCCCTCCTCCGGTCCCGCTGCCAAGGCCCTGACCGCCTTTCCGAAAGGACCTCTGGAGGAACGCAAGGAACCGGTGATGGACGCCGAACCGGCACCGGCCGCGGAAAACACGCCTGAGGCCAGGGTTTCGCCGCCCCAACAGGGTTCGGAAACGAAGCCAGCCGACCCGCCCGTCAAGACGGAAGCGCCTGCGGTCGAAACACCGGCCGCTCCGGCTCAACCGGCAGAGGTGAAATCCGAACCGGCGTCATCTCCAACACCCTCCGACGAAGTATCTCCGGAAGCGCCTGCATTGGAACAGCCGGCCGCTCCGGAGGAAGTGGACAAGCCCGACCCCACGCGGGAGACCAACAAGTCGGAGGACGCAGCAACGGAGACAGCCGCAACCGAGAAGGCTAAGACCAACGCGACCGCAGCCGCAGAAGACGCCTCCTCCGTACAAAGCTCTGCTGCGGAAGAAACCGTATCAGCGGAAGCCAGACCAGAAGCGGAAACGGGCGGAGAGCCTAACCTGAACACCGGCACGGCCGCAGACGACGGCAAGACGCCGGAGAGCGGCGTCCAGGAAACGCCGGCAGAGCTCCAGACTGCGGAGGCCCAAACGGCTGAAGCCGAGACAAAGGCCGCTGATCAGGACACCAAAGCGGAAGACAAGACACCGGAAAATGGACAACCGTCTCCGGACGCCGAGGCCAATCCCATCGAGGATGAAATGGCTAAGCTTCTGGATGAAATCCACGGAAACCAAAAAGCATGATCCCCCGTTTCGGCCGTCCGTCCCGGCGGCTGACGCTTTTATTGCTCCTTTTGGGCTTACCGGTACTCGCCTTGTTCGCCGGACCGGCCATCGCGCAGGACATTACGGTCGGGTTCGGAGCCGATTCCAGCCTGACGGAGCGGGCCGTCCAGCTGATCGCCCTGCTGACCGTCCTTTCGCTCGCGCCGTCGATCCTCGTCATGGTGACGAGTTTTACCCGGATCGTCGTCGTCCTCTCGCTGCTGCGCTCTGCGATCGGCCTGCAGACGGCACCGCCGAACATGGTGATGGTCAGCCTGGCACTGTTCCTCAGCGCCTTCATCATGGCCCCGACCCTGCAGACGGCCTATAACGAAGGCGTTGAACCGCTCGTAAATGGCGATATCGAATTCAACCAGGCGTTCGAACGCGGCTCGGCGCCCTTCCGGACCTTCATGCTGACCCAGGTGCGTGAACAGGACCTGAGCCTGTTCCAGGAGCTGTCGGGCCAACCCGCGCCGCAGACGCCTGACGATCTGGCCATGAGCACGCTCATACCGGCCTTCATGATCAGTGAATTGCGACGGGCTTTCGAAATCGGATTCCTGCTCTATCTGCCGTTTCTGATCATCGATCTGGTGATCGCGTCGGTGCTCATGTCGATGGGCATGATGATGCTGCCGCCTGTGGTGATCTCACTGCCGTTCAAGCTGATCTTCTTCGTGCTGGTGGACGGCTGGAACCTGGTGGCCGGATCACTGGTCAAGAGTTTCGGTGCGGGATAGACGAAGACCCCGGGCTTTCTTGCCCTGACGGCCTAACCGGTGGGGGCTGTCGCTGCGACCTGATCGCCGTTGTTTTTCTGCGGCGTCATGTACTGGCGCCGGTATTCGTCCAGGAAGGTTTCAAGCGTATCGGTATCGGCCAGCTTGTTGGCGACCTCAAGGAATTCCACGCCCTGGGCATCGATCGGTCGCGTGACCACTTCGAAGGCCGAGGCCTCGGGGCTGTCGGCCATTTTGGCAATATATTTGGTCTGCAGACGGTTGAGGCTGAGCTGGTCGCTGGCCAGCGAATAGGCAATGCCGGCCCGCAGGATATCCCGCCGCTCGGTCTGGTCGAGCGGAATCGTGTCGGACCAGCGCGATCCGTGCATGGCTTCCAGCTGTTCGCCGGCTTCACGCCAGCTTTGCGCCGCCCAGAAAGTGTCGGCGCGCAGACGGTCGACGTCGCTGCCGCGCATGTTGCGCACCAGTTCCAGCGCCAGGTCCGGGCGGCCGCTGGCCGTGAGCGCCCGCGCCTCGACGATGTTCCGCTGACGCTCCAGCGTGGAGGGAAGGCTCGCCTGCCGGGTCAGGTTGAGAACCCGCAACGCTTCCTCCGGCTTGCGATCCGCCAGGTAAAGGGCCGAAAGGTCCGCTGCGATCTGCGCGCGGGCCGCCCCTTTCAGGCGATTGTCCACCTGATGGCGCAGAAGGCCGATGGCCTGATCCAGAAGATCGACCTCCACCAGCCGTTTTGCCAGCAGACGGACCATTTCGTCGCCCTGGCGGCCGATGGGGGTCATTTCGCGGAAGTCGTAATACAGCGCGAGCGCCTTTACCGAATCCATTTCGTCCGCCTTGCCGTCCAGGAAAAGCGATGCGAACAACCCGTTCATCTCCTCCTGCAGCAGCCGGGTCGTATCGGAATCCGGATTTGCCTGTACCGCGGACTTCATGGCCTCGAAGGCCTCCCGGTAGTTTCCTTTTTCCGCATAAAGCTGCGACAGGAACCGAAGGGTCTTGAGTTCGATTTCATCTCCGCGCCAGGACGTGGCAAGCCCGGCGAGCTGATCGATCGCCTGGTCGATATCGATATCCCCGTCCCGGTACCGGATCCGCAGGGCCCGGTACTCGGCTTCCGCTCCACGCGGCCGGTCTTCGGACTTCGCGACGAAATCGAAGGCCGAGAGCGCTTCCTGGGACCGGCCCGAGGCATCCGCAACGCGGCCACGCAGAATATCGTAACGCGCAGCCTGCGAACTGGTCACATCGCTGGGCTCGATTTCCGCCAGCACCGAGTTCGCGACACCGAAGTCATTCGCCTCGACCATGGCCTGCGCCGCCGCAAGATTGAACTCCGCCTGAATGGTCTTTGGATAGTTGCCGACAACAGCCCTCCCGCGGGGCACGGCGATCCGCGCTTCGGTCCACTCGTTCAGTGCGACCGCGACAATGGTTTGCCACACGGCGGCGTCCGGACTGTTTTTCAAGTCCGGCCGGTTCAGATGTTCGTAGGCATCCTTGAAGTGATGCGCCATGGTTTGTGCCGCACCCATCATGAGGTTATAGGAGCTGTCCTGGGCCAGCGCCGGATCCTCTTCGATGGCAAGGCGCATGAGGCCGAGCGCCTCCTGGGCGAACTGGTGCGCCAGATAAAACCGGGCGAGGTCCATCAGCGCCTTCCGCCGCTGCCCTTTCGGCGTCTTGCTCAAATTGTCCTGAAGGGTGCGCAAACGCTCGGCGTAAGTCGCCGGACCTTCCGTCGTCAGCGACACAAATTCCACATATCCCGGCTCGTTCGGATCGACGATGGAATTGAATGCCCCCGTGCCCCCGCGCAGATGACGGTTGGACAGGGAAAGACCGCCCGGCTTCTCGATAATCACATCATCGCCGAGCAGCTTCATGCTGACACCGTCGGAACGCGACACGAGAGCAACGCCCTGCGCCGAACTTAAAACTTCGAGGTCGACGAATTTCTGCGGCTTGAGCAGTCCCCGCGGCGGCCCGAAGCCGGTTACGATGGAGATCTTGTCGCCCACGAACGGATCATCGATCTCACGGATGTTCTGCGGGTCCTTGTAGAGAACCCGAAGGACGGACCCGCCGTCGCCGCGGACGTTACGCTCCATCTTCAGCGGGATGGACGGCTCCAGGATCATGTCTCCGATGACAAGGCTCCAGGCATTGCCATCCAGCCCGACCGTCGCCAGCACGGGATCGTTCATGTCCATGCGCAGGATCTGATAGCCGTCGCGCTGTTCCACTTCGATGTTGGAGGCCGTATCGGCCAAGGCCGAAACCATACCCCTTATGTCGATGGTCGCATCCGTATCGAAAACCATCCAGATACTGTTGTTGCGCCGGAAAACGGCACTGGAAACCGGCTCCACGAAGGGAAACACGACCCGGACCGTCTTGCCGATACGCCGCGCTTCTGCGGCAACGAAATTGCGCACTTCTTCAGCGAAATCATCGGGCGGCGTTTCCGGGGAATTGGGGATCTCCTCACCGCCCTTCGCTCGCCAGACACTCCCGCTGCCCGGCCTGTCGTTGAGCACAACCGCGGGGGGAACGGTCCCATCATTGTTTGCATTCGGCCCCGCGGGAACGACCTCAACCGGTTGCGGCGCCGCCATTTCCAGTTGGTCAGCCCCCTCCGGCCGGCCCGCCGCGTCTGGGTCGGCAGCGGTCTGGGATACGGCTGCCGGTTCGGCTTCCTCTGGCTGGGCCGGGCTTGCATCCGCAACAGCCGGTGCCGGCTCCGACGCTCCCTCCGGTGCGTCGGCAGGCGCATTTTCAACCGGCTGCGAAGCCGGCATGTCTCCGGTCTGCGGAGCAGGCGGTTCCGGCGCCGAAGCGCCGTCCGCCGCCTGTGAGGCGGTATCGGCCATTGCCGTATCCGTCGTCTTGGCAGGCTTCGGCTTCGGCGTTACCGGGACCGGTTCCGCCGAGGCTTCAGAGGCAGGTTTTGCCGCGGCATCGTCGGTTCCCGAACTGGCCGCATCCTGCGTTTCCTGAACCGGAACCGGGGCTGGCGGATCGTTGCTGGCGGTCTCGTTGTTCGGAGGAACTGGCGTTGAAGGCACCGTCTCCGCCGGCGGAGACGGTGCGGATGGCTCGTTTGCGGCCTCTCCCGGCACCGCATTGAAAGGCACCATCGCCAGCGCGGTTTCATCCTGAACCGGCCCGGTCGGTGCGTCTGCAGGCACCATCACTTCCGCGGATGTTTCCGGCCCGGAGGCCGCTTCCGTGTTGCGGACGCCGGGCGCAGTAATCATTTGCTGGCCCGTGCCGCCGGTACCGGCATTCAATTCCGCATTGATCTGCTCATTGGCCGGATCCCGCGGCACCATCCGTTCCGGCGTCACGTCGATGACATAGGTCTGGTCTTCCCGAAAGGCGCGGATATCCACCGACGGATCGACCCGCATCAGGAACTTCAGCTTGCCCTTGTCCAGGAAAGACGTGGCATCCACGACCCCTTGAGGCAAATGCGCGCGCAGGTCGGATACGTCGAGCTGGGCGGGATGGTTGAACGTCACCTTGACGATATCGTCCTCGCGTACGAAGGCGGTATCGAAGCGCACCGTCCAGTCGAACACCAGCCGGGTAAACGTCGGATGCTCGCCGATGTGCAGGGTGACCTGAGGCCCCTCCTTCACTTTCAGCCGGGCCTGCTCCAGTGCGCGGACCTTGCGCATGGCCTCTTCCGCGCGCTTGGCAAGCTCGCGCACGACGTCATCCGGGAGTCCCGGCGGAAGGCCCTGCCAGTTGGCCGGCAGAATGTCGACGAACAGCTTTTCCCCTGCCTCCAGCGTGTTGATCTGGAACTGACCTTTCAGGGCAAAACGGATCGCGCTGCCGTCCGGGTCTCGGCGGGCAATGGTGATGTAATCGCTGAGATCGAGCGGCACATCGTCGACGTTGATATCGATCGGGTCTTCGAAGGAAATCCGCAACACGCCGCCGGTGATGACCGCATCGTAAACCGGCAGAAGGGTCCGGTCCTTGAAGGTCAGGACCATGCGGCCATAACCTTCCTTCGGCTGAACCTGCAGATCCACCGGCTCCAGGGACTGCGCCCGGGCAGCCGGGGAAACGATAAGCTGAACCGGCATCGCAAATGCACACAGGAACGCAGACATCAGGCAGATTGCCAGACGTCTAGAGCGCTGAGGTTTCCCTCGCGTCTTACCGCGTTTCCATATGTGCTTCAGCACGGGGTTTTTCCTTCGGATGCCACCTGTTTTTACGTTATTTTGGCCGTATTAACGCGGCCTTACGCTGACTGCCGAAAAGCGCCGATTCGACTAGTTTGAGCGGATTTTCGGCAATTCGGCCTGCATCTGCTTCGTTTCCGAGACCGGTTCATCCGTACTAGTCGCGATGGCGACGGTCAGGCGCTCCGCCGCTTCCGCGGACATTTTGCCGAGAATATCCGCCATTTTGCGCGGTTTCATCTGACGCACGACTTTCAGCAATACCGGCATGCTCAGACGGTCAAAAATGCGCGCAGCATCCTTTGGCTTCATGCTCTCATACATGGTCACGAGGCCCGCGATCTCGCTTTCATCCTGCTTGCGCTTTTCCTCAACCGCCCCCTCGATTCGCTTCTCAAGCTTCTTAAGCTCTTCCACACGCTTTTGGATGCGCTCCTCCGTCGCCTGCAGGAGCTTTTCCCTGAGATCGAGCTGTCCTTGCTGGTTCTCGAGATCCTGCCGGCGTTTTCCGAGGCTTTCCAGGACGGCGCGCTCCGCCGCCGATCCGCCGATTTCCAGCGATTCAGGCAACACCGGCACGTCCCCGGGCGACGCATTTCCGTCCGGCGGCGCTTCCCCGGCGTTGCCACCTGCACCGTCGGCGGGGGCGGAGGCTGGCATGGAGACCGTCGCTTCACCGCCGGGCGGCGTCCCTTGCGGCGTTTCCGGCGCCGGCTGCTGGCCGGGTGTCGCTTCCTGAGCGACGGCCCCCTCGATCGGAACCACATTGGCTGCCGGACCGATCACCAGGCCAAGCAGCTTCAGCGCCAAGAGGGCGCTGGCGGAGATTCCAACCAAAGGGAGCAGGCGGATGTTCATGCAGCAGAGCCCCCGGACCGCCTGCGGAACTGCTCCAGCCGGGCCGTCGCCTCCGCTGCGGCGCTGCGGATATCGTCCGCTCGCGGTGCGCGGCCCCGCGGAGCCGGCTCATGCATGGTCGGAGCGGCCATTTGCGGCATATGCGCAGGCATCGGAGCCGGCTGCGGCGCAGGCGCATAGGCCTCCCGCTGCACGGAAGACCTGCTGGCCGCCTCGGCGATCTGACTGATGCGGGTAAAGACTTCCTCACCCTTCACGACCTGGGCCGCAAGTGCGTTTGACATTTTCTCAGCCTGGCTCAAACGGTTTCCCAGGGACTTGTCGGCTTCGCTCGCCGTCGCCTTCAGTCCGAGGATGGCACGCTCGGCAATTTCAGTTGCCGTCATCAACTCGGAGATTGTCGCCCTCAGGGTTTCTTCATCGGCACGTAATCTCTGCAGCCGCGAGTTCAAGATCCAGCAATACGCAATGGTTACCAAAAGCAGAATCGCAACCAGGCCTTCTATGATCATTCCGACTGGCGGGGTGCTCATGGTACCTCCATCTCGTTTTGCATGGCGCGCTCGAAAGCGGCCAGGGTCATTTTGGGTTTACGAAGGTTCTTGGCGACTCGAATCGCAATCGAATCATCGACTTTTCCAAGCGTTCCTTCGGTCAGCGGAACATTGCCGCATTTTATCGTGACCGGGTCCGCCGGGTCGACGTCGAAAACCAATGTTTGCCCAACATCCAGACTGAGAACACGCCCGAGCGGCAGATATGTCTCGTAAAGCACCGCGTCCACTTCGACTTCCGCAGAGTGAATTTCCGTTGCGAGGTGTCCTTCCCAGATCGGATCGCGGCCGAACTTCTCCCCCATGAACATCTGGAGCAGCAGATCGCGAATCGGCTCCAGCGTCGCATAGGGCATCATGATCTCGACGGTGCCGCCGCGATCTTCCATGTCGATCCGCAATTCGACCAGGATGGCGGCGTTCGCCGGACGCGAAATCGCCGCGAACCTCGGATTGGTTTCAAGCCGTTCGAGGTTGAAATGAACCGGCGACAACGGCGCGAAGGCCTGCTCCGCATCCTGCAGGATCAGCGCCACCATCTGTTGCACGAGGTTGGTTTCGATGGTGGTGTAGGGCCGTCCTTCAACGCGCACGGCACTCGTTCCGCGGCCACCACCCAGAAGCACGTCGATGATCGAGTAGATCAGGCTCGATTCCACCGTGACCATCCCGAAGCCGTCCCATTCCTCGGCTTTGAAGACGCCGAGAATGGCCGGCAGCGGAATGGAATTCAGGTAATCGCCGAAACGTACCGAGCTGATGGAATCGAGCGACACTTCAACGTTGTCGGACGTGAAGTTTCTCAACGAAGTGGTCGTCAGGCGAACGAGCCTGTCGAACACGATTTCGAGCATCGGCAGGCGTTCGTAGGACACCATCGCCGAGTTGATCAGGGCGCGAATACCGCTCTGATCGCCGGCAATCGTATCCTCGATGTTGAAGCCGAGGAGGTTATCGATTTCTTCCTGGTTGAGGACACGGTCGGCGCCGCGGGTCGCATTTTCCAGGTCAGGCTCGCTGTCGTCGATCATGGCCGCCCATTGCGCAGCCATGTCGTCGGAGCTACCCGCTCCCTGTTCCTCGAGCGCGGCCCCCCAGGCGGCGGCTAGGTCGTCATCGTCACTGCCGCCTGCGCCCTGTTCGGCAAGTGCCGCCCCCCAGGCATCAGCCATGTCCTCTTCGGACAGATCGTCGTCTTCGTCAGCCATTTCGCACCATCACTGGACGAGGATTTCCTTGAACAGGACCCCGTCGACATGAGCCGGATATACGGACAGATTGATGCGCCTGAGCAATTCTTCCTTCAGACGAAACAAACCGGCGGATCCTTCTAGATCCGCGGGACGGAGCTCTCGCAGATAAATCTGGAAAGCATCGAGAATTCGGGGCAGATACGGCTGGATCTGATCGATCATCGCCCGGTTTTCGACCTCCAGGGCAATACGTACCTTCAGATACGTGGTCCGCCCCTCGGTCGCCAGGTTCACGGTCATCTCCGGCAGATCGTAAAACACCACCGGCTTCTGGGCTTCCTGCTCCGCCTGCGGCAGGCCGGAGGCAGCTTGCCTCGGCGCACTATCTCCCGACATGAAGAAGAAGTACCCGCCCGCACCTGCGGCCAAAAGCACGACGACACCGATACCACCGAACAGGATCAGCTTTTTCTTGCCGCCACCGGATGCCGCTTCGGCGCCTTCGTCGTCGTCGGCCTGGGCATTTTCGTCGGCCATACAGCTCCCCGAGTCCTCTACACGCTCACGCGCGTTATAAGTTTCTAAAGTGTTAATGGTTAACGAGTGGTTACCAAAAGGTTAACGGCCGCAACCCGGCAAAAATTGCCAATTGGTTAATTTCTGCCGGAAACCTTTACCGGGTGAGCCGGGCGCGTTTATATTTTTTCTATATTTTTCAATAACTTGTATTTTGGCACACTCCCTGCAGATAGGTAAACGGACCGACGTTCTGGGGAGTTCGAAGGTCCACCGGGGAGCAAAGGGAACTGTTAATATGGAGAATGCGCAGCTTATTGCCCTGTCGCGCCAGTCCGCTTTGCGGAATCAGCTCGACGTGGTCGCCAACAACATGGCGAACATCAACACGACGGGGTTCAAGTCGCAGAGAATGCTGTTCGAGGAGTTCATTATGCCCGTCGCCGAGGCGACGGAGCTTCAACACCCGGACCGCGATCTTTCTTACGTTCACGACTATGGCACGCTGACCAACTTCGAAGCCGGCAGCATCAAGATGACCGGCAACGACCTTGACATTGCCGTCAAGGGAGACGGCTTTTTCGTTGTCCAGTTGGCCGACGGCACCGAAGCCTACACACGCAACGGCGCCTTCCATCTGGACAACACCGGACGCCTCGTCACGTCCGAAGGCCGCCCGGTTCTGACCGAAGGCGGCCCCGTCTCCTTCACGCAGCAGGACGGCAAGATCGAAATTGCCGCGGACGGAACGATTTCGACCGAACAGGGAAACAGGGGCGCGATCCGGCTGGTCAATTTCGAAAACCCGCAGGAACTCGTCCAGGTCGGAGATTCGCTGTTCACGGGCGATGCGCCCCTGCAGATGACCAACGGAAAAGTCATCCAGGGCGCCATTGAGCAATCGAACGTACAGGGTGTTGAGGAGATCAGCCGGGTAATCGAGATCACCCGTGCCTATGAAACCATCAGCAAGCTGATGAAAGACACGGATGACCTGCGCCAGAACGCAATCTCCACCCTTGGCCGACTTGAAGCCTGATAACGCCGGAGGACTATCCAAATGAAGGCACTGCATATCGCGGCCACCGGCATGAAGGCTCAGGAGCTGAATGTCGAGGTCATATCGAACAACGTGGCCAACATGCGCACGACCGGCTACAAGCGCCAGCGTGCGGATTTCCAGGATCTGCTTTACCAGAACCTGCGCCGCATGGGCGCGGAAACCTCGGACGCCGGCACGATCGTCCCGACCGGCGTTCAGGTCGGATCCGGCGTGAAGACCGCGGCAACCGCCCGCATCATGTCGCAAGGCTCCCTGGAAGAGACCAACAAGGAACTGGACGTCGCGATCCGCGGCGAAGGATTTTTCCAGATCCAGCTGCCGGACGGAACGACGGCTTACACCCGCGACGGCTCGTTTGAACGCGACGCGGACGGTACGCTGGTGACCGTAGACGGCTACAGCGTCCTGCCGGAGATCACCATCCCCGACGATTCCCGTGACATCACCATTTCAGCAGACGGCAATGTCCAGGTGATCGACGGCGCCGGTGCCACCGTGAATCTGGGCCAGATCGAACTTGCCCGCTTCGTGAACAAGTCGGGGCTTGAAGCCATCGGCGACAACCTGTTTCTGGAAACCGAAGCCAGCGGACAGCCTCAGACCGACACCCCCGGAAACGACGGGTTCGGCGATCTGCAGCAGAACTTCCTGGAAATGGCGAATGTGGACGCGGTGACCGAAATCGCCGATCTGATCGCCGCTCAGCGCGCCTACGAAATGAACTCGCGCATCATCCAGGCGGCCGATGAAATGTACTCCACCACCTCCAACCTCCGGTAGGGAGTAACGACAATGATCCGCGCTTTCGCCCTCGCCGGGCTCGCCATCGGAACCCTGCTCTGGTCCTTGCCGACCTCTGCGGCCGAGGCTCCGGTCCTGCAGCCGGAGGTCCATACGCTTTCGGATATCGTCACGATCGGCGATTTCTACCGCAATGCCGGAGACTACGCCGGTATTCCGCTGTTCCGCTCGCCGGATATGGGTACGTCGGGCGATGTGCCGGCAGAGCAAGTGGCCAAACGGGCCAAGGCCGCCGGCCTCATCGCCGCCGGCACCAACGGACTGACCAAGGTCGTTGTTTACCGCCGGGCGGAAACCATCGGCCAGAGGGAACTGAAAACCATCGTGGCCAAGGCACTTACCGAACGGGACGCCTCCTTGTCCGAGGGAGATCTCGACATCACCCTGTTTCAGGCGCCCTCGGCCGTCCATGCCGACCCCAGTGCCGAAAACCCCTTCAGTGTGGATCAGGTTCTGTGGTCCCGGACCGACGGGCATTTCACCATACGGCTGAACGTCTCGGGTCTTGGCGGCGTCCATCCGCTAAGCCTGACCGGCGTTGCCCGCGAAATGGTGGAAGTCTCGGCCCTGATCCAGCCGCTCAGCCGCGGCGCAATCGTCAGGCCGGAAGATCTGACGACCGTCCGGCTGGCCCGCGGCAGCGTTCCGGCACGGGCACTCACCGACACGGATGAAATCCTGGGTTTGGCCGCCCGCTCGAACCTGCGTGCCAATTCCCCGCTGACGCGGAACGATTTCGAACGTCCGACGGTCATTCCCCGCGGCGAAAAGGTGACCATCATCTACCAGCTCCCGGGCATGAAACTCACAACCCGCGGACAGGCTCTGGAGGATGGCGCCGCCGGCGATGTGATCGACATCATGAACCTTCAATCCCGGCGGAAAATCTCCGCCACGGTCATCTCCGGCGGGCAGGTCAGGGTCGAACCGTCCGTGCCCGTCGCCAGCCTCAATGAAAGGGCGCAGCAATGATTTCGAAATCGAGATTCGCGCTTCTCGCCAGCTGCGCGCTCGCGGCTGCGGCAGGTGGCTGCGGCGCAGCGGACAGGCTGTCCCAGATCGGCCAGCCGCCGGCACTGAACGCCATCCAGGACCCGACGACAACGGCAGGCTATCGCCCGGTGCAGATGCCGATGCCGGAGCCCCAGCAGGCTCACTACAATCCGAATTCGCTCTGGCGGTCGGGCAACCGGGCCTTCTTCGAGGATCAGCGCGCGAAACAGGTCGGAGACATTCTGACCGTCGTCGTGACGATCAAGGACAAGGCCCAGTTCGACAACACCACAGAGCGCTCTCGCGAAGATTCCAGTTCCACCGGGGCCGGCGGCGCACTCGGCAACGCGATCGATACGATCTTCTTGCCCGCAGGCGACAACGCGTCCGATCTGGCAAGCGTGGACAGCTCCTCCGACTTCACCGGGAAAGGCAAGGTCGACCGCGAGGAAACGCTGGAAACAGCCGTTGCCGCCGTGGTTCTCCAGGTGCTGCCCAACGGCAATCTCGTGATCGAGGGACGCCAGGAGGTCCGTGTGAATTTCGAGGTTCGCGAACTCGTCGTGGCCGGTATCGTACGCCCGGAGGATATCTCTTCGGAAAACACGATCGTCAGCGAGAAAATCGCCGAGGCACGGATCGGATATGGGGGCCGCGGCCAGATCACCGATGTCCAGCAGCCCCGTTACGGCAGCCAGGTCATGGATGTACTGCTGCCGTTCTGATCACTCCGGACAATCTCCATCGAATATGGAAACAAGCTCCCCCGGCGGTCGGGACAGGTGTTCTAGAAGCCTGATCTGACCGCTGACAACGGGCACGGTGCGTCGCTCCCCGAGCACCGTGCCCGTTTTCTTTTCAGCCGCCGGCCGAAGCCCGATACCGCCGAAACAAAAAAGCTCCCCCGATCCGGAGGAGCCTTTGTCAGTTTCGAATGGAGGAAACGACTGGTTTCCGGAATGGTTCAGTCGTCCCGGTAAACCTTCTCGCGCCGCTCATGGGCTTCCTGCGCTTCAATCGACAGGGTCGCGATCGGCCGAGCCTCCAGCCGCCGCAAACTGATCGGCTCTCCGGTTTCTTCGCAATAGCCGTAGCTCCCGTCCGAAATCCGCTCCAACGCCGCGTCGATTTTCGAGATCAGCTTGCGCTGGCGATCCCTGGCGCGCAGCTCAATCGAGCGATCGGTCTCCGAAGAGGCCCGGTCGGCGAAATCGGGATGGTTCTGGCTTTCCTCCTGAAGGTTGGTGAGCGTTTCCTTGCTCTCCTTCAGGATGTCGTCTTTCCACGCAAGCAGCTTGTTCTTGAAATATTCCCGCTGCCTGTCATTCATGAACGGCTCGTTTTCCGATGGTCGATATTCAGACTCAAGTTCAACCGTCATCGATAGCTCCGGATTACCGTTAGGTCGCGGGCAATATATCCTCGACCTTGTAAACCGACAACGGTGCATTTTTTAAAAATAACAACGTAAAAAACATTGTTTGGTCAATTGTTTAGGAAAATTGAGGCTTTTAACAGGCTAACCTAGCGTCAATGCCGCCCGCACTCAGTCGGGGAATCGGCCGAGCTTCGCAAGCTCCACCTTGACCCTGAGTTCAATCTCGTCGAGGACCGAATCGATGTCCGGATCGCCGCTTGTTTCCCGCTCCGAAACCTCTTTCGCAAGCCCTTCCAGGCGCTCCTCGGAAACATGTCCGGCAAGCAGATCGGTCCGTATCAACTCAAGCCCGTCCAGAAGTGCGTGCCCGCGCCGGGCCGCCCTGGATTTCCGGTCAGGTTTCTCGCCCACTTCCTGCAACGCCAGGAGGGCATCCATCCCCTGGATCGTGGAGCCGCCCGAAAGCGCGCTTGTCTGAGGAGCCTCCTCACCGAGTTCAGGCGTAAAGGCACCGCTGTTCGACGACGTGCCCTTCTTGGCGCCGCGCCCCTGCACCCCGGATAATGGCTTGTTTCCTGTAATGCGCATCTTTCCAACTCAGCTTTCAGCCGACCGCGTCACCCCGTTACCGATAGGGCCCGTGGGAATTTGCCGACACAGGGTAATTGAGTCCGGGCGCACTCGGCAATATTTGCCCGCAACTTCACACCGTTCATTTTAGCACAAATACAATTTGCCCGCTGTCCACCTCCAAAACTTAAGGAAATCCGCCCACTCTGGCCACTGAACAGATCGACTTCGCCTGCTTTTGAAAACTGGCACGACATTCGCAACAACAGTTTCGAAACCGGCCAGGCGACCCACGGAACATTCTGCGGGACAGCCAGCGGGCCAGACGGACCGAAGAAAAAGACGCCGTTCAAGTCATGCGGTGAGAATGAGCGAACGAAAAACGATGAAACTGTTCACGAGACTCTGTTTTCTGCTCTTTGGCCTTGCAGTCTTTTCCGCTCAGGCGTCAGCGGCTTCGCGTATCAAGGATATCGCCGATTTCGAAGGCATCCGCGAGAACCAGCTGATCGGCTACGGTCTCGTTGTCGGTCTCAACGGCACCGGCGACACGCTGCGCAATGCACCGTTCACCCGGCAAAGTCTGCAGGCGATGCTGGAACGCCTCGGCGTCAATACCCGTGATGTCGACCTGAATACCAATACGGTTGCCGCGGTCATGGTCACGGCAAACCTGCCGCCCTTCGCGACACAGGGTACCCGCATCGACGTGAGCGTAAGCGCGCTGGGCAACTCAGAGTCCCTGCAGGGCGGAACCCTTCTGGTAACGCCGCTGGTCGGTGCGGACGGCGAAGTTTATGCGATCGCGCAAGGGTCGGTCGCAATCGGCGGTTTCTCTGCGCAGGGCGATGCAGCATCCGTTGTGCGCGGCGTCCCGACGTCAGGACGGATCGCCAACGGCGGTCTTGTTGAGCGCGAGCTCGAGTTCAAACTGGCCTCCCTGACCACCCTGAGGCTTGCGCTGCGCAATCCGGACCTCACCACGGCCCGGCGCGTGGCTCTCTCCATCAACGAACTGATCGGCCTGCCGACGGCGGAGCCTCTCGACCCGGGTACGGTCCGCGTCGACCTGCCCAGGGATTACGACGGCAATATCGTCGACCTTCTGACCGATATCGAGCAGTTGCTCGTCGAGCCGGACCTCGCCGCCCGCGTCGTGATCGATGAAAACTCCGGCATCATCGTCATGGGTCAGGACGTCAAGGTCTCGACCGTTGCCGTGGCCCAGGGCAATCTGACGGTCACGATTTCCGAAACGCCGCAGGTATCGCAACCCCAGCCCTTCTCCGACGGCGCAACCGTGGTGGTGCCGCGCTCCCAGGTCGAGGTCAACACCGACGCCGACGCCAAGCTTGCGATCGTGTCCGAGACGGTCACTCTCAAGCAGCTCGTCGACGGACTGAACGCCCTGGGCATCGGTCCGCGGGACATGATCTCCATCCTTCAGGCGATCAAGGCCGCCGGCGCACTCCAGGCAGAAATCGAGGTGCTGTGATGATGTTTGATCCGGCAAAGACCATGACCACACCCGTCAATCCGCTTTCGGTTCTGGCGGGAGCGGACACCTCGGACAAGTCCAGGATCCGCGACACCGCGGAGGGCTTCGAGGCGACGTTTCTCAACAACATGCTCCAGTCCATGTTCACCGGCCTGGAAGAAGGCGGCACCTGGGGCAGTGGCGATGGCGCCGAAGCCTGGCGCGGCATGCTGATCAACGAATACGCGCAGTCGATTTCCAGAAGCGGCGGCATCGGAATTGCCGACGCCGTGGAACGCGAACTTTTGGCACTTCAGGAGGCCAACCAATGAATGCCCAGACTGAACCGGCAAAATTGCCCTTTTCGGTAGAACGCCCCACCAGCCCGGTCGAGGCGGAGCAATTCTGCAATGCCCTCACCCGGACAATGGACGAACTTCTGAGCCTGATCGAAACCGAGACGGAGCTGGTGAGAGGCGGCAAACTGAGGGACGCAAGCACCCTCCAGCCGGAGAAGGCACGTCTTATCCACGAATACACCCGCGGAATGATGTCGGCCAAGGATCATGCGGTTGCCCTCGGCAACCTGGCCCCGGCGGCAACCCAGACCCTGCGCCGCAAGCATGCCGAGTTCCAGCCGGTGTTGCGCATCAACCTGGCCGTCCTGTCAACGGCGCGCGAGGTGGCAAGCGATATCGTCTCAACCGTCGCAAAGGCCGTCGGCGCCCAGCAACCGAACAGGACCACCACCTACGGTCCGACCGGCAACTCTCCGACCGGCCCGCAATCGGCCCATGGCATCGCGATCAACCGCTCGCTTTGACCGCGGCTCGAAGCCGGTAGCGCCAGGCCAGTAACAGTCTTCTGTAACCAGTGAAAAGAAAAGGCGCCGAGGCGCCTTTTCGTCATTTGAGGTCGAAATCGATCCGTCCGATCAGGCCGCAGCCACATCCTCCAGGAATTTCCGGATCTCTTCCTGGAACCGGTCCGCGGTCTCGGATGCTTCACTTGATTTGCTGAACAGCTCTTCCGCGGAGTGCTTGGTTTCCACCACCGCGGCATCGAGCTGACTGATGTTCTCGACAACCGACTTGGTCCGCGTTGCCGTACTTTGAATATTGGCGCTTATCTCAGATGTCGCAGCCCCCTGCTGAACGACGGCCGTCGCGATCGCGCCGGTATATTCGTTCACCTGGTCCATCGTCCCCGCGATCTTGCCGATCGCGGTGACCGCCTCATCCGTCGACGCCTGGATTTCTGCGATCTGGCTGGAAATCTCCTCCGTCGCCTTGGACGTCTGGGTGGCGAGTTCCTTGACTTCCGCGGCAACGACCGCGAAGCCCTTGCCGGCTTCGCCGGCCCGGGCGGCCTCGATCGTTGCATTGAGCGCAAGCAGATTGGTCTGTTCGGCAATCGCCTGAATGAGCGTGATCACCTCGCCGATTTTCGAGGCCGCGGAGGCCAGACCGGCTACCTTCGCGTTCGTGGCCTGAACGCCTTCCGTGGCTTCGGCAACGATGGTGGTGGTCCGGTTGACCTGTTCGGAAATCTCGTGGGTCGATGAGGCAAGCTCCTCGGTCGCGCTAGCAACCGATTGTGCGTTGTCCGAAGCCGCCCGCGAGGACGACGCCGCGCCGCTGGCCTGTTCCGCGCTGGTGGATGCCACATTTTCCAGGACGCCCGCCGTGTCGAGCAGGCTCCGGTTCGCATTCGTCATCTTCGTCAGGAGTTCTGCGGACATCGCCCGGAAGCCGTCGATCAGGGAGGAAACGCGTTCCGCGCGCTGATGACGGGCGATCTGTTCCTCGCCTTGCTGTTGCTCAAGCCGCATCTGATCTTTCCGGTTGTCGCAGCACACGGCAACGGCCCTTGCAATGTCGCCCAACTCATCCTTGCGGTCGACACCCTTGATCAGCTGGTCCGGGTTGCCCTCCGCCAGTTCCATGATCTGGGAGGTGACGCCCTTCAACGGCACGAAGATGCAGCATTTGGCGTAATAAAGGACACCTCCGGCGATAAGCAGCAGCAGCACCCCGGCACCCATACCAACCATCCGGGCGAACGTGGCGATCGACTGATAGGCCCGCTGATCGACAGCAATGATTGCCGTGGCGATCGGATCACCGGAAAAATCATTTACCGCAACCTGTTCCAGATAATAGGTCCCGGATCCGTCGGTGATGCCACCACCGGCCGTTTCGGCCTGCAGGGCAACCGGGTCCATACCCTCGGGCAACTGATTGCCGATCACTTCAGCCCCCTTCGCTCCGTCGCGGAGAATGGCCAGCGGATATCCGGTCTGTTGCGTGAATGCCTCAACGAAGAGGTCATGAAAGCCGAGGCCGAATTCCACGGAACCGACATGCTCGCCCTTGTGGAAGACCGGAACCACACCCCGGTTGCCGATACCGGCGACGCCTTTCTCCAGACCGGAGATCGATTTCTTTCCGGTATTGGTGTCCACCACCGTCTTGCGGAAGCCTGAGAGATCATCGCCGAATTTCTCCGGCTTGTGCACGCGCAGGAAGCTTTCCGCCGGCGGCAGATGGAACTGGAACTGGCGGATACCGAAATCAGATTTCAGGGCAGCGAATTCGGAAACGAACTCTGCAGCTAGTCCCTCGCGGTCCTTTGCCGCGAATTTTTCCTGAACTCCGGTCTGCCCGGCAACCAGGTTTGCAAGAACCAGCGCCTGTCCGCTATCGCTTGCGATCCTGGCTCTGAGCTGCTCCTTGGCGGCGGCAACCTCGCGGTTCAAGGCCACACCGATAAGGTCCGAGGATACCCATTCGGAGATGACGACGGCCAGAACCGACCCCAGGAGGGCGAGACCGACAATCACGAGACTCAACTGCGCTCTGATCGATTTCATGGAAATATGCCCAATTCATTATGTGTGAATATTTAACGTAATTGGATAGATATACTTCCTTTACAGGTCTTTAAGGACAACCGGCCTTTCCGGCAAAAAAGCCTTCATTCTTGCCAGTATTAAGGAGATAATAGTCTCCTCAAGAAGTTTGGTAAGTATAGTTTCGTATATTCGAATTTTGAGAATTTACAGAAGCCTGAAACACGCGTCCACCAATCGAGTCACCAGACGAATCAGGTGATTTGGCGATCTGTAGAAATCTAACCTTTCCGTTAACGCAGGATTCATTCCCTTACGTTAAGGTGCCAATGCTAACGGGTATCAGTAGTGTACAACCCGGAAGGATAGGACGATGGAAACGGCATTAGTCCGGCCGCCATTGCCGTCATATACGGCGATAACGCCGGCAACACGCGCTCCAGAGCGCACAGAACCGGCCACCAAGACGGATTTGCCGGCCTCGAACACGGTCACACCATCGGCGCAAGGCGAGCAAAATCGACCTACTGCCGAAAACGAAGGGCGCGGCGAGACCCGCCTCGACGCGGTCCGTCCGCAGATCGAGCGCAAGAACATTGTCGATCCGGAGAGCGACAGCCTGATTTATGTCGCGACCGACAGCAACTCCGGCGAGGTCGTTCGGCAGGTCCCCAGCGAGACCCTGCTGAAACTGCGCGCTTATGCCAAAACGGTCTCGGAACAATCGAACGAGACCGCGAACCAGGGCGTGGAACGCACTATCTGATCTCCCGCGCCACCACTTAAATCTCATAAGCATGAAGCCCGCTTCGATCCGTTGAAGCGGGCTTTTTTGCGTCTGAATCCAAGCAAATCAGCTTAGCTAACAAAAAGCAAAAAATCTTGATTAACAAATATTATATCAGCATACAAAACAATTAACCAATATCATTAAACATAACCATTCAAGAAAACTTAAACTTAAAACCCGGTAACCAAGTTAATTAGGATTAGATACAAATTTTACTGACAGGGTTTGCTTGCCAATCAGGAAGAATGGCGAATAAATCAGAAGGAACTCTGTTATGGGTAGCATTACTATTTCGAGCGCGGTGCGCACCAACCTCAACTCTCTTCAGGCAACCTCGTCCCTGATGAGCTCTGTTCAGGAAAAGCTGTCGACCGGCAAGAAGGTCAATTCGGCTCTGGACAATCCGAACTCCTTCTTCACGGCAAAAGGCCTGGAAAACCGCGCAAGCGACCTTTCCACCCTGCTCGACGACATGGGCCAGTCGGTCCAGACCCTGAAAGCGGCCGACAAAGGGATCACTGCGATTTCCGATCTGGTCGACGCCGCCAAGGCCAAGGC
>SWCF01000121.1_pt1 | contig 50510 bp, 47 predicted proteins | sample 4690081 | NCBI WGS metagenome assembly SWCF01 (sample SAMN10267280, study PRJNA491770) | bioreactor metagenome | isolation source: DHS bioreactor inoculated with | place: Japan: off Shimokita Peninsula
GTGGTCAGGCCCGGGCCGACGACCGCGACCACCGCGATGGCGAGCAGCAGCGCCGGCACGCTCATCAGCGCGTCGTTCAGGCGGCTGAGCACCGCGTCGACGCGACCCCGGAGGAACCCGGCGACGAGCCCGAACGGCAAGCCGATCACCAGCGAGATCAGCACCGCCTCGGTCGCCGCGACCATCGTCACTCGGGTGGCCGAGACCAGTCGGCTCAGCTGGTCACGTCCGAGATCATCGGTACCGAGCCAGAACTCCGAGCCGGGCGGTTGCAGCGCGAACCGCAGGTTCAGCGCGTTGGGGTCGGTCCGCACCAGCAACGGGCCGATGAGCGCGACGAACGTGACCAGCGCGAGGAAGACCAGTGCCACGAGAGTGAGCCGGTCCCGGGTGAGGCCGGCGAGCAGGGTGCGCAACACTCCGGGTTCGGTTGCCGCCGCGCGGCCGCCCGGTGTTCGTCCGTCTCTACGCTGGAGCATGCTGGGCCGTCCTCGGATCGATGAATCGGTACGACAGATCGACGAGCAGGTTCACGATCAGCACGACGACGGCGGCGAGGGCGACTATCCCGAGGATCGTGGGGATGTCCCGGCCCAGGACGCTGTCGACGGTCAGCGTGCCCAGTCCCTGGATGCCGAACACCGTTTCGATCACCACGGTGCCGCCGAGCAACTGGGCCACGCGGATGCCCAGCACGGTGACGATCGGAATGCCGGCGTTGCGCGCGACGTGCATGACATAGATGCGCGGCGTCGCCATCCCCTTCGCCCGCGCGGTGAGAACGAAGTCCTTGTCGAGCACCTCGAGCACGGAACTGCGCACGTGACGGGCGAGTTCGGCGGCCGGCATCACCGACAGCGCCAGGGCCGGCAGGACGATGTGCGCCGCCCACGGACCCGCCCCCTCCGACAGCGGCACGTACCCGGTGGCCGGCATGAGCCGCAGCTGCAGCGAGAAGATCATCACGAGCAGCATGCCCACCCAGAACTGGGGCAGCGCGATACCGAGGGACGCGACGAGGGATACCGTGCGGTCCACCCAGCCTCCGGGCCGGAAGGTCGCGGCCACCCCTGCGAGCAGGCCGAGCACGACGGCGAGCGCGATCGCCGTCAGCGCGAGCGACAGCGTCGGCTCGATTCGGGAGACGATCAGCTCGGTCACCGGCTGGCGGCGACTGTAGGAGGTGCCGAGGTCGCCGGTCAGCGCCCCCGACAGCCAGTCCCCGTACCGGGCGAAGAAGCCCTGATCCAGTCCGAGCTCGGCACGCACCCGCGCGATGTCCTCCTCGGTGGCGTTCTGTCCGGCGAGGTCGACGGCCGGATCGCCGGGGGCGGCCGCCATCATCGCGAACACCGAGAAGGTGACGAGCAGGAACAGCGCCGGTGTGGTGATCACGATCCGTTTCAGTGTGGTCATCGTGCGTCCTCCGCTACCCGGCCCACGGAGCGCAGATCCATCATGTACTGCGACTCGCCGTTGAGTGCGTCGCCGAAGCCGACGACGTCCGAGGCGACCAGGAAGTAGGCGTTGTAGTGGCAGATGGGCACGAACGGAGCGGTCTCGGCCACAGCGGTGACCAGATCGCGCGTCGCGCTCTCGCGCTGCGCGTCGTCCACGGCCTGGGCGGCTCGGTCGGCCAGACGCACGAGTGCGGGGTCCTGGTAGCCGAGTCCGCCCGAGGACTGGATCCAGCGCACTGTGTCGGCGAGGGTGCCCATGGGGTTGATGGCGTACATGAACGAATCGGTCTGTGACGTCCGGTAGGCGGTGATCGCCTCGATGCTCGTCGCGGGTCGCAGCTCGGTCCGCACACCCGCGCCGGCGAGGTTGTCGGCCGAGATGACCGGCAGAGCCTCGCGTCCGGCTGCGTACGTCAATTCGAAGTCCAGCGGTTCGGCGGCGCCCGCCTCCGCGAGCAGTTGCCGTGCTCTGTGCGGATCGTACGGGTAGGGGTCGACGAATCCCTCGACGTGGCCGGCGAATCCCTCCCGGGACATCTGCGCCGAGCGGGCGCAGGTGCCCTGGTAGTAACCGTCGGCGATGGCGTCGCGGTCGATGCCGCGCACCAGGGCCTCACGCACCCGAGGATCGGCCAGGCGGTCCGGGCGCAGCCACAGGGCCGCGAGCACGTTGGTGGGGCGTTCGACGAGATCGAGAGTACTGCCCTGGGCCGCGAGCTGCGCCTGCCGCACGGACTGCGCGACGACGCCGTTGACGTAGGCGATGTCGACCTCACCGGCTCGCACGGCCGAGTCACGGGTGCGATCGTCGGCGACGAAGCGGATCTCGAGGTGGGCGAGCTTTCCGGCCTCGGGATCCCAGTTGGGTTGCGGCGCACGAACGTAGCTCACGCTCTGGCTCGGGACGAATCGTTCCACGAGATAGGGTCCGGTGCCGGCGTCGCCGGGGTCGACACGCAGATCCCGGTTCGGGTCGGCGAGGGCCTCGGGGCTGATCACGGCGCCCGCCGGCCCGGCGAGCACCGTGACGAGATCGGGAGTCGGGGCGGTGTAGTGGAAGACGACTTCGAGCGGTCCGGTGACCTCGACGCGGTCGACGGTGGACAGGAACGTCTTGACCGTGGAGTCCGGGAGGGTGCGGGCGCGGTCGATGTTGATCCGGACGGCTTCGGCGTCGAACGCGGTCCCGTCGTGGAACCGCACACCCTCGCGCAACGTCATCCGCATCGACATCGCGTCGGGCGCCGTCTCCCAGGAAACGGCGAGCATGGGCTCGATCCTGCCGCCGGTGACCATCGTGGTGAGCCGGTCGAAGACGGGGAACGAGTACGGGCGCTCGCCACCCGTGCGCTCACGGTGCGGATCGAACCCGGTGGGCACGGCGACGGTGGCGACGACGAGGCTCGCGTCGGGGTCGAGGTCGGCGCGGCCGGCGACGGTGGACGACGCGGTGCCGCGGCCGGGACCGTAGCCGCAGCCGCCCAGAGTGACGGCGACGGCGAGCACGGTGGCAAGCATCAGGGCTTTCGAGACAGGGGCTCGCATGGAACTCCTCCGGACGTGCGGACGGGTGGCCTGGATGCGGACTCAGCGCTCGGCCGGCGCCGGCGTGTACCGGGCGAGCAGTTCCCGTCGCAGGATCTTGCCGCTGGGCATCCGCGGAACCTCCTCGAAAGAAACAGATTTCGGGCACTTGTAATGGGCCAGACCGTCTCGGCAGTACTCGACGAGTTCACGCTCGAGGTCGGGCCCGGCACCTGTCGGGTCGGCCGGCTGGACGACGGCGTGCACCCGCTGGCCCATCTCCTCGTCGGGCAGGCCGATGACCGCGACGTCGGCGACGGCCGGATGCAGGATCAGCGCGTCCTCGATCTCCTGCGGATAGATGTTCACACCGCCCGAGAGGATGAGGTCGGTGCGTCGCGCCGACAGGTACAGGTATCCCTCCGCGTCGACCCGGCCGAGGTCGCCGAGGGTGTTCCAGCCGCGGTGGTCGAACACGCTGGCTGTCTTCTCGGGGTCGCCGTGGTACTCGAAGCGCGGGACGTCGCCGAACCACACGGTGCCGACCTCACCGACGGGAAGTTCGTTACCGTCGTCGTCGCAGATGTGGACCACGCCGCGCACGGCCCGGCCGACCGAGCCCTTGTGGGTGAGCCACTCCTCGGAGCCGATCATGAAGAAGCCGGTGCCCTCGCTGCCGGAGTAGAACTCGACGAGTTTCGGCCCGAACCAGTCGATCATGCGTTCCTTGACCTCGACCGGGCAGGGCGCGGCCGCGTGCACGACGACGCGCAGGCTCGACACGTCGTACTGCGCCCGCACCTCGTCGGGGAGCTTGAGCATGCGCACGAACATGGTCGGCACGAACTGGGCGTGCGTCACGCGGTAGCGGTCGATCAGCTGCAGGGTGTGCTCGGCATCGAAGCGCTCCATGACGACGGCGGTGCCGCCGTTGCGGACGGTGCCGAGGCACCAGCCCAGCGGTGCCGCATGGTAGAGCGGGCCGGGGCTGAGATAGACGGTGTCGGAGCCGAATCCGAATCCGCCGGCCATCATGGCGTCGATCGACATGCCGGTGCCGAACGGGGCGCCGGACAGCTCCGGCACGATGCCCTTCGGCCTGCCCGTCGTACCCGAGCTGTAGAACATGTAGTAGCCCTCGACCTCGTCGTCGACGGGCGTGTCCGGCAGGTTCGCCACGGCGTCCTCGAGCCGCTCGACGGTCGTGCTGCCCGGCTCGGCGCCGACGACGAGACGCGATTCGAGCGCCGGGGAGGTCGCCTCGGCCGCGCGCGCGAGTTCCTCGAGCGACGCGTCGTGTACGAGCAGCCGCGCGCCACAGTTGTCGACGATGTACGCGGCCTCGTTGCGGGCAAGATGCCAGTTGACAGGGGTGTAGAGCAGACCGGTGCGCTGCGCGGCCCAGACGACGGGGAAGACGTCGAGTTCGTTCTCCATCAGGATCGCGATGTGGTCGCCGGGTCGCAGGCCGCGGTTCCGCAAGAGGTGGGCGATCCGGTTGGAGCGGTTCTCCAGTTCCCGGTAGCTCAGGATCTCACCGGTGCCGCCCATCACGACGGCGGGCTTGTCCTCGTGCTGTGCGGCCAGACGGGTCAGGTGCATGGCGGGTACGTACTCCTCTCGCCGCGGCCCGTGTCCGGGTCCCACGACTGCATCCGGTCTCCGAAATGGATTGTGTGTCCCGTCTCACTTTGTATACTACGTTTGATTCTCAACACAATAGGCGCCCGTCTGCGCCTTCCGACGAGCGGAGCGCAATGCCCCTTCTCGAAGTTCACGGTCTCACCAAGTCGTTCGGCGCCGAAAAGGCGGCCGTCTCCGATGTGTCGTTCGGCCTCGAGGCCGGACACACCCTGGCCCTGGTGGGCGAATCGGGTGCCGGCAAGTCCACCACCGGACGGCTCGCCCTGCGCCTGTCCACCCCGGACTCGGGACGGATCCGGTTCCGCGGCAGTGATGTCGGAGCCCTGCCCCGACGCGGTCTGCAGGGGTTCCGGCGCGAGGCACAGATGATCTTCCAGGATCCGTTCTCGTCGCTGAACCCCCGGATGCGGATCTGGAAGGCCGTAGCCGAACCCATGCTGGTGCACCGAACCGCCCCACGGCGTGAACTACGCGACCGGGCAGCGGATCTGCTTGCCCAGGTGGGCCTGCCGACCCATCTGATCGACCGGTTCCCCACCAGCCTGTCCGGGGGGCAGTTGCAGCGTGCCGCCATCGCGCGGGCGCTGGCCACCGGCCCAGCGTTGATCGTGTGCGACGAGCCCGTCGCCGCCCTCGACGTCTCGGTGCAGGCGCAGGTGATCAACCTGCTGCTCGAGATCCAACGCGACCGCGGGGTGGCCTATCTGTTCATCACTCACGACCTCGCGCTGGTGGAAACGTTCGCCCATTCCGTGGCGGTGATGCGCGCCGGCCGGATCGTCGAGCAGGCACCCGTCGCAGAGTTGTTCGCCACCCCGCGCGAGGAGTACACGAAGACCCTGCTCGACGCGATACCCGAACTGCCGAACTCGCTCACGGCCTGAAAACCCGCCGCGGCGGCGGGGCACGCGAATGCGGCCCTCTCGGCCCCACCGCACGGCACGTTCCCCCGTACCCCGAACCAGGGCACCCCCACCTGCCCCTTCGCGTTGGGTTGCATGAGTTACGGCGCTGCCACCGAGGGGACCCATCCGTGGACGCTCGGAGAGGACGAGGCGCGCCCGTTCATCCGGAAGGCAGTCGAGGCCGGGATCAACTTCTTCGACACTGCAAACGCCTACTCGGGCGGCACCAGCGAGCAGATCCTCGGCCGGGCGCTGCACGAATACGCGCCGCGGGACGACGTCGTGATCGCCACCAAGCTGTACATGCGGATGCGCCACGGCCCCAACGCCAGGGGCCTGTCCCGCAAGGCGATCTTCACCGAGGTCGAGGCAAGCCTGCGCCGCCTGGGCACGGACTACATCGACCTGTACCAGATCCATCGCTGGGACTACGGCACCCCGATCGAAGAAACGCTCGAAGCGCTACACGACGTGGTCAAGGCCGGAAAGGTCCGGTACCTCGGCGCCTCGTCGATGTACGCCTGGCAGTTCGCCAAGGCGCTCTACACCGCAGACCTGCACGGCTGGACACGGTTCGTGTCGATGCAGAACCCCTGTGCGCGGACCAGGGCATCGGCGTCATCGCGTGGAGTCCGCTCGCGCGGGGCCGGCTCGCTCGCGGTTGGAACGACTCCAGCGCCCGCGCAGACACCGACGACTTCGGCAAGACACTGTACGGCGCCGACGACCGCCCGATCGTCGATGCGGTCGGCACCGTCGCCGAGGCACGGGGAATCAGCCGCGCGCGTGTCGCTCTCGCGTGGATGCTGACCAATCCGCCGTAACCGCGCCGATCGTCGGCGCCACCGGGCAACATCACCTCGACGATGCGCTGGCAGCCCTCGACACCGACCTCACCGACGACGAGATCTCGCACTCGAGACGCCCTACCGCCCCTGTGCCATCGCCGGATTCGTCTGACCCGGCAGCCGAAACATCCTCGGCACGTCCCGAAACCGGCCCGCGGCCGGCGCACCGGCGTGGGGCGTCCGAACCACTCGGAGCACACTCCAACTAGGGTCGCGGCACCCCGGCGAAGCCGCCGTGCACCTCGATGCGCTGACCGGTGATCTGCCGCGCCTCCTCGGAAACGAGGAAGGCGACTGTGTCCGCCACGTCCTCGGGACGGGTAACCCGGCCCAACGGCATCTGCGCGTCGAGATCTCCGGCGGCGTCGACCCCACTCACGGCGTGCGCCAACCGGTTTCCCATCTCCGTCGCAACCAGGCCCGGCGCGACAATGTTGACGCGCGTGCCGTGCGGGGCCTCCTCGAGGCTCAACGTCTCACCGAGGGCCTCGAGCGCGGCCTTGCCCATCGTGTACGGCGCGCCCCCGGGCTTGGGGTTCGACGTTGCGGTGCTCGAGACGAGCACGACGTTGCCGCGATCGCTCTTGCGGAGCAAGGGAATCGACGTGGAGGTCAGGTGGAAGGCACCGAGCGCATGCACCCCGAGAACACGCGCGATCTCTCCGGCCGACGTGTCGGCCACCTCGCGGCCCCGGCTCGCGATGCCGGCGTTGTGCACCACCACGTCGAGCCGACCGAACTCGTCGGCCACGTCCTGCAGCAACCGCGCGACCGCCTCGGGATCGGCGACGTCACAGTGGTACATGGTGCAGCGTCGGCCTTGCGCGGCCACAGCGTCGCGGGTGCCCGCCGCCGCAGCTCCGTCGCGGACGTAGGTGCCGGCGACATCGAACCCGTCCCGGGCCAGACGAACCGCGATGGCGCGCCCGATTCCTCGGCTCGCACCGCTGACGAGGGCCACCGGCCCGGTGTTCGACATGCGCGCTGCTCCTATCGGTAGTGATAGACCGGGCTGCGGCGTTGGACGTACGCGGCCATGGCCTCGGGCTGGTCGGTCGTCGCGGAGGTCAGGACCTGCTGACGGTTCTCCATCTCCACGGCGGTGTCGAAGGCGGGCATCTCGAGCGCGAGCCACATCCCGCGTTTGGTCAGGGCCAGGGACATCGGCGGCGACGCGAGCAGGTCGTCGATGCACCGGTCGATCCGCGCGGTCAGGTGCTCGGCGTCGACGACGTCCGCGAGCAGGCCGATCCGCAGCGCCTCCTCGGAACCGAATCGGCGTGCCGTGAGCATCAATTCGTGAGCACGGCCGGCGCCGACGAGGCGCGGCAGCAGCCACGAGGTGCCGATGTCGCAGCCGGAGAACCCGACCTTGATGAACGAGACCGCGAACACCGCGGGCGTGGCGGCGATCCGGACGTCGCACGCACACACCAGGGCCAGGCCGCCGCCGGCAGCCGCACCGTTGACCCCGGCGACGAACACCTGCGGCAGCCGCCGGATCTTCTGCACGAGGGTGGCGATGTCGGTCTGCGTAGCCAGCGTCTTCTGTACCGGCCCGAGTTCCTCGGTGCCGGGAATCTCGCCGTACCCGCCCAGGTCGAGTCCCGCGCAGAAGCCGCGGCCCGCGCCGGTCAACACCACGACGCGGGTCCGGCGGTCGGTGGCAAGCAGGTCGAATTCACGGTGCAGGGCCGCAACCATCTCGGTGTTGAGCGCGTTCAGTTCGGCGGGCCGGTTCATCCGCAGCACCAGCACTCCATCGCGCGGCCGTTCGATCTCGAGCACGGTACTCATGGTCGCCCTCCTGTTCGGTGCACGGCGCCGCACGACGGGCGGACACCGGACGGGTTCACTGCTTCCCCAACGATCGCCTCAGGCCGGCCCGCCAGTCCTGCGGATCGCGAGCCGCATCGAACTCGGCCGCCAGTCGTTCGACGACCGCCTCGACCGGCGGGATGTCGGTGACCAGACCGGTGGAATGCCCCCCACTCCAGACCGTCTTCCAGGGTTTGACACCGGCCGGCAGGTTCGGGCGGTGCTGTCCGAGCGGGCGTGGCAGGTCGTCGGGGTCGAGCCCGGCGGCGACCATGGAAGGCTTGAGGAAACTCGCCGGCAGTCCGGCGATCGCGTCGGTGAAGAGGACATCCTCGCTTCGGGAGGAGACGAGCATGTCCTTGTGCCCGTCGAAGGTGCCGGACTCGACGGTGGCGATGAACCGGGTTCCCATGACCACGAGATCGGCGCCGAGTGCGAGCGCCGCTGCGACGCCGTTGCCGTCGGCGATGCCGCCGGCGAGCATGATGGGCCCGTCGAAGAATCGGCGGACCTGGGGGAGGAAGGCGAACGGGGACAGTGTTCCGGCGTGCCCTCCGGCGCCCGCGCACACCAGCATGAGCCCGTCCACGCCGGCCTCGATTGCCTTTTCCGCGTGGCGGATGGTGGTCACGTCGTGGAAGACGAGACCACCCCATCCGTGCGCCGCCTCGACGACCTCTCGGGGATCTCCCATGTTGGTCAGGATCAGCGGGGCACGGTGCCTGCGCACCGTTGCGAGAACCTCCCGGCGCCGGGCAGGATCCACCGCGGACGACGCGAGGAGGTTGACGCAGAACGGCGCGAACGGCTCGCCCATGTCCAGGCTCTTCTTTTCCGCCTCCCGGATCGCCGTGAGCCAGCTGTCGAGCGACTCGGGAGCGCGCGGATTGGCGGAGGGGAACGCGCCGATCACCCCGGCGCGGCAAGCGCCGATGATCAGGTCCAGGTTCGACACGATGAACATCGGCGCCGCCATCACCGGAATTCGCAACTCGTCCCAGCGAATCGTCATCTGCAGTCCTCTGGTCGTCCGTTTCCGGTCACGCCGGAAAGTGCTCGCGGCGCAAGTCCGCCTTGCGTACCTTGCCGAGCGCGGTTCGGGGCAGCGCGTCGACCACGACGAGCCGCTCGGGGGTCTTCTGCCGTGCCAGGCCGGACGCGAAGAAATGCTGTCGCAGCTCCTCGAGGCCGAGTTCGGCACCGGGCGCGAGCACCACGACCGCGGCCACGACCTCGCCGTAGCGGCGGTCGGGGGCGGCAACGGCCACCCCGTCGGCGACCGCGGGATGCGCGGTGAGGACGTCCTCGATCTGGCCGGAGGAGATCGTCTCGCCTCCGCGGATGATGACGTCCTTGATCCGGTCGGTGATGGTGAGCCGACCGTCCGCGTCGAGGCGGCCGACATCGCCGGTGCGCAACCAGCCGTCGGTGAAGGCAGATGCGTTCAGTGCGGCGTCGCGGTACCCGACGAACTGGTCGGGGCCGCGGGTGACGACCTCGCCGTCGGAGCCGGTGGGCAGGTCGCAGCCGTGCTCGTCGACGATGCGAATCTGCACGCCCGGCATCGGGGCGCCGTCCGTGCGCAGGCGCGCCTCGGACGGGTCGTCGAAGCGGCCGCTGGAGATCGTCGGGTGTTCGGTCGAGCCGTAGCAGCGGAAGGTGGTGATGCCCGCTGCGGCGGCCCGCTCGCCGAGCTCCCTGGAGACCGCCGCGGCACCGACCATGAATTCGCGCAGGCTGGCGAGCTCGGTGTCGGTGGCCGCGAGGTCGAGAATGCCGGTGAGATGGAAGGGGGTGCCACTGGTGGAGGTGACGGCGTACCGCTCGATGAGGTCCACGGCCCTGCGTGGATCCCACGCGTCCATGTAGACCACCTCGCGGCCGTGCAGCAGCGGGCGCAGCACACTGCCGACCCCTGCCACGTGGCCGGGCGGGAACGAGACGAGCTGCACATCGTCGGATCCGGCGCCGAGGATCAACGGCGCGGTCCGCTGTTCCGTGAGCAGCGAGTTATGGCTGTGCTGAACCCCTTTGGGTGCGGAGGTGGTGCCGGAGGTGTAGATGAGCAGGCACACGTCGTCCGCGTCGACGGCAGGCGGGACGTAATCGTGGTCCCGATCGAGCGCCGACCACGCCAGGGCCCCGTCGGGCACGTCGTCGCCCACGACGACGACGTGCCCGAGGGTGTCGATGCCGCGCAGTCGTCCGACCCGTTCCGTGTAATCGGTCGAACGCCAGCGATCCGGCATGACGAGCACCTCGGCCCCGGACTGTTCGAGAATGAACGCGACCTCGCTGGGCCCGTAGATGTGCACAACGGGAACGAGGATCGCGCCGGTGAGAAGCGTGGCGGCGTAAGCGACGGCGCACTCGTACCGGTTGGGCAACTGGACGGCCACCGCGTCACCCGGTCCGACACCGAGTCCCTGCAGTGCCGCGGCGACGGCGACGGCGTCCCGCAGGATGTCCCCCACGCTCGTGGTGCGCACGTCGTCGCTACCGGCGAAGACGACCGGGGCGTCCGGATGCCGCGTCGCGGCCGCGGTGAGCGCCTCCGCGCAGGTCTGCCGGGAGTACCAGCCGTCCCGGTACCACTGCGCCCGCAGGGCGGACGGGTCGTGGGTGGACATGTCCGAGGTGGTCGTCACAGCCCCTCCAGATAGTGGGTCGAGTCGGAGGAATCGACCCGACGGTCCCGACAAGTATTACCTGTATAACTAAGTCAGGGCAAGGAGTCTGTGTTTCGGCAGGCTCGCGACCTTGATGCCGGCCGTGTACGCGATCCCGTGTCCCGATACTGTCCCGGCCCTTCGCCCGCGCGGTGAGGCAAGGTCATTCGGTCGTCACGACACGGTCTTTGCGAGCGATGAACAGCCCCTCCGCGGAAGCGGTCACGCGGCCGTCGACGACGAGCTCTCCCACCGTGAATCGTTTGCGCCCCTCCGCCCGCAATTGCTTGGCGCGCACAGTGATCGGAGTGCATACCGGTGTCGGCCGCTGATAGCGGATGTTGAGCTGGGCCGTCACCCCATTGGTCCCGGCCCGATGATTGGCCACTGCCAGGGCGGCGTCGAGAAGCATCGCGCAGATGCCGCCGTGCACGTTCCCGGGCGGGCCCTGGTACGGCAACCCCAACTCCACGACTCCCTCGACCCAGCCCTCCTCGGCGACCCGCAGGGTCAGCGGCGGAGCGATCGGGTTCTCCGGTCCCGTCGCCGGATCGTGCCGCGCCACGCCGTCGCCCTCCCAGATATCGGTCAGCCTGTCCTGGACCGGGTCGGTGCGAGCTTCGAGCAGGTCCGCGATCCGGGACAGCTCGGTCGTGACGCCGGGAAGATGCTCCCCTCGCGGCGCCGTGCGGGCCAGCGCATCGACGATGCGGCGCACGGCCTCTGCGGTGTCGTCGATCGGCGCCTCGCCGGTCTCTGCCGTCAGCTGCGTCTCCGTGCCCGTGAAGTAGCGCGACAACTCCCGCCGCCGGGACGGGATCTCCCACATCGTCATCTCGTCGTTTCCGTTCGTGAATGCCCGCTTCCCACGCCGTCAGGTGTGCGGCGTGAGGCGCTTCTCGATGAACAAGCCCTCCGCGACCACCGCGGCCTCACCGTCGACGAGCAACTCCCCGACCGCGCGGATCTTGCGTCCGTCCTGTTCGGTTCTCCGAGCTGTGACCGTAACCGGTGTGAACAGGGGAACGGGCCGACAGTATCGAATCGACAGCTGCGCCGTGACGACGGGTGCTCGGAGCAAGCCGACCGCAACGCTGAGCGCCTGGTCCAGGACCAGCCCCATGATGCCGCCGTGCGCCAACCCGTCCGGGCCCTGATACGGCAGCGTGAAGGTCACCGTGCCAGCGACGACACCGTCGGCGACGTCGAGCAGGACCGGCGGCGCCAGGGCATTCTCCACTCCGGTGACCGGATCGCTGCGGAAGCTACGGGGCCCGCGCAGACGTATGCCCGGCTCCTTCGTCAGGCTCGCCTCCAACTGCTCGGAGATCTCGTCGAGCCCGGCGGCGATCTCGAGCAGGCGGGGCTCCCTCTCGTCGACCCGTAACAGCTGCTCGACCATGCGGCGTACCGCCGCGGCGTCGCGTTCGCGGGCGGCGCCGAGCTCCTTGCGCCCGAACGGCGCCTCGGTCACCGCGTCGGCGGTCATGACGTCACCCGTGGGGCCGGGGTGACGAATCGTCCCTCGGCGCTCACGCACACCTCGTCGTCGAGGAGGATCTCGCCGCGTGCCCATCCGGTACGGCCCGACACCGAGGTGTGCTGTGCGCGGATCGTCACGTCGGTGTGCAGGGGGGTCGGTCGCCGGTACTGCAGCACCAGCTCGGCGGTGAGCCCGGGCGCGGCGGCCTGCCGGTATGCCACCGCGAGGGCGACGTCGAGTACCAGCGCCGCCATCCCGCCGTGCAGGAATCCGGGCGGGCCCTGGTACGCGGCTCCGAAGTTCGCCACGGATCCGACGACGCCGACGTCGTCGACGCTCAGGCACACAGGCAGCGCGACGGCGTTCTTCGGGCCGGTGACAGGACTGTCGCGCACCGGGCCGGCGGTGCGCCGCGTCGACGCCGGTTCCGACACGGTCAGCGCGCCGAGTCGGTCGGCGAGGGCCTCGAGCCGCACCGACACGTCGGCCTCGTCGTCGCCGAGACCGCGCCCGGTCAGGATGGCCGCCGTCACGCGCCGGATCGCCGCGGCCGCGACGGCGACAGGCAGATCCCGGCCGTCGCCCGATTCTGTGCACGCCGGAGATGTGCTCGGATCTTCCATGGCAATCGCCTCTTTTCTCGTCACGCCTGGTCCCGGTAGACCATCTCCTGTGCAAGGCTCGCCACGAGCTGGGAGTGCCCGTCGACGATGGAACCGGAGTCCCACCCCCGCTTTCCAGCTGCGGCACCCCGCGAGAACTCGACGGTGAGCCAGTCCGACCACTCCGAACGCGATGGAACCACAGGGCGTGATCGAGGCTCGGTCCGGGGACCTCGGCGCCGTGGATGCGGCTCAGGCCGATGGAGAAATCCGACATGCACGTGATGGCCGCCGCGTGGAACAACGAATCGCCCTCGGGTAGAGCGCAGTTCGTCCGGACGCGGAACCGTTGCGGAAAGTACTGTGCCGCATCGGGCCGTTCGCCGACGAGTACCTCGAGCGGCAGGTCGGTGTCGATCGCCTGCCACCGCTCGGGCGGCGCGACCTGTCGCCTCCGTCATGTCGGCACTTCCCCACTCAGCCGACGGACGCGGGTTCTGCGCCCGCGATCTCGGCCGGACGGTAGAACACCGCGTCGCGCCGCTCGAGAAACGCCGCCTTGGCTTCCTTCGCGTCCACGCCGTTGATGTTGTTGGCCTGCGCGTGACCCTCCCGGCGCAGTGCGAGCTCCATACTGCCGCCTTCGGCCGCGGCATCGAGGAGCTGCTTGGTGAGCGACAATGCCTGCGCAGGTCCGTGCGCAAGCCGGGTCGCCATCGAGTCGACCGTCGCGTCGAGCTCGGCCGGGGAAACAATTCGCGTCACGAGTCCCAGTGCGGCTGCGTCCGCGGCGGAGAGCATGTCGCCGAAGAACGCGAGCTCCTTGGCCTTCTGGATGCCCACGAGCTTGGGCAGTAGCCAGCTGCCGCCCATGTCGACCGAGAGCGCGCGGCGGACGAAGATCTGCGAGAACCGGGCGCGATCCGTCGCGACGACGAGATCGCAGCCGAGGGCGAGATTCCAGCCCGCCCCCACGGCCACGCCGTCGACCTTGGCGATGGTGGGCACGGCGAGGGCGTGCAGGGCGCGGGCCGCCTCCCCGGCGTTGGCCATGTAGGCCAGCGCGTCGTCGCTCATGCCCGCGAGGTCGGCCCCCGAACAGAAGTCGCCGCCGGCGCCCGTCAGCACCAGCACGCGGTCGTCGGGGTTCGCGGCAACGGCGGTGAAGGTCCCGGCGAGCTCGCGCCACATCGTCGGGTCGGCGGCGTTCTTCTTCTCGGGACGCGACATCACGACCGTGACCACGCCCTCGCTACGTTCGACCACCAGCGTCTGCACTTCCAGCCTCCTCGGGACGGCTCACACCCACACTCGGGGTGCTAACTTAGATAACATAGTAACCTAAGTTATGAGCAGTACAAGTGGTGCGACGCCAGCCGTGGGGCGGTGTGACTGCAACTCCACGAAAGACACTCCGCCTCGGCGACCACGCCGTCGCCGGCGGTCGACGTGCGCCGGTCGACACCGCGGGAGTCAGCTCGCTCGTAGCGAGGCGACCAACGCCGGCACCTCGGCCAGCGCCCGCATTGCGTCGTTGAGGTGCGTACAGCCGGCTGTGCCGGGGAACTTCTCGAGCACCGCCGCGCGAAGCTCGCGCAGCGGTGTGCCGACGATGGCGCCGACCGCGGCCGACGCGAGCGGGCACTCGTTGTACGGCAGCACGCGCGGATCGGCCGCCAGCGAAAGCAACTCGCCGGTGACCGGATCTGCGGTGGCCCGGACGAGGTACTCGTGCACCGCGACGCGGCCGCCCTCGGGCACGGTCGAACTGTCCTGGAACATCGAGTCGATCTCGAGGACGTCCCCTACCGCGACATCGATCCGGCGGGCTCGGCGCATCGAGATCTCGGTGATCTCCTCGAGATCGTGCCAGCCCAGTGGATCATCCGCCCGAACAAGAGGCCCCACGGGTCGTACCTGATGGTTCCAGTTCGAGGATCCGTCGGGCATCAGCGCGCCGGAGCCGGGCTGGAAACCGGTACAGATGCCTTCCATGTTGCGCTTCGGCGCGGAGGCCGTCGCGAGTTCGAGTTGCGGGCGGGGAATCCACCGGGAGTAGGCGAATCCGGCGATCAGCGACGCACCGGCGATGTCGTCGAGCATCAGGTACAGCGGCGTTCCCGCCTCGGCCTCGCCGGTCATCACTTCCGCAAGGAGCGCCCGCGAGTTGCCCCCGCCGCGGGCGCCCACCAACGCCGACAGTGCGGACCGGGACGGATGCGCAGAGATGTCCTCGATGGTGCGCGTCATCGGATGCACACCGACGGTCATGGTGTCCTCGGCCAGCACCACCGGAGCGGACTCGTCCGCCGGGGTCAGCAGGTCCCGGGCTCGTCCCGTCAGGCGCAACTGGGTGCCCGGCCCGGCCGGCCACCGCATGTCGATCGTCGACGTTCGGCGGACCGATCCCGGTCGACGGAGCGGGGCGGGACCCGCTGGGCCGCGCACCTTCAGTTCCACCGGGACGTCGATCGCCATGTCGTCTCCTCGACTACAGATCATGCGCAACGCTTACGACCACAAGGTTAACCCGGTTGCCTTCGAGCGGCGATCCCGGCCCAGCAGCCGTCACCGGACCACACCGAAGTCAGCAGCCCTGCCATATCGGTGGCCGCTTCTCGGCGAACGCGCGGGGGCCTTCCTTCGCGTCCTCGGTGGTCCGGTTCGCGGCCACCTCGATCAAATTTCGGTCCCACGCATCGTGTTCGGTGACGAAATCGCGGTCGACGATCCCGGCGACCACACGCTTGGTGGCTTGCACCGCGAGGGGGGCCTGCCGGGATATGGTCCCAGCCATCGCAAGGGCATCGTCGAGGGCATGGCCGTGCGGCACGACACGGTTGACGAGACCCCACGAGTGCGCTTCGGCGGCGGTGAAGCGGCGACCCAGAAGCAGGAGTTCCATGGCGATCGGCCGGGGCAGCCACGCCGGTAACCGCACCGCCGCGCCCGCTGTGGCCACGAGACCGTTGCCCACCTCGGGGAGCGAGAACACGGCGTCCTCCTCGGCTACGACGAGATCGCATGCGAGGACAATCTGAGCGCCGCCACCGACCGCAAAACCGTTGACAGCGGCGATTATCGGCTTGTCGATGGGGTGCCGGCACACTCCCCCGAAGCCCCACGCTTCCTTGACGGGGTCGGCAGGTTCGAGGGACTGCCCCTCGGACATCGCCACGAGGTCGCCGCCACCACAGAACGCCTTGTCGCCGGCACCGGTGAGGATCACGACCCGCACCTGCGGGTCGTGGTGGGCGCGTTCGAGGGCGTCGCCGATCTGTTCGGCCATGTCCGCGTTCATCGCGTTGCGGGCGTGCGGCCTGTTCAGCGTGATGACAAGGACCCCGTCGCGGCGGGCGGTCAGCACCGACGGTGCCACGACATCGGTTCGTGCCGGGGTCATGGCTTCTGTCCTTCCGAACCGCCGGGCACCGAGGCAGCGACTCCGTACAGCCGAGCCCGCCATCTGTCGAGGTCGGCGGGGTTCGCACCGTGGTCGAGCATCCACTGTGCCGGACCACCGGGTGCCGATGCGAGTTGCTCGACGATCGGTGCGATCGCGTCGGCGGGTGCGCGCAGAAACTGCTCGGCGAGGGGCGGGGAGTTGCGGGTGCGGACGCCCACATCGAGCCACCGGTCGATGAGATCGAACAGCGCCTCTTCGCTGCGGACGTAGTCGTCGACGACGGCGTCCGGCTCGACCCCCGCAACAAGGAGCAATACGGCGACGACGACTCCCGTGCGGTCCTTGCCGGCCGTGCAGTGCAGCAGGACGGGGCCTCCGGGCTCGGCGACGAGCTCGAGGATCTCCCCCGCCCGGGTCTCGTTGTAGTGGAGCATGCGCGTGTAGAGCGATTGCAGGTCGACCGGGCGGGCACCGGGTGCCGCCGAATCGAACAGCGGCATGTTGTGCACCACCGTGCCGTTCGGCCAGCCGTACGCGAACCGATCGCGTTCGACGTCACCGCGCAGATCGATGACGGTGCTCGGCGGCCAGGATTCGAGTTCGGGAAGCACCGAGTCGCCCGGGTAGGGAGCGTCGCCGCGATACAGGACGCCGTGTGCGGTCACCCCACCGCCGACGAGCGGCAACCCGCCCACGTCACGAAGGTTGACGAATCCGCGTGCGGTCACTGCGACCACCGGGCTGCGAGAAACGAATCGGGTGCCATTGCATCCAACGCCGCCACCCGGTGCGCGATGAGCCAGCGGTCGCCGACCGGGACGAACACGTCCCGGTATCGACCCCAGTGGTCCGCGCCGTCCGGCCCGAACACCACGAAGTAGGCACGGGTGTCGATGCGGTCGGGCGTGATCGCGTCGAATGTCAGATTGGCGACGAAGTGGCGCTGGAAGAACTTCGCGCCCGACGTAGTCAGGGCCGACGTAGTCAGGGGCGGATCGGTAGGGGCGGATCGGTAGGGGCCGCGCCTCCGCCGAGCATCTCGACGATCGCGGTCCGGCCCGTCGCGCTGGACCGGCCCTTGACCTCGAGTATTCCATCCCGTGTGAAGCACTCGGCGAGTTCGGTGAGCTTCCCACCGTCGCCTGCGTGCGTGTACCGGGCGACCGTGTCACGGACGCATTCGCGGGCGCGTAGCTCCGAGAGATCCATCGTCACGACACCGGTACCGACTCGTCGCTCTGCTTCGGTGCGGGCCGATAGCACGTCCCGAGCAGGATGCCGGCCGCAGCCAGGCCACCGAGTAACGCGATGGCGCCGCCGACCCAGCCGTCGAGCAGGTTGTCCCCGAAGATCAGGTGATCGAGGCTCGCGCTACCGGCGCCCGTGATCGCGACGACCACTGCTCCCCCGGCGAGCACGAGGTTGTACTCCCAGCCGTCGGCGGCCACGAAGAAGCCCTTGCCTCGGTGCACGGTCCACGCGGCGACGAACATGAGTGAGACGAATCCGGCGGCCGCAAACGGGGTGAGCAGGCCCAGCGCGAGCGCGAGACCCGCGCCGACCTCGGTGAGCGCGGCCAGCCACGCGTGCACCTTGCCGGGTCGCATGCCCATGCCGTCGAACCATCCGGCAGTGCCGGCGATGCGGCCGCCGCGGAAGAGTTTGCCGTATCCGTGCGCCGCCATCGTCAACCCCAATAGCACTCGGAGTATCACCAGGCCGGTGTCGATCGTGTCCACTTCAGCTCCGTTTCCCTCGACATGGTCGCTCACGGACGGGTGTGTTGCCGGTGCCACACCATCCTGCCAGGCAAGTATTACCTGTATAACTAGGTTGTCGGCAAGGGTAGTTGCTCCGGTCTTACGCCCTCGCGCGGGCCTGCGGCCACGTCCTGCATACGATCTGCGAGCGCCGAAACCTTTCCCGAAACATCAGGATTCGCTATGCCTTTGCGCCCGGGAATCCGGCATCGCAGAGGCGAGCCGGCGGACCGCCCGAGCAGCGACCTCGGCGGCGAGCGGAACGCCAGGCCCTGCATCGACCTCGTTCATCGAATTCCCGTCATCCCACCGTGGTTGCAGAATCGGTGGTTACCGAATCGGTGGTTACCGAATCGTCCTCGAGGTAGACCATTTCCTGCGCGAGGCTCGCAATGCGGCGACCCGCCTCGTCGCGTATTGCTCCGGAATACCAGCCGCGCTTGCCGCCGGCGGTGCCCGGTTCGTAGTCGACGCGGAGCCACCCGTCCCATTTCGGCACGTCGTGGAACCACAGCGCATGGTCGAGGCTCGGGCCGAGAACCTCCCCGCCGAGGAGCCTGGGCAGTCCTGCCGAGAAGTCCGACATGTACGTCAACGCGGCCGCGTGTACGAGCACATCTCCCGCCGGCAACTCCCCCGACGGCCGGATATGGAATCGCGTCGGGAAGAACTGGGTACGATTCGGCCATTCGTCGACCCGCGCTTCGAGGGACAGCCCACTCTGGATGGGGCTGCACTCTTCCGGCGGAGGCATCGGTGCGGGCGGCTCACCGTCCAACTCTGCCCCGTCGACGCCGACGCGGAACGACGCCGCCATACTGAAGAGCACTTCACCGTCCTGCAGCGCGACGACGCGTCGCGCGGAATAGCTGCGCCCGTCCCGGTCGCGGTCCACGCGGTAGAGCACAGGCCGTGCGGAATCACCTCGTCGCAGAAAGTAGCCGTGCAGCGAATGCGGGTGCCGCCCCTCCGGAACCGTTGCGCCGCAAGCGAGCAGGCATTGGGCCGCGATCTGCCCGCCGAAGAGCGGCCGGCCGTCGTGATGCACCGGGAGTGCGCGGAACAGTTCGCGATCGAGTGATTCGACTCGAAGAATTTCCCTGAGCGCCACGGTGTCGTCGGTGACGAACACCTCCGCTTCGGATTCGGTCATCGGTGATCCTTTCCACACCCACACGCGATCTGACATAGTATACTACGTTGTCTAGGTGTCGAAGCGTCAGCATCCTGGCCACTTCGGTGCACGCTGTTCGAGAAACCCGCGCACCCCCTCCGGCGGCATCCTCGGAGGCCAGGATGGTGCACTTCGCCCTATCGGTCGACTCCCGCCCGGGTCAGTCTGCCGCCGCAGCAACCTCAGCGACCACGGCAAGTGACGCTCGCACCGCGACGGGCGCATTCGGACAGATTCACGGTGCGAGGTGCGCCGCCTCCGAACGCGCGTCTCCGGCTGCCCGAACACTCAGCCTCGACGCGACGACGAGGTCGCACGCGAGCCCGATCTCGAAGCCGCCCCCGAGTGCCGGACCTTCCACAGCCGCAACCGACTGCTGCGTGCGGCGTCGCCGGACGCCCCCTACTCACCACCGCGCTCGGTGTAGTGGTCGCTACCGGCCGTCAGATCGCCGTCCGCGCTGAACACGGGCCCATCGGCCGCAAGGATGCCGACCCGCGGACCTCGTCCTGGTCGAGCAATGTCGATGCGGTATCGAGCGCATCGGCCGGCGCTCTGTCGACCGCATCGCTTTCGGCACTACGCCACATCTCCACGACAAGGACACGCCCGTGTCGCGTGACCTCGACGAGGGGCGCAGGATCGTCCGTCACGGTTGTCCCGGCTTGAGCTCGACGAACAGCCCTTCGGCTTCGGCGCACAGCACGTCGCCGTGACGAAGTTCGGCACGCAGGTATCGCTTACGGCCCTCTTCGCGTTCGAATCGCCCGGTGACGGTGAGTTCGACGTCGATCGGCGTGATCGAGCGGAAGTCCACGTGCAGGTACGCCGTACGGCAGGGTGTGCGGTCGGTACTCGCGAGCCGGCCGAGCACTTCGTCGAACATCAGCGGGATCGTGCCGCCGTGCGCGGCGCCGTTCCCGCCCAGGTAGTACTTGCCGAATGTGACGACGCCGTCGGCGCCGTCACGTTCCCACCGATGCATCCGAAGCGCCGGTGACATGCACTGCGCGCGTCCCGGCACATCCAGGTGCCCGAAGGGACGGCGACGTTCGGAAACCTGATGGTCGGCGAGCAGCGTGCGGATGTCGGCGAAGTGGGCGGCCACCTTCTCGACGACGTCGAGGGGCGGGTTCGCCCCGGCCAGGTCGTCGAGCATGGCGCGGGCGACGGCAATCATGTCCTCGTAGGATCCGGGCTGTTCGTCGTGAATGCCGGCGTCGAACCCGCGATGGCGTACCGAACTCCAGCCACCTCCGATGTCGGGACCCTCGACCGCCGCATCGGGGTGATTCTGGGACATGGATACCTCCGTGCTCGTTCGACCGTTCGATCCGAACCTAGGATTCCAGTTGCCGAGCATCGAACGCTACCCAAAACGTAGATGACATGGTTAACTACGTCAACAAATACGACGTTGGAGGAGTGTCATGGACTTCGCGCTGAGCGACGAACAAGAAGCCCTCGCCGAGGCCGAGCGCGCCTGGCTCACCAAGAACGATCCGATCACCGCGCGCCGACCGGTGATCGACGACGGGCCGGCCCGCATCACCGCCGCCGGCGTGCGACACCTCGCCGAATCCGGCCTGATCGGGCTCCTCACCACGGACATGGGCGGCACCCACGTCGACCTCGCGGTGCTCGTCGAAGAGCACGGCCGCGCGGGCAGCCCGCTGCCCGTCGCAGAGGTCGCGGTCGCAGCGCGCCTGCTCGAACAGCTCGACCATCCGGCCTTCGCCGCTGCCGAGTCGGGCACCCAGCTCGTGGTGCCGGCCCTCCCGTCCCTCGAAAATTCTGCGCTGCACGCGCAGGTCGACGGCACAACGCTCCGGTTGAGCGGCACTACGGCTCCGACGACGGGGCTGATCGACGCACACAGCATGCTGGTCGTCGCAACCACCGGCACGGGCACCGAAGTCGCCGCCGTGCTGCCCGTCGAGACGGTAACCGTCCGCAACCTGGAGACCCTCGACCTGACCCGTTCGTGGTCGGTGGCCGACGTGGACGCCATCCTCGAAGAGGGCAAATGGTCGGCACTGCAACCCGGCACCGTAGCGCTCCTCCACGACGAACTCGCCACATACCGGGCCATGGACGCTCTCGGTGCGGCCGCCCGGCTGGTCGACATGACGGTCGAATACGCCGGACAGCGCACGCAGTTCGACAAACCGATTGCGAGCTTCCAGGCGATCAAGCATCACTGCGCCAACATGGCGCTGTCGGTCGAGGCATCCCGCGCAGCGCTGTGGGCGGCGGCCGTCGCCCTCGACGGCGACGATGCCGACGCGCGCGCCCGCGCCGTGTCCGCAGCAGCGGCATACACCGGCGATGGCTCGAGCACGACAGCGCAGACCGCGCTGCAGGTGCACGGCGGTATCGGCTTCACGTGGGAACACGACGTGCACCTGCTGATCCGCCGCATCAAGGTGGACGAACTCCTCGACGGCTCGGTGTCGTACCATCGTCGTCGGCTCGTCACTGCCTGACGAAGGATAACGAGAAAGGCGGGCAACGGTTCTCGAACCGCTGCCCGCCTTTTGCCGGGTGAGGTCAGGAATCGACGCGGAGCCGACGGAAGTACTTCTCCGTTTCGTCGATCAGGGCCTCGGCCTCGGCCTCGGTCGAGGTTCCGAACAACGCAATCGTGGTTTCGTTGCGCATCGCGATGAGGAAGTCGCCGAACAGTCGCTCGCGGCGCGTGGGCCCGAGTCCGAGTATCGCGATCTCGCTGTCGCCGCCGACCCGGCTCGCCCGGCGGCGTTGCGCGTCGAATCCGGGTGGGGTGTCTCCCATCGCGATGACGCGGGCCTGGACACGGTTTTCCCATATCAGTGAGAGATATTCGCGGGTTCCCAGGACGAACAGCTCGAAGCCGTCGGTTACCCCGTCCTCCCGAGCCGCCTGGACAACTTCGTCGACGCGACTGCGCAGCAAGCTGACGAAGTCCTCCCAGATCGCGTTGAAGACCTCGGACTTCCCCCCGAAATGGTGGTAGATGCTGCCGACACTGACGCCCGACCGCTCGACGATCTCCGCCATGGTGGCTGCAGTGAATCCACGTTCGCCGAAGACCTCGACGGCCGCGGCGAGCACCTTCTCCTTCGTCGCGGACGTGCTGGTCCACGTGCGAGCGCGTGTGCGCCCCTTACTCTGCAGCATCGTTCCTCCATAGTCGCACCGACCAGGGTTGACTTCCTCGCCCCGGCGTGGCCATAATGAGCCTACATCCTAAAACGGGATTCTAGAATTTCTTCCAACACGGCCGGGTGCCGCAGGCGAACCGTTCGGCACCATCCCCGGACCGCACGAAAGAATGGAGACCGAAGTGTCCGATCAGAAGCTGTGGGCCAATTCCGGTGATTCGCACTTCCTGGAGCCCGACGATCTGTGGCGTTCCCGTCTGCCCAAGGATCTGGCCGAACTCGTCCCTCGTTCGGAGAAGGATCCCGACGGCAAGTGGGAGACCGTGTTCGTCGACGGTCAGGCGTTCCGTCGCCGGCTTCCCAGCATTTCGCAGGAGGAGTTCTACGCCGCCAGCAACCGCGCGCCGGGTGCCGGCAACGTCGAGCTGCGCCTGAAGGATCTCGACGAAGAGGGCATCTGGACCGAACTCATCTTCCCGTCGCTCGGCATGTGGTCCAGCTCGTTCCGCACCCCGAAGGTCCTGCGTGAGGCACTACGCGTGTCCAACGACTGGGCCAAGGAAACGATCATGGATTACTCACCGCGCCTGATCCCCACCGCCCAGGTCTCGACGCTCGACATCCAGGACGCGTGCGACGAACTCGAGCGCTGCGGCGAAATCGGCTACAAGGCCGTCTTCATGCCGGTCTCCCCGCATCCGCTGCAGAAGGACTACAACCGCGACGAGTGGGAGCCTTTCTGGGCCCTCGCCGAGGACATCGGCATGGTCATCTCGTTCCACATCGGCACCGAGCCCATCGACTTCTCGACGGGCGGCGCTCCCGGCGCCACCTACCGCGGCCCCGGCGGCGCGGTCCTCAACTACACCGAGACCACCTTCGGCGGCCAGCGCGCCGTGATGAAGCTCGTCGCCTCGGGCGCACTGGATCGTCACCCCGACCTGAAGGTCCTCGTCTCCGAAGGTGGCGCAACCTGGGTCCCGTTCGTCGCCGACCGCATGGAAGAGGGCTACCGCCAGCACTCGATGGCAGTGCGGCCCAAGCTGAAGCGCACCCCGAAGGAAATCATCTACTCGCAGGTGTACGCGTCGTTCCAGCACGACGAGTCGGCTGTCGCCGCCATGACGGGCATGGGCTACAACAACGTGATGTGGGGTAGCGACTACCCGCACATGGAGGGCACCTACGGCCACACGCAGGTCACCCTGCACAACCTGTTCGACAGCGTCGACCAGAAGGTCAAGGACCGGATCATGCACGGCACCTTCGAGGAGCTGTTCCCGGGCGCTCCCAAGCTTCCCGCCCCCGGGACCCTGAAGCCGGCGACCGCCACCGTCTGACGGTCTCAGTGACCCTACGGCCGGTCCGCATCGATCGATCGCGGGCCGGCCGCCCCACTTCACCTCCTGAAAGAGCACTCCGATGAGCGACAGCGTTCTCTACGACCTTCCCGGCGAGTTCGTCTCGTCGATGGCCGAGTCCTCCGGGTACTGCGACGCCCAGGCCGTCCTGCCGAAGGACGATCACTACATCGCCTTCTGCACGTGCGGCAGGTGGCACACCACCACCCCGACCCGCGACGAGGGATTGGCCCTGGCTCGCGCCCACACCGCCGAGACCGAAGCTGGGTAGACCTCTCGGCCGATCACTTTCCATACACGAATCCGGGTCCGGAGCCTTGTTCAGGCTCCGGACCCGGATTCTACGGTTCGAGGACCTGAGGAGTGTTCCACTCCGAGACCTGAGGAGTGGTCGCGCCGTCGCGGTGACACCGCACGAGATCGACGACGTCCTCGAACACGAAAAGAACTGCCGCGTTGCGCCAATCGCCGGTGCCGGTCATCCACACGTGACACCGCTGTGGTTCGTCTGGGCCGCCCCAGCGTCCGGCTGAATTCGATCGTACGCAGGCAACGGTGCCGATCTGCTGCGTGACGGCTGCATTGCGCTCGTGGTCGATGCCGGTGAGATGTCTTGCGGAGTTGCGTGGGGTCCAGATCCGAGGCACCGACGAAGCTGTCGGTGCTGTGCCTTGCGGTTCGAGCCGGCCGACATCCTTCGTCGTCGGCCGAAAGACGGTACTCCCCCTGGCATATCGCCGGGGGGAGTACTGCGATTCGGGAGTGCTCTACTCGGAGACGGCCAGGTACCGCTGGTCGAACGGCCCGGTCGTCGTGGAGTAATCCATCTCGGGGCTGAAGTTGCCGACCTTATCGCTCATGACCCAGGGGTAAGTGATCCACACGAGCGGTGCGCCCCACGCCTGCTCGACGAGGTAGGTGTTGAGCTCGACCGCGGACGCTTCCCGCTCCTCCTCCGAACGACGCGGATCGGTTGCGTCGGCCAGCATCTGCTCGTACTCGGGCGTCACACCCGCCGGATTGAGGCGGGGACCCCAGCGATACGAGGAGCCGGCCGTGAAGCTGGTCCCCAGCGGGGAGTAGTGCAACAGAGCGGAGGCCTCGCCGCGGCCGAACGACGTCGGGCCCTCGAGTCCGTCCTTCACGATCGGCGTGATCTTGATGCCTGCTTGCGCGAACTGCTCCTGCAGTACGTCGGCCACGCCCGGAGTGACGACGTTGACGATGATGACTTCACCCAGATCGATGCCGTTCGGGTGGCCGGCCTCGGCGAGCATCCGCTTCGCCTTTTCCGGATCGTAGCTGTAGGCCTCGTCGAGCGCCGCGTCGTAGCCGGGGAGACCGGTGCGTGAGTACTGGTGCCGAGCTTCGGAGCCCGGGTAGAGCGCTTCGACGATCTCGTCACGGTTGTAGGCGTAGTTGAGCGCCTGGCGAACCTTGACATCGTCGAGCGGGGCCATATTCCGGTTCAGGAAGAGTTCCACGCCGATACCGGTCGGGACGTCGACTGTGGTCAGTCCGCGGCGGCCTTCGACGGCGGTCACGGTGCCGGGCAGGAACTGACCCAGTTCGATCTGTCCGCCGGCCATGGCGTTGGTGAACGCCTGCGTATCGGAGATGGCCTCGTACTCGATCTTCGCGATCTGCGCGGCTTCGGTGTCCCAGTAGTCCGTGCGGTCACGGACGATGACGAGCTTCTCGCCCGGAGCGAAGCTCTCGATCGAGTAGGCTCCCGAGCCGTTGGTCTCGGTGGCAGGATTGCCGTTGGCAATCAGATCCGGGTGCATGATGAAGCCGGCCATCTCTGCAATGACATACGGCATGGTGTCGGTCGGCTCGGCCAGTGCCAGCGTCACCTGGTACGGGCCGGTGACGGTGACATCGGTGACCGGCGCCATGCGCGACTTCACGGACGGGCTGTCGAGCGTGCGAGCCCGGTCGAGGTTGACCTTGACGACATTACCGTCGAGCGGCGAGCCGTCGCGGAACGTCACATCCTCACGCAGGTCGAGCACGAGTTCCAGACCGTTCTCGGAGTACGAGAAGTTGTCGACGAGCATTCCGTCGACGGTGCCGTCCGCCTTCACAGTGAACAGCCTGTCGTAGATCATGTTGAGCCCGAACCGGAACGAAGCGATCTCACTGGTCGCCAAATGCGGATCGAGGCTGGTGATGCCGGTGGTCCAGCCCGTGCTCAGTGTCGCTTCGGTGTTGGGTACACCGGAGTTGCCGGAACCACCGGATTCGCTCGAGCCGCAGGCAGCCAGCAGTCCTATAGCGGCCACAGCGGCGGCCGTGCGAAGAGTGCGCCGTCGAAACATGGTCGGCCTTTCTTACAGGGTGATACGGAAATTCTCCGGCGCCTGGAGACACAGCCATGACCGGAATGTGCTCAGGCTAACATCTTTCTTAGTAAAGTTGTACTACTTATATTACTAAGTTGTGTTGATAGGCGGCATTGGCGAGGACTGCGTCGACCAGCACAGGCACTTCCGCCATTGCGCGTTTCGCGTCGTTGAGGTGCGCACCTCCGGTACCCGGAAAGATGTCCAGCACAGCCACTCTCAGATCGCGAAGCGAGGTTCCGAAGATCCTGTCGACGGACAGGGAAGCCAGCGGACACTCGTCGTACGGAAGCACGCACGGATACGCCGAGAGCGACAGCAGCTCCCCTGTGACGGGATCCGCGGTCGCCTTCACCAGATACTCGGGCACCGCGACGCGCCCCCTGTCGGGCGCACCCCGTCGAGTACGGAGCGGGAACTACCACTGCCCCGTGCGCAGAACATCCGGTCACCACAGATCGCGGCGGATCGGCGGCGGTGTCCTCGATCGTGCGGGTCGGCGAATTCACCGGCAGGGCCCGACGGGCGCGGGCCATGAGTCCGAACCGGATACCGACAGCATCGAGGTTGCCCTCCGGAGAACCATGAACCCGGAGGTCGTGCTGCTGCCTACTCGTGTTCCCAGAACTTCGGCACCGACGGTCCCCCGGCCACGCGATCGGCGTACATCGCGTCGATTTCGTCGTCACCGTAGCCGAGTTCGGTGAGAATCTCGCGGGTGTGCTGGCCGATCACCGGCGCTGCACGATCGAACTTCAGCGTGAGGTCGTCGAAGTTCCAGTAGGCGCCGGGCTGTTCCATGCGACCGAAGTGCGCATGGTCGTAGGAAGCGATGAGCTGACCGGTGCGGTTCGCCTCGTCGTCGAAGAACTCGAAGCTGTACTCTTCGCGGACCGGCTCGGCCGCGATGCCGGCGGCCTCGAGTTCGACCAGCAATTTCTCGGATTCGAATGCAGCCAGGCCCGTTTCGATCCCCGCGTCATCGGCTGCGCCCGCGATTGCGCGCAACGCGGCGAGCTGGCCGTCGGCCTCGGCAACAACCGCGACCCAGCCGTCGGCCACCTCGTAGATGCGACGGCCCGGGCCGAAACCGGTTTGTGTTGCGTCGAACCGCGGGTACTCGGCGACGCTGCCGTCGGCAAGGCGGACCAGCGTTTCACTCTGCGTCGCGGTAGCCGCCGCAAGCAGCGATCCCGATGCCTTGGTTCCGCGGCCGGTGCGCTGCTTGTAGTACACGGCGAGCAGTGTTCCGATGAGCGAACCGAGCGCGGTCTGGATGTCGAGAACACCGAACCGGGAGAACTGCGGAGGGTTGCCGACGCCACCGTTCTCGACTTCCCAGCCGGCGAGCGCCTGGAAAATCGAGTCGAAGCCGGGGCTGTCGGCGCGATTGCCCTTCTCCCCGTAGCTGGTCACGTAACCGACGACGACATCGGGCTTGATCGCGCGCAACCCGGCTTCGTCGATGCCGAGCTTGGCGGACGCCTTGGGCCGCTGGTTGTGGTGGACGACGTCTGCCCATCCGACGAGCTTGCGCAGTGCCTCCTGGCCCTGCTCGGTGGTCAGGTCGACCGCGAGGGAGCGCTTGTTGCGGGAGCAGGCTTCCCAGTAGCTGGGCTTGTACCGGAGCCGGTCACCGACGACGGGCTCGACCTTGATGACTTCGGCACCCAGGTCCGCCATGAGCATCGGGGCCATCGGACCCGCCAGGAAGGATCCGAGGTCGAGGATCTTCAGACCCGCAAGCGGGCGCGGATCGGCACCTTCGTCCGCACGGACGCCTGGGACGGTCCGGGCGGATTCCAGTTCGGCAAACACCTCCTGCGTGTGCTCGCCGAGGAGCGGCGCCGGGCGTGTGACGGCGCACGGAGGGTCGACACCGAACGGGTTGCCGGCCTGGATCGTCTTTCCGTGCGTCGGGTCGTCGACCTCGACGACGTAACCGTTGGCAGTGACCTGTGGATCGCGCAGCAGCTCACCCATCTGCAGCGCCGGTTCGATTCCGAGATCCGCGGCACGAAAGACGGGCAGCCATTCGGTGCTCGGCCGCTGCGCGATGACGGTGCGCAGATCCTCGCTCGCGTTCCGGGACAGATCGTTCAGGTCGCCGCCGAGCTCCGCGGCGACCTCCTTGACGAGCGGGATGGCGCCGACGTCGATACGCTCGCCGGGATTCATCATCTGCAGCCACACGCCATCGCTGCACTGGTACATCGCGAGTTGCGGGGGCGCCTCGTACTTGTTGAGAATCAGGGCCGGGATAGGGTTCTCAGCGTTGTTCCAGGCGAGCGAAGCCGTGTTGAGCATGCCCTGCAGGAGCGAGGTGTGCACCGCGCCGATCCGGCCTGTGCCGTCGCGCTGGATGAGTCGAGCCACGATGCCCGCGGCAGCGAGGGACGCTGCGGCCCAGCTCGGCAGGGGGAAGCGCATGGCGATCGGGCCCTCGCGGTAGCCCCACAGCTCGCCCATCAGACCGGAGCGGGCCTGGACGAGCAGGTCGTGGGCGGGGCGGTCGCGGTCGGGGTGGTCGACAGGGTAGCCGGTGACCGAGGAGACGATGAGGTGAGGATGGCGCGCCCGCAGCGTCGCGTCGTCGAGACCGAGTTCGGCCGCGCGCGACGGGGTGAAGTCGTGAACGAAGACATCGGCTGTGTCGAGGAGGTCGGCCAGCTTGGTACGGCCCTCGTCGGTGGTGATGTCCAGGATCACACTGCGCTTGCTGCGGTTCCAGGAGGCGAAGGCAACACGTTCGCGAAGCGGATCACCCTGCGGAGATTCGACCTTGACGACATCGGCACCCGCTTCCGCGAGCATCCGCGACGCAACCGGCACGGCCAGTCCGGAAGCGAGTTCGACGATGCGTATCCCGTCGAGAATCCGATCGGTCATAGAATTTCCGCCTTTCGTTCCCGGACCGCAACGGCCTGAGCTCGATATCCGTTGTGACGTCCACCACCAGACTATCGCACATGGACATCAAGGTCTACTTAGTAAGCTTTGTGAATCGAAGTGGTCAGCCCGAGTCGGACCACTGGGGTGCGACCCGGGCTGCCATGCACCGGAAAAGACGAGCGTCAGCGCGCCTTCCAGACCGGCTTGCGCTTCTCGGCGAATGCGAGCGGGCCTTCCTTCGCGTCCTCGCTGAGCGCGAGACGATCCCACTCCGCGGCGGACAGTGCCCACCGATCGTTTTCGTCGGCACGCTGACCGTCGACGACGCCGTAGGCGACACGCTTGCTGGCCTGTACCGACAACGGTGCATTGACCGCGATGCGTTCCGCGAGCTCGATCGCAACCTCGACGGACTTGCCTTCGGGAGCAACCTGGTTGATCAGGCCGACCTCGAGGGCGCGGGCCGCGGTGATCGGGTCTCCTGTGAAGATCATCTCCATTGCGAGACGCTGCGGGATCTGGGCGGGAAGGCGGAACACACCGCCGGCGCCGGCGATCAGACCGCGCTTGACCTCGGGCAGACCGAACGTTGCGTTCTCCGCGGCCACGATGAGATCCGCCGACAACGCCAGTTCTGTGCCGCCGCCGAGCGCGGTGCCGTTGACGGCAGCGATCGTGGGCTTGTCGACGTAGTGCTTGACGAAGCCCGCGAAACCCCAGTCCTCGTGACCGGGAGCATGCAGCTTTTCGCCACGGGAGATCGCCTTGAGGTCGGCGCCGGCGCAGAACGACTTGTCACCGGCACCGGTGATGACGATCGCGCGCACCTCGGGATCGTTCGCGGCCTCTTCGAGGGCGCTGCCGACTCCGATGCTCACCGAGGAATTCACCGCGTTGCGGGCCTCGGGGCGGTTGATGGTGATCGCCATGACGTTGCCGACGCGCTCGACGAGCGCACCGGCCTCGGTTGTCTGGGTCATGGTCGGCTCCCTTCTCAGTTCTCGACGAGTTCGAGGATCGTGGCGTTGGCCTGGCCGCCGCCCTCACACATCGTCTGCAATCCGTAACGAATCTTGTTGCGGCGCATGTGGTGGATCATGTCGGTGAGGATGCGTCCGCCGGATCCGCCGAGCGGGTGGCCGAGAGCGATGGCGCCGCCGTTCGGGTTGAGACGCTCGGGATCGGCGCCGATCTCCTTCAGCCAGGCGAGGGGCACCGGCGCGAACGCCTCGTTGACCTCGAACACGCCGATGTCGTCGACGCTCAGACCCGACTTCTCGAGTGCCTTGGCCGTCGCCGGGATGGGCGCGGTGAGCATGATGACCGGGTCGGCGCCGATGACGGTCGCGGTGTGGATCTTCGCGATCGGCGTCAGACCGTACTTGGCTGCCGCCTCCTCGCTCATGATGAGCAGCGCCGACGCGCCGTCGGAGATCTGCGAGGCGTTACCGGCGTGGATGACACCGTCTTCCTTGAACACGGGCTTCAGCTTGGCGAGGGTCTCGACCGAGGTGCCGCGGCGGATGCCTTCGTCCTTCGAGATCACCGTGCCGTCGGGGGTCGTGACGGGCACGATCTGGGCGTCGAACAGGCCGGCGTCCTGCGCGGCCGCGGCCAGCTCGTGCGAGCGAGCGGAGAATGCGTCGACGTCGGTGCGGGTCAGGCCCCACTTCTCGGCGATCATCTCCGCACCGATCCCCTGGTTCGGTACGGCGCCGTCGTACCGGTCGAGGAACGCCTCACTGAACGGCTTGCCGGCGACCTGCACGGACGAGCCCATCGGCACCCGCGACATCGACTCGACACCACCGGCGACGACGACGTCGTAGTGACCGGCCTCGACGCTCGCGACGGCGAAGTTCAGCGACTGCTGCGACGAACCGCACTGACGGTCGATGGTGACGCCGGGGACCGACTCGGGCCATCCGGCGGCGAGCAGCGCGGTGCGGGCGATGTCCTGGGACTGTTCGCCGACCTGCTGGACGCAACCCCAGATGACGTCGTCGACGACGGCCGGGTCGATGCCGGCGCGCTCCACGAGCGCGTTGAGCACGACAGCGGACAGGTCGACCGGATGGATGCCGGACAGACCGCCGTTCCGCTTACCGACCGGCGTGCGTACGGCCTCCACGATTACTGCACTCACGATGTACTCCTTCTTGTCGGATGAAACGGGTTCAGACCCGCGTGGATTCGAGTTCGGCGACCATCTCGAGCAGTCGCCGTCGATCGACCTTGAGCGATACGCTGCGCGGCAGCGCGTCGACGGTGTGAATGGTGACGGGTACTTCGTAACCGGTCAGCTGGTTGCGGACGAATGCCTCGAGTTCGGCCTCGTCGACCGGTTCCGCTCCTTCGACCAGTTCGATCACCGCAACCGGCACCTGGCCGAGCCGCTCGTCCGCCTTGCCGTACACGGAGGCGTCGAGCACCGCGCTGTGCGCACGCAGCGCGTTGCACACCGTCTCCGGTTGCACCTTGAAACCACCTCGGATGATGGCATCGTCGGCACGGCCGTCGATGTAGAGGAAACCGTCCTCGTCGAGGTGGGCGAGATCGCTCGTACGCACCCACTCGTTGGTTCCGGTGCCGGTCTGGCTCGAGCACACCTCGAGACGTCCGGTGACGCCGACGGGCAGCACGTCCCCGTTCTCGTTCACCGCGCGCATCTTCACGCCGGGGAAGGGGCGCCCGACGCTGCCGCGTTTGCGCGCCCACCATTCGCCGATGAGCGGTTTCGTCCACCCGGCGACTGCACCGCCGAATTCGGTGGCACCGTACATGATCATCACGGGGATCCCGTAGCGCTCGGTGAATTCGTCGGCCAGGTCGGGGCTGACGAAGGTGGTTCCCGCGGTGACTGCACGCAGACTCGAGAGCTTCTCCTTCGGCACGTCGGCGTTGAGGACCGAACGCATGGCCGCGGGCGGGAGACCCGCGACCCGCAGCTGGTGTTCGTACACGGCGTCGACCCACCCCTCGACGGTGAACCGCGGCAGCAGGACGAACGGTCGCGCCTCGGCGAGTGCCTGGATGACGCCCCACAGCCCACCGATGTGCACCATCGCGAGGGACACGAGCCCGACGCGGCCCGTGAACGGCTCACGCTCCTCACGGCCCTTGCCTGTGTGTCCGTGGACCGCGCCGAGCGCGGCCTCGAGCTGGCGCCAGGTCAGCGGGATACGCTTGGGCGGTCCGGTGGTGCCCGACGTGAACATCTCGACCGCGACGGGGTCCTTCTCGTTCTTCGGAGCTTCGATGGTGACCTCGGGGCCACCTGTGCGCTGGTCGAGGTCGATGCCGTCGACAGCGAACCCGACGATGCCGGCCTCGGCCATGGCGAACTCGAATTCGCTTTCCTCCCAGAGGCGGCGCGGAGCGAGCACGACCTGCGGACGCGAGGCCACCGCATCTGCCGTGACCCGCGCCGTCGGCTGCATGGGGTTGAGCGTGACGAGGGTGCGGCCCTTGCCGAGGATCGCGATCAGGGACGCGACGGACTCCATCCGATTCGCCAGGACCACGCCGATGCGTGAACCCTCGCCGCATCCGACGCGTACGAGTTCGGCGTCGATCTTCTCGGCGAGCACCCGGATGTCACCCCACGTGTGCCATGTCTTGCCCTGTTGCACCATCTTCACGTCGTCGGACGCCGACCACAGCAGGCCCAACGCTTCCCTGATACCCGTCATTCGATGCCTCCCACTCCTGCCGACGGGAAAAATCCGCGTTCTTCCTGCATCGGTACCGGTTTCGCAACATGCCCGTCCCTCGCCTCAGCGACGGCGAGACGATCGCCTACTCCAAGGTAGATCACATAGTTAACTAGGTCAATCGAGTTTGGGACAGTCGCCGCTCCGATTGCCGCACGGGCACCGACGGCGAAGGGGGAGGATCCGCAGATCCTCCCCCTTCGCATCAGAGTTTCAGCGCGGCATTCCCAACCCACGCTCCGCGATGAGGTTGCGCATGATCTCCGAGCTTCCACCGGCAATCGTGTAGGCACGTGCGTACAGGAACTCGTCCTGCCACCGCCCACCCTCGACGGCATTCGGGTCTCCCTCTACGAGGATTCCCGCCTCGCCGGAGAGTTCGAGCGCGAAACGTGCGATGTCCACACCGAGCTCACTGAACATCATCTTGGCCATCGGCGCGTCGTACGGGCGCTCGGTCTTGCGCGACCAGCGGCTGATATTCGCGTACACCAGCGCCGACAGCGCCGACACCGCGGCCGCCAACTCACCGATGCGCTCCTGGACCGCGCCGTCCTCGATCGCCGGCCGACCGTTTCTCGTCACGTTCTTGGCGAGATCCTTCAACGCCTCGACGTTCTGTTGCAGCCGCACGACGCTCGTAGCCGCGCCACTGCGCTCGTGCGCGAGGCTCGAGTTCGCGATCATCCACCCGCGATCGAGGTCACCGATCAATGCGTCCGGACCGAGCTCGACGTTGTCGAGGAACACCTCGTTGAAGTCCGACGTGCCGGTCATCTCCCGCAGCGGCCGCACCTCGACGCCCGGCAGCCGCATATCGACGATGAATGCGCTGATTCCCCTGTGCTTCGGTGCATCCGGATCGGTGCGTGCCAGCAGGTAGCCGTAGTCGGCCCAATGACCGTTCGTGGTCCACACCTTCTGACCGGTGACCTTGAACCCACCGCCCTCGGTAGGGACAGCCTTTGTGCGCAGCGAGGCGAGGTCGCTGCCCGAGCTCGGCTCGCTGAAGAGCTGGCAGAAGATGAGCTCGCCCGAGCGGATTCCCGGCAGGTACTTCTGCCGTTGTTCCTCGGTGCCGAAATCGATCAGGGCATGCGACACGAGATGCGCGGCGCCCTGGATCGCGGCCGGTGCGCCGCCGCGGGCGAGTTCCTCACCGACGACGACGTCCTTCTCCGCCGAATGGGCAGAACCCTTGCCGCCGTATTGCTCCGGCCAGTCGGCGCCGACGTACCCGGCCGCGAACAGCTTTCCGGTCCACTCCTTGAGCAGGGCGAGTTCCTCGGCGTCCTCGGCGCTGCGCACGCCCGCCTTGACGGTGACCGCCGGCTTGTTCGCGGCGACGAATTGGCTTACCTCCGAACGGAACTTCTCGAGTTCCGGAGTCATTCCGTAATCCATGTCAGCGCACCTCGTACTTGCGGGTCGGCACCTCGGAGCGAACGACCTGCGCCTTGCCGATCGGATTACCCAGGTCGGTGTAGTACATGCCGGTCGCGAGGGCCGCGGACCGGCCGGAGTCCTTGGACTCCCAGATGGCCCGGATGCTGCCCTGAATCGCGGCCGGAGGCTTCGCGGCGATGCGCTCTGCGAGGTCTTGCGCGCGGTCCCACAGGCTGTCCCGGGTCACGATCTCGCTGATGAACCCGATCTCCAAGGCTCGCTCGGCCGACATGCGCTCGTCCAGTCCCAGCAGAACCATGCGGAGCACCTCGCCGATCGGGATGCGATGCGCGAGACCGATCGGCTCGAGTGCAGCGACCATGCCGTACGAGACGTGTGGATCGAAGAACTGGGCGTCCTCGCTCGCGATGATGATGTCCGCCTCGTTCAGCCAGTAGAGCGCGCCCCCCGCCGCCATACCGTGCACCGCGCAGATCAGCGGCTTCCAGCACCCGTTGTGCTTGGGGGAGAGATCGACGCCCGGATCGCGGCGGCTGAAGACGTTGTCGGAAAGGAACGTGCCCTCCTTGACGTCGACGCCTGTCGAGAAGGCGCGTTCCCCGTTGGCCCGGAGCACCATGACGTGGACGTCGTCTTCCTCGCGCGCGTAGGCCCACAGCGCAGCGAACTCGGCCCGCATCGTGTCGGTGAACGAGTTCAGTTTGTCTGGCCGATCGAGCGTGATCGTCAGAACATGGTCTTTCAGCTCTGCAATCACAGTGGTCAAGCCGCTCAGGTCCACTGTTCCTCCTGGAAAGTACGGGCACACGCCCTAACAAATCTTACTAAGTGACCCATGTTGAGTCCAGTCTCCGTCCGCAACGAGTCAACGCATGTGCCCGACGGCCGCGGCCACCTCGGGTCGACGCCGCGCGGGATCCGCCTTGATCTCGATAACCAGAGGGTAGGCTCCCTCCTCCAGCCGCGCCGTGACCTGCGCGAACTCGTCGACCTCGCGCACCGTAACCGCGCGGGCACCGAGGGCACGCGCCGTGTCCGCGAACGCCGGCCACTCGACCTCCGAATGCGCAGGCTTCAGACCGAGACTCTCGAGCTTGAGGTACTCGGCGCCGTAGCAGTGATCGTCGAGCACGACCAGCACGAGAGGCAGACGGTGCCGGACCGCCGTGCTCAGCTCCACGAGTCCCATCATCGCGCCGCCGTCACCGGCCACACAGACCGTCGGCACGTCGCGCCGACCCGCAGCGGCGCCTATTGCAGTTGCGATACCCAGGCCTATCGAGCCGAACGCCCCGGGCACGGTGAAGCGACCCGGATCGACCGGCAGGTACTTCCACGCCGCGAACGAGAATCGTCCGACATCGGTGACGACCTGCGCCCCCCGCGGCAGCAGCTCGGCGAGCCGGACCATCGCGTCCCGCATGTCGACGGTGCCACCGCCGGAGATGCTGCGATAGCCCTTGTCCTCGAGACCGCGTGCCGCCTCGGCGAGCTTCGCGACCCGGCGCCCGGACGGCTGCGGCGCGTCGGCCTCCGCCAGCCGTGCACACAGCGCGCGCACCACAGTCGCAGCGTCACCGGATATCGGAAGATCCACCGGCGCGAACCGCCCGAACGCATCGGAGCGGTCGTCGATCTGGATGACGAACTTGCCGGCCAGAAGCGCCGTGTTGTCGGTCGTGAACGACGAGAGGGCGGCGCCGACGACAAGCACGCAGTCGACCCGGCCGAGCTCCTCGATCGCCACCGCGTGCGACAGCGACCCGTGCACACCGAGATTCTCGGGTTCGCCGGCGAACAGGTCCTTCGCGAGCAGCGTCGTCATCACCGGAGCATCGATCGCCCGCGCCAGCCGCAGAATCTCGCTCCGCGCCCCGGAAGCGACCGCGCCCCGCCCCGCGAGGAGGAGCGGCCGCGCGCTGCCGAGCAACGCGGCGAGCGCGTCGTCGACGAGATCCGGATCCGGAGCACCGGACACCGGTGGCGGGGGTACCGCGCGCGGCGACTCGCCCGTCGCCGCCACCTCGAGCAGATCGTAGGGCAGGTCGAGCACGAGGGGAGTGCGGGTGGCGGCCACACGCGCGAGCGCCTCGGCGATGTCCGCCCCGACCGTATCGGCCTGGCGCACCCGGCGGTACTCGGCACCGGTGAGACGGGCGAACCCTTCGAGGTCGAAGTCCTGGAAATGGTCGCGCACGTCCGGGGTGCTGCCGGTGAGCAGCAACACCGCACTGCGCGAGCGCACCGCCTCCACCAGGGCGGTCGTGCAGTTCGTGACGGCCGGGCCGTGCGTCACCGACGCGACACCGACACCACCGGTCATGCGGGCGTAGCCGTCCGCCATCGACACCGCACCACCTTCGGCCACGGCCGCGACGAACTCGCCGCCGTGGTTCTCCACGAAGTCACCGAGATACGCGAGGTTGGCGTCGCCCATGAGCCCGAAGACGGTGCCGACACCGCACTCGGACAGCGCCCGGGCCGCAAGCTGATAGGTCTTCACCACGGTGTCCTTCGATCGAGAGGTACTGGTCAGATGACGGGACAGAAGCCGCCGTCGACGTGCACAGCCGTGCCCGTCAGGTAACCGGCGCGGGGGGAGAGCAAAAACGCCGCGGTGTCGCCGAATTCGTGCGGTTCGCCCACGCGGCCGAGTGGGATCTTCATCCGGTCGGCAACCTTGGCGAGATACTCCTCGACATCGCGGCCCGCCTCCACCGCCGGACGCACGATCTGCCCGCTGCGGATGATGCCGACGAGCATCGCAACCACCCGGACCCCGTCGGCGCCGAACTCGTTGGCCAGCGACTTGGTCAGGCTCAGGCCCGCCGCCCGCAACGGGGAGCTGGGCATGCCCCCGCCGGCGCCCGGGGCGCGCGCGCCCGTGCTGAGCACGTTGAGGACGACGCCCTTCGATTCCTTCAGGCGTGGCATCGCCGCACGGCTCGCGCGCACCGCCGCGAGGAACTTCAGGTCGAAGTCGTCGTGCCAGGCGTCGTCGGTGATCTCCTCGAACGTGCCGCCGCTGTGCACCCCTGCGGAGTTGACCAGGCCGTCGAGCCGCCCCCACCGCGCGTGCGCCTGCTCGACGAGCGCGTCGAGATCGGCGGCTATCGTGACGTCGGCCCGCACTCCCACTGCCGAGCCGCCGCCGACCGCGCGCAGGGACCGCACGGCGTCGTCGAGACGCTCGGTGTTCCGTCCGCAGATCGTCACGTCGGCGCCCTCGGTCACCAGAGACGAAGCCGTCGCGAATCCGAGACCGTCCGATCCGCCGGTAACGAGGAAGGCCTTGCCCTTCAGACCCAGATCCATATCGCCTCCGCAGTAACGCCACTTAGTAAACTATGTGATCTGGGTTATAACACACTGTACAGGATTGATGACAGCCCACGGAGGACGTATGAAGGTTCTGATCTACGGCGCGGGCGGCTTCCTCGGCTCCGCGCTCGTCCGGCGTTTCGTCGCAGGTGGACACACGGTGCGCGGCCTGGTCCGCAACGAAGATGCTGCCGCCGCTCTCCGAGAGGCCGGTGCCGAACCCGTGCTCGGCGACCTGCTCGCCGACGCCGAGGACACCGTCGCACACGCCCGCGACGCAGACGTCGTCGTGTACGCCGCGCAACTGTTGCTCGAGCCCGAGAGACGCACCGTCGAGGCCCTGCTCGATGTCCTCGCAGAATCAGGGAAGACGCTGATCTTCACGTCCGGCACGGGCGTGCTCTCGCAGCGCACGGACGGCGAGTGGAGCGAAGACACCTTCACCGAGGACGACGAGTTCGTCCGGTCCAAGTACATCGGCGCCCGCGTCGACACCGAGAACCTCGTGCGCGAGGCCGGCGCACGGGGCGTACGCGGCATCGTCGTACGGCCGTCGATGATCTGGGGGCACGGCCGCTCACCCATGCTCGACGGCTTCCGCACCTCGATCGAGAAGACCGGTGCGGTCTGCTACATCGGGCGCGGCCTGAATCTGTACTCGAACGTGCACGTCGATGATGTCGCCGAGATCTACCACCTCGCGGCCGAGAAGGCCCCGACCGGTGCGCTCTACCACGCGGTGTCGGGCGAAACGAACTTCCGCACCATCGCCGAGGCCCTCGCGCGGCGGCACGGTGTTTCGGCCCGGAGCATCGATCTCTCCGAAGGAGTGGAGATCTGGGGCACCTTCGCCGCCCTGATCGTCTTCTCGACCTGCAGTCGCACGCGCGCACCCCGTGCCCGGCGCGAACTCGGCTGGCAGCCCCACCCCGACCGCCTCGATGTGCTGAACGAGATCGACGTTCCGGCCAGCGCGACCTGACGGCCGCCGCACCCGATCCGCAGGGATCGGGTGCGGTGCAGCACGGTGCTTCGTCGACTGTCAGTGACGCCCGCCGGCGACCACGAGCGTCTCGCCGGTGATGTAGGAGGACTCGTCGGACAGGAGGAACCGCACGACCGACGCGATCTCCTCCGGTGCCGCGCCGCGCCCGAGCGGGATCGTCTCGACCATCGCGGCGCGCTGCTCTGCCGTGACCGTCTCCGACTGTTCCGTCAGGACAAGACCTGGAGCCACGGCATTGACCCGGATGCCGTCCTTCGCGAACGCGAGCGCGCATCCGCGCGTGAAGTTGTTCAGAGCGGCCTTCGTCGCGCCGTACGCGATCGTCGACGGGTTCGCCGAGACGCCGCTGATCGACGAGATGTTGACGATCGCACCCCCACCGGCTTCGATCATCTCGTCCTTGACCGCCCATGTCGTGAGATAGGGCCCGCCGGCGTTCGTGCGGAACAGCAGATCCCACCGTCCAGGGGTGAGCTCGTCGACCTCGAGCAATCGTGAGTACGCGGCATTGTTCACGAGAAACGCGACCGGACCGCCGAATTCGCGACGAGCGACGATCATGAACTCCGCCACGGATTCGGGGTCCGCCACGTCCACCTGCACGGCGACGGCGTCGCCACCGCGGTCACGGATGCCGGCGACCGCCGCTTCGGCTTCGTTTGCCCTGGAACGGTATCCCACCACCACACGGGCCCCCGCGTCGGCGAGGTTCTCGCAGATGGCACGACCGATACCTCGGGCACCGCCCGTCACGACCACACTCTTTCCGTCAAATCCCATTGCGCGACTCATCGTTCGAGCGGATCGAAGTGACGGTCGGCAAGTACCCCCATCGCCGGACGCAGGACCTGCGTCTCGCCGGCCACCTGACGCAGGAGCGTAGCCACCGTGGTCGCGACCGGCACCGTTCCCTCGAGGCACCGCGTCACCAACTCGGCGGTGCCTGCCGCGACGGACGACGGGCGGTAGTCGAGCACCGCCTCGAGGTCGTCCAGGTCTCCCTGCTCGATAGGTGCCGACACGGACTCCGCCTCACGCAAGTACTTGAGTATTCTGGCCAGGCCCTTGCTGCGCTGGATCACGAACGGATCCTCGCTCCGCGGCACGATGATCTGCCGGATCTGCTCGAGCGCGGCGCCGTAGAGCCAGTCCCGCTCGCCCGGCACCGACGGCACCGGTTCGACGTCCGCGATCGCCACACCCACGACGTCCCCCAGTGCTTCGAGGAGAAGCCGCCGGTGCAGCAGCCCGTACACGAGAGAATTGCCGACCTCGCCCAGCAGGTCGGGCTCCACGCTCTTGCGGTACCCCAGGATCACGATGCGCAGTTCGGCGAGCACCCGGTAGAAACGAACCCGGTCGAGATCGACGTCGGTACCGGCCACCCGCGCGTAGTCGTCGAACGCTCCCTGAGATTCGTGAAGGGTTCCTGCACCGCCCGGACCGAGACCCACGCGAGATCGTCGTGCGGGTCGCCGAGGTGCCCCAACTCGAGGTCGAGGACTGCGGTGACCTTGCCGTTCTCGTAGAGGAAGTTGCCCGGCCCGGTGTCGCCCTGCACGATCACCACGGGTCCGGACACGTCCGGTACGTGGCTGCGCACCCAGTCGAGCCCGAGATCGATCAGCGGGTCACCGCTCCCCGAGTCCCGGTAAACCTTCTCCCACGCATCGATCTCGCGATGGACCAGCACGCGCAGATCCGCGTCGGGGTCCTGGTCGAGCAGACCGAGCCGGTGCGGATCCACCCGGTGCATCTCTGCGAGGATGCGCATGAAGTCGGATGCGACGGAGACTCGTTGGTCCTCGTCGTGGAGCCGGGAAAACCATGCCTGGCCGGGCACGAGTTCGGACAGAATCGCCTGTTCGACCGGGTGCACACCCACGATGCTCGGCACGGGCACCGCAGTACCTTCCAAAGCTCGGAAGAACGCCGCCTCGCGATGCAGGGTGAAGTCGTCACCCTTCTCCTCGGGGTCGAGACGGTCGTAGCGCAGGAACAGCGAACGAACCGCGCCGTCCGCGCCACGCACCCCCACAACCCACGCCTCTCGGCGGCCGCCACCCGGGCGCCGGTCGGCCGAGATCACGGTCCCGTTCGCCGCGTCACCGACCCAGTCCACCAGCTCGGAGGAAAGGGTGTTCGCTCCGAGTTCGGTCGCGTTCTCTGTCGCAGTCGCCATCACTTCGTCCTGCCCCTCGCGGCGGTCACCTATACCGCAGCCGCCGAATATGGTACAGATCACTTATATCACTTAGTGCTATTCGAAGATTCCGCTTGGCCGATTCCGGAAGGTGCACATGACCTTTAACACCGTTACCGACCCCGACGCGTCGTTCCTCGCCGAGGACGACACCTACCACCGGCTCAGCGACGACCCGCACGAAACCGAAACAACGTGGTGGTCGTTCAACGTGCCCGAACGCCGGATCGGCGGATGGCTCCATGCGGCACATCGGCCCAACCAGGGCACCGTCACCTGGCGCGTGTTCGCGTGGGACCCGCGCGGCGCCGACCCCGGCCGGCTCGCGTACTTTCGCAACTCGGGGCCGGTTCCGATGATCGACAATCCCGACCTGCGCGCCATCACGTTCCCTGCCGGCGGCTTCAGCGTCGAAGCCCTGAAGCCGACCATGGACTACCACATCGCGTACTCCGACCCGGCCGCAAAGTTCGCGATCGAGTTCGAACACCGCAGCGTGCACCCGCCACAGCGGTTCACCTCCGGCGAGGCGCCGGCGATGTTCAATCCCCACTTCGATCAGCTCGGCCACCTGACCGGCGAACTCGTCCTCGACGGTGAACGCATCGAGATCGACTGCCACTCGGTCCGGGACCGCACGTGGGGTCCCCGCGGCGGCGCGCACCTGCAGAGCCGCAAACCCGAACATCTGCGCGGTGAATACACGGTTCGCGAACCGGGCGGACCCTCCTGGCGGCAGGTGGAGCGTCAGCGCGGCCGCGGTCGCATCCAGTACATCTTCGGCCATGCGGGCGCCGAGACCGGGTTCCTCAGTTTCGTTCGCCCCCAGGACGGCGACGCCGCAGGATTCTCTCCGCTCAACGTCGGGTGGCTCCTGGAGGACGGGCGGTTCGAGCGCCTCGACAAGACGCGCAGCCGTATGCGCAACTACCGCGATCCCCGCACCGGATGGAGCGCGCACATGGAGGTTCAACTCGTCGACGTCACGGGTCGCACCATGGAAGCCGAGGGCTTCGCCGTCAGCCACATGTGCGAACACGGCACCGGTGCCAACGCGCTGATGCGCTGGGAGTTCGACGGGAAGATCGGCTGGGGTGAGGACCAGGACGGCTGGAAGCCCGATCACTTCGCCGAACTCATGCGGGCCCTGCGCGACACGGGACGAACAGGGCACGCACTCTAGCCAGGAAGAGAGCCGGAAATGTCTACATCGTCCTTTGCTGCCCTGGCAACCGCCCCGTCCTCGGTACTACCGGTTCAGTTGCGCGCTCGCGCTCGATCGGAGCCTGACCGGCCGTTTCTCCTCGAGGTGACGGGCGGCCGTGCCACCTACGGCGCGACATGGGACGGCGTCTGCAACTGGGCCGAGCATCTGAGACGCCTCGGCGTCGAGCCCGGCTCCCGTGTCGCGACCTTGCTGCCGCCCTCGATCGATGCGGCGATGATCTGGATCGCCCTCGGTTGCCTGGGTGCGGTGGAGGTGCCGGTAAACCCCGACCTGAAAGGTGCCTTCCTCGAGCATGTCCTCGACGACGCAGCACCGATGCTGTGTCTGGCGCGACCCGAATTCGTCGACCGCATTCGAACCATCCGACCGGACCTGCCGGTTCGGGCCGTCGAACGTGGCGCGTGGGAATACCTGCGCGGGGCCGGTGCCGAGCTCGATACGCTACCCACACCGGGCGACATCGCGTGCGTGATCTACACCTCCGGCAGTACCGGTCCGGCCAAGGGAGTGATGCTCGCTTGGGCGCAGTTCGCGACCACCGTCGACCGGATTCCCCTCGGCCCCGACGACGTGACCTACAACTGCCACCCGATGTTCCATGTGACCGGCAGGAGCCCGCTGGTCACCATGTGCAGCACCGGGGGCAGCGTCGTCCTGCGCGAGAAGTTCTCGGCCAAGGCCACGATGCACGACGTGCGCGCGTTCGGATGCACCACAGGTACCTTCCACGGCGCCCTCCTGCTGGCATTGCCGCCACGAGCCGATGACGCCGACAATCCTCTCGAGGTCGTGTTCGCCGGGCACAATGTCGCACTCGCCGCCGAATTCGCGAGACGCTTCGCTGTGAAGTGCTACGACCTCTACGGGTCCACGGAAGTCGGCTTCCCTCTGGTTCTGAGCGACCCACCGGACCTCGAGCACACGTGGTGCGGACGCGTCCGCGACGGATACCGGGCACAGGTGGTCGACGAGAACGGACAGCCCGTCGCCGACGGCGTACCGGGAGAGCTCCGGATTCGACCCGCCAGCCGGCTCATGATCATGATCGGTTACCTCAATCAGCCGGACGCGACGGCACGGGCGCTGAACGACGGTTGGTACCACACCGGCGATATCGTCATCCGGTATCCCGACGGCAACTTCGAATTTCTGCATCGCGCCAGCGACACCATCCGCCGGATGGGCGAGAACATCTCGACCACCGCCGTGGAGGCGGTGATCGACGAGCACCCGCAGCTTTCCGGATGCGCGGTGCTCGGAGTGCCCGATCCTGTTGCAGGACAGGAGGTACTGATCGCAGCGGAGGTCGTGGAGCACGCCGCCCTCGACGAGCCTGCGCTCTACGAATGGCTGACGAACCGACTGCCCAAACACACGCTGCCCAGATACCTCATCTTGACCGACGAGTTGCCACGCACGCCCACCAGCAAGGTTCTCAAGACCGGGCTGCTCGACGCCATCGACCTGATCGAGGTGTGGAGCCCTCCGAAACGACGAAGCTGATCCGGAAGGCTCCACACCTGCACGCTGCCCGGAGTGCGGCATCGATGATCAACCGATGGGGACGCCTCCCAGGTTCCATGTACCCTCGGTCCCCCGCGACCATCCCGACGCCGCCCACGTGCCACCGTCGACAGGAAGCGTCGCGCCCGTGATGTACGAGGCGAGCGGTGAGCACAGGAACGCGACGGCCGCCCCGCATTCGGAGATGTGCCCCTCGCGACCGAGCGGAATGTACCGGTCCATCGCGTCTTGAAGGGCCGGGTCGCGGACCAGGAAGGCCGATTCGTCGATCGGACCTGTGCGCTGCCCGTGGTTTCCGGGCGTCACGGTCTGATCCGGCGTGATCGCATTGACGCGAATGCCGTCCGCAGCGAGTTCGAGTGCCATCGTGCGGGTGAAGCTGAGCATGCCGGCCTTGCACGCGGCATACACTGCGAAGTTCGGTGCAGCGCGGGTTCCCTCGATGCTGCTGACGTTGACGATCGAGCCACCCTGTCCACCCCGCCGCATGAGGGGAACAGCGGCCGAGGTAGCGGCGAGCATGCTGACGAGATTGATGTCGATGTGCCGCCGCCAGCTGCGTTCGCTCTGGGCGACGAACTCACCGCCGCGGACACCGCCCGCGTTGTTGACCAGGATGTCCAGTCGCCCGAATTCGGCGTCCGCCCGCTCGACGGCACTACGCACCTGGTCGGTATCCATCACGTCCGTCTGCACCGCCAGAGCCTTGCGGTCACGCTCACGAATCTGTTCGACGGTCTGTTCGGCGCGCTGCGGATCGATCTCGGCAAGGACTATATCCGCGCCGGCCTCGGCGAGCGACAGGGCAATCCCACGCCCGATACCGCCGCCGCCGCCGGTCACCAGCGCGACCTGCCCTGTCAGGTCGAGTGTCATACCAACCATGTGCAACTCTTCCCTTCCAAGGGGGCGCGCCGTGCTCCTATGTCATTCGGTCTTCGTCAGGTCGCGAAGGTCGTACGGCCCCCACGTCGTCGCGTAGTCCATGTCCGTACTGAAGTTGCCGACCTTGTCACTCATCACCCACGGGTAGGTGATCCACACGATCGGAACTCCCCACGCGTCCTCGGTGAGGTACGTGTTGAGCTCCACCTTGCTCGCCGTGCGCTCTTCCTCGGTGCGCCGAGAATCCGTCACCTGAGCGATCAATGCGTCGTATTCCGGGGTCGTGCCCGCAGGGTTCTGGGTCGGCCCGATTCTCGTGTTCAGCCCGGCCGCGAAACTGATTCCGGCGGAGGAGAACCCCACCATCAGGGGGTAACGTCCGGACGCGAACTGGGTGTACACCTCGACACCGTCGAGCACACGGGGCTCGAACCGGATACCCGCGGCCGCGAACTGTTCCTGTACGACGTCGACCAGTCCCGGCGTGGTCGCCGACGACACCGCGATCTCACCGAGGTCGATTCCGTCCGGGTGACCGGCCTCGGCGAGCAGCGCCTTGGCCCTCTCGGGATCGTACGGATAGACGTCCTCGAGGCTCTCGTCGAACCCGGGAAGTCCCTGGGGGACGAACTGCGACCGGACGCGGGAACCCGGGTACAGGGCCTCCGTGATCGTCTCCCGATCGATCGCGTGGTTGAGCGCCTGGCGCACCCGCAGGTCGTCGAGGGGCTTCGCATTGCGGTTGATGGCGAGCTCCATACCGACACCGTGCTCGACCGGAACGGTGACGAGGCCGTCACGCCCCTCGACAGCTGCGACGTTGCCGGGCTGGAACTGGCCGATGTCGATCTGACCACCCGCGACAGCGTTGGTGAATGCCTGGAAGTCGGGGATGGCCGTGTGTTCGATCCGAGCCGGCTTGGCGGCGTCGGCGTCCCAGTAGTCGTCACGGTCGCGCACCAGGACCAGCTTCTCGTTCGGAGCCCACGATTCCACACTGTAGGCACCGGATCCGTCCGCTGTCCTGCTGGGATCACCGGTCTCGAACAGCGGTGGGTTCATGATCAGGCCGGCTGGTCCGGCGAGCAGATAGGGCATCTGGTCGGTGGGCTTCGCCAGGGTGATGGTGACCGCGTACGGTTCAGTCGCGGTCACCTCGGCGATCGCCGACAGTGAACGCTTGACCACGGGCGACTCGAGGGTACGTGCGCGATCGAGGTTCTTCTTCACGACCACGGCGTCGAGCGGAGTGCCGTCCCGGAACGATGCGTCCTCGCGGAGATTGAACACGAGCTGGGTGCCGTCGCCGTTGTAGGACCAGTCGGTGACCAGCATGCCCTTGGCCACACCGTCGTGATCGACGGTGAAGAGCCGGTCATAGATGTTGTTGAGCCCGAAACGGAATGACGCGATCTCGGAGGTGGCCATATGCGGGTCGAGCGTGCTCACCCCCTGGGTCCATCCCACCGACAGGGTCGCGTTGGTGTCGACCTCGCCCCGACCCGAACTGGCGGAGGATTCGGAACTGCCACACGAGGAAACCAGCGCGACTACAGCCACACACGCAACTGCGGTGACTGCCCAGCGACTTCGGAACATGAGATGTCCTTTCGCGGATCGGGTTCGAATACGAGCACGGATCACGGCCGTTCAGACGTGAAATGAGATGCGGGCCTTCGATACCCCAGGAAGATGTGACCTTCGCCGATGACCCTATCCCGGGGTGTCGCACATCACAACACCAACTCGAGCCCAAATATCAAGAATCCGGCTCGGCGCCAATATGGTTCACCGTTCAGAGAAGAAACTCGGCCGATCCGTCGACGACGACGGCGCCCGCCGAATCGATCAGCTCGAGGTCGAGTACGACGCGTGCGTCATCCCTGCTACCCCGAATCTCGCGAACCGCAGCGTGTGCAGTCAGCACCTCCCCGCGATACACAACCTTGCGAAATCGGGTCCGGAACCGTCTCACCGTCCGGGTACCGAAGAGATCGGTGCAATACGCGGCCAGGTATCCGGCCCCGAGCATCCCGACGCTGAACGCCGCGGGATATCCTGCAGCTCTGGCCATCTCGTCGTCATGATGCATCGGATTCAGGTCGCCACTCGCGCCCTGGTAGCGCACGATGTCGGTCATCGTGAGAGGTCCGAACGTCCGCGGAGCAAACGCCCGTCCCGGTTCGATCTCGATTCCCGACATCGTCATTCCGGCACCCCTACCGATGCGAGAAACGCCGAAGTGTAATGACATTCCGCTCTGAGCTCTCCGGCAGAATCGGTGAACGTCACAGTGAAGTGCACCAACGCCATCGAACCCGACTTTTCGGTCTTGCGCTCGACCGAATCGAGACGTAGCCCCGTGGTGACGGTTTCGCCGGCATGCAGAAGCTCACCGTGAAACTCGTACTCCTGCTCGAGCGACAGTAGCCGGCGCACATCCGGCGTCACTCCGATCGCCTCGCATCCGGCTCGGGTTTCGGGAAGGTCGAACACCCTCGACAGGTTGTCCCAGAACACCACGGTGGACAGGAACGTCGGCGGCACCGGGGCACCGGGTTCATCGACGAAGTCGGCGTGGGCGGCCCCGGTCGCCAGGGCGTATTCACGAATCTTGCCGCGCTCGATCGGCATCTCTGCCATGAGCAACCCCTACCTTCCGACGGGGGCAACGGGAGCGGGGCGGAACGTCCGCATGCTCGGATGCGCGGCCGGTATGGCCGAGAGCAGCGTCCGACTGTACTCGTGTGTGGGATCGGCGAACAACGTTGCCGCGTCGTTGCACTCGATGATCTCACCGCGCTTCATCACCGCGATACGATCGGCGATGACCCGCACGAGCGACATGTCGTGCGAGATGAACAGGTAGGCGAGATTGCGTTCGGCCTGCAGTTCGCGCAGGAGGTTGATGACGTGCGATCGGATGGACATGTCCAGTGCCGCAACCGGCTCGTCGCACACGACTACCTCCGGGTCGGTGACCAACGCTCGGGCGATCGCGACCCGCTGGAGCTGACCTCCCGACATTTCGTAGGGATAGCGCTCGAGGTGATGCGCGGTCAGTCCGACGCGATCGAGCAGTGCAGCGATACGCTTGTCGCGATCGGACGCGCTGTAGCCGCCCTGCGAGAGCATCGGCTCGGCGATCGAGTATCGGATCTGGGCGCGGGGATTGAGCGACTTGAACGGATCCTGGAAGATCATCGTCGCCCGGCCACGGACCTTGCGCAGCTCGGACCGTCCCATCGCGGTGATGTCGTCGCCCAGCACCTTGATCGACCCCGAATTCGGTTCGATCAGCCGCAGCGCCAAGCGTCCGACGGTCGACTTGCCGGCACCGGACTCGCCGACGAGCGCCAGCGTCTCGCCGCGTCGAACCTCGAGGCTCACTCCGCGCACGGCATCGACGGTGTCGGTAACGCGGCCGAGCAGATTGCGCTTGGCGGGATACGACTTGGTCAGGCCCTCGACAGCAAGGGCTGCGTCGCCGGTGTCCTTCCTGATGCCGGCATGTGCGCCGGTTGTGGTCGTGTCAGGCATAGAATGCGTCCTCCAGCGAAATCTCGTCGGTGCGGATACAGCGCGCGAGATGGTCGGTTCCGACGGTCGACAACGGGATGTGGCCTGTCGTGCACTCTTCGCGGGCGTACGGGCACCGCGGTGCGAATCGGCACGAGTCGACGAATTCGTGCGGCGGTGGCACACGACCCGGGATGACCCCCATCTTCTCGGCATGTCGCACCGGATCGGGCATGGCGTGCAGAAGACCGGCGGTGTAGGGATGGCGCGGGTTGTCGAAGAGTTCGAGGATGGGTGCGTCCTCGACGATCCGGCCGGCATACATCACCGCGGCCCGGTCGCACACCTCGGCGACGACGCTCAGGTCGTGGGTGATGAGCAGGACGCCGAGTCCGAGCTCGAGTTGCAGTTCGTGGATCAGGCCGAGCACCTGGCGCTGGACGGTGACATCCAGGGCGGTGGTGGGCTCGTCGGCGATGAGGACATCCGGATCGCACGACAGTGCCATAGCGAGCATGACCCGCTGGCACATGCCACCGCTGAACTCGTGAGGGTAGGCGTGTGCGCGTTTCGCCGGCTCGGGGATGCCGACGCGATCGAAGAGTTCGACGGCGCGGGCCCACGCGTCCTTCCGTGAGCACTTGCGGTGCCGTCGGACGGCCTCGGCGACCTGATCCCCCACGGTGAAGGCGGGGTTGAGACTGCGCCGCGGCTCCTGGAAGATCATCGCGACCTCGGAGCCGCGAACCTCGTCGAGGTGCTTCTCCGACAGTGTGTTCAGGTCCCGGTCGTTGACGACGACCGAACCGGAAACGCGGGCGTTGCGCGCCAAGAGATGCATGATCGCGAGGGACGTGACCGTCTTTCCCGATCCCGACTCGCCCACCAGTCCCATTGTTTCGCCCTTGCGGACGCTGAAGGCAACGTTGTCGACGATCCGGGTCCAGCCGTGATCGGGTGTCTTGAACTCGACACTCAGGTCTTCGACCTTCAGAACGGTGTCCTGTTCGAGTGCCCTTTCGGTGGTCATGGTCATGCCTTGCTCCCGCCTTGGCTGCCGACTGCGTCCCGCAAGCTGTCGCCGAACAGCGACAACATCAGGATGGAAACAACGATCATCACGCTGGACGGAATGATGGTCCAACCGTTGATCGCAAGGTTGTCGAATCCCTCCTTGACCATCGAACCCCAGCTCGCCGTCGGCGGTTGCACACCGAGCCCGAGGAAGCTCAGACCGGATTCGGCGACGATCGCGACGGAGGCACCGAAGGATATCTGGATGAGCAACGGCGAGACGATGTTCGGTGCCACATGGCGCGCCATGATCCGGATGGGACCGGCGCCGCCCGAGCGAGCGGCTTCCACGTAGTCCTCGTTGATGATCTCCCGGGTGCTGACCCGGACCAGTCGATAGAACCGAGGCGCGAGGAGCACGCCGATTGCGATCATCGCGTTGGTCAGGCTGGGGCCCAACGCGCCGACGATGGCGACCGCGAAGAGGAGCGGCGGCAGCGACAGCAGCACGTCGGAGACACGGCTGATGAACGAGTCGAGGGCGCCGCCGAGGTAACCGGCGATCAGACCCAAGCTCGCACCCACGAGGATGCCGATACCGACCGCGAGAGCGGCTGCGGCCAGGTCGACACCGGTGGCGACCATCAGCCGGCTGAGAATGTCGCGTCCGACGGCATCGGTGCCGAGCCAGTACTCGCTGCTGGGGCTCTCGAGACGGTTCAACAGACTCTGAGCCGAGGGATCCTTCGGTGTCCAGAACTGGGCCAGTACGCCGATGAACACGAAGAACATCAGGCCTGCGAGACAGAACATGCCGACACGATCCTGCAGCAGCCGCTTCATCGTTCGGCCGGGCGTATACGAGAAGGGCGTCTTGATGCTTCTCGCGTTCGTCACTGTGGTGGTCATGTGTTGCGAATCCTCGGGTTCAGGTAGCCGTACGAGATGTCGACGAGCAGGGTGACGAGCAGGACGATCACGCCGCTGACGAGGACGACGCCTTGCATCGTCGGGATGTCACGGTTGATGACGGCGGTGACGCCGAGTTGACCGAAACCCTGGATGTTGAAGATCGCTTCGATGATCACGGCGGCACCGACGACGCGTCCGACGTTCAGGCCCAGCACCGTGATATACGGGACCGCAGCATTCTTCGCGGCGTGTTTGGACACGAGCTTCATCTTGCTCAGGCCCTTCGCGCGGGCGGTGCGGATGTAGTCCTGCTCGAGCGCGTCGATCATGGCACCTCGCGCCTGCCGGGCGAGTTCGGCGAGGCTGATGGTGGCGATGGCGATTGCCGGGAGGGTGGCGTACATCAGCCATTCGCCCAGGCCGTCGCTCATCGGTGCGTACCCGGTGGGCGGGAAGATCTGGAGTCCACCGAGGGCGAACCACTTCACGAGGATCGCGGCGAGCACGAACGGCGGGACGGCGAGCAGGAACACCGACGTGCCGGTGAGAAGCCGGTCGAACAGGCTGTCGCGCTTGACTGCGGCGAGGATGCCGAGCGGGATGCTCAGGATGACGACCATGAGCATCGCGAACAGCCCGATGGTCAGGGTCCGCGGAAGGCGGCGGGCGATGACGTCGGTGACCGGTTCGTTGGTGGCGAACGACGTACCGAGGTCGCCCTGTAATGCGTTCCACACGTAGGAC
>SWCF01002273.1_pt1 | contig 49677 bp, 46 predicted proteins | sample 4690081 | NCBI WGS metagenome assembly SWCF01 (sample SAMN10267280, study PRJNA491770) | bioreactor metagenome | isolation source: DHS bioreactor inoculated with | place: Japan: off Shimokita Peninsula
TCATAGATAGGACTTATTTAATATGTGGTCTGTAATTGACGGATACAGTTATTTGAAGTTTTCCCATAGATTTATTAAATTAAAAGTCAATAATTCCATATAGATGAATATGATGATAGCATAGAGGATTTTGCTTTAAAAAGGAGGAATAATATGCTATCAAGTAGTGAGTTCGTGAGACAATCTTTAGAGACCCATCTTTTCTTTGCTAGAATCATGAAGGAACATTCTTTTTTCCTACAAGTGAGCTTTACACCAAGGGATGCAGGTTTCTCCCAGCAGGCAGATTACTTAAGAATGGAATTTGATAAATTTTTATGGGAGGTAGTTTGTTTATCAAACGGTGTAGTTAGCCCTGGAGTTATTCAATCAGGGGAAGTGGTAACCCCCTTTACCCTACAGGCCGAAACCACATCCTCATACCTTACAGGAGTAAGTATACCCACCTATATTACCCAGGCAGAAATGGAACTAAAGGGTGGTGTATATAATATGTTTAATCCCATTTTTGAACAGACCATCTATATGCTCAATCAAAGAGCAATAGGCTTAATAACGGCGATAATAGATTTCAAGTCCAATGTATTAGCGAATGTTTTATCCTGTAAGATGTTCACAGTTAATTATCCTTTGTTAATTGATCATATTTTAAGAGAGGCTGAGCTATACATAAGGATGATTACCAGACTTCAAAATAGAGAAAAAATCGATGTGGAAAAGGAAATCTATGAACAGGAATTATTCTGGAACAGGATTATGGCAGAGCATTCTAAGTTTATTCGGGGGCTGCTGGACCCCACTGAAAATAATTTGATCGAGACAGCTAACGATTTTGCCATTGAATTTGATGAATTAACTGAGGAAGTAAGAGAAGCCATGGAAAAATGCCTGCCAATTGATACAGTCACAGATGAAAGCTTAGAAGCTACAAAAAGGGTTAGTGATTTCAATGCCCAAGGAACACAAGGCTTGCTGGAGTGCCAGATAAGGTCTATCATCATACCCCTACTGGGAGATCACGTCCTCCGTGAATCAAATCATTTTATCCGCTTATTAAAGCGATTTCAGAAAATAGATTAGTTTAAGACATTATGATATCAACCTTGAGGAACACAGAATTAATAAAAAAGCAAAGCGCTTTCAGGCTGCTGTTAAGCAGAGAACAATAACATAAAAATACAATATTCCTCCAATGAGTTAGATTGACTCAATCATTGGGGGAATATTTTTGTCATTACACCATATTTAAAATCAGATAATAATAAGTACCAGAAGCTACTTGCTGCAAATTAAATTCCGATACTCTGCCGCTAAAATTGACATAATAATAATCGATTCAAATTGACCGTTATAATAAACACATTCACGTAAAATTCCTTCTTTGACAAAGCCCTCTGATTCATAAAGCCCTTGGGCTCGATTATTTTTTACGCGAACATCAAGCCATAGCCTGTGGGCCTGTAAATGGTCGAAGGCTATGGCTTTAATAAATCTTAGGGCCTGTCTGCCATAGCCTTTTCCCTTACTGGTGATAACAATACGTTTAAATTCAATATTCCGATCTGGATTAGTAAGTCCTGCCATGATAATGTATCCAACGGGATCGTGGGTAGCGCTTTCCTCAAGGATTAAATGTAGTATATCCTCCTGAGATAAAGCCTGCCGATGGGCCTCCTTTGACCATTGTGTTACAAATTGAGCATTGTAGGAATCACCTTCAGCAGTGACGATGAAGTCTAGGTCCTCATAACATGTATTTCTTAATAATAGTGATTCTGAGGTTAACGTAATGTTATTCATAATTTACCTCCTTAATGATCATAACGTTTGCTTAACATAATGCCTAGATTAAAAACTGTCCTATTGATTCCGGTAGTCTCCTTAGAAGAAAAATAAAAAGTAATCTCCCACTCTTTAATTATACTCATAATTACCAATATTGCCAATGTTATCTATACCTTGAGAGTAACTGCGGTAAGGCTTCTAAAGCGTAATCCCTAAGGGGGATTATTTTAGATAAAGGACGTATCACCAGTAAAGGGTACAAAAAGAATTTTGAAAATATATTGTCGATTTAGTATAATTAAGAAAATTAAAACAGAATATTAATTATCGAGGTGTATAAAATGTATTTCCAAAAAGAAATCATCATTAATAATCGCTATGGGCTACATACTAGAGCTGCGGCAATTGTTACATTCCAAGCGACCAGCATTAATAGAAAGTACGGAGTTCAGTTATTTATTCAGAAAACGGCAAATGATAGCAGAATTCCTTTGTCCAGTATGTTGGCCTTGGCTAACCTGGGAATTAAAGCAAAGGATAAGGTTATCATTGGCTATGAAGGCGATGAAAGCTCCAAGGGTGCCCTTTTTGAAATGGAGGCCTGTTTAACAGGTTCGATTGAGGTAGCTGGTGTCCATACTGAGGAAATTGATAGATTACTGGATAAAAGTACCCTGACCAGCGAGCAATTGATAGAAAGTATATCCAATGGAATCATTGTTGTTAATGAAGATGATTTTATTATTCAATTTAATCAAGCAGCAGAAAAAATAATTGGGATTCCCAAGCATCAGGTTATCGGTAAAAGGGCAAGGGTAGTTATTGAAGGTTCAAAGCTTCATGAGATATTAAAGACGGGTAAAAAAACATTTCAAGAAAAGCAAAAAATAGGCAATACTACGATTATCACCAATAGAAGCCCTATTCTGGTAAACGACAGCATCATTGGGGCGGTGGCGATTTTTCAGGATATTAGTGAAATTGAAAGGCTTTCTAATGAATTAGATTCCGTCAAAGAGATCAAGGAACGCTTTGGGAATATATTAGCCTTTGTCAATGACGGTATTTGTATGGTGGACGAAGAGGGAATCATTACCTATGTCAATCCGGATTTTGAAAGAATCTGGAATGTCAACAAAGAGGAGATTGAAGGAAAGCCTGTGGTCGATGTTCTCCCCAATTCTGCAATAGAAATGGTCATGGCCACAGGAAAGAAGCAATTAGGGGTGATTACCAGGGGGAATAGAGGAAGTCGAATAATTTCCCATGCCTCCCCTGTATTAATTAACCAGGTGTTTAAGGGGGTAGTATGCATTTCCCATGAAGAAACCCAGCTTCAGCAGATGCTTGAAAAGCTGAAGGAGGCTGAGGAAAAAATTAAATATTTCAAAGATGAGCTGGACCGAAAGCAAAACATCCATGAGGCCTTTGAGATCATCATTGGCAAAAGTGGAATATTAAGGGATGTCTTACATATTGCCTCAAAGGCAGCTAAAACCTCCTCCACCCTATTGATCCATGGTGAAAGCGGTACTGGAAAGGAATTATTAGCCCATGCCATTGCAGCAGCCAGTGTAAGAAAAGACAAACCTTTTATTAGATTAAACTGCGCAGCCATACCAGAAAATCTATTGGAAAGCGAGTTGTTTGGTCATGTGAAGGGGGCCTTCACCGGAGCCATCAGGGATAGGGTGGGAAAATTTCAATTGGCTGACGGGGGTACTATTTTTCTGGACGAGATTGGAGATATCAGCAAGGAAATGCAGGTCAAGCTATTAAGGGTACTTCAAGAAAGGGAGCTGGATAAGGTCGGTGGTACAGAAACGATTAAGGTGGATGTTCGAGTCATAGCCGCCACCAACAGAAATCTGAAAGAAATGGTCAAAGAGGGTCTATTTCGAGAGGATTTATATTATCGATTAAATGTAATTCCCATTACCATGCCCCCCTTAAGGAAGCGAAAAGGAGATATTCCCTTATTAGTAGAGCATTTTGTTAAAAAGATTTGTCAGCGGGAAGGAAGAAATATCAAAAAGGTCACCCAGGAAATGATAGATCATCTTGAGAGTTACACTTGGCCCGGTAACATCAGAGAGCTTGAAAATATCATTGAAAGGGCTATTACCTTAGGGGATGGGGATATTTTAACAGAAGATGCTTTGCCAATTTATATTCAACCAAAGATGAAACCAGGCAATAATGAATTGGTAAACCTGGTCAATGGAGAGCTGATGACCTTGGAAGAATATGAGAAAAATATCATTAAGATTGCCTTAGAAAAGTATAAGTCCTTTAATCGAGCAGGGAAGGCCTTGGGCATTACCCACCGTACTGTTGCCCAAAAGGCTAGAAAATATAACTTAGTATAGATACCATAATGAATTGATAAAAATTGTCAAGGAGTTGATAGAATTTATCAATTTTCATTTATAAACGCTGTGAATTTTGATAAGGATTAAAAGTGATTCCTTCCGTCACTGGGAAAAATACAGGCCTTTATCAACTGTGCTGCATTGTTCGCAAGCTAAAAGAAAGATGGCATGGCTTTTGCAACTTATCTAAATAACCCAGGTTTCAAAGGGCTAAGGCCTATAAAAAGGAGGAAATGAAAATGAAAAAGGTAATTAACCATCCTGAAAACGTAGTAGATGAGATGCTGGAAGGTATCGTTAAGGCCCATCCAGAGTATGTCAAAAGATTAGATGGCTTTAATGTGGTAGTAAGAGCCAATGGTCCCGTCAAGGGCAAGGTGGCCTTAGTCAGTGGCGGAGGCAGCGGACATGAACCCTCCCATGGAGGCTTTGTAGGAGAAGGAATGCTTCACGGTGCAGTTGCTGGAGAAGTTTTTACATCTCCTACACCAGACCAAATATATGAGGCAGTAAAGGCAGTGGATGGAGGTGCCGGGGTACTTCTAATCATTAAAAATTATACAGGGGATATTATGAATTTCCAGATGGCAGGGGAAATGGCTGAGGCAGATGGTGCCAATGTTACCAATGTGGTGGTTAACGATGATGTAGCGGTAGAAAACAGCACCTGGACCACTGGTCGAAGGGGTATTGCTGGAACCATACTGGTCCACAAAATAGCAGGGGCTGCGGCGGAAAAGGGGATGGAGCTTTCAGAAGTAAAACGAGTAGCTGAGAAGGTCATTGCCAATGTCAAATCAATGGGAATGTCTCTGACTCCTTGTACAGTGCCGGCAGCAGGAAAACCAAGCTTTGTATTGGCAGAGGATGAAATGGAGGTTGGCCTTGGAATCCACGGTGAGCCGGGAACCCATAAGGAAAAAATTAAGCCGGCAGCAGAAATTGCCAAGGATTTACTGGATAAAGTTCTGGCTGAGATAGAATTGGAGGAAAAGGATGAAGTTGCTGTTTTAGTCAATGGGCTAGGTGGTACGCCCTTGATGGAGCTATATATTGTAAATAATGAAGTCCATAAGCTGTTAAAGGAAAAAGGAGTTCAGATTTATAAAACCTTAGTGGGCAATTATATGACCTCCCTTGAAATGGCTGGTTTTTCCATTACCCTACTAAAGCTTGATGAAGAAACCAAAGAACTACTTGACTACAAGGCAGATACACCAGCCTTTAAACAGTTTTAAGAGAGACAATATTGAATAATATAAGTATACAGTGAGTTTGGGGGAAAGATGAAGTAGGTTCATGTTTCCCTCAATCCAATGTCGAAATCTATAATTCCAACTTGATCACGAAATAGGGAGGAACTATCATGCTAACAAAGGATTTATTGTTAAAGATCTTAATGAAAGCATCAGAAACCATTGCAGAAAACAAACAATATTTAGCAGATCTGGATGCTGCCATAGGAGACGGAGACCATGGTTTTAACATGAGTAAGGGATTTAAAGCCGTGGCAGAAAAGCTAGAGGCTGTAAAGGAGAAGGATTGTGGCACAATACTAAAAACCGTTGCTATGACATTGATATCAACCGTAGGAGGAGCATCTGGCCCCCTATATGGAACGGCTTTTCTAAAGGCATCGGCAGTGGCCAATGGAAAAGAAGCAGTGGATCAAGAGGACATTCTTAAAATGTTTGATGAAGCAATTCAAGGGATTGTCATGAGGGGAAAGGCCCAAAGGGGAGAAAAGACCATGCTGGATGCTTTGATTCCAGCCTTTGAAGCCTTGACAGAAGCCCTAGGACAGGGGAACTCATTGCCTGAATCCTTTGAAAAAGCCAGCAAAGCCGCCTATGATGGCGTAGAATATACGAAAACCATCAGAGCCACAAAGGGCAGGGCAAGCTACCTTGGAGATAGAAGCATCGGTCATCAAGATCCTGGGGCCACATCTAGTTATTTGATAATTAAAGCGGCAGCAGAGACACTGAACAGATAGGGGCGATTAGAAATGGTAGGAATTGTGATTGTATCCCACAGTGCAAAAATAGCCGAGGGAATTGTTGAGCTTTGTAGTCAGATGGCCGCTACCGATTTAAAAATTGAAGCTGCAGGGGGGACTAATGACGGAAGAATTGGAACCGATGCAGTAAAAATAATGGATGCTATTAAAAGAGCAGAGGCTGGAGACGGAGTATTGGTCTTGATGGATATGGGCAGTGCCGTAATGAGCACCGAACTTGCTCTCGATCTATTAGAGGAGGAAATTCGGAAAAGGGTAGTTCTGGTTGATGCTCCCCTTGTAGAAGGGAGCATAGGCGCCGTTGTACAGGCATCCACTGGAAGTGCCCTGGAAGAAGTAAAGGACGTGGCACTGGAAAGCAGAATGATGAAAAAGCTATAGAATTAGTCCATAGGAGGAATAGCTATGTATAAAAGAGAGATAATACTAAAAAACCCCAACGGGCTCCATGCTAGGCCAGCATCTCAATTTATGCAGCAGGCATCAAAGTATCAATCTGAAATTCATTTAGAGATGGAAGATAAAGTGATTAATCCCAAGAGTATATTATCCCTGCTATCGGCAGGAATTAAATACAATAGTAGATTTACCATAACTGCAGCTGGGAAGGATGAACAACAAGCAGTGGAGGAGTTGGCAGCTTTTCTTGAAGCAAGCAGAGATTAAGGTTATTGTAAGGAGTCCTGCAAAGAAGTATCCCATAAAAATTCCAATAAAATGAGGTGAGATGATGAGACTGAAGGGAAAAAAGGTCTTAGCCCTTGTCCACGATGATTTTGAAGATCTTGAGCTGTGGTATCCAATTTTGAGGCTGCGGGAAGAAGGGGCCCAGGTGGATCTGGTAGGAGAAGGGGCAGAAAAGATTTATATAGGAAAATACGGTGTCCCAGCCAAAAGTGGATATAGTTTTTCAGAGATAGACCCATCCCAATATGATGCCCTGCTGGTACCTGGAGGCTGGGCCCCTGATAAGCTTAGACGCTTTAAGGAGGTTATTGACATTGTTAAGCATATGGATAAACACCAAAAGCCTATTGGGCAGATATGTCACGCTGGCTGGGTGCTGATCTCAGCAAAAATATTAACGGGGAAAAGAGTAACTAGTACCCCTGGAATCAAGGATGATATGGAAAACGCTGGAGCCGTCTGGGTAGATGTACCCAGCATAGTAGATGGACATATTGTGTCCAGTCGAAGGCCACCAGATTTACCAGAATATATGAGGGATTTCATACAAGTGCTGGAAAGGCAATAAAAAAATGAGTCAGTTTGTTGACTCATTTTTTCTTGACAATTCTAATTAAGAATAGTATTATTTAATTAATCAAATACTTAATTAAAAAATAAGGAGTTAATCCATGGATCAAATTGATCAAATTGTACAGCTATTTAAAGCCCTGGGTGATGAGACAAGATTAAAAATATTACTTATTCTTTCCCGTAGAAGAATTTGTGCAAAGGGAATTGCTAGGCATCTGGGTATCTCAGAAGCAGCAGTCTCTCAGCATATCAAAATTCTTAAGGAATCAGGTATCATTATAGGGGAAAAAGTAGGTTACTATGTCCATTATGATTTACAGGAGGCTATTTTTACACAGGCTATTGATTTCATTAATCAAATAAAGCAACACCATACAATGGTCATAGATCAGCTTGACTTTCACATTCCCCATGAATGCAGTGCATCATGTAAGACCAATCAAAATAAATGCTGTCAAAGAAAGTATATTCAAAAATCGAAAGGAGAAGGTATATGAGAGTTTGTATTCCTGTTTCAGAAAACAAGGGATTAGAGAGCGTTGCCTATAATCATTTTGGTTCTGCCCCCTTTTTCCTAATTTACGATTTAGAAAGGGAGGAAATGAAGGTCATTGAAAACGAAGACTTACACCATGCCCATGGAATGTGTCAGCCCCTGAAGGCCCTTGGAGGTGAAATGGTTGATGCTATCTTAGTTGGTGGAATTGGGGCAGGAGCCCTAATGAAACTAAGCAACCAAGGGGTTAAGGTCTATCAAGTGGCTGATGGGACTGTGGTAGAAAACATTGATCGCTTAAAAGGGAATAAATTAATGGAGTTTTCTCTAGACAACAGCTGTAATCAACATGGCTGTAGTCATTAATTATTTTCAAAGGGGTATCTATCAAAAGGTAGATGCCTTTTTGAATTCAAAACTAACAGTTAAGCTATTAATATCTTTTGATGGAAACATAATTTTTATAAGGAAAAACAACACTAGCATGAAAAATGATTCGGAATAATGTCAATAGATTGAATAATTAAAGTATAAAATAATTAATCATTATGATAATATAGCAATAGAAAAAGTTTTAAAGAAGCGGGTGATGAGGGTGAATATAAATAGAACTATTTGTAAGTTGTAAAATATTGAATTTTAAAATTCATAGAAAGGAAAATAACCCCATGTTGAAAGGTAAAAACATAAGTATAAATGTACTAATTTTTATTATGATATGGATAGGGTATGCAGCCTCAGATACTGTTTATTTTCTTGATTTTATTTATCAAAAAGGAATTTTATTGTTGATTATATTAAATTCGATATGGCTTTATGTAAATATTTTTGTAAATAAAGAGAGTTAAACGCTCTTTTTTTACGAAGTAGTTCTATTAAATTCTCTTCTAGCGCCTCAACAGCTTATAAATTTAAAATCCAAAGGCCCATGTGAAATATACTGGACAATTCAAAACATTGTTAATTAATTAATAAATAGAGGTATTAAACAATTTACCAATATGATAATATAGTAATAGACAAAGGATTTTAAGGAAGAAGGTGATGAGGGTGAATAATTTAGATAAGTTCAAAAGCAAGCTCATTAAATATGCCAGGCATATGGAATTTGGCATAGCCTTATGTATTGTTCTGGCTATTTTGTTAGGATTGATGACATTGTTTAAATATTTAGCAGTGATTGCAGTTTCTGATATTGGAGAAATCTACAATATCTTTAAAAGCTTTCTAAGTATTGCCCTATTACTGGTAATTGGCCTAGAGTTGGTTTTGATGCTACTGACCCATTCCTCAAAAAGTATATTAGAGCTGGTGCTTTTCGCAATTGCAAGAAAAATGTTGGTCTATAGTGAAACCATGCTTGATTTAATTTTAGGGACAATAGCCATTGCGATCGTTTTTACCATTCAAAAATATTTAATGTCTACAAAATCTACCGTTGAAAATAATAAATTTCGTATAGACAAGTATACAGTTCAAGACGATTATTCCCATTCTGAAGGTATGATTGAAGATAATGAGGATAAAGGATGATACCATAGAAAAGATTAAATTTAAGGAAAAACTAATAATAATGGGCAGGGATAAATATTGTGCATTTTTTAAGACTTTTAAAGAAATAGATAATTCTTTAAGGGTCTTTGTTTTGTTTATGTCACAACAATATTACTGTCAATTAGACAGCATATCCTCTTTGTTCTACAAATATTTACTGATATAATAAAAATAAAATTAAAATATTAATCGAGGTGAGTATATGTATAGCTATCCCCTCTATCGTCCTCCCAGTGAGGCAAATAGCTTAATCATTCAAGTAACTGAGGGTTGTTCCCATAACAAATGCAGATTTTGTACAATGTATAAGGATAAGTCCTTTAAGGTAAAGAGTTATGAAGAAATAGAAAGACATATCATGGGCTTGAAAAGCATGTATGGAGAAATAGATAAAATATTCTTAGCCGATGGTAATATTATGTGCTTAAGTGTCGATAGGCTGCTAAAAATATTAAATGTCGTCAATAAGGAATTTCCCAATGTAAAGCGTATATCAGCTTATGCAGGGCCAAAGGATTTATTAAATAAAACAGAGGAAGCCCTTAAGCAGATATACGATGCAGGCTTAACCCTCCTGTACGTTGGACTTGAGAGCGGTGATAACGAGGTTCTTGATGGAGTAGACAAGGGAGTCAATCAGCAACAGCTGATAGAAGGCTGTCTAAAAGCTAAGGCAGCTAACTATAAGCTTTCAGTAATGTTTATATCAGGCCTTGGAGGAAAGCGGCTTTCCAAAGAGCATGCCCATCACTCCGCCGTTGTCGTTAATGCAATTAAACCAGATTATCTTAGCCTTTTATCCTTACTATTGGAAGATTCTGAGGTTGTAAAGGAGCTTTATCATGTCTATGGTTTTGAAGAATTATCTCCTCAACAGGTGCTTGAGGAAACCCTACAGTTCTTAAAGGAGGTAGAGCTAGAAGGTACTGTTTTTAGAATGAATCATGCTTCCAATTACTTAAGCCTTAAAGGGGAATTAAATAAAGATAAGAATAGGCTTATAAAGGAAATTGAACAGGCTCTGGCAGCAGATAATTATAAGGAATCATATTTAAGAAGATTATAGCTAAATCCACTTAAGATTTCTCTAAGTGGATTTGGTACAACCATGATGAATGACTAGTTTGACTTGGTTATAAAATAGTTATATAATAATTTAGATCATAATAGAAGGTGAGGTTTCTGTATGGCAGTTATTCTTAACTAATTCCACCAATTCAATATTGACCTTAAAGAATAATAAAAGGCCTTTAGCGTAGGGCTTGTTTTTCGTGGAATTCTTTAGGGGTAGGAAAAATGTTAAGAATAACGGTACATCTGCAAACTTTTATCAATGGAGAGAAAGACTACCGTGCCTTATATGCACGGTATTTTTATGTCAGATTGTTCATCATAAAGTAATCCTATTTGCTAACACAAAGATTGCATTTAATGGGGCCACTTGCTATCTATGGATGCTGAACAGCTTAGGGAAAACTTTAATTTGGCTGAACAAGATGAGTATGTCATCAATTTCATTGATAAACCTCTTTATTTGGGCTGCAAATGGACAATTGTTCACTTGCAGCCTTTTTGTGTTTTAGGAAGTTTAATTTTTTCAAGGAGGTGGCGGTATGCCAGTTAAAAATTCCATGAACTCAAACAAATAAGCGGGAGAACAATACTTGGAATTTGTTTGATTTGTGATAGAAAATCTATCATTAGAAATGAACAAGCTATTGTTCCTCCCCAATAATAAAGGAGAGGAACATGGAAAAGATTAGATTTCAATGGAGACTTATTGAAGCGTTAACTGAGAAAGAAGTAGAAAGATATTGCCATAATTGCGGCAAAAAAGTATTATTTAAGGATTCCCTGAAAAGGAGAAGAAATGCAAATGGTAAAAATATTTATGAATATGCTATCTATAAATGCAGCAGTGGCCATACATGGAACCACAAGCTGGCAGCTTATAAATCTGCAGAAGAAGCAGATACCATGGCCTTTTATCAAACCAATGTAAGCAGCAAATTAGATTTGTTAGAAGTAGCAGTCTATGAAAAAACAGCGATATCAGTAATTGAAATAGAGCTAGAGCAGGTAATAGGAAAATGGAGAATTGATAAGCTTCTGGCTCAGCAGGTGAAGGATCTAAGTCGTTCACAAATAGAGAAGCGTATCAAAAATGGAGCAGTGTTGTTGAATGGGGAGATAGTAAAGCCAAGTGCTTTACTAAAAGAAAAGCAAAGGATAACTCTCTTCGTCAATTTTTGCAGTAATGTAAATAAAAAGGATTTCACTAACAGGCTAAGTTAGGGGAATCCTTTTTAAGTAGACAGTTTTAATTGCTGAATATGTATCTTAATAAATCACTGATTGAGAAAATTTCAGAGCTGAATTTTCCTTGAAAGAAAGCTAGCGTAAGGAGATATAGTTAAATGGTTTAATGAAACAATAGGAATATATTTCAAATAAATTGATATGATTTTTTTTACAAAAAATAGAAACCCTTAGCCCATTCTTAATAGGATTTCCTATAAGGCTGTTACAGCCTTTAATCCTTAGATATATTTAATTTTGTCATTAATGATTATGGACTTATCAGCATATCTTTCAGTTGAATAACCAGATTTTCTAACATAGAATAAATAGTAAGAAAATTAAAAACATTTCTGCAGAAATGTCAATATTCAATCATGTCACAATTAAATAAGGGGGATATTTTCATGTCAAATCTAAGTACTAATACAATTAGATCACAGAGTAATACCCAACAAAAAATACAGAAATTTGGTAGATTTTTAAGTGGAATGGTAATGCCTAATATCGGTGCCTTCATCGCCTGGGGAATTATTACCGCCCTGTTTATTCCAACGGGCTGGACACCTAATGAAAATCTGGCTGCCTTGGTTGGTCCTATGATTACTTACCTTCTGCCCCTGTTGATTGGCTACACCGGCGGAAAAATGGTCGGAGGAATCAGGGGCGGAGTCCTTGGGGCTGTGGCCACTATGGGGGTAATTGTAGGGGCAGATGTACCCATGTTCATCGGGGCCATGATTATGGGACCCCTGGGTGGTTATGCCATTAAGAAATTTGATGAAGCAATAGAGGGGAAAATACCAGCGGGCTTTGAAATGCTGGTGAATAACTTTTCAGCAGGAATTATTGGTACCATCGTGGCATTGTTGGCCTATATAGCCATTGGACCCGTGGTACAGGCCTTAAATAGTGTGTTGAAGGCAGGGGTGGAGGCAATTGTTAATGCAGGGCTCCTTCCCTTAAGCTCATTGTTTATCGAACCAGGAAAAATCTTATTTTTAAATAATGCCATGAATCATGGGGTACTGGGGCCCCTGGGGCTACAGGAAAGTGAAGCCTTGGGAAAGTCAATTTTTTTCCTGTTAGAAACCAATCCAGGGCCAGGCTTGGGAATATTATTAGCCTACTGGGCTTTTTCAAAGGGATCGGTGAAGGAATCAGCATCAGGATCAATCATCATTCACTTCCTGGGGGGAATCCATGAAATATACTTCCCCTACGTATTAATGAATCCCATTTTGATATTGGCAGTCATCGCAGGGGGAGCCAGTGGAATAGTAACCTTTAGTATTTTAGGAGCAGGCCTGATGGCCACCCCATCACCGGGAAGCATATTTGCTCTTTTGGGAATGGCGCCAAAGGGAGGACATCTTTCTGTAATTGCAGGGGTGCTGGTATCTACCCTGGTAAGCTTTTTAGTGGGAGCCTACTTTATCAAAAGGGCCGGTAGCAAAATCGAAGGAAATGAATTAGCCGAGGCCAAGGAGCGGGTTGCTGACCTAAAGGGAAAGAAGCGTAAGCTGACAGTGGATAAAATTATTTTCGCCTGTGATGCAGGCATGGGCTCAAGTGCCATGGCAGCTACCAACCTAAAATCAAGGTTAAAAAACGCTGGTCTGGGGATAGAGGTAATGAATACCTCTATTGAAGCAATCCCACTTAATGCAGAGTTGGTGATTACCCACGAGAGCTTAACCAATCGAGCCAAGGCCAGAGCTAAGGAGGCTGAGCATATATCAATCAGCGATTACTTTAGTGATCCTCAGCTTGATTTGCTCATTAAGCGGCTGCAGGAAGGCGCTAATAAATCAAGGTCTGTAGAAATACAGCCCCTTGAGGAGGAGGCAGAAATCTTAAAAAAATCAAACATAGTACTCAATCTTAAATCCGTAGATAAGGAAGATGCCATCAGAATGGCAGGGCAGCTTTTAGTTGAAGGGGGCTATGTGGATTCATCCTATATTGAAGCCATGCTTGAACGGGAAAAACAGCTTAGCACTTATATTGGCAAGGGAGTAGCTATTCCCCATGGTGTAGGTCGAGCCAAGAATAATATCAAAAAGACGGGAATGGTGGTATTACAATTTCCCCAAGGGGTAATGTTTGATGAAGAAAAGGCCTATTTGATAATTGGAATTGCAGGGGCTGGAAAGGAACACCTGAGCATACTTGCCAATATCGCCTCTACCCTTGATGATGATGTTACTGTAGATATATTTAGAAAGACAAAAGATCCCCAGGAGATTTACGAAAAATTCACCATTGACCTACAATAAAGGAGATTTGACAAAATGTAAAAATAGGGGGGAAAGTATGATAATAACCTTAACATTAAATCCAGCTATTGATAAGACCATAGAAATTGATAATTTTACGATAAACCGTATTAATCGGGTGTCCGCTGCCAGGCTAGATGCAGGGGGAAAAGGTATTAATGTCTCTAAGGCAATCCATGGCCTTGGAGAAAAAAGTAAAGCCCTGGGTGTTCTGGCAGGAAGATCAGGAGAATTTATTAAGGAACAGGTGGACCTGCTGGATATAGAAAATCAATTTCTCTTTATTGAGGGAGAAACCAGAACCAATATTAAAATTGTTGATCGACAGGGCAGAACGAATACCGATATTAATGAAAGGGGGCCTGACCTTTCCCTTGAGGAGTTAAGTAAAATAAAAGAGATCATCTTAGAAGCCCTGAAAAAGGATGATATATTAGTGCTGTCGGGAAGTGTTCCTGGTGGCGTAAGTCCTGATATTTATAAAATCATTATTAAAGAGGCAAAAAGAAAAGGAGCAAAGGTAATTTTAGATGCCGACGGACAGCTGTTAAAACTGGGAATAGAAGCAGGTCCCTACTTGGTTAAGCCCAATATCCATGAGCTTGAAAGGCTCTATAACAAAAGAATTGAAAGCGTCGAAGAAGCCATAGAACTGGCTAAGGATATCTTTCATTATGATGTAGCTCAAATCCTTGTCTCCCTGGGCGAAGATGGAGCTGTTCTGCTGACCAGGGAAAAGATCTATCGAGTTCAAGGGATGAAGGTACCTGTGATCAGTACCGTCGGAGCCGGGGATGCCATGGTGGCTGCCTTGGCTGTAGCTGCCAATAATGGCTACAGCCTTGAGAAAACCCTTCGCTTATCGGCTGCTGCCAGTGCTGCCAGTGTCATGACCCCAGGAACCCAGCCAGGGAAGCGAGAGGTAATTGCTGAATTAGAAAAAATAGTGAGCTTTGAAGAGCGTCTATTATAGAGAGGTGGTAAAAAATATGAAAACAAAAGCAGTTAGACTATATGGTGAAAGGGATTTAAGGCTGGAGGAATTTGAATTGCCTCCAATCAAGGAGGATGAAATACTGGTCAAGGTTATTACCGATAGTATTTGCATGTCTACCTATAAGGCGGCTATATTGGGTAAAAATCATAAGCGAGTTCCAGAAGACATCGCCGAAAAACCTATTATTGTAGGCCATGAGTTTGCAGGAGTCATAGTAGAGGTAGGGGAAAAATGGAAGTCTCAATTTAAGCCCGGCGATAAATTCGCCATCCAACCTGCACTAAATTATAAGGGGAGCATGGCTTCACCAGGCTATTCCTATCAATTTTTTGGTGGGGACTGTACCTATACCATTATTCCCCCAGAGGTAATGGAACTGGGCTGCTTATTGCCCTACAAGGGAGAGGCCTTTTATGATGCCTCTCTGGCAGAGCCAATGTCCTGCATTATAGGGGCCTTCCATGCCACCTATCATACCGTTACTGGAAAATATGAGCACGTGATGGAAATTGTAGAAGGGGGGAAAATGGCACTTCTAGCAGGCTGTGGCCCCATGGGGCTAGGAGCCATTGACTATATCCTTCACCGAGACAAAAAACCAAAGCTTTTGGTAGTAACCGACATCGACGAAGAACGAATCAATAGGGCAAAAACTATTTTTCCCCTAGAGGAAGCAAAGAAAAACGGTCTTGAGCTAATTTTTGTCAACACCAAAAATCATGAAAATTCTACAGAATATTTAATGGGTATCACGGAAGGAACAGGCTATAATGATGTCTTTGTCTATGCGCCAGTTAAGCAGGTCATCGAGGAGGGAGACAAAATTCTGGCCAGGGACGGATGCCTGAATTTCTTTGCAGGGCCCACCGATACAGATTTTTCAGCCCAGTTAAATTTCTATAATGTACATTACGCTGCAACCCATATTGTAGGTACCAGCGGTGGCAATACCGATGACATGAAGGAATCCTTGGAAATGTCTTCACAAAAACTAATTAATCCAGCAGTGATGGTAACCCATATTGGAGGCCTCAATGCCGTAGCTGAGGCCACCCTAAACCTGCCCCATATTCCTGGGGGGAAAAAGCTAATTTATACCCATCTGCACATGGAGCTGACGGCTATAGCAGATTTTGAAGAAAAAGGAAAATCAGATCCCTTTTTTGCAACTCTGGCAGAGATCGTCAACAGACATAAGGGCCTATGGTCAGCCGAAGCAGAAGGCTATCTGCTAGAAAACTATTCAAGACTAATTTAACAAAAGCATCAAAAATGAAAGGGATAGATACTAGTAAACCTTAAGTATCTATTCCTTTTTAGTCTTTTCGGCCTATAGTCAAACAAATTGTTGTGTTGAGGTAGAATATAAGATATACTAAAAAAGAAAAATGCTGCTAAGAGTGGGATATTATGAATAATTTAGCTAGTAGAACCTATATTGATTTTGAAGAATGATCACATTAATTTTACAACCTCAAGAAAATCCACTAAAATAAGGGCAGACTACTATACGATTAGGACCCGGACTGTAGGGCCTGAATTGGGAAAAATGGCAGCGAGCATTTGATAATTTTTTTAATATAAGCCCCTTTTGTTTGTATTTAAATAAAAGGGGCTCTGTTTATTTCATAGGAGAGTTCGTTTTTTCCTATGAAATGGGGGGTTGTTAAGGGGGGTGTCACCCCTTATTAAAATAAGGAGGGTACAGCCAAGCGTCCTAGGGAACTTATGGGTTCCCTGGAAAGCAAACGTGTCGGTAGCCACTTTGTTCCCACAACAATATCGCTGTGGGACTAGCGATAACGCTGTATATAATAGAAAATCCTACAAGAAATGAGGAATAAGAAATGAAAAGCATTAAATCCAAATTAGTTCTTTTGTTTTCAATTCTAATAATGGTCAGTACCCTATTCATAGGCTTTTCTGCTATGATGAAGGCCGGCACAGCCTTGACCGAAGAAGCCGAAACAAGTCTGGGTTTGCTTTCAAAAGAGGCATCCAAACTGACTGTAAGCAGAATACAAACCCAAATTACGTCCTTGGAGCTGCTGGCAGGGCTGGCCGAGATTCAAAGCATGAATTGGGAGATTCAGCAGCCCACCTTAGAAAGGCAATTGAAGAAGACAAACTTCTTAGCCCTGGGGGTCGTATATCCCGATGGTACGGCCTATTATCAAGATGGTTCCACCTTGAATCTTGGAGATCGGGACTATGTAAAAAAAGCCTTTAATAGCGAATCGAACGTGTCTGATCTAATTATCAGCAGGGCTACCAATGAACAGGTAATTATGTATGCAGTCCCCATAAAAAATGATGATAATGGACAGGTAGTAGGGGTATTAATCGGAAGGAGAGAAGGCTCAGTCCTCAGCGATATTACCAATGGTGTAAAATACGGTGAGAAGGGCTTCGGCTATATGATTAATGGACAAGGGACCATCATTGGCTATCCAGATGTAGAAATAGTATTAAATCAATTTAACCCTATTAAGGAAGCCGAAAATGATGAGGGAATGAAGCCCTTGGCATCCCTGTTTGAAGAAATGCTACATAAGAGAACTGGAATTGCAAGCTATATTTTTGAAGGAGAAGACCTGTATGTCAGCTATGCCCCTATTACTGGAACCCAATGGATATTAGCTGTTACCGCTAATAAGGAAGAAATACTACATTCTATTCCCTCCATGCAAAGAGACATCTTTGGAGTGATGGTTGTGGTCTTAATCATCAGCGCTATCCTGGCTTTTTTAGTGGGTAATACAATTACTAAACCGATTATTTCAATCAAGGAAGAAGCAGAAAAACTGGTAAAATTCGACATTAGATACGATCTGCAATCATCATTGCTTGAAAAAAAGGATGAAATCGGGACACTGTCAAGGGCATTTCAAAGCATCATTACCAACCTAAGGGAGATTGTAAAGGAAATCAATCAATCGGCTGAGCAAGTTGCGGCAGCCTCCCAAGAAATGTCAGCTACTACTCAGCAGTCTGCCAGTGCAGCCGAAGAGGTGGCCAAAACTGTAGAAGAGATTGCAAAGGGAGCCTCTGAGCAGGCCCAAAATACGGAGGCAGGTTCAACTAAAGTATTCAAACTAGGAGAAAGCATAGAAAAGGACCATATTTGTTTAACAGAATTAAACAGGGCAACTAATAGGGTAGCGGCAGTAGTTCAAGAAGGACTTGAGGAAATTTCTAATCTATCAAAAATTACCGATGAGAGTAGTGAAGCCATTGAAGAAATCCACGGTGCAATCATAAGAACCAATGAGAGCTCAGAAAAAATTGGACAAGCCAGTAATATTATTGCCTCCATTGCAGAACAGACCAATTTATTGGCGTTAAATGCTGCGATTGAGGCGGCAAGGGCCGGAGAAGCAGGAAGGGGTTTTGCCGTAGTAGCAGAGGAAATCAGAAAGCTTGCAGAGCAGTCCACCACATCAACTAAAACCATTGACGAGGTGGTCAATGAGCTTCAAGGGAACTCAAGGAATGCTGTAAAAACAGTGGAACGGGTTACCTCTATTTCAAAAGACCAATTAAAGGGTGTTATCAATAGTAAAGAACAATACATGGAAATCGATCAGGCCATGGAAGAAGCAAAGAAGGTTGTTAACTTATTAAATGGGTCAGGGCAAGAGATGGATCAAATGAAGCAAGAAATTCAAGATGCTTTACAAAATCTTGCCGCCATTGCAGAGGAAAACTCTGCTTCAACCCAGGAGGTAGCCGCCTCTATGGAAGAGCAAACCGCAGCCATGGAGGAAATCTCCAGTGCCAGTGAAGGGTTATCGAATCTGGCTCAGAATCTAAAGGCTATTATTGAGCGATTTCAAGTGGGATAGAACCTGAACGAAAAATAGGGGCTTGAGGAGATAAAAAACCTGTGCTATAATGATTTTATCTTTAGGAATGGAGGGTTTACCTACAATGGCAACTTATATTAGATTCCGATTTACAACTTTGAACTGCTAATTGAATAGCTCAAAGGCTCTGCCTGTGTGTAGAGTAATCGGGATTGGTCTGCCTATTTTTAAGGAAACCCTAAATGAAATGATATAGTGATAATGATAGGAATGGACGGATAAATCTGTCCATTTTTTGTGTTTTTTAGCTATTTAAATAGAGAGTATAGCTTGGGGAACCATTGGGAAAGCTCAATAGTTGTCTATTGGATTTTTTTGCTTCCAATTTTTCTGAATTGCTGACCATTATGCTCTTAGAATGCTGTCTTCATATTAAGCAAGAAGAGTCTTGTTTTTTATGTGACAGAAAAGTCCTACTCATTTTATCCCTTTACTCAAAACACTGGCAGTAGCCTGTGTTTTTTATTTGAAAAGGGAGGACTAACATGAGAAAGCAAGATAAAAGCCATAGAAGGGTTCGTAAATGTAAAGCAGGACCCAATTTTTCAGGACAGCATTTGCTACACCATAAAGATACCATCAGGAGGATTATAGACCTGGCAAAGATTAAACACCAGGATACGGTTTTAGAAATAGGTCCAGGCAAGGGTGCCTTAACCGTTTCTTTAGCAGAAAAAGCAGAAAAGGTAATAGCAATTGAGTACGACAAAGACTTTATTGAAATACTTCAAAGAAAATTAGCCCTAGCGCCAAATGTTCATATTATTGAAAGAGATTTCTTAGAAGCACATCTTCCAAGAAAACCATTTTCTGTAGTAGCCAATATTCCCTATGCCATAACAACACCGATTTTAGAAAAGCTCCTTGGGGAACCAACCAACAGCTTGCAGCAGGCAGTGCTGATGATGGAAAAAGGAGCGGCAAAACGATTTACAGCCTATCCTATTACTAATCCCAAAATATTAAAGTGGAGGATGTGGTATAGGATGGAATTGGCCTTTGATGTTTCGGCAAAGTATTTTTCACCACCCCCCAGGGTAGAATCTGCAGTGGTTAAAATAGAAAGACGAGAAGGTTCCCTGGTCTTACCAAGGCAGCATCGTCAATTTATGTCCTTGGCCCAATATGCCCTTAGGCGACCACAATTACCTGTTTATGAAGCCCTAAAGGGTGTTTTTACACCACCTCAAATAAAATATTTAGCAAAGACCTTAAAAATAGACTCCCGTTGTCCTATTTGCAGCTTAAAGGAATCCCAATGGGAAACCCTATTTCATACTATGATAAAGCATGTAGCACCATTTCGCTGGCCTCAAGACTGTATTAGTGCAAAGAATGAACGCAAATGACGGCCCAGGATCACTTGCTAAAAAATTGAACTTTCCTATAAATGAAACAAAGCTGTGAGAGATTGATACTTTCTCACAGCTTTTAAAATAACCAAAAAACAAATTCACCATATTTATAGTAAAAGCAGGGAAAAGATGGGTGATATTTTGTAAGAGAAAAAAGTGAAGAATTTCACTTAAAAACCTTTTTTAAAAGTATACTATGAAACATATACTTTGCCGATGATTTTGAAACTATTCCCATCCCGATCCTCCTTTCGCAGAACCAGGGCATTGTGAAGCTTGTTTAAAGGCTCCAGCAGAATGTATTCGTCTATTCTACGGTATTTCTTACAGGTAATTATGCCGTCTATCTGAAATATCCCAATTTCCTCTTGCTCTAAAGTATCCTGCTTTTTGACGAAGACAATAGAACCCTGGGGAAAAGCCGGTGCCATACTATTATCCTGAATCGTTAAAGCATAATCGGCCTGGGAGCTATAGAAGGGGAGCGGAACTAATCCAGGAGGAGACTGCCCGTCTTTTTCTGCCCAGGCTGTCTTTGTGGGAGATTCAAAATTTATTAAGCCTGCTTTAGGGTGATTATCACTTTTTACGGTGTATTGCTTATTTTTTTTAGTATTGCTAATATACTTGAATGCTTTATATTTTGCATATTCGAGGATTTCGACGATTTGTTCCATAGGCAGGGTTTCCAGGGTGTTCATTAATTCAGCATACTTGCTTAAATCAACCCCCTTTGTAAAAATCATATCGAATGGATAATTTGAAGAGTGTTCTGCAAAATCCTTAGTATTGGGCCCTTTTTTCTTAAATGGAAATGTCAGCTTAGGTTTTATGGGCGGAAGCTTGTATTTTGTACTACGGTTTTCTTTTCCCAATAAAAGCCAATCTGTTGAAACATTAAAAAAATTTGCAATAGCAGTTATCGTGTCAATACTAGGCCTGCGTTCATTTCTCTCATATCTGCTTAAATTTTCAATTTTTAAATAATCCATAAGCTGTCTCTGGGTTAAATTATGTTTGTTTCGCAAATAGGCTATTCGTTCACCTAAGGTTTCCATGGATAGCATCTTGTCCTCCCCAAGTCATATTGACATATAATTTTTTAAACTACAGATTATAACACGTTATTTCAATTATTGACACAATGTCAAAATGACATTACAATAAAACTAAACGGTGAATATATACACTTAAAATTTATCAGAATAGGTTACAAAAAACAATGAATTTTTAAATCGATGACTTTAAATGTGTTTTTGTATACGTATATATACTGACCAGAAGTATCCCATTATGCTAAATCGACTTAAGATTGCTGAAATTGAATGCTGTTAATAAATATACTCTTTCAATCTATATCATTATTAAAGCGTTTTGAATAGTTACAAGATTTACTTTTAGTACTTTTGGTTACTATCATATGAGTAATTTAAAATGGTTTATAGTAGCATATAGATTTGTAAAGGAGGAATGTAATGAAAGCAATCAAGCACAAGCGTAAATTAACAGAGTATGGTGCATGGGTTAAAAAGCGGTTAATTGAATTAAATATGAATCAAAAGCAATTGGCAGCTGTATTAGGAGTAAGTGAAAGCTATCTTACTGATGTTTTACGGGGAAGCAAAAAAGGACTTAAATACATTGGAAAAATCAATAAGATTTTATCAACTACAGAAAAAGAAACGGGATAGACACAATTTTTATGTAGATATAGTCAAGTAAAAAAGCAGTTCGTATAACACTTATAAAAGTGATAAGAGATAGATTGCCATAGAATTAACCTGTAGGTAAAAATCTTAGAACGGCTTATCTAATGAAGTTTTTAAATGATATTGATTTAAGAAAACTGTAGCATTTAAAATACGTTTAACCAAGGAGATAAGAATGAAGATAAATGAATTAGCCTATGGAATAACCTTTAGAAAAATAATTGAATTATTTCCTAGTGCCCTATACGTCATTAGAAATAATAAAATCATCGAATGCAATAAAGCTTCCGTCAAACTCCTAGGGTATGATGAAAAGGCTGATCTGACAGGCCAATCTCCTTATGCCCTTTCCCCAGCATATCAGCAGGATGGTCAGTTATCAACGATTAAGGGAGAGGCAATTTTAGCAGCTGCTAAGAAAACTAAGTATCTGGAATTTAAATGGACCTACCGTAGAAAAAATGGCGAGTGCTTTTTGGCCCAGGTTAGCATGCATAATGTAAGGGGAACTTTATATGCAATCGTCATTGATATCAATGAGCTGGTGGAGTTGAAAAATCAGTTGGAATGCAAGGAATTAGATTATCCTTTAATGTATGACCAGCAAAGACAGCTGTGCTTATTTAAAAAGGCGTTAAACAACAGCTCTGAGGGAGTCATTATTTTAGACATGAAAGGAAAAATTGAATGGGCAAATAAGGCTTTTCAAGGGATTACAGGGTATGAATTAAATGAGCTTAGAGGAAAAGTACCCTATATATTTAAATCAGAAGTCCATGGGGATACCTTCTATGAGGAAATGTGGAACCAATTGATCAATCAAGGCAAGTGGAGTGGAGAGATTTGGAGTAGAAACAAAAGCGGAGAGCTTCGTCCAGATTGGCTTAGTATCTATGCCATAGACGAGAATAAACATGATAATTACCATTTCATCGGTATCCTCAAGGATCTTTCTGAAAAAAAGATGATAGATCAGAAGGTTAAAAATCTTGTACAAAAGGATGTGCTAACAGGCCTAAATAATCGAGGCTATTTTATTGAAAAATTAGATCAATTGATCCAGGAGACTAAGACCACTAGGGACCCTTTTGCGATTTTATATATAGACCTAAGTAATTTTAAAGAGATAAATGATTCTCTTGGGCACTATATGGGCGATCGTGTTTTGAAAGAGTTTGCCAAGCGACTTTCTAGGCTTATGAAGAAAGAATGTACCCTGGCAAGATTCAGTGGCGATGAGTTTTTAATCCTTTACAGGGGAGCCAATGACCCTGTGGAAATAGAGGCGTTCTCCCAACGGATTATTACTGAGGTGAAGCATTCTTTTATAATAGATAAAACAATTCTATATGTATCCGCTAATATTGGCATCAGTATCTACCCTAAGGATGGAACTGATTCAGACAGTCTAATTCGATGTGCAGATATTGCCATGCTCAATTCCAAGGAAGCGAAGAGCCATAGCATATGCTTCTATACCAAGGCAATGGCAATGAAAATAGAGGATAAATTTCTAATTGCAAATCATTTGAATCAAGCAATAGAGGATAATGAATTATCTGTGGTGTACCAGCCAATTTTTGAGTTAAAAACCTTAAGGATTGTGGGTGCCGAAGCTTTGCTAAGGTGGAATAATAAGGACCTGGGTAAGGTTCCCCCGGATAAATTTATTTCAATAGCAGAAAATACAGGTCAGATATATACGATTGGGGAATGGGCCATGGAAAATATTGTTGCTCAGCTTAAGGACTGGTCCGCTAGAGGCTTTCAATTGATTCCAATTGCCATTAATATATCAGTAAAGCAGCTGGAACAGGATGATTTTCATAAAATATTGAAGGAAAAACTATTTCAATATATGATTTCTCCTAAATACCTGGAGCTGGAAATAACCGAAAGTGTCTCCACGGGAAACCTCAATGTAATCATGAATAATTTGATTGAATTGACCAGCGCAGGCTTTAAAATTTCCATGGACGACTTTGGTACAGGCTATTCCTCCCTGGGACACATCAACTTCTTTCATCTTGATAAAATTAAAATAGACAAGGTATTTATTCATGACCTGAAAAGATCTTCAAAGCAAAAGGAAATCATAAAGGCTATTATTGCCATGGCTAAGAGCCTTAATATGGAGGTGGTAGCCGAGGGAATAGAAACCCAGGAGCAATATGAAATATTATCTGAGATAGGCTGTGATTTAGGCCAGGGATATTACATGAGTAAGCCTATTAGAAGGATGGAATTTGAAGGATATCTACAGCTAAAGGAAGGAAAAAAATTAAAGCCCTTGGCATGATAAAACGATAGGCACCTGTTTCTATTAATCAAGAAACGGGGCCTTTTTAGATCCAGGGAAACAAATTGGCGAACAGTGTGATAAAATATATAATATAAGGAAAAGAAGTAAGGAGTGATTAATCAATGGCAATTTTAAAAAATGACTGGGAACCCTATTTAAGAGATGCCTTTCAGACCCCGAGCTATCTTCAATTACGCCAATTTTTAATGAAAGAATATAGGGAGAAAAACATATATCCCGATAAATATGATATTTTCAATGCTTTACATACAACTCCCTATAGTGCAGTAAAGGCGGTGATCCTTGGTCAAGACCCGTACCATGGACCAGGGCAGGCCCATGGTCTAAGCTTTTCGGTAAAGCCAGGAATCAAGCCCCCTCCTTCTCTGCAGAACATCTATAAAGAGCTGGCCGAGGATCTAGGCTATTCAATCCCTAATCATGGCTATCTTATAAAATGGGCTCAAGAGGGGGTATTAATGCTTAATACCGTATTAACGGTACGAAAAGGGCAGCCCAATTCTCATCAAGGGGTGGGATGGGAAGACTTTACTAATGAGGTTATACAGCTACTCAACAAACGGGAAAGGCCTATTGTCTTTATTTTATGGGGTAAAAATGCCCAGGACAAGGAAGCCTTTATTACGAATCCATCCCATTATATTATTAAATCACCACATCCAAGCCCTTTTTCAGCCCATAGAGGTTTTTTTGGAAGCAAACCCTTTTCCAAAACCAATAGCTTTCTAAAGAAAATAGGCTGTGAAGAAATTGATTGGGAGATTTCTAACCTATAGGAATAAGGGGATCGCCCCTGACAAAAAGAAATTTTCGACAGACGCAGCCTTCTAAGGAGGAAGGGTGCGTTTAGCATTGTAAAAAATTGCAGTATAAAAAAATTCAAAAAGGGAAGAATTAACATCTATAATTAAGGTTTATAAGCTATAATAGTAAGTACAAAGAATTTCAGTAGAATGGAGGGACCACCTTGTCCAGTAAGAAGTATTCCTTTAAGGAAGAATTAGCTAATTCTATTACCCATGGGATCGGTATATTATTTGGGATTGCATCTCTAGTTGTGTTGTTGGTAATTGCCATAGGCCAACGAAGTGCCATCGCCATTACGGCCTTTAGTATCTATGGATTTTGTTCCATTGCCCTGTATACCTCCTCAACACTTTATCATAGCTTTCAAAATGAAAGGATTAAACAAATCCTGCGGGTATTTGACCATGCCTCGATCTATCTGTTTATTGCCGGCACCTATACACCTGTTGCCCTATTGGCATTAACAGGCTATTGGAGAGTAGGAATCTTAGTTGCAGTATGGACCATTGCTGTCCTGGGTATCTTGTTTAAAATCTTGACTTATAATCGGTTTGATAAGCATAAGGCTTTTTCCTTAGCCCTCTATATCTTAATGGGATGGTTGCTTATTATTGCCATTAAACCAATTGTGCAAATGACACCTTCAGGGTTTTTTATCTGGATTTTGGCAGGGGGGCTGGTCTATACAGCAGGAACCATCTTTTATGCAATTAAACGGATTCCCTTCAATCATGCCATTTGGCATGTGTTTGTGCTCATGGGTAGCGTGTTCCATTTTGTGGGGATTTTAAAATACCTAGCCTTAGCCTAGGGAAAATCTAAAACAGATTAAAAGCGTGGAAATATAATGACCTCCAAAGGCTTGGGGGTCATTTTTCACTTTAACTTTCCTGTCACAGCAATAACGCTGTAGGGTCAGGAATATTGTTGTTTAAACAATAACAAAAACTGCAAATTATGTCATATTGACTTTACAATATCATTCGGTTATCATATTGTAGTTAACATGTTAATTTTAAGGGGAGGGAAGCTTTTGTGAAGGAACGAGAAATGAAACTTGGATGCTTGCTCAACAAAGCATCTCACCTGATAAAATGGCGGATTAACGATGGATTAAAGGATTATCATTTAACCTCAGCCCAATGGGCAGTTCTAGTGGACTTGTTCTTGTTAGAGCAAAAGGATGTAACGATTGAGTTAAATACCCCAGCCTTGATTGCAGAAAGGCTTCAGGTAGAGCGACCAGCCATTACAAGAATTATAGACCGTCTAATGAAGGAAGGCTGGGTTTCCAGACTGGACAACCCCAAGGATAGACGGTCCCAGTTAATTATGCTGACAGCTAAGGCTAAAAGAATTATGCCAGAAATGGAACAAGTCAGTCACAGGGTTACCCACGGCATACTGACAGGCTTTTCCCAGGAAGAAATTACACAGCTGGAGCACTATATTACCAGAATTATTGATAACCTAGCAGTCCCTAAATAGTCGTAATTTGGTTTTCAGTATTAAAAGAAGAGATGAGGCTTGGGGTAAATCTTCCAAGAGTAAGGCAGAGTATGAAGCCATATCGGGCAATATGCCGACTGACGACGATATCATTATTGGACGATAACCGGCGATTTTCCGTTTTAGATGACGCAAAGAGCTAGGTTTATACCATTGCAATAGAAGGAGAGATCGAGATGGATTATACAAAAAATTTGGGAGAAGAAAAGGTCCTTACATTACTGTTTAAATTTTCGATACCGGCGATTATCGGTATGCTTGTCAATGCCTTGTATAATGTAGTAGACCGTATTTTTATCGGAAATGGAGTAGGAACCCTGGGAATTGCCGGAATCACAATTGGCTTTCCCATTATGATTTTTATATTAGCCTGTACAATGTTAATTGGAATTGGGGCCAATTCCTTAGTCTCCATTAGACTTGGCCAGCAGCGAAAAGCAGAAGCAGAATTGATTATGGGAAATGCCTTTGTTCTATTAATAGCTATCTCCATTGTCATTACGGTGGTAGGCTTACTCTATATCGAACCCCTGTTAAAAATCTTTGGGGCTAGTCAAGAAGTGCTTCCCTATGCCAAAGAGTATATGCAAATCATTTTGATCGGAACCGTTTTTCAATCAATTGGTTTTGGGATGAATAACTTTATCCGTTCCGAGGGAAACCCTAAGGTAGCTATGCTTACTATGCTGATTGGAGCCATAATGAATACTGCTTTGGATCCGGTGTTCATCTATGTATTTGATTTGGGAATCCGTGGGGCAGCCATGGCCACTGTAATTTCCCAGACGATTTCTGGCATTTGGGTAATGTATCACTTCTTGGGCGGCAGAAGTGTATTAAAAATGCACGTAAGAAATTTAAAGCTTCACTGGCTTACAATACAAAAAATTATTTCTTTGGGGGCGGCGCCCTTTTCCATGCAATTGGCTGCTAGTCTACTGAATGTGGTTTTAAATAAAAGTTTAACCACCTATGGCGGTGACCTGGCCATATCGGCAATGGGAGTCGTTTCAAGTATTTCTACCCTGATATTAATGCCTATTTTTGGAATTAACCAGGGGGTACAGCCTATTATTGGCTATAACTATGGGGCCAAAAAGTTTGATCGGGTTAAGGAAGCCCTTAAGCTGGGAATTATAGCTGCCACCGCCATTGTATGTCTTGGTTTTGTTGGTATTAGAGTTTTCCCAGAAAAACTTGTATCCCTATTTAATCCCCATGATAAGGAATTAATTGCCTTTGGTACAAAGGCTTTAAAAACCTACATGCTATTATTGCCTATTATCGGTTTTCAAATCATTTCGGCCAATTATTTTCAAGCCATAGGAAAACCAAAGCAAGCGGCCTTTTTAAGCTTATCAAGACAAATATTGATTTTAATCCCTGCCATATTAATCCTACCTAGATTCTTTGGATTGGATGGAATTTTATTTGCCGGACCCGTGGCCGATGGAGTTGCCTCTATTATCACAGCCATTTGGATTATTATGGAGCTAAAGGATCTTGATAAGCAGCACCAGGAATCAGCAGATCTAAAGAAGCTTAAGGAAGGCTATGGTACTTTATAATTAGAGTAAAAGCAGAAGCTGAAGGAACCAGAAGTGTCCTTTAGCTTTTTTTCTTGTTTTCTGCTGGCAAAAAATAAGGATTTATGACAAAAATATGGTATCATTACCAATGAAATGCTATAATAAATCAACTATGTTTTTATGTTGGCCCGCTATAGGCAAGTGTACATACTAATGGAGGTAGTAATGAAGGAAAGCAAAAAAGAAGTGACTGAACCTGAACTTCCAGGAGAAATAGCCAGTACAATCCAACAGGAAATGAAGCGGTATAAATTGCTGAACCCCAGGACTACGGCACTGGGTATTATTGGCGTATTAATTATAATAGCTATTTTTTGGCTTTTACTTACCGAAGCACTCCAAAGAAAACTTGTAATAAATGGTACGATTTCGCCAATGTTTCAAATCTATGTGGGCAGCATTACAATCCTGGTTACCTCAGTAATTTTGTACAATATTCTCTATAAAAGCTTAAACAAGATCAAACAAATGGCTATGGAAACTGTTGAAAGCAATGCAAAGTTTAAAGAGATCAATCGAGAGCTGAAGAAAACTGAAGAAGCACTGCTGGAACGGATTAGTGAGCTTGAGCTTACCAAAATGCAGCAGATGAAGGTTGAAGAGCACTTAAAGCAGGAGCGGATGGTTTCACAAAAAATACTGCATGGCTCTAATATCCTGATTTGCATTTGGAATCGTAAAGGGCATGTCCTTAAAATTAATCGATACATTGAAGATTTAACGGGCTACACCCTGGCAGATTTTGAAGGAAAGACAGGCATTGATGTATGGATTCCCCAATCTAATCGGAAAGAAGTATCGGAGCTTTGTCAAACCCTGCTGCAGGGAAAATCCGTAGAGAACTACGAGGGGCAAATCCGTTGCAAGGATGGAAGGCTGCTGGATATACTTTGGAACAACAGCATCTTGTGTGAAGATGGGAAATTTGTTGCCGTGGCTTCAATGGGAACAGACATCACACAGCATAAGCAGGCAGAGGAAAAAATCTATCGCATGGCCTATTATGATACCTTAACAGGTTTACCCAATCGAATGCTGTTGGAGGAATCCTTTAATGAGAATAGCAAAACCCACAGCAAAATGGCCTTGCTTTATTTTGATTTGGATAATTTTAAGGTGGTGAATGACACCCTTGGCCATACCCATGGAGATACCCTACTGAAGGATATCACAAGGATTTTATTGGAGTTAAAGGGAAGTCATGACGTGTTGGCAAGGTTAGGGGGCGATGAATTTGCCCTTTTGTTAAGTCATTATGAAGACGAAAGGATACCCGTAAGCAGGGCCAAGGCCATCATTGAGACCTTAGAAAAAAACTGGGTTGTGGGCTCCCAGGAATTCTATATTTCCGGAAGTATTGGCATCGCCCTCTATCCAGACCATGGAAACACCTACCAGCTGCTTCTGAAAAATGCAGACACAGCCATGTACGCTGCAAAAAATAAAGGAAAGAGCTGCTTTGAATTATTTGAAAGGGCCATGGCTGATAAAATTGTCGAAACCATGGAAATTGAAAAAAGCCTTCGTTACGGAATCAAAAATAAGGAGTTTATTCTTTATTATCAGCCTCAATATGATTTAAAAACAGAACGAATTATCGGGGCAGAGGCCTTAATCCGCTGGAACCATCCTTTTAAAGGAATGATTTCGCCCTATTATTTTATCTCGATAGCAGAAAGAACAGGACTGATTCGACAAATCGGCCGGTGGGTTATCTATGAAGCCTGTCGGCAAAGCCAGGAATGGAAGCAAAAAGGCCTTTCACCAGCTAAAATATCAATCAACCTTTCAGCAATTCAAATGAAGGATAAATTTTTTATTGAGGACATAAAGTCAATTGTAAAGGAAACCGGAGCAAATCCCCAAAATATAGAGTTTGAGATCACAGAGCATGCAGCCATAGAGAATTTTGATAAAATTATTCTATTGTTAAATCAATTGAGGGACATGAATTTCAAAATTGCCCTGGATGATTTTGGTACAGGCTATTCCTCATTAAATTACTTAAAGCTTCTCCCCATCGATTACATTAAAATTGATCGTTCCTTCGTAGAAAATGTGACAGCGAATGTAAAGGAGCAGGCCATTACCAAGTCCTTAATTAAGCTGGCTCAAGAAATGAATTTAAAAATCATTGCTGAGGGAATTGAAACAGAAGAACAGCGAGTATTTTTAAGAAATATTGATTGCAATGGAGGACAGGGCTACTTATTTGGAAAACCAGTACCTGCTAAGGAAATGGAGGCCCAACTAACCATATAAAAATTTAATATTTAAAATAAAAGTTAATTATTTCCACTTGTCTGCATAGTATATAATATTAACGACTGTGTTGATGGGAGGGTATTTATGAATATTATACAAAATCCTGTACAAATTATCACTCAAAAGCTGATGTCCTCTGACCCAAATCTAGTGGTACATTATCCCGTGGTGGTGGGAATGATTAATACGGTTGCCCAGCAGCGAATCAATCATCGAATTTTGACCTTGGTGAATAAGCTGATTATAGAACAGGGATATTATCAAAGTCCCAACACTACCATTCAGGGCTGGTATGAAATCAAAACAAATCAGCGGGGTATTCTCAGCCTGAGCATCTCAAATTACGCCTATCCCTACCAGGCGGCCCATGGGCTTACAATCATTAAATCCTTAACCTTTAATATTAATACAGGCAAAACCTATGAATTAAAGGACTTATTTAAGCCCGACAGCAACTACGTAGAGGTATTGTCAGAGATAATTGCGGTACAAATAAAGGAGCGAGAAATTCCCCTATTAGAGGACTTCAAAAGGATTTCTCCAGAGCAGGATTTCTATATCGCAGATAAATGCCTCGTTATTTATTTTCAGCTATATGAAATTACGCCCTATGTCTATGGTTTTCCCTACTTTCCCATTTCAGCCTATGAAATTCAAGGAATACTAAGGGAAAATGGGCCCTTGGACAAAATGATAATGAATTAAGAAAGCAATAAAGGCTCCCAGTAGGGGGTCATCTTTTTTATTTAATAGGGTTAGAGTGTCAAAAGGAATGCCCATTTGACACCCTAACCATTCTAGGAAGGTTCTATTTGGCCAATACTCCAGAACCTTTGTTTCAACAGCATCTAAATAATACTTGTAAATTCTTCTTCAAAGTTGTAAAATAATAGGAATATTATATCATTGGACTTTTCACGATTGTGTATTACAATCAGGGGGACAGATGGTGAATAGAATAACATCAAAGGGGGAAACAGGATGAGAAAAAGAACAACATCCTTTCTATTGGGAATCGGGCTGCTGCTGTTAATTGTTTATGTACTGCAGCCTATTCTTGGAAAGCACTAGTATTTTCCGTCATTTAAGAGACGATAAGGTTTAAGGTAAATTTTTCAAGCCCCTTGACCCCTTGGTCAACAATATGATATGGTTAAAATAACCAATTATCTAATGTCTGTTTACTTTATATTGATCAGTTAAATAAAGGGAGGGGCAAGCTTGTACGAGGCATTTCAAAAATTAACCACCGAGCGAAAAAATGAAATCATTCAGGTTTGTATCGAAGAATTTGGTGCCAGGGGATATAGCGCTGCTTCTACAAATCAAATTATCGAAAGGGCCGGCATATCTAAGGGTATTCTCTTTCATTATTTCGGCTCTAAAAAGCATTTGTACCTCTTTATTGTGAACCATATAGCCAGCTTCTTTATTCAGCTTTTGGAGGAAAACATACAAAGGGTTCAGGAGGAGGATTTTTTTGAAAGAATTAAGCAGGTTATTATGGTCCAGCTTACAATTTTTTCTCCCTATCCGATTGAGTACAGGATGTTAATGAAGGCCTTTTCAGAGCCCCCAGTGGAGCTGAAGAAGGAAATGCAAGAGATGTATCTTAGTATGTATCGTTCCTTCAATGTCTTAAATACAACCTTTTATTCCCGGTATATGGAACCTTCAAAGTTGAGGAAGAACATTAATTTAGAGCAGGCTGTTGAATTGATAAACATTTTGTTTGATCAGCTGACTCAGAAGTATATTAAGCTATATCGGGGTAAGCCGAAGGAACTTCTGGAAAACAACCAAGAATTAATGGAAACCCTGGATTCCTATATAGATGTATTAAAATATGGTATTTATGGAAGTGGTGAGTAATATGCAGCCAATTTTTACAGAGTGTACAGGGGTGGCAGTGATCAAGGACAAGAGAATTCTATTGGGCCTTAGGGCTGATGACCAGGGTTGGAGTCTGGCAGGGGGGAAAAGAGAGCCCAATGAGACTATGGAGCAGTGTGCCCTGCGGGAACTGGAAGAGGAATTTAATCTAAGGGCAGAGGCCCTTTCTTTCCTTGGAACCGTCAATGCAGAGGCTCGGGTTAAGGGGGAGGTGGCCTTGGTACAGCCGAGGATCTACAGCTGTGAAAGCTTTGATGGAGAAGTGAAGGCAAGTGAGCAAGAATTTATACAATACGGTTGGTTTACCATAGAAGAAGCCCTCAAGCTAGTGCCCTTATTTCCCCCAAGTGAGCAGGGACTTAAACTGCTATTGAAAAAACAACCTAATCTCAGCATTGCGTAAAAGCCAGAACCACGTACCTTCATACGTCAGGTTTCTGGCTTTTCCAGTGTCCCAGTAAAAAGGACTATTGCTGTTCCTGAATAAAGTTCTTGCTGGCCTTAGCCTGTTCCTCTTTAATCATCTGGGGTAGACTGCGCCTTGTAATAAATAGAGAGAACCCGATGAGGGAAACAGCCACAATAACCCCCACCATGTCAATCATGACATCAATTCGACTGCCATGGCGGCCCGGTACAAAGGTTTGACGATATTCATCAATGACTGCCAGCAGTCCTCCTCCTATAAAGGCCAGTAAAACTGCTACCGATGAGCGCCTTACATATTGATGTAATAGAAGGAATAGTGCAATGGTTATTAAAAAGAAAATAAAGATATGGGCTAATTTCCTTAGGATAAATTCGATAATAGCTGGATTAGCCCTGGCATAGCGATAAAAGTCACGGCTGAAGGTTTCCAGAGGCTTTAATTCCTGTGAATCCACAGGCAAACGTTGGGCGATCCAATGGGAAAAGCGAGTGATATTTAAATTGTAGCTTACCAGCAATTGATTTATCTGTTTAATAACAGGCAGCACCCTAAGGCCAGGAATAGAGGAAAGAGCAAAGAGCAGGCCCACCACCAATAGAATAATAATCCAAGCATTTTTTTTCATCATTTCGCTACCTTTCTACAATAGTAAAATTTCAGTATACCTGTTATTATACCCTTACGAAAAGATATTAGTAAATTTGGGCAGCTTTTTTTATTTCATAGGAAAGTTCATTTTTTCCTATGAAATGGGGGGGTGTTAAGGGGGGCCTCACCCCTTATTAAAATAAGGAGGGTACAGCGAAGCGTCCTAGGGAACCCATGGGTTCCCTGGAAAACAAACGTGGCGACAGCCACTTTGTTCTATCGATGGAGATAGCTGTCCCATTACAGCCATGGTAAAATAATAGTAATAACCAAATAATTAAAGAATAGGGGGAAGACCTTTGAAAATATTCCATACCGGTGACTGGCATATTGGAAAGCTGGTTCATCAAGTACATATGACCAGAGACCAACGGGAAATACTGAATCAATTTGTAGATTTGATACAAGAAGAAAAACCCGATGCCATTGTAATTGCAGGAGATTTATACGATCGTTCTGTGCCCCCCGTTGAAGCGGTGGAGCTACTTGATGAAATCTTTTCTAAAATACTAATTGAGCTAGAAACTCCCATACTGGCCATAGCAGGAAACCACGACAGTCCCGATCGACTATCCTTTGGCAATAGGCTGTTGAAAAATAAAGGACTTTACATAGAGGGGAAATTATCCTCCAGCCTTAAACCCATTGTATTACAGGATCAGTATGGACCTGTAAATTTTTATCTTGTGCCCTATGCAGACCCGGCCACTGTCAGGCTGATGATGGAGCTTCCCCAGATACAGACCCACGATGAGGCGATGGCTGCTATTGTTAAGGGAATTCATGATGAATTAAAAAAAGACGAACGAAATATCATGGTGACCCATGGCTTTATTATTGGGGGCGAGGATCCCAAAACCAGTGAGTCGGAAAGACCCCTATCCATTGGCGGAACCGAATATGTCCAGGTAAAGCATTTTGAACATTTTCACTATACTGTCCTGGGGCATCTTCACAGTCCCCAACGGGTAAAATGGGATAAGGTACGATATGGGGGTTCCCTCATGAAATATTCTTTTTCTGAGGCCAATCAAAAAAAATCCATTACTATCGTAGAGCTGGACGATTCAGGCGTAATTCAAGTTCGAGAAAAAAGCCTTACGCCTCCCAGGGATATGAGAAAAATCGAAGGAAGCCTAGCGGATTTGTTAAATCCCCAGGTTTATGAAAACACCAATATAGAGGATTATCTGATGGTGACCTTAACTGACGAAGGAGAGCTGCTGGATGCCATTAGTAAGCTCAGGTCTGTTTATCCCAACATCCTTAGGCTAGAACGAAGCGCCTACCACTATCAAGGAGAAGGAGACAAGATTTCTGCCGGTAAAGACCATCAGCAAAAAACAAAGCTCGAGCTATTTAGCCAATTCTATGAGGGGGTAACGGGGCTTGAGTTTACCGAGGAAAAAAGCCGTATATTAGGTGAGGTGCTGGAGGAAATGGAAGCAGAAGAGAGGAAGTGTTGAAATGAAACCATTAAAGCTGACGTTGTCAGCCTTTGGGCCCTATCCTGAGGAGGAGGTCATTGATTTTACGCAGCTTGGGAAACATAATATATTTTTGATCACAGGCCCCACAGGAGCAGGAAAAACCACTATTTTTGATGGGATCTGCTTTGCTATCTATGGAGAAGCCAGCGGCCTGGAAAGGGACGGTGAGAGTCTAAGGAGTCAATTTGCTGATATTCAAACCTTAACCAGGGTAGAGCTAGAGTTTGAGCTTAGGGGAATTCAATACCATATCAAACGAATCCCACGGCAGGAAAAACCAAAAAGCAGAGGAACTGGCACTACACTGCAAAATCCTGAGGCTGAATTATATATTGGTAAGGGCCCTGGGGCCAAGGTGATTTCTGGGGTGAATTCTGTTAAGGACAAAATTCAAGAAATTATCGGTATCAGCTGCGAACAATTCAGACAGATTATGATGATTCCCCAGGGGGAGTTTAGAAAATTGTTGACCTCAGACAGCCGTGAACGGGAAAAAATTTTGCAGCGAATTTTTGGCACAGAAAAATTTAAGGAGCTGGAGCAAAGATTGGTGGAAAGGGCCAGGGTCATGAAAAGTGAAGTTCAGCTTCTAACGATGAAGCGTCTGGATCAGGTGAAACGAATTCAATATGACACCAATTCTCCACTGGCGGCCCTGGTAGAAGCCAAGGAGATTAACATAAATGCCCTTATCGATGAATTAAGGGAACAAAATTTCGCTGATACTAAGGAAATAAAAAGGCTTTCGGTAAAAATGGCCCAACAGGATCAGCAATTAGAAGCAAAGCAAAAAGAAATTATCCAGGGAGAACTGAACAACAAAAGGCTTCAGGAGCGTGATGAGCTAAATCAAATAAAGGAAAACCAAACCCAGGAGCTGCCATTGATAAAAAGGAAGGAAAGGAAGCTTCAGGATGCCAGAAGGGCAGCGATTATTTTCCCTCTGGAGGAGAGCTGTCTGCAACGGCAAGAGGAGGCCCGACAAAAAGAGCATCAGCTTAAGCTGATGATCCATGGACTTGAAAAGGCCCAGAAGGAAGTTGAAAGAACCTTAAGGATATTGGAAGCAGAAAGGGCAAGGGAGCCAGAACTGGAAAAAATCAGCCAGGAGCTGACTCGGCTCCGAAGCTTTCAACAGAAGGTAGCGGACCTGGCCTGGCAGGAGGATGGCTTAAAGGTCGTACAACTTAAGAAGCTTCTCGAGGAAAAGCAGCTTAAGGAAGGTCGAGAAAAGCTTAATCAGCTCAAGGAAGAGGAAAAGCAGGTCACAAGGCATTTGGAAATTCTCCAGACAGCCTTAGTTAAATATTCGGAGCTACGGGCAAGGCTTGAAAGTATAAGGACCATTGATGACAAGCTAAAGGGCTTAGCGGAAGAGAACAACAGGCTAGACAGGTATATAGAACAGTATAAAAAGCTAAAGCATGACTATGAAAACGTAGAAAAGCAATATCAAGGGATAAAGGAGCAGCAGGAACGATTTCAAGAGGCCTGGTATCGGGGCCAAGCTGGTCTTTTGGCAGAGGGCCTAAAGGAGGGAAGTCCATGTCCTGTTTGTGGCTCCCAGCATCATCCCCATCGGGCTGCTCCAGAAAAGGGGGTGCCCACTGAGGTACAAATGAAAGTGGGTAAGGAAAAGCTGCAAGAGATGGAGTCCCTCCTTAGGAAAAAACAAAGGGATTTTATCAATATAGAGGCGAAGGGAGTCGCTCAAAAAGAGCTGGTAATGGTCTTAAAGGAAGAATTGAGTAAATTACTTTCAGAGAATATAACCCCTATGAAGCAATGGCAGCTTAAGGAATGGGTGGAAAATCAAATAAAGTCAGCAGGTCAGGAAAAAAGTCAGCTGGAAAGGGAGCTACTCGCAATAGAACAGATGAAAACCAGGCAGAAGCCCCTGGAGGAACGACAGAGCCAGCTACGGGAAGAAATAGAAGCTACTGAAGCTACCCTAGAACAGCAGCAGAGGCAGAATTCAGAAACCCTGGGGAAGGTAGAGGGCTTTAAGGCTCTGATTGGAGCCTTAAAAAATGAAATTCCAGAAGCGATCAGAGAGAAGACTACCCTTAGCCAGGCAATAGAAGCTAAGGAGCAGGCCCATAGCTTAGGGATCAAAACCCTTAAGGCATCAGAACAGCAATATCAAACTGCTCTGTTGACTTTAGAAAAGGAAAAAGCCCAAGTCCAGGGGGCACAAAGCAATGTGAAGGAGGCTAAAAACCTTGGAGCTGAGTCCCTCAAGCGAATGGAACAGGCAGTGATTCAGGGGGGCTTTGAAGATATAAGTCACTATCATCAGTCTAAGATTTCTGAGGAATTGATAATTACTCTGGATAAGGAGATTAAAACCTATTATGAGCAGCTGAAATCCGTAGAAGACCGTTATCAGGAAGCCGTCCAGGCCACAGCGGGAACTGTGCCTATTGACATTGACATACTCAGACAGCAGGAGCAGCGTCTTAAGGAAGCCCGTCAGATGACCCAGGAGACCAAGGCTGCCCTCAATGGAAGAATCGATAAAAATAAAGAGGTGCTTAAGGACTTAAATCAACTTATGGAGAATATTTCAGAGAAGGAAAGGGCCTTCGGAACCCTGGGGCACCTGGCAGAGGTGGCCAAGGGAAATAATCGAGAAAGGATGACCTTTGAGAGATATGTGTTGGCGGCTTTTTTAGATCAAATTGTGATAGCGGCCAATGGGCGCCTCCTTAAAATGACAGGAAGACGTTACTGCCTGGCCAGAACCGATGAGCGAGCCAGAAGCAATGCCCAGGGCGGCCTGGAACTGGAGGTATTTGACTACTATACGGGGAAAAGCCGTCATGTAAAAACCCTTTCAGGGGGCGAGGGCTTTAAGGCGTCCCTGGCCCTGGCCTTAGGTCTAGCCGATGTCGTTCAATCCTATGCCGGGGGAATCAGCCTAGATACCATATTTATTGATGAAGGCTTCGGAACCCTTGATCCTGAATCCCTGGACAGTGCCATTGAAGCTCTGATGGAATTACGGCAGATTGGCCGTCTGGTGGGAATCATATCCCATGTTCCGGAGCTAAAGGAAAGAATAGAAGCCAAGCTCGTGGTTGTTCCCCAGCATAGGGGAAGTAAGGCCTACTTCAAAATTCTGTAGCAATTTTCCTTCTTGGGCCTCCCTGATCAGTGAAAAGAGATAAGAAATAATTGTATCCATATTGTATGTGTTTTGTATCTATAATATAATGGGCTTAACGATTGCATTATTTTAGTATATCTTCAAGTGAGGGGAGTGGGACCATTGAAAAAAAAGTTAATCATGACACCTGGCCCAACAGAAATTCATGAAACCGTGAGAAGGGCATTTTTACAACCTATAACCAATCCTGATTTGGATGAAGACTTCTATGAGTTTTATCTTGAAACCTGTCAGCGGCTGAAACAGATAGTGGATACTAAGAATGACATCTTAATTTTAAACGGAGAAGGGATATTAGGACTGGAGGCAGCCTGTGCTTCCCTGATTGAGCCGGGGGATCGGATTCTCTGTCTGGATAACGGCTTATTTGGTCAGGGATTTGCCCATTTTGTGAAAATCTATGGGGGAGAAGCAGTCATGCTGCAATTTGATTATCATCGAGGGATAGATGTGACTAAACTTGAGGCCTTCTTAGAACAGGATAATCGATTTAAGCTTGCCACCCTTGTCCATTGCGAAACCCCATCGGGAATTACCAACCCAGTGGATACGATTTGTCCCCTTTTAAATGCCCATGGAATGATGACGGTGGTGGATTCAGTTTCTGCCCTGGGAGGGGAGCGGCTTAAGACCGATGAATGGAAGATAGACGTCCTATTGGGAGGATCTCAAAAATGTCTTTCAGCTCCGCCTGGTCTAACCCTATTGAGTATAAGTCAGAGGGCCTGGACCCAAATACAAAATAGAGAAACTGCTATTCCGGGCTATTACACAAATTTAGCCCATTGGGCCGGTTGGTATGAGAACAAATGGTTTCCCTATACCCAGCCCATTAGTGATATCTACGGCTTACGGGCAGCTATTGACCGATGGCTGGAGGAGGAAGACCCAATACAACGCCATGGCCTTATGGCCCGTGGAGTCAGGCAAGCTTTGCTGAAGGCAGGCCTAAGACTGTATCCCCAGGATAGCTTTTCTAATACAGTTACCACGGTAATGGTCCCTGAGGAAATCACCTTTAAAACCCTGTTTAATGAAATGAAAGAGGAGCATCATATTCTAATTGGGGGGGCCTTTGGCTACCTAAAGGATCAAGTATTTAGAATCGGCCACATGGGTGAAAATTGTCACGAAGCTAAGTTATACCTAACATTAAAAGCATTGAATAGGGTTTTAAATAAATATCAAGTACCCTTAAGGGGAAAGCTTCATCATATTTTTTTACAAGAAATTGAAATATAGCTTGATAGATAAAAGCCAGCAGAACGGCCTATATCAATAGGTAAGAGGCTGGCTTTTTCATTTCATAGGAAAGTTTTTTTCCTATGAAATGGGGGGTGTCACCCCTTATTGAAATAAATTTATTTGATTTTATTTGCAGGGTTTTTTTCTGCAGGTTCGTCTATATTATAGACAGAAGGGAGGGGAGCCATGGAAAATATAGATTTACTGATTAAAAAAAGCCTAATGGGAGATCAAAGGGCCCTTGGAAGTATTATCGATACCTATAAAAATTATGTGTTTGCAATTATATTAAATATGGTCAAGGATCCCCATGAGGCTGAAAATCTCTCCCAAGAAACCTTCATTAGTATGTATCGCTCCCTTGCGGGGTATCGAGGAAACAGCTTTAAAGTTTGGATTGGTAGAATTGCTGCGAACAAGGCCATTGATTGGAATCGCAAAAAGCAACGGGAAGGAGTAGGCTATAGGACCTATATTCACCAATTAGACCAGGAAACCTTTCTCATGGAGCCCTCAGTAGAGGACCAGGTACTTAAGGCAGAGGATTTTAAAAAGCTAAGGGGCTTATTAGTCCAGCTGCCTGAAAAATATAGCCATGTTTTAGAGCAATACTTTATTGAAGCCAAAAATTATCGAGAGATTGCAGAAAGGGAGGGAATCAGCGTTAGAACCGTTGAATCCCGCCTTTACCGAGGGAAGAAGCTATTACAACGGGCATGGAAGGAGGATGGATAAGATGATTCACTATACTAAGGAAAGTTGGGTAAAGTACCTTCACAACCAAGTGGCTCCCAGTGAGCGAGAAAAGATGGAAATTCACATGGCCCATTGCGATCAATGCTTAGAAACCTATTTATCCTCACTTGAGGAGACCGACCTTGTGGAAATGGCTTTACCATCCCCTGACTTTACAAATCAAGTCTTAGGTAAGATTAATTTGCCCAGAACATCTCCTAAACTGTCCCTGAGGGCAAAACGAAAAATAATTTTTAAATATTATGCTGTGGCTGCCTCAATCACCATCCTTTTAATGCTCAGCGGCTTCTTTGAGGCAATTGAACAAATTCCCAATGCCACCGCAGAGATAGCCAGTACGACAGGAAGGGTGGAGCAGATCCTTACAAGCGGATGGTCTGATCGCTTAATGGATTCAACCATTAAAATGATGAATGCTATAGAGATTAAACGAAGGAGTGAAGATGGAAATGAAAACTAGAAGAAGTTTCTTCTCATTATTACTTTGCCTAGTACCGGGGGCAGCCCACCTATATCTAGGGTTAAAAAAACAAGGGCTGCAGTTAATGACCCTATTTGTACTGCCGATATTTTTTATGGATATATTTCGATTTAGTGCCTTTCTAGGGCTAGTGCCCATTGTTTGGTGCTACAGCTATTTTGATGCCTTAAGGAAAGTTAACGGCTATGACGAGCTAGTAGATTCAAATCTATTTATCTTTGATTGGCTGGCAGAGGAAAAATATTGGTCAAGGGATAAGCACAGGCTGCTGGCCTATGGATTGATTATTTTAGGCGGTGTACTAATTTTCCAAAGAATTTTAATCCCTGCCGTATCAGAATATATAAGTTGGCGAGTAAGAGAATATATCGAAGTCGGTACTGTTTCAATATTATTGATTCTAGGCGGCGTGAAGCTGTTAACTGGAAATAAAAAAGAAAAGGGTGAAGATGAAATATGCGAAGATGGAGAGTAGGAACCTTAACCATGGGAGTTTCCCTCATTTCCCTGGGGATTGTCCTCTTAATTTCTTTAATGGGGGGAAGTAATATTGCAGATCAGCTCATGAGCCTTTGGCCAATCATTCTGGTGATGATTGGAGGAGAAATTCTCTTCCTCCTTTTTAGGGATAAGGAGGGTCAGGAAAAAGTAAAATATGATGTCTTTAGCATAATCATGATATTCATCATCTTTATGTTCAGTATGGGCATCTATTCCCTATCCACTACAGGCCTGCTAAAGCATTTAACAGCAGCGGTGAATAGTCGGGATTACACAGTCTCCATTTCTCGGGAATCAGCACCTCTTAAGGAAAATATACGGAAGGTTGTGATTACACCCCCTGCCGATACAACCCTGGAAATTACTGGGACCCAGGAACAAGAGATAGTGTACCAGGGTATAGGGGAGGTCTTTGCAACCTCCCAGGATCGGGCCCAGGAGTTGATAAATGAAGGGGAGGTAACCTTTGAAGCTATTGGGGAAGTACTTAACGTCAATTTTACTTCCCTTGAAAGAAGGAGTGACATGCGTCAGGGAGTCACTAGATTAACCTATCACCTTGCCCTTCCCAAGGGGGTAGCGGTAGAGATTAAGGGTTACGGCAATCACAGCTATCACTATACAAACCTGGTAATTGATGGGGACGCCATCGGAGGAAACTGGCTGGTAAATGGCGTAAGGGATGTTCAGGTCAAAAGTAATACAGAAAGTGATTTTATCCTTGAGGCAGTTTCAGAGCCCCATCATCAGCTAAGGGGCAATATGGAATGGCAGATTCAACAGGAGGATGAGGAAGGATATGTTTCAGGTCAGATCATCTTTGGAAAAGGAACCCATCGTTTGAATATATTTAAAGCAGATGTGGAGGTTCTTCAGCTTCATTAGAATCTCTTTATATCGATAAAAATTAAGTATTGGTTCAGGAATTTTCCCCTCTGTCCAGTACTTATTTTTTTTATGTTATTCAACTTTATATAATCTTTATACCAGATTTAAAATCACTAATACCGTCTTTATAGATAAGGCGATATAATTTGTATGCAAATAGAATTTTAATATTATCCAAAGGCGGTGTAAAAATGTTATTTCAAAAACCTAAAAATATTATTATTGCTGGCTCAGGTCGATTAGGGTCAAGTCTGGCGGGGTCTTTGTCAGAAAAGGGCTATCATGTCATAATTATCGATAAAGATGAGGATGCCTTTCGTAAGCTACCAGAGAGCTTCAGTGGCTATGAGGTGGCTGGTGATGCTGCCAGCACTGATTTATTAGAACGGCTTGATATTAAAAATGCATTTATGGTGATTGCCGTCACTGATAATGATAATACCAACAGCCTTATTGCCCAGATTGCCAGTCGTATTTACGGTGTGAACCAAGTGTTTGCACGGCTGAATGACATCGAAAAAGAAAGCTTAATAAAGGGATTTAACATCGAGGTAATTTATCCCTTCCTGTTGGCGGTTCATGAATTTGAGCGACTTACCTCCATTAGCATTCGGGAGGTGTTTCGAGCATGAAAATTGTCATTGCTGGTGGTCGTGATCAAGCAGATTTCCTTATTGGTTCTTTGCTTGACAAAAAACATAAGCTAATTGTAGTTAACGATGATTCAGGATATTGTGAATATTTGGCCTCCACCCATCAAATTCCCATTGTAAACGGAGATCCCTGCAAGCAATATATTCTGGAGGACGCCCAGGTCCATGGCTGTGATGTATTGATTGCACTTACATCAAATGATGCAGATAATCTGGCCATTTGTCAAAGTGCAAAGCGTGTTTTTGCCGTTAAAAAGGTAGTATGTACCGTCTCAAACCCCAAAAATGTAGATATCTTTAAAAAGCTGGGGGTAAATACGGTTATCAGTGCCACCTATATGGTATCCCAGTATATTGAACAAGCAACTACGATTGAAAGTTTGATTAAAACTCTATCCATTGAGGATGAAAAGGTGCTGATCAGTGAGGTGCTGGTGGGTGGCAATTATCCCTGTGTTAATAAAAAGGTGGCCCAAATTCCATTCCCCTCCCATACCATTATTGGGTGTATTATTCGAAATACCGATATGATTGTTCCCAAGGGCCAGACGGTCATCGAAGCGGGAGATAAACTACTGGTGATTACCTCACGGAACAATCAACAGAAAGCAATTTCAGCGATTACGGGGTGAATAAAAAGTGGATATAATAGATACAAGAGAAACAGCAGAGGGCTATCAACTAATTATTGGGTATATAGGATACGTGACAATCTTAATTGGATTTATTGTCTTGCTTCCCCTACTGACATTGCTTTTTTATCCTGAAGAGATGGAGAATGCAAAATGTTTTATCATTCCAGGGGTATTAACTGTATTGACTGGTTATCTATTGACTTTCTTTATCAGAGGCAAAGAACGGGGAAGGCTGTATAAAAATCAGGACATGATCATCGTTCTGTTCACATGGATTATTACTATTTTTACCGGAGCCGTCCCCTTTGTCCTTACGGGTCAGTACAGTTTTACCCAGGCTATATTTGAAGCCACCAGCGGCTTTAGCACAACGGGTCTTTCGGTGGTAGATGTTACACTGGCGCCAAAAATATTTTTAATGCACCGAGGAATAATGCTCTTCTTTGGGGGCATAGGGCTGATTCTGGTGATGACATCGGTCTTATCTGAGGTCCATGGAATGCGCCTGTATAATGCAGAAGGCCATTCCGATAAGCTGCTGCCAAACCTCCTTAAATCTGTACGATTAATTATTACCATCTATTTTGGATATATCCTGGGGGGAACAATTTTATATGTAATCTTTGGAATGGAGGTCTTCGATGCCTTAAACCATTCCATTGCTGCGGTGTCAACCGGCGGCTTTTCCACCAAGGCTGAAAGTATCGGATACTATCAAAGCTTTCCGATTGAGCTGATCACCATTGTGCTGATGTTTCTTGGTGGAACGAATTTCTTTGTACACTTGCTTTTACTAAAGGGAAAAATGAAATCCTTTTTCCGGCATTGTGAAGTAAAACTTTCCCTGCTCTTAACAGCCATATCGACACCAATTGTTGCCGTATTAATGCTAGATATAATGTATAGCAATATACCTAGTAGCTTACGAAGTGGGCTCTTTCAAGTAGTCTCAGCCTTGACCACCACAGGATTCCAGACGGTTCCTACCTTCACAACCTGGAGTCCAGGCCTATTGTTTCCCATGATTTTACTGATGCTCGTGGGAGGAGGAGCAGGTTCTACAGCCGGGGGGATCAAGCAGTACCGTATTTATGTAATGCTAAAGGAGATATGGTGGAATATTAGAGAACAGGTATCCCATAAACGAATTATCCAAGTGAATCAGATCGAACGCTTTGGGAAAAAGCAGCCTGTAGATTTAAAGACAAAGGCGGAAATCAATGTCTATATACTCCTTTATCTTATACTGTTTACCTTGGGAACATGGATATTTACCCTATTTGGTTATTCCCTGGAACATGCCATGTTCGAGTTTTCCTCAGCCTTGGGCACGGTGGGCTTGTCAGTGGGAATTACCGGCTACAATGCCCATCCAGTTATTTTATGGACAGGAACAGTTGGAATGTTGATTGGGAGGCTGGAAATTTATATAATATTCTTAGGCCTAATACGGCTCAGTTCAGATATGGGAGGTACGGTGATCAAGAGAGATGCCAAATCGAATTGATAAGGGCTTTAGAGTAAAAATTGCAAAGGTATTTATGATTTTGCTTTTATCCACATTGCTGGCGCTGGTGCTTCATGAACTTAAATTACGATCTGAGAATATTCTGTTGATTTATGTAGTTGGGGTTTTAATTGTCATACTAGAAGTGAAAAGCTATCTATGGGGAGTGATCTCCTCGTTGGTTTTTGTCTTTGCCTTTAATTTTTTGTTTATCACCCCCAAATATACCTTTATGGTAGATGACCCCAATTACTATGTCTCCTTTGGAATTTTCATTGTGGTGGCAGTGATTGTAAGTACCTTAACTGCAAGACTTCAAAAGCAGATTTTAATTTCACGACGCAATGAAGAAATAACCAATAAGCTAAATAAGATCAGCAGAGGCTTTCTAAATCTAACCGGAGGATATCAGATTATTCAGTATGGGGAAAGGTGTCTGTCAGACATTACGGAAAGAAAGGTAGCTATTTGTCTAAGGGAGAAGGACGCAGAATTTTCCGATGCTGCTGCCCAATGGTGTCTGCATAATTCCATGGCCTGCGGCTTTGCAGAAGCCAATTTTCCGGCCCATCCCTGTAAGTATCTTCCCCTTAGAAGCAATCACAAAACCATCGGAGCTGTATCGGTGGACTGTTCTGGGGGAGATCTCTCTGATGAAGAGAAAATGTGTATCAATACGGTGCTGACCCAGGTAACCATGGCATTGGAACGGGATATGCTTAATACCATAGAAGAAGAAAATAGAATTAGAATAGAACGGGAAAAGCTAAAGAGCAACTTGTTACGAAGCATCTCCCATGACCTCAGGACTCCACTTACGGGAATTGCCGGAGGGGTCGGCTTTTTATCTGAAAGCCTGGACAGCCTAGATCAAGATACCATCAGATCTATGCTCAATGACATCAATAGTGATGCCGAATGGCTTAGCAATATGGTAGAAAATTTGTTGAATATGACAAGGATCCAGGATGGAAGGCTGTGTGTTCAGGTGAAAAATGAGGTGGTGGATGATATTATTCTTGAGGCCGCCGCCAGGGTTTCACGTCGGATCGGAAACCATTCCCTGTCTGTAAAAGGGCCCGATGAGATATTGTTGGTTCCAGTGGACGGACAGCTGATGATACAGGTTCTGGTTAATCTCTTAGACAACGCTTTTCGTCATACTAAGGAAAACAGCACCGTAGAATGTGCTGCCTATTCCAAGGAAAGTAATATAATTTTCGAGGTTTCGGATAATGGAGGTGGTATCCACCAGGATCAAATGGAACATATCTTTGAAAGCTTTTTTACCACATCCCACGGAAACGGTGATAATCATAGGGGGGTAGGCCTGGGCCTCAGTATCTGCCAATCCATTATAGAGGCCCATAATGGTGAAATTATTGCAGAAAACAACAGCAAAGGCGGGGCAACCTTTCGGATTACCCTACCGGGAAAGGTGGAGAAATAATGGATGAACAAAGGGTGCTCATCATTGAGGATGATAGGATTATTCAAAATTTTTTAAAGATATCCCTTAAGACCAATGGATACAAAGCCATCATTGCGGAAAATGGCTTAGAAGGTATATCCATGTTTCTGTCTCATAATCCCGGAGTGGTTTTGCTGGACCTGGGCCTTCCTGATTTAGATGGAATGGAGGTGCTTGAACAAATCCGTCGGGGCTCCGATGTACCTGTAATCATAATCTCAGCCCGTGGTCAAGAAAAGGAAAAAATCTTAGCCCTAGATTCAGGGGCCGACGACTATATTACCAAGCCCTTCAACGCAGGAGAGCTGATGGCAAGAATTCGAGTAGCCCTTCGCCATTATTCTTCCAGGGAGGAGAAGGACCTGATCTTTCAACTGGATAAATTAAATGTCGATTTTAATAAGCGTAAGGTATACGTGAATCAAGAAGAGGTTCACCTAACACCAATAGAATATAAAATGCTGATGCTGCTGATCAAACACAGCGGTAAGGTCCTTACCCATCGGTTTATTCAGCAGCAGGTCTGGGGTTACGAAAATGTCGATGACTACCAGACCCTGCGGGTTTTTATGGCTAACATCCGCCGTAAGATTGAGGATGATGCCTCAAAACCCAGGTATATTATCACCGAGGTAGGGGTGGGGTATCGGTTTGTGGAGGATTAAAGAGAATATAGTATGTAATTTGTATCAATAGAAAAAGCACAGCCTTCAGATTATCAATCTAAAGCTGTGCTTTTTATTTACTAACACAGTTTCGGCCCTTTTTCTTGGCTCGATAAAGGGCCTTATCAGCATTTTTGAGAACCTCCTGTGGAGTTTTAGCTGAAGCACTTTTACTGGCTACCCCAAGGCTGATGGTAACAAACAGCTTTTTTGAAGGGGTGGTTTTTCTCTTAATGGTACTGGGCTTTTTTTTGGGGCGGCTTCGACTTCTTAAAATAAATGCTCTTTTTGAAACCTTCTCTCTTAATTCCTCTAAAGGAGTAAGGGTGTCGGCCAACTCCTTGCCAGAAAAAAGAATCGTAAATTCTTCACCGCCATATCGAAAGGCCCTGCCGCCCCCTGTTACCTGTCTAAGGCAGGAGGCAACCATTTTAAGAACCTCATCCCCTACATCATGGCCATGCTTATCATTAAATTTCTTAAAAAAATCAATATCCACCATGGCAATAGTAAATGAACCGCTGAGCTTTAGCATTTCTTCTCTGAGAGCCCGTCTGCCAGGCAGCCCGGTTAATTCATCCATGTAGGACATCCGATAGGAATCCTGTATAATAGCTAAAACAAGGGTAAGGCCAGCTCCAATGAAGAAAACCGAAAGAGCAGTCTGCTCTTGTAAATACATAGGAATAAGCGTTAAAATCAGGCATATGATGAAATAAGGGTCCGAGTAGGCAGGCTTCCATAAATGCTTCACAACCAGCAGGAGCAATACAAAGAATGCAGCTATTAGTACCAGCTGGGGCAAGGGAAGTCCCCTATCTAAAGGAATCAAGTCCTTTACTATAAAGTTAATAACAGCTTCCTTTGGCGTCTTAATAATCCATACAATAAGGGCAAGCTGTAGACCAATCCATAAAAAGCGTAGCGCTCCCCAAAGGGTCAAGAATCCCCGTTCCTTCAAGAAGGAAAAAAGCAATAAATTAAGGGGAAGCAGCAGGCCTGCAGCAATATAGAGGGTATTTATGGGCAAAGATGTATTTATAGTTGTTCCAGCAAAAGATAAGGAGCCCAATGTGATTCCACAGATCAGCAGAATAAAAAAAATGCGACTGCGATTAAACCATAGGGCGAGGGCCATTCCTAAAAGAAAAATACCATAGGGAGCATAGGGAAGCACCTGTTGAACCGTAGGGGAAAGGGTATGTAATTTAAAATAAGTGAAAAGAGTGATGATTAATATACCCATGGGAAGGAGCAGTGATAGAATTAGATTCTTGATATTTTTCAAGGTACTTCGTCCTTTCTGTAATGTCCATTGTGTATGGCCTATTATATCAATCAGCTTCCGGCAATACAATAGATAGATGGTTCTATTATTCATAACAAAAACTTCGTCTAGTTATCGCTGGCCAGTCAAAAAAGCCAGCCCCTCACGACAGGCTGACTTTTTTGACTGGAATATGCCATCCCAGAGATTATTCTATTTTAATTTTCGCATAAATTACTTTTCCTATGATTTTGATACGTCTTTGCTGAAGCTCTTTGGCAGAGAATATCTCAGGCTGATGGGCCGAATTATAGGAATCAGGTAATAAAACAATAGTCGCCTCTGTCTTAATGAGCTTCTTAATAGAAATTTCCTTATTGGTACCCTGCAGCACGACCACATCACCGTTTTCGTATTGCTGTTGTCGCTTCACTAGAACTAAATCGCCCACATATAGGCGGCTTTTAGTCATCCAGTCTCCGGTTACCTTTAAATAAAAGCAATCTTCCCCTACCAGTTCTTCGTCAATGATGTATTCGTAATGAGTAATTTCATCCTGTACGAAAAAGGGCTCTTCTATCCTAAGATAATTGTATACTGGAATCCTTTTAGGCTGATTACGCTTATTGGTATCAGATTCTCCTGGGGAAGAAGCGGTATGTAAATAGGGATAAGCAATTGAAACCAGCTGATTTTCAAACAGACGAAGGGCAGCCTCAACCTTTTTCAGCGTTTCCACCTCAGGATTCTCAATCAGATCATTTTCAAGTCTGGAAATTGTGGTGTTTGAGAGGCCCGATGCCAAAGCAAGTTTACGTTGACTGTAGCCCCGTTCCTTCCTAATTAATTGTATGTATTCTCCTACAGTCGGCTGTTCAATCATATGCAACCCCCCTCCTATACAAATATTATAGCAGGTAATGTTACATAGATGAAACACTTTAACATGAAAGCTTCAAAAAAGTATTGCATATAAATTACAATAATGGTATATTTTAGATAAGGGATTGTAAACTTAAAGCACCGGTATGGAGGTGAATTGATGAGACTAATTCTTAAGGTAGAAAGACTTAATGCTTTACAGCGAAACTTAGGACTGACTGATACGGCCATGGCTAAAAAAATTGGAATCAGCAGACCCCAGCTCTGGAGAGCAAAACAGCGTCAGCCAATTGGAGAAAAGTTTATTGCGGGCTTTAAAAATGCCTTTCCAAAGCTTCATATGGATGACTACTTTATGGTCATGGAGAAGGAAAAAACAAAGTGAAAAGCCCCAGTAACAAAGAATAGTAAGCATTCTCCTTTCAATGTAACAGATTTAGCGCATAAATACAAGCACATTAACAAATTTGACAAAAAATATAATAATTATCAGATTCCATTCCAGTTTTTAAAAGCAGTACAAAGAGCGCCCCCAGGAAGCCTTTTCGAGAAGGACTCCTGGGGTTTCTTGTTTCATAGGAAAGTTCGTTTTTTTCCTATGAAATGGGGGGG